>Ga0247843_1007539_pt1 | contig 13296 bp, 9 predicted proteins | sample LaCruzMarch2017__FD_192420 | JGI IMG/M metagenome (GOLD analysis project Ga0247843, IMG submission 192420) | Freshwater microbial communities from meromictic Lake La Cruz, Castile-La Mancha, Spain - LaCruzMarch2017_8m | ecosystem: Environmental > Aquatic > Freshwater > Lake | place: Spain...
AGGAATACCCGTTACCAGACCGAACCGCAACATACGCTTTTACGGGAAGCGGGCGAGAGGGTTCCGGAATCTGTTATTGGGATGGTGAGATTTTGGAATCTTTGCCTTGGAATTACGTTGACTTTAGGCGAGTCAACAAAGGAAAAAAGATTCGGTTGCCCATCAACAAATGGCAAGAGCACATGAAGCTCATGCCTCCCAATGCGCAAGGAAACCCCGAAACCTGTACATAGGCGAGGGGATATGCACAACAAGAGCCGCCCGGAGATTCCGAGCGGCTCTTCTACTAGAAAAGATGGCTTTCGAGTAGCTTTTGAGTAGGCTTACATCAAGTAGTACTGGTTGATCGCTGGCGTTCCGAGCACCGTACGACGAGTCGCAACCACCACGGCATTGATGTACATACCAGAGCCTGTAGCGACCGTGTAATCGTACGTCGGAGCCGAAAGACCTTGAGGGCTGGCAAAGATGTTATCAATGCTCCACATGATTGAGGCGTCCGTATTGCTTGAATCCGTCCCGACAAACAAGCCCGACTGAGACGATGCCGAAGCCGCCCGCACGTCGTATAGCCAGTTTCCGAACGTAACCCGGTAGCTGTCAACGTTCCGCTCCCGCACGTCCTGAATTGCTGGACCGAAGCACCCGGAAAGCTCCGAGTTAAGCGTAAACACTCGTGACCCAGAGTGGCCGGTAGACGCTTGGTTGAGTGAGCTGCTTGGGTTCTGAGCACCCGCGCCACGGAAGAAGCACCGCTCCTCAACCGCCCATCGACGAGCGCGATAGTCAATGATGTCCGTTGAGCTTGCAAAGGCTACGCAATCTTGCAAAACGGTTAATCCGTGCCCTTCAAACTGGGCGACGTTGGAGCTTGCCGAAAACCCAAAGCCGAACGCACAGCCGAAGAAGGACGATTGAATCGGTGATCCTAGCTTGTTTGCAATGCCGTGGTGGTCCGTGGCCGTCGTCGTAAAGGCAATTGGAATATCAAACGTCGTTGAAGTGACCCCCGAAATGACGTGAGCGGCATTGACTCCCGCCGCCACATTCGCCATGCCTTCAATGGTCACGGTGTCGCCGTTTGAGAAGCCGTGTGCGCTTGCCGTGGTGATTCGGTAGGTGCCCGCGTTATTGACGCCAGAAACAATAAACTGGCCGCAAGTCGAGCTAAATGTAATCGAGCCACCAAGGAACGCGCAGTCCGTGCAGTGCAAAGCCCGAGCCGGATTGTCATGCTTGTACCGGTTGGACCCGATGCTGATAAACGTCTTTGCTCCATTTGGTGCCGTGGTCGTAGAACCGTTGGCGTAGTAGATGACGCCGTTGATCGTGATGCAAGCCGGAGCCGCCGCAAGTACCGGCATCAGCGATACCGCCGAACCGCCCGAAACGTATGCCGCCGAAAACGCTGCAGCAACATCGAACGTGTCGGCGTCGATCACCGTCACCTGCCAGGTTCCGTTTACCGAAGTCGATCCGGTGACGGAATGAATTACAACCCGGCCGCCCGTGGTGAATGTATGACCGACCGCCGTAACCCGCGAGATTCCCGCGCCGTTGTCAACGACGTTCGTAATCGTCCGGGCAGTCGAGGTAACCGCGATGGCCCGTACCGGCTGACCAAACACGTCAAACTGACCAAAGTCAAGAACGCCACCCGTGCTACTGGTGACGGTCGTTGTCTGCCAGATCGCGCCGTTGGTGTTGTAGGTCCAAACCAGATCCGCAAACGTGTAAAAGCCGGTCATCAAAACGGTTCCGGTTCCGGGATAGGCACGAACCACCTTGTCGGCTCCGATATCGGTACCGCCTGGTGATTGGCTGTTATTGAAGGCAAACCCGCTTTTGAGGCCCTGAAGCACCGCTCCCCAGTTTCCAGCACGTACCGCCGCCGGAATGTCTACACCGCAACCACGCGCCAAGATCGTTAGGTTTGTGCCGTTGGTTAACTGGGTCCCGATATTTTGCTTTGCAAGTTCTGGAGTTGCGCCCGAACCGCTGTCGTTAGGACGAGATGCGTCAACGTAGATGATCGCGTACGCCGCCGAGCCAGAAGGAAGCCGACCAAAATTGGTCAGGTTCGTGCGCCAAAAGCCGTTCGTGTCCCCAAATACATCAATGTCAGTCCATCCCGTAGGTGGGCTCGTAAAGTAGGTTGAGTACCCCGGCAACGCCGTGTAATCGTAGTTAATCTCGCTCTTGGCCTGTTGAAGCGTCCCACGATTCAAAGCCGTCGTAATGAGGCCCTGAGCCGCTGTTGCCGATATTCCGCGTCCGTCTCCAAATGCCATGATTAACCGCCTAGGTAAGTAAGATCAACGTTGCCAGAAGCCGCGCCCTGAGCATAGACCGCGACGGACTGATTGACAGGGAGAATCCGTTCGGTTCCCGAATCAATCATCATTGAAGCCGCGCCCGCGACACCGATAGCCGCCGCCGGGGGAGTGACGCCAACAGGCACAAACACCAAGTAAATCGGCACCGAAGTCCGGTTAAAGACGATCACGCCCGAATACCCGCTTTCCGGGTCGCCCGACTGCTGAGTCAAAAGAGCGTTAGTGCCGCCCGTAATAGCAACCGTGATCGGTGCCGAAGTGCATACCGAAAAGCCAAACGAATCTGAGCTAAAAGAACCCATTGTTATTCACCACGCTCCACAAATAGTCTTGCCGTCCAAGTTCCCGGCGTCGCTCGTTTGATGATCTCCACCGCGCCAATGATTCGAGATAGTTGATCTTCCGACACGTACACGACCGCCGTACCGATGTTCTGGACAGGCCACGGGAGCTTGACGCCGATTCGAACGCGAACGTTGCTCACTTGTCACCCATGCCCAGCGCAACCGCGTACATGCCAACAGCACCGGACGCCGCGCCCTCGATCCATCGGCGCAAGGCTAGCGACCAGTCAAACCGGGTTCCGGGATTCTTTCCCCATGCGTCGAGGTCGGTTTTCATGGCACCGAACAAACCGGCTAACGCACCGGCGGCGATCTTTTGAATGAGTTCGTTTGTCATTTTCCTTTTTCTAGTGTTGCTTCAATCTTTGTAAGTCGGTTTGCAAGTTGGTCAAGCTTTTCGTGTGTTTCCCGTTGAAGTTGGAACCCACGCTCCTCGTCTCTTTCTAGCTTTGAGATTTTCGCCATCGAAGCACCAAACGAGATCCCCGCCGGGACGATCCCGGACAACACGCCAATGACCACTGACATTTCAACTTGCATAGTTCGTTACCGTCCCTACATACGAAATCGTCACGGCTTCCGCTCTTTGACGTTTACCGGAAGACCAAAGATTGAGCCGACCATCAGCCAGTATTTTTGCTCCGTGCTCACGTCGGAATCTTTCACCAAGTCCCAAGCTTGCTGAGACCAAAGAGGCAACTGCATCTTGATGAGGTTTTCTTGCCCTTCAGGAGTGAGCGCGTCTACGTTCTTTCCAAAGTTCTTGAACTTCAGTTCCTCGCCCGGTTCGGCGTTTGCCCGCCGGACGACCTGTGACCCAAGAATCTGAGCGTTCGAGTAGAACGGGGACACGCTACGCACGAACCACTCGTTAAAGGTCGAGGCCCGCGCCATCCCGCTATTGGCCTTGCCCTGTTTCTCGCCTTCTGCCCTTGACGGGATAGCCCCGCCAAACGTTTGCGCGATGGCCTTGATCGGAGCTTCGACGCCCGCGCCCAGCGAGATAGACGTGTTGCCCTTCCGAACCTTCATAAAGTCCGCTGACCGTGGATCAAGCTCAACATCTTGCCCTGCCGCCTTTAGTCCTGCCGCCGCCGCACCAAGCCCACCAAAGAACCGAAGGTAATCACCAAGGATGATGGACGCCACCCGGTAATTTCCTTTTTTGACCGCCTCAAAAAACGGGAATCCTACGGCCGTCTTGATTCGGGAGATTCGGTAACCCGGGGCAAGTAGTAGGTTGATCTTTTTGTTTGCCGCCTTGAGTCCCTGAGCAATGGACCCGGTGCCGACTCCCGTCGTCGTGTTGACCATTTCAGCAATCAGCTTGTAATCTTCGTCGGTGAGCGTTCCTGCGTTCTTGCCGCCCGTGTACTTGCCAGACTTCATTCGTTTGAGAGATTCAACGTAGCTGTTGAAAAGGTTCATGCGAAGTGCGGTCATTTGACCATCGTAGAACCGCGAGCCTTGAGCGTAGCCCGGAGCCTTGTTGAGAAGGTCGCTGTTATAAAACTCGTTCTCAAAGTTGCCGAGGGCCGCTTTCACGTCAAGTCCCGCAGTTACCGCCCGGTCAAAGTTTGGGTTAGCCCGAACCGATCCAAGAACGTCAATCAGAGCCTTTTCTGACTTGATGGCACCAAGACCACTCCGAGCCGCCTTTAGTGCGCTCATGGGCCTTGTGAGGAGTGCAAACGCGCCTTGGTTCAGGATGCTACCGGCGTCGGCACCGAGCACCAAGCCGCGAGATAGCCCCATCACGCTCGTCAACGCTTGGAATCCCTTGGGCATGGCGTCCCATTCGCGCCTAGCTCGCGCATCGTTTACGATCTTGTCTAGCTCGATCTCACGTACCCGGACCTTCTTTTCAGCGTCCAGCAAGTCCCGTCCTTGCTTGGTCTTACTAAGTGCCTTGTCTAGTCGAGACTGAAGCCGTTCATCAAGCAACTTGAGGCGAGATTCAGCCTTAGCGATTCGCCCAGCGTCGGATGCTTTCCGGGCTTCCCTTGCTTCCTTCACCGCAAGCTGGTAGGCCGATAGTTCCCGCTTTGCTAGCCTGCTGTTAAACTCGCCGGCCATCACCGCGTCAAACTGGCTTCCATCAAGGTCAATACCCGCCCCGTTCAGATCCGCAAGAACCGCCGCCCGAATATCGTCGAGCTTGTCCATGCCCTCCGCAATCTTGATCCGCGCAAGCTCCTTAATCTCCGGTGCCGCATCAAACAGGAATTGGCCGGGGACGCTAGACACGTACTCTTTCTGCCGGTCGAGAATCTTGGTGATGAGTTCTTTCTTTCGAGCTACGTCACCCGGCTTTACCCGTCGGCTTCGCACTGCGGACACCTCACCGGACACTGCTTTCGTGGCAAGTTCGGCCCGCTTTGCGTCTAGCTCTGCCTTGAGCCTATCACGCTCAACTGTGACGGCTTCCCGTTCGTCCGTCAATCGCTTGATTTCGTCCCGTGTCTCCTTCGGAATGTCGTCTGCTTTTTTGGCTTTGGACGCACCCGCAAACCGGCGATACATGCCGTCAAGCGAATAGTCGTTCAGGATCGCCATGTTCCGAGCGGCAAGTGCGCGGCCCTGTTCGGTGCCCGCCTCACGTAGCGCAATCGTGTGGTCGATCAGCTTCTTTTCGATCCCGTCGTACGCGTCACCTGTTGCCGTTCTGAGCGCGTTTCGTAACTCAGCCGACCGCATAGCCGCCTGTGCCGTTTCGGTGTCGTTTAGCGGGTTCTTAGTGTCCGCAATCCGGGCATCAATGACGTCGGCGTTGTACGACTTCTTGGCATCTTCAAGAACCGTATCCCACGTTCTGCGGGTTGGTTCAGGGAGCTTGTCAATTCCCAAGTCGGCCCGAATATCGTTGCTTGCGGCGTTGGATGCAGCGAAACGTCCGGGAGTCGCGGAAGGGGCTGGCGTCGGAGCTTCTGGCGTCGGCTTTGGCGCGGAGACTGGAGCAACCGCAGGAACCTCTGGCACCGTGACAGTCGCGGGAGTTGTGGGATTGTCCGCAATTGTGATTACATCATCTATCAACCCGCTTTCATCAAATTTACGAGCGGCACCTATCGCAAACATTCGTCCTTCGTCTGTAACCCCATTATAAAAATCAAGGCCAAGCGATCCGTCTCCCCCTTCATAAACTCGAACTTTAGTGCCTTTGGGAAGCGTAATCACGCGGGCTTTTGACAACCCGCTTCTTAAGGCTTGGTCGTCCGCTGGCTGCAAGTGGTCTGACGATCTAACCTTGACAGTTTTGCCACTCGGCGTATTAACTGTTGCGTAAGTGCTGTTTGATTGCGTTGATTTTTCTGTCTTTGCAACGTCGCCCGCTTCGTTTAACCACTTGAAAGAATCAGACACGCGAACACTTTCCTCAATTGTTTTCTGTTTGGCTCTAAGGCTTGTTTCAGACTCGTATCTTCGAGATGTTCCTTGCGGCCCAGTTACTTCTGTCAGCCACGATTTGCTCCCGTCTTTTATTCGCGGAGCTTTTCCAACAACCTTGTATGAAAATGTTCCTTTGGGAGCTTTTAAGGTTAATTCAAAACCCGTTTTTATTTCATTTAGATTTGTCGCGGGAGGCTCAACATCGGCAACGGTCGTAGGCGTTCCCCGCGTCGGCACGATCTTCTGCGCGGCGAGTTCTTCGGGGGATAGATTGGCGAGAGGGTCCACCGTGACGGATGGCTTGTACCGGGAAGCCAAGTCAGGGTAATCAGCCAATACCTCGGGGGGGACGGGTTTGCCCGATTCGAGTGCTTTGGCTACGGAATCACGGTGAATCCCGCGTGAAACAGGAACATCGCTTCCATAGTAAGCAACGCTGTAAATAGGCTTGCCCGAAACAGAAAACCCGCTACCGTCCGTATTGCGCGCAATGGCTCCGGGCCGCTCTCTTAGAACAGCACCTTTAAATCCAGCCGCCTCGATTACGTCGGAATACTGGCTTCCGGTGGCCCAGTCCAGCAAATCTAGCTTGCTTACTCGGTTAAAATCTGCCATTGCATCCGCAAGACTTTCGTACTCGCCTTCGTCAACTAGCTTTTCATAACCTTTCTTGAGTTGCGCTAAGTGCTTTGGTTTTCGCGGATCAAAAATGTTCTTGCCGACCGCCGCCGCATCCACCTCGTAAAGCTGAGGCTTTGCGTATTGTAGGGCGTAATCCTTGTTGTCGGTGAAGAACAGCGCGCCCATGTCGCTATTCCCTTTGCTCTTGCGCTTCAGAACGTTTTCAGGAATATCAGGGCCGCCGTGATACAAGACTTTGGCCGTCTTGTAATATTCGTCTCTTGAAACCTGCCAAGGCTCTTTGATGCCTTTAGTTAAAGGCGTGATAGTTGGCTTTGGCGCAACAACCACCGGGTCAGGCGTGACAGGATCAGGAACCGTCTTGGGCCTAAACGTCGCCGCAAGATCGTCACCAACAGGTAAGTCCGCAGGATTCCGAAGCAACGATTTCGCCGCCGCCTCTGCCGCTTCGTCCACCACGCCAACAGCCTTTGCGCCCTTGCTGATGCCCTTCGCGACCTTCTGAACGCCCTTCACCGCGCCGAACGCGCCGGGGATCAGGCCCGCAATGTTCAGCCCCGTCAGAATCCGGTCAAGCGTCGGAGCCTTCGGGTCAAACGCCTTGCCAAACTGGTCGTACGCCGCCTGTTTTGGATCCACAAGGAACTGGCCCGCAACGTCGATAGGGTCTGTGACGATAGAAGAAGGGACAAGCACGTCCAATATCGGAGCCGCTTCTTTCGGCAATACGTCCTTGATTGACGGAGCTTTTCTGCCGGTGAGTGCGTTAGCGATAAACGGAACCGGACCAAGCAAAACAGCGTCCCGAGCCGTGGACTGGATTGGACCTAACGCCCCTTCAATGTCCTTTGCCATGCCCCGAAGCCCACGACCAAAGACCTCAGCCCCGGTTGGCGTTGGCTTCTTCGGCGTCCGAGCTTTCGCCGCGTCTACGTTGCCGCTAACCTTTTTAGCAAAGTCAAGATCACCCGCTAGTTGGTTGTCAATTGCGATTAGTGACTTAACATCGTCTTCCGTAGGATCGTTGGGCTTTGTCCATTCGTAGGTCTTGCCGGTTTTGGGAGACGTGAACGTAAACCGGGCTTTTGGTTTTGCCTTCGGCGTAATGCCCTGCGACTGAGCCAGTAGCGACGGGATCATTGACCGTTCACCTTCCATCCCGAAGCCTTGAGCGCATCAATGGCCGACTTGGGAACCGCTTTCTTTGGCGCAACTTTTGGCTTCTTGGGCGGCACCTTGGGCTTTGGCTTGTCGGTCGGCGGCGTTGCTAGTGCACCCTCAATCACGCCCGCACGATTGAAACCGCCGTCATTTGCCATCGGATTAAACGGCTTTACATCACCCTCGCCGGTCCCGTTGTTTGCGCCTGGTAGACCTCGGAGTGCTTGCGTGGCTCCGGTGTACAGATCGCGGAAGGTTTGCAGCGACTTTACGTAGCGATTGATGTCGCCTTGAATGACCGCCCGTTCCTTGTCGTTCTTGGCGTCCGCAAGTCGCCCCCGTGCGCTAGCAAGTGCCGACCGAATTGCGTTCGACTGACTGCTTGCCGTCTCCATGATCTTCTTTAGGTCCTCGTTCCGAGCTTTCACTTGGTCAAGATCGAGCCTCGCCTTTGCGTTGGCGTTGTCGGCCTTATAATCGTCAATTCGTGCCCACTTAAGAGCAACGTCAACGGCTACGTTTTCGGCTAAAACGTCCGTCTGCTTTTCGATGTACTTGAGCCGCGCTTTCTTTAGCGGAACGTTGGCAAAAATGTCTGCCGTCCGAGCATTGTTGACCGCGATCCGGGAAGGAAGCTCCTTTTCCTTCACCGCCACGTTCCGTTCTGGCACCGAAGGCATCGGCGTAGTCATCGGCGTTGGGTCGCTTAGGCTTGGGTCCTCGCCTACCATGTCCATCATGCGACGCGCGGCATCGGCACGGACTTCTGCTGGCAAGTTCGGATTGTTTACGACCCGAGCAAACCCGTCGTACTGCGCTTTCCACTTGGTTCGGTCAGTCGTCTTGTCGGCAAGTAGCCCCCGAGTCTCGTTATTTGAGGACGTGCGGCCCGTGGTGGCGTCCTGGCGAAGCTGTTCCTGTTCTAACCGCTTGTCTCGCTCAAACTCCGACACCTGAGCACGTAGCGCGTCCTGAGCGGAATCAAGTTGCTGACCAAAGCCCGCTTGTTCCGCTTCGTTCCCCGCAGTAAGTGCTCCGAGCCTCTCACGTCGCCCGGTGTCAAATTGGTCTTGCCGTTGCTGGAACCCGCTCACCTTGCCCTGAAGGAAGGACTTTGCAAAGTCGCCCCGCTCACGACCGCCAAACAGCAAGCCAAGCGCAAGTAGTGCCCCGTCAGTCAGATTGAAAGATGCTTGAGGACGCGCCCGCGCTAGCTCCTCTTCTTGAGCACGCCGAAAAGCCTCAAGAGCCGCGTTTCGGCCTTGGTTGATTGTCTCAATCTGGCCCAAAGCCGGGAACCGTGGCATACCAACAGGTTCGGACGTTGGGACATTTAGCGGGTCAAACGTTGGGACGGATGGCGCAAAGTCAGGCACCGAAGCGTTGTTGAATTGCGGACTCGCAAGAATTGAGCGCATCAGGTTAGCGGGAAGCATTAACGACCTCCTCGGCCCAAAGGATTCCAACCAAGGCCGCTAGCAAGTCCCGCTAGACTTCCGATGCTTCCAAGCACCCCGTTATCGTTCTGGAATTGCCGATTTACCTGTTGGGTGTTGTTCTTGTTCCCCGAGATCGCTAGGAACCGTTCTAGGTAAGGGTCATTGTTCACCCCGTTCTGGGCGATTCCAAGAGCCTGAAGCGCGTCCTGCTGAGCTTTCCTGCCGTCCGTGTACGAAAGCCGCGCACCTGCCATATCACGCGCACCACGAAGGCTACCGGCCCCAAGCTGGCCCGCCCGAAACGAGCTAGAAAACCCACGTCCCGCCGCGTCTCTATCTGCTTGTTCGGAAGCCGAACGGTAAGCATCTCCAACCGCCGCCGCCGCACGGTCGCCCTGAACCGCGTAGTTTTGGTTCATCAGGCTACCGAGCGCACGTCGGTACGCTTCCTGCATCTGAGGCTGAAGGTACGAACCCTGAAAAGCCTGAGCGTTCTCGGCCTGCGGAACCATCATAGCCGCGTACCGGTCGAGATACGTCGCCCACTCGTTTCGGCCCCGAGGGTCTAGGCCCAGATTCATTAGTGCTTGTGGAATGGACATGGCTCATTCCTACATACGAATTTCAGGGAGTCCAATAACCCCAGATTGAAAGCTCAAACACCCCGCCCGCATCGGTCCCCGTGAAGTCGTACTCAAAGTAGCCGCCTTGACACGGAACCCGCGCATGAATGGCATCACGGTCACCTGAAAAAGCGGAATCCGGAAGCCATACAATGGTGATCGGGTCGTATTGATCGTTTTCCCTCACCTGTAACCGTGGCTCGTAACCAATCGCCGCAGACTTGGAGCAAACGCCCGTCACCTCTAAGATGTTGGCCTCTGCCGCTATTTCCGCTGGCAGACTGAACCGGGTCCACGCCACCGTAGCAATAGACGTCGTGATCGTGTAGAGCTTCGGAAGCCGAACGAACCGTGCGCTACTGGCCTGCGTATCCGTCCCCCTTGGTGCCCGCTCAATGGTCGTGATCGGTGGCTTTGATCGTCCCGCAAGCACCTGCCCCTGTTGAGATAGCGCGGATTCGTCTAGGGTCTTTTGATCCATTACGCGCCCCTGCCGCCCGGCTTCTTTGGCTCAAACTCAACCGCCATCGCCCGCAGTTTCCAACCGCCGGGGAACGTGCCCGAGACGAAAATCTGGATGCCCGGCCCAAATGCCGCCATCGGTGCGCCCCGCCGTCCTGTTGCCGTCGTGCCAGCCCAAATGTACTCCCGCGTGTCAGACGAGGCACTTGTGCGGAAACGTCCGTTAGCCGTCTTGTTTGGCTGCGGACTTTCAATGTTGCAGGTGACATCCGTGCTAAGAGCGTCGGCGTAGAGAATCGGTCTTCGGAACGTGCCTTGAGTAACGTTCGTTGGCTCAAACTCCCGCGTACGAATCTCGGCCGCAATTCCCGCCCCGTTCTCGGTCGTCTGCCCGTACCGGAATAGCTCCCAAACGTCGCCGGTGGCCGTGAAAACATAAGTCACCCTCCGCGGGGAAGATGGGACGCTTACCGACTGACTGACGGCGAACGGGAATCGGTCAAGGCCCGAAAACTCGTTTAGGTAGGCATCGTAATGAATCCCGCTTTGGTTGCCGGTGTCTCCGCTGATCGTCAAATGAAGCTCAAACCAATCAGAACCCGCCGAACCGACGGCACTCGTAATGGTCGCCGCGGCTAACGTCGCGTCCATCCGCATCACGGAAATAGCGTCCGTGCTTCCGTTGCCGATCTTTCGTATTTGCCCGTCAGAGTCAAGAAAGTACGTGATCTCCCCCGAAGAAGCAAAGGCGTTTCGAGCAAACAAACCCCGGTCGAGTTCGGTCACCGTCTGCGAAAGGCTCGCCGCATCGTATCCGCTCAGTCTCGCTAGTCGTTGGTTGGTGAACACGCGCACAACATCCACTCCGTACTGGCTTGTGGATCTTCGCTGTAGCGCGTTCACGCTCTCGCCTACGTAATTGACCACGGTGCCGCTGCGGGAATCTACGCCCGTCTCGTCGAACAATGCCACTTGACGGAAGCGGAGAGGGTCGCGGCCGTAGCTGATCCAGACCTCGCCGCTCTTTCCGTTTCCGCTTTGTCCAGACACCATCAAGCGAGAACCAAGGGTTACAAATAGGCTTCCGTTCGGCGGGATCACATCACCGGGTTCGTACGCCAATCGCGACGTGTCCCGACTCTGAGTCGAAACGAGCCTTTGCGTAGGCAAGCCCACCCCGAAATCAAAGGTTAAGAACCGGACCTGAGCGAAGACCGTGTAACCAACATCTCCGTCACCTTGGATTGTCGGCACAGATTCGAAGATGACCGCCGAATCGTCCGTCGTGTTTACTCGCCATGCCGTTATCTGCCAGTTTGTGTAGCTCAGATTATCGGACGGCGAATACTTAAACCGAGAAGCGTTTGCCACCCCGCCGTAGGTCTGGAACGCGGCCCCTGCACTCTTAACGCACGGCACGGATTCAGCAACCAGCGTACTTGTCCCCTGCGCCGCCGACACCGCATAGATGTTCTCCGGGTCCTTGTATCCGGTCGAGAAAACGCTCAGGATTCTGGCCGATACAGCCGCCGCCGGGGTCGAGCCGGTCGCCGTAAACCTGATTCCGCACCAGTAGTTTTCGTTCTTCCGGTCGCCCGCATCAAAGACAAGAACCTGAGCTTCCGGGATGCTGTTAAAGATCGTCGCGCCGCCTGCAAACAAGGCTTGAGAACTAACGCTTGGAACCGTCGAATCTGTCCCCTTGATCGCCTTAGTCCTTCGGATTCCGTACGAGCCACTATTCGCCCAAAGGGTCTTAAATGTCACCCGTCGAACCGTGCCGCCCGACACCCAGGCCCCGCTACCCGTGGTGCCCACAAGCTCAAAGGTGGTTGCCGTCACGCCCGCAACGACAAACGTACCATTGGCCGCTAGGTTGCCCGTCACGCCCGAGATGTTTACGTACTCGCCGTTTGCTAGTCCATGAGCCGCCGAAGTCGTCACAACGATGGGAGAGGCGTTTGTAGCGTTCGTGATGGTCGCCGCCGTGTACGTCGTGTCTTCCGTGAGCACCGAAACATCGCTTAGGTACTCAAACGCGTCCCGGTCTTGCTGGGAAGTCTGGAGCACCAAAGCGACCTCGTTAGCAATTGTGCGCCCGACGTTTGCCGTGGCAAAGCTTCCCGAATCAAACGTGCCGACCTCATCCGCAAGAAGTGAAACGGTAGCAGAAGCGTTCGACGTGCTTGGAATGGTGAGCAGTGGACCGAGCGTTGTCGCCGTCGAAATGTCCAATGCAAGATCAGCAGAGTCACTTTCAACCTTCGTAACCCCGGCGCCTATTACCAACCAGCTATGCGGGACCGGTGCCTGCGTCGTTTTGCCCAACTTGATCGGCTGGACAAGGACCACGGTAGAGCTTGAATTAAAGCCATCGCAAAGGCGGTTTGCCTCGGTGCCGTTGCCAAAGATCACCGCATCCTCTACAAGGCCAGAAAACCGGTTAGGCGCGATCACTTCGAATCCCACCGGTAGATTGTTGGTAAACCGAGTCGAGGCCGTCGTAAGCTCCGTATACACCCCGGAATCAAACCGGTAGACCCGAACATCGGACCCGTTCCAGAAAGCCGCATAGGTGCGAACCCCGCCGTTTGCCGTCCCGCTCCATGCACCGACGCAAGCCGTAGCACCTGCCGGGTTCCCGCTGTTGATCTTTACGCAACCATCGCGGACCACTGGCACCGTCTGCCGGTACCGAAGGTTGACCGACCGAGCAAAGAACCCAGGCGGCAACATGCCCGCATCAATCGAGCTATTCATCCCCCGAGCCGGTGCGGTTGGCCCTACAATCTCAATCCGTCTCAATAGAAGCCCCCAGGATTGCGGTTGCGGAACGCGCCCCACCCTGCCCGCTGTTCAAAGCTTCTGATGTCCGCATACTGCCCGTCTGCTTTCCCGA
>Ga0247843_1007542_pt1 | contig 13291 bp, 10 predicted proteins | sample LaCruzMarch2017__FD_192420 | JGI IMG/M metagenome (GOLD analysis project Ga0247843, IMG submission 192420) | Freshwater microbial communities from meromictic Lake La Cruz, Castile-La Mancha, Spain - LaCruzMarch2017_8m | ecosystem: Environmental > Aquatic > Freshwater > Lake | place: Spain...
CTATTTTAGAGGATGCGAGTGAGGATATATTACTTCAATCAGATGATGAATTGGTTATAAAGAGTATTTTTGAGTTGGAAGAAGAAACTTCTGTTACCATAAATGGTTCGGTTCAAAATCCTGGTTCCTTTCCTTTTAGGGAAGGTATTAAACTCGAAGATCTGTTGTTTTTAGCAGGTGGATTAAGCTCCGACGCTTATAAAGAGAGAATTATAATCTACAGGAAGGGCTTAAATCAGAAAATGGAATCTATATCTCTATCTTTGACAAATCAGAACAAAGAGGATATATATTTAAGTGCAGGGGATATCATCCATGTTCAGTCGCAAGAGAAAATGAGTGACATTGGATATGTTACGATATTGGGAGAAGTTAAAAAACCAGGAATTATACCTTTTGCGGATAGTTTATCACTTCAGGATGTAATTGTACTATCGGAGGGATTGACCGAATTTGCCTCTGTTTCTAATATTGAAATAGTTAGAAGGCTTGATAGTATCGATTTATTTTCGACAAACAGTGAGTTGATAAAAAGTTTAAATGTTGATCTTTCAACGCTCTTAAATGGTAAAAGAGGTGACCTATCATTAAGAGCTTATGATGTCATAACTGTTCGACGAAATCCACAAATCAGGGAACAGGCATTTGTTAAGATTGAGGGAGAAGTTTTATTTCCTGGAGAATATGCCTTGCAGCGCAGAGATGATAGAATTAGTAGTTTATTCCTCAGGGCTGGAGGAGGATTGCCGGAAGCCAATTTAGACAGAGCAAAATTGGTTAGAAAGTTAAATAATATTAAGATTTTGGATGAGATTGAAGTAGATATTGATAAAATTGTTGAGGATGAAAAATTAAGGGAAAATCAGATAAAGTTAAATTTAAATAAAACGGAAATTGACGTTGCTATTAATCTTAGACAGGCTTTAAAAAATCCAGGCTCAAATGCTGATATTTTCCTTGAAAATGGAGATAAATTAATAATCCCCAAAGTAAATAAGCTAATTCTTATAGATGGTGAGGTTTATCAGCCCATTGGTATTAACTATATAGGAGGTAAAGGAACCAAATATTATGTTGATCAGGCAGGTGGCTTCAAGAATGGTGCTAAAAAAGATAAGACCTATATTATATATCCTGACGGAAGAGCCTTGGCCACCAGAAAATTTTTAGGACTAGTTAACACTTATCCCAAAATTGAACCGGGATCGACGGTTATGGTGCCTAAAGTTTATGTGGATAATAAAACGAAAAGGCCACTGAGCATTACTGATTTAGCTTTAGCCTCTTCTACTATTGCGGGTATTTCTACCTTTATTTTGGGTATTGTTCAATTACTAAAATAAGAATGACAAAGAAAACAAAGGACGACGATCTATATCCGGGTGAAATCAGTATTCCTGAATTCAAGGAGAAAATACGGGCAAAGTTTAACCAGATAAAAAAATACTGGATATTTATTTCAGTTTTTGCATTGCTTTTAGGTGCTATTGGATGGTTTTATGCCAGGCAACTACCCACCTATTACGCGGCTAATACATTATTCATCTTAAGTTCTGGAAACAAACAACCAAGTCAGGATAACCTTATTGCGCAACAACTTGGATTAGGCCAGAAGGCTAATAACGAGAATGGTCTTTACACCGTTCAAAACTTTTTGGGACTTTTGACGCATGGAAAAATGATTAAAGAGACTTTTTTATTACCCTATCCGGGTAATGAGTCATTTTCTTTTGCAACAAAATTTTTAGCCCTTGGGGGAGAGAAGGCACCTGATTTCCCATTGAAATCAGTTCCTTATGAATCATTGAATAAAGAACAGGTTAGTACATTAAGGAGCTTAGCAGGTAGAATTAAGCCCTTTTTATCAGTCAAACCTGCGGAAGATGGAACAAATTTCATCCAATTTTCGGGAAGATTTGAAAACGAAGAATTTGCAAAGTATTTTACGGAAGCATTGTTACAATATACCTTGCAATTTTATGTAGAAGGGCAAACGAAAGAAATTAAAAATAACATTAACCAGATTGAACAACGGAAAGATAGTTTACTCAGGTTGTTGATAAATAAATCAAGACGCATAGCCAATCAGTCGGTACAATCTATTGATTTGAATCCAGCTTATAGTGCGTCAATGGTAGAGGGGCAATTACTTAGTAATGAAGGAGAATTTATTGGTAAATTATATTCAGAATCCATAGCCAGTCTGGAGATTGTAAGGAGTGAACTTCGGCAACAAACTCCCCTTTTTACCATCATCGAAGGAGTAGAATATCCTTTAATTAAAGAAATTCAACCAGTGATGCGGTGGTTTTGGGCCTTGTTTGTTTTGGGTTTTCTGATGGGGGTAATTTATTTTGGGGTACGGGAATGAAAGGGAAAATGAAAAGAGTAATTACTATTACATATAACGATTTGGGTATTTCTTGGGGGCCCGCAATACATTTTTTAGAATTATGGAATAATTTTGCTAGAATAAATCAAGATATAACAGTTGTTGGAATTTCTCCGAGTTGGACGAAGAGAAAATGTATTTTAAATCCTTTATTTAGGCATCATTCAATTGAAATATTAGATGTTAAGGGCGTAAGACAAATAATTTATGATTTTCGAGTATTTTTATATATCCTGAGATATACTTTAAACGATGATTTAATTTATATCAGATATAGTTCATTCCATTTGTTCACTATTTTATATTTAATTTTAAGTAATAGAAAATTTATAGTAGAAATTAATGGGTTAGCATTTGAGGATCTAACCTCTGCTCGTACAAAAAAATGGAGAATTTTTCTGTTTCTTTTACAAGAATCACTAATATTAAAAAAATCAAAATTAATAATTACCGTAAGTGATGGTATAAAAAACACAATTAGGGGGAGGTATAAAATTTTAAATAATATTTTTACTATTAGAAATGGAATTTCGGATCAATTTTTAAAACAAAATGAAATCAAACATCAATTAAAATCTATTATTTATGTTGGAACTTTTACTCCATGGGATGGATCATATTTAATTCCTAAACTTGCAGAAAAGTTCCCGGATATTAATTTTATATTAATAGGAAGTGGATTAATGAAAAATAAAATTGAAAGTTTAGGGCTAACGAATATAAATTGTTTGGGGGAAATAAATTATAGTGATTTACCAAAGTATTATGACCAGGTTGACGCTGCTCTCGTACTTTATGAGTATGAAAGGCACAGGAATATTGAAGTTTCTTCAATTAAGACGCTAGAATACTTCTATTCTAAATTACCTATTTTTACTACGAATATTCCTGGGCAAGAATTTATAGCGACCTACGATATTGGATATTTGATTGGCGAGTTAGAACCAATTGAACAAGCATTTAGGAATTTTATAAACAATTACATGACTTATAATGAAAATTACTTGAAATTAAATGCGGAGATTTTTGATAACTACAGTTGGAAAAGAACGGCTGAGTTGACTTATGATTTGCTCAGAGAATTCTAAGATTCTATATTAAACCCTAAAGTTTCAGAGAAAATTATCATAACACTTTATATAGACATTAAAAGCTTTATTTAAAATTAAAATTTATAAACATGTTTGAAAAATTATCTATTGTTATTCCTGTTTTTAACGAGGAGTTAACAATAAAACAAATTTTATCTAAAGTTATTGAGGTTAATTTGTTAAATGATTTGATTAAAGAAATTATTATAGTAGATGATTGCTCGACTGATAGAAGTTTAGATGTAATTAATAAATTTATTCATGACAATAATACAAGTAGTATTATTCTTCTTTCAAAGCATGAAACAAATAAAGGTAAAGGAGCAGCAATCCATACTGGAATTAGGGATGCAACTGGTGATATACTAGTAATTCAGGATGCTGATTTAGAATATGACCCGTCGGAGTATAATTTATTATTGAAACCAATTATATTAGGTCATGCAGATGTTGTTTATGGAAGCCGGTTTATAGGAGGAAATCCTCATAGGATTTTATTCTTTTGGCATTCAATTGGGAATAAAATATTGACATTTATAAGTAATATGTTTACAAATTTAAATTTAACTGATATGGAAACTTGTTATAAAATGTTTAAAATAGATATTATAAAAGGGATTAAATTAAAAGAACAGAGGTTTGGATTTGAACCAGAAGTAACTGCTAAAATTTCAAAGCTTAAAAACGTAAGAATTTATGAAGTTGGAATAAGTTATTATGGCAGAAAATTTAATGAGGGGAAGAAAATTGGTTTAAAAGATGCTTTTAGAGCACTATTTTGTATTTTTAAATATAACATAAAGTAAATGGAGTTTAAAGAATTTGATCCTATTGGAGAGGAAACCTTAGTTACGATATCAAAAGCTGATAAATTTAATAAATGGGTATATGATGTTATTAACCCATATTGTGAGGGTCGAATTTTGGAGATTGGAAGTGGGATTGGAAATATTACAAACTATTTTGTCAAGCATAATTATGATATTACGGCTTCAGATTTAAGGGCATCATATCTAGAAATTTTAAATTTAAATTTTCCGACAATTAAAAAGGTAAGTATTGATATTGTAAAGGTTGATTTCGAGCAAAATTATTCTCTTTATTTAAATAGTTTCGACACTATTTACGCGCTAAATGTTGTTGAACATATTGAAATGGATAAATTAGCAATTGAAAATATGCTGAGTTTATTAAAAAAAAATGGAAAATTAATTATACTAGTACCAGCTTTTCAAGCTTTATATAATAATTTTGATGAAGAGCTTATGCATTATAGAAGGTATAATAGACGATCTTTGGAAAAAATAATGAATAATCCTAACACAAGCATTATTAAATCTTTTTACTTCAATGGAGTTGGGATTTTAGGGTGGTTCTTTTTTGGTAAAATATTAAAAAGAACATCAATTTCTAATTCAAGTATGCAAGCTTATAATTTCCTAGTTCCAATTTTTAGAATTATTGATTATTTTTTTAATAGTTTTTTTGGTCTTAGTGTTATTTGTATTATAAAAAAGGAAAATTAATCTAAAAAAATGAAAGCTAAAGTATTTAAATTTGAAAGTATTTTAATATTATGTGTTCTGTTATTAGTTAGTTTTTTTTATTTAACTAACTATTGGATTAGCACTGATGCTCCAGTCTATTTATCATTTGCGAGGGATATTGCAGAAGGTAATTCTTTGTATGATGATATATATTGTTCGTATGTGCCTTTAGTCATTTATGTTAATTCAATTATATTTAAAATATTTGGGTTTGAGTATATATATTTTATTTTATTTCAGTTTTTTATAATTTTATTAAGTTCCGTTAGTCTGTTTTTTTTATGTAATATGTTTAGAAAAAATATAAGTGAATCAATTTTTACTTCTCTATTATTTCTTCTAACTGTATTTTGTGCTGATGGTTTTGAATTTATTTTAGAACCATATCTATTATTATTTACTTTTTGTGGATTATTGTCTCTATACAAGAGTCGTTTTATTTTAAGTGGACTTTTTATTGGATTTGCAGTTTTAAGTAAACAATATGGTTATGTTTATTATCCAATTTTTTTACTTTTAATATATTATGAAAATCTTTTAACCTATAAAACTTTATTCCTTTTTTCTTTGGGTTTTTTAATACCTCAATTTCTTTTTATTACCGGTATGACTGTTTTATATGGAGTATCTTTAGAATATTTGATTATCCAACTTTCTGGAAGTCAATATGATTTTAATGGTTCAACATTTGAAGTAGGTCTATTTGAGTATCTAATTGGAGGAAAAGTACTATTCTCCTTATTGATACTATATTTTATGAGTTTCAAATTTAATAAAGATATTATACTTTTATTGATTATGTTGATAATCTCTCTAATTCCAACATTGATTAAAACTTATCAACATTATTTTCTAATTTCATTTCCAATATTTTATTTAATATTAATTAAAAGTGAATTAAGAAGGCAGTTTCTATTCAATAAAATTATTTTCATAATCGTAATAATTTCAAATTCTTTCCTTTTGATCAATAGAATTAATAATTATAAGTACAAGCGTGAAAATCAAATAACGAAGTCTTTTGAATTATTAGGAGAACATAAGAGAGGTAGTGAGATTCTGATTGAGGGAAGTATATATCTATATTTAACGAATAATTACAAGAATCCACTGGTTAGTAAATTTGGGTATCAGTTTTTTTATAAAATTCCTGAAGCTGAAAAGAATAAATTTAAAAGATTAAAAATTGACTAACACTATTTTAATAGAATTTATGAGTATTAAAAATAAAATTATTAGTTTTTTTACTAATAAACCACAGATTTTACTTTATTTATTTTTACCATTTTACTTTGCACTTGTATTTCGATTGCACAAGGATAGTATGGAAGGTGACGAACAAAGTTATATATATTTTGCTAATAATCTTATAAATGGCTATTATTCTCCAGAGTCTCCGGATATAAATTTATGGCAGGGTCCTGGTTATCCAATGATAGTAGTATTTTTTTTAATTTTTAATATACCGTTTATATTAATAACTCTAAGTAATGCTATTTTTCAGTTTTTATCTGTTATGTTTTTATATTTTTCAATAAAAAAGATGTCTAACTCGTTTTTTGCTATTTTTTTTGCTATTTTTTGGGGATTTAATTTCATGGCGTATCAAGAAATGCCAATGATATTAAGTGAAAGTTTTTCAGTTTTATTAGTCACACTAATTATTTACTTCTTAGTATTAATCCATAAAACTTATAAATTAATTTATTTATTAATACTCGGTTTTTTGTTAGGATATCTTGCATTAACAAAAGTAATCTTTGGGTATGTAATTTTATGTATGATTTTTTTATATTCATTTATTGCGCTTAAAACAACAAAAAATTATAAATCTATTTATATTTTATTTTTAGCATTACTAATCAATTCTCCATATCTCTACTATACTAATTCATTAACTGGAAATTATTTTTATTGGGGTAATTCTGGTGGAAATTTGTTATATTGGATGAGTACACCACATGAAGGAGAATATGGCGATTGGAATAATAATTCATTTACAGCTAACTGTAATGGTTATTATGCCAACTTCTGTAATAGTGATTTAATTAGAAAAAATCATCAGAATGATATTAAGTATATTGAATCACTTCCAAAGGTAAGGCAAGATTTAGCTTATAAAAAGATAGCATTTGAAAATATCATAAACGAGCCCATTAAATTTTTAAAGAATATAGGCTCAAATTTTAGCAGATTATTATTTAATTTTCCATTTTCATATTCTTTGCAACGAGAGTCGACAATTATACGAATTATGATAAATTCATTTGTTTTAATCATTATGATTATTAATTTTATATTATTTTTAGTTTTTTTCAAGAGAATTAACTCTAGCTTTCTGTTCCTTAATTTGCTTTTTTATTTTTACATTAGTCTTACATTGATTTTAAGTGCTTCAAATAGACAGTTTAATATTGTAATTCCGATTATATTATTTAATTTTGTTATTTTTCTTAAGCATATTAACAAGAGCCGTTTAGTTAGCAATTTATTTAGATTTTGAAAAAAATTGTTCATATAATTTCTGGTCTTCAGGTTGGAGGCGCGGAACGTTCGCTTTTTAATATTTGTAATTCATCACTTAATGATAATTTTAAACAGTATGTTATATGTTTAGGCAACAGAGGTTATTATAGTCAAAAAATAGAGGAAATTGGGTTAGAGATTTATCATATTAATTTTAGTTCCTGGCATTTTGTTAAATCATTAATTAAGTTCATTACTGTTTTAAAGAAAATATCTCCAAATATTATTCAGGGATGGATGAATCATGGCAATTTTGCCTCTATTTTAGCTTTATTAATTTTGAATTTTAAACCAATTATATACTGGAATATTAGACAATCTTTTTATAAAAATAAAAATGATTTATTTTATACTAAATTTTTATTCTTATTTAATATTTTTTTTTCTAGAATACCTAAAAAAATAATTATTAATTCTAATATTTCTAAAATTCAATTACAAAATTTTGGTTTTCATATTGATTCATTCATATTTATACCAAATGGTTTTGATTCAAATTATTGGGTTCGAGATTTATCCTTTAGAAAATTAAAAAGAGAAAATCTTGGAATAGAAAATTTAGATTTCCTAATTGGTTATGTTGGGAGATATCATCCCATGAAGAATATTATCTTATTACTAAAAGCATTCGAAATAATTGCAATTAACTTTCCGAATTCGAAATTAGTTATTATTGGACACAAGGAAAATGATTTTAATAAATTTGAAAAGCTAATATTTGATAGGATTCCAAATAACCAGATTATTTTGCTAAATCAAAAGAATGATATTAATAAATATTATTCAATATTTGATTTATTTACTTTATGTTCAGTTTCGGAAGGCTTTCCAAATGTTTTAGGAGAAGCTATGTCTTGTGAATTATGTTGTATTTCAACTAATGTTGGCGAAGCATCTGCTTTGCTACAAGACGTAGGTTTTATTATTCCTGTGGATGATTTAGATGCCTTAGTTAGTAAAATTACTCATTGTATAGAAAATTTGGAAATAACTAAAAATATGGGATCTTTAGCTAGAAATAAAATTATAAAATCCTATTCATTACAAAATACAGTAAATCAATATATTAATTTATATAATGGTAAAGTTTTGGAAAACTGAAATTTATATTTATTCTTTAATAGTGTGTGATTTTATTTTCAATTAACTTTTTACTATGCTCAATAAACTAAAAGAGGATACAATTATAAACTTCGGGGAAGAATGGAAATATTTTAATCATCTTGATATATCAAATGAAGCTCTATCTAAATATTATAATGATTATTTCTCGTTAATAGATTTTGATGCACTTCCGATAAATTCAAGAGTGTTTGATTTAGGCTGTGGTTCCGGTCGATGGAGTCGTTTTGTAGCTGATAAAGTTGGTACATTATATTGTATCGATCCCAGTAAAGAAGCATTAGAAATTGCCAGACAAAATTTAATAAATTTTCAAAATGTTTATTTTTATGATTATGATTCTAATAATCTGGCATTTGAAGATAATTTCTTTGATTTTGGTTTTTCATTAGGAGTTTTACATCATATTCAAGATACTTTAGGTGGAATTAAGTCGGCTGTTAGAGTTTTGAAAGTTGGTTCACCCTTTTTACTTTACCTTTATTTTTCTTTTGATAACAAACCATTATGGTATAAAATGATATGGAAATTAACGGATTTTCTTAGAATTTTAATTTCCAAATTACCATTTAGGATAAAACTAATTATTTGTAATGCTATTGCATTTTTCATTTACTATCCATTATCAAGGTTATCCAAATTTCTGAATAAGTATGGTATTGATACTAAAAATTTTCCACTTAATTATTACAAAAATGCAACTATCTACACAATGAAAAATGATGCTTTGGATAGATTTGGTACTAAAATTGAACAACGATTTTCTAAATTAGAAATTAGGGAAATGCTTTCTAAAGCTGGACTAATTAATATTGAGTTTTCACCAGATCCACCTTATTGGGTGGTAAAGGGATATAAATCCAATAAATAATGTGTGGTTTCGTAGGAGTTTTATCCTCAACTTTCCTTAATGAAAGTACATTACAGAAGATGACTAGGACCTTGGAACACAGAGGGCCTGATGAATCAACCCTCTGGCAGGATTCTTTATCGGGTATTTCTTTCGGTCATCAAAGGCTCTCTATCCTAGAACTATCAAACGCAGGTAGCCAGCCAATGTTCTCTGCAAATGGTCGGTTTGTCTTGATATATAATGGCGAGATTTACAACCATTTATCTTGTAGAAAGGTCTTAGCTGAAAGTGGGTTTGCAGTCTCCTGGAAGGGGAGTTCTGACACGGAAACGCTTATTGAAATGATTAGCGCGCTTGGTTTAGAAAGGGCTTTGAAGTTAACTACCGGGATGTTTTCTCTTGCCTTATGGGATAAAGTGGAGAAAAAATTATTCCTCGCCAGAGATCGTTTTGGTGAAAAGCCGCTATACTACGGTTGGCAAGGTGATTCTTTCCTTTTTGGCTCTGAACTTAAAGCGCTTAAAATCCATCCAGATTTTTTAAATGAAATAGATTCAAATGCTCTTGGTCTTTATTTGCAATATAATTATGTGCCAACGCCTTTATCCATCTATAAGGGCATAAGTAAATTAACGCCAGGGTGTATTTTATCGGTTTCGTTGGACAAAAAGGCGGTTTGTATTAGTACTTATTGGTCCGCCATCGATACTGTGATTAGCGGGATGAGGAATCCTTTTCAAGGTTCTGTTACTGAGGCCATCCATGAAACAGAAAATGTTCTTAAAAGTGCTGTTCAAAATCAATTATTAGCAGATGTTCCATTGGGTGCCTTTCTTTCTGGTGGCATTGATTCGTCTTTAATCGTATCTCTAATGAGCGCTGTTTCTAGCACGCCTATAAATACATTTACCATTGGGTTCGATGAAAATGGATTTAATGAAGCCGTGAATGCAAAACAATTAGCTGATCATTTAGGTACAAATCATACAGAACTTTATGTCAATCCAAAGGATTGTTTTGACGTAATTCCCTTGTTGGGAAGCATGTACGATGAACCTTTTGCTGATTCCTCCCAAATTTCGACCTATTTGGTTAGTAAATTAGCCGCTGGTTCCATAAAAGTGGCCCTTTCCGGCGATGGTGGCGACGAACTTTTTGGAGGCTATAATCGGTATTTTTTTGCTGAAAAAATATGGAGTAATCTAAGATTTATTCCTAAGCCTCTTCGTTCTGGACTTTATTTAACACTAAATAAATTAAATACCCAACAATGGGATATCTTATCGAGCTTACTACATTATATTTTACCTAAAAAATATCATTTTTCTAATCTTACCGATAAACTCAAGAAAGCTTCATCATTATTAGCGGTAGAATCTTTTGACGATGTATATTTCAGATTAGTTAAACAATGGGAAAATCCTGGGGAAGCATTAAATTTTGATTATAATCCACAAAGAAATAAGTTAATAGGCTCAGATTTATTCCATGATAATATGGATAAAATGATGTTGAATGATATTCTTAACTACTTGCCTGATGATATTTTATGTAAAGTGGATCGTGCAGGTATGGCGGTTTCATTGGAAAGCAGAATTCCTTTTCTTGATCATCATGTCTATGCATTTTCTTCTTCTTTACCCTTATCATATAAAATTAATAAAGGAACATCAAAATGGATATTAAGGGAAATACTTAAAAAATATATTCCTGAAAATTTGATAAACAGACCCAAAATGGGTTTTGGGATTCCTTTGGAAGCTTGGTTAAGAGGTCCACTTAAAGAGTGGGCAGACGATTTGCTCGATGAAAAGGTCATTTCAGAGAGTGGTATGTTAAACCCAAAGGTAGTAAGGCAGAAATGGGAGGAACATATTTCGGGAAAAAGAAACTGGCATTATCAATTATGGGCTATTCTCATGTTTCAGTCCTGGTATAAAGAAAATTATTAATTTGGAGTTCATTGTAGGGTTTCAGGGTGTTTGCCTGGCAATTATCGCCGCTTATATTTTAGCACTAAGGTATCCTGTTTTAAAGTTAATAATTTGGATTGCATTAATTATTCGATTATTAACAGCATTATTTAATGAATTTATTTTAAAATTACCAGACACCAATGCTGATGCTGGTAGATTTGAAGCAAAAACCTGGTTTTATGCGCAGATGCCAGTTTTAGAATTTATTAATTCTTTCGATTCACAATCAAAAACATATACTTTTACTTGGTTCTTATCTTTTTTTTATAGAGTTTTAGGGAGAAGCCCCTTGTTGTTAGAATCTATAAACATTATAACAAGTTTGTTTTGTATTATATTGGTTTATAAAATATCTATATTAATTTCTAACAATATGAGTAAATCGATACAATCAGCTTTGCTATTTGCAGTTTTTCCTAGTATCATTTTGTATAACGTAATAATTTTAAGGGAGATTTATATTGTATTCTTTTTGTTGAATGGCTTTTATTTTATAATTAAATGGATAAATACCAAAAATTTGAAGTTTGCTATTTATGCCCTGTTAAATTTTGTTCCATTATATTTTTTACATGGGGGATTAATGGTTGGGGCATTAGTATTTTTGGTTCTCCTGCTTTTAAGAAGTATAAAAGACTCCATAAATTTTTTCAAGAATAATAGGTTATTAATCCCTCAGGTTATTTTAATATGCTCATTCTTCTTTGGATTATTTTTCTTTTTTGGCAATTTGTCAAAACTCTATCTTCCTTACTTAGGAAATATTAGCAATATTTTTATACTTTCAAGTCTAGTTTTTCAAGCTGAGGTAACTAATATAGGTGGTTCAGTTTATCCTGAATGGTTGATTCCAGATTCATTCCCAAGTTTTTTTTTACTTATATTTCCCAGATTAGTTTATTTTTTATTTTCTCCATTTATTTGGGATATTAGGGCAATAAATCATTTACTTGGACTCGTTGATGGTATTATGATTGCAGTCCTTTTTTATTTTACAATTAAGGGATTACGTTTAAAAAAACTTAATAATTTTGTAAGCATTTTACTTATAATTTTAATACCTTTACTTATTACTTACTCCTGGGGAGTCGGAAATTTTGGGACCGCACTAAGACATAGATCTAAATTTATACCTATATTTATCGCAATCTCAACAATTTACGTTCCAAAAATCACTTTGACAAAAAAAATCAGAGGTTCTAAAACCTAATGAGTAACTTTAATTATTTTTAACTTGGAGAGGTCTAGTAGGAGAATTCTTATTGTTGTCAACACCGATTGGGGGTTTCTTGCCTATAGGTTGCCTATAGCTTTAGAAGCTGTGAAGTTAGGTTGGGAGGTCTTTGTGGCTACACCTGATACTGGCGATGCACATCTTATTAAATCCGCCGGGTTAAATCATATCACGCTGGAGATGTCCAGAAAAGGCCTAAATCCTTTAAGAGAACTTAAAACTATGTTTGAGTTTTGGAGGCTTTACAAAGATTTATCTCCACAAATAGTTCATCATGTTACCGTGAAACCTATTATTTACGGCTCTATTGTGGCGTCCCTTTTAAATAAATCTTTCGTTGTTAACGCAATTAGTGGACTCGGTTATGTATTTACTTCATTACCTAAAAATAATATTGTTAGGATAATCACTACTTTTTTATACAAATTGGCGCTGAATAGATCCAATAGCAAAACTATTTTTCAAAATCCTGACGACTTGAATCTTTTTATTCAAGAGGGGATGATTGAAAAATCTAAAACTAGACTTATTCTTGGTTCTGGTGTAAATT
>Ga0247843_1007543_pt1 | contig 13291 bp, 14 predicted proteins | sample LaCruzMarch2017__FD_192420 | JGI IMG/M metagenome (GOLD analysis project Ga0247843, IMG submission 192420) | Freshwater microbial communities from meromictic Lake La Cruz, Castile-La Mancha, Spain - LaCruzMarch2017_8m | ecosystem: Environmental > Aquatic > Freshwater > Lake | place: Spain...
AACACGAGCAACAAGATCGCTCCGACAAGCATGATCAAAAACGGCAACAAAAGCGCAAACAGCATGCGCGGATGGAACTGCGAGATGACAGCCCGCCAAAATGCCTGACCAACACCCGTCAAGCCAGCGGTGATTTCCCGACGAGGTGGGATTTGAGAAACTGAACCCTGCTGCATAGCGTGCATCCACAAAAAGACTGAAGTACGTTTAATCAATACGCACAATTGAAAGCCGACGATTCCCGGCTATCATAGACAATCATTTTGCCTTGTGCCGATATGACTTGCTTTTTTCCTGACACCCCTGCGCTCACCCAACGACTCACCTGCGGCGATATCACGCTGGTGCTATGTTTTTGTGCGGCATGGTGCGACACCTGCAAAGAATACCAACCCAAGTTCGAGAGCTTGTCCGCGCAACATCCCGACACATGCTTTATATGGGTGGACATCGAGGATCATCCAGAACTACTCGGTGACGAAGATGTTGAAAACTTTCCCACCATCGCCATCGTTGACAAAACTGAAGTGCGTTTTATGGGCACGATTTTGCCGCATATTGAACATCTGGATCGCTTGATCGCCGCCATGCGCGCACCTGGAAAACCTCAACCAACGGCGTTGCCCGCCACGCTCTTGACGCTCCTTAAAGGCGCGCGTCCTTAGTCCGCGGATACAACATCAGGCGTTAGTGAGCCTCTGACTTTTTTTGAGCGCCACCGAGCAACAAGCCCACCGCCCGTTTTGCCTGCGTGACAGACTTTTTGCCCGACAAAGCAGGCGCCTGGGCTGCTGCAGCCGCTGCAGCCACCGCGGAGGCAGAAGGCTCGTAAGGCTTGAGGAAAAACTCATCAATTGGCTTGACAGGCGCGCTATAGCGACTGGGTCGGGCGCCGCCTGCGGCACTACCGCTGCGGTCTGCACCTCGTTCACCTGACCGCGCCGAACGTGCAGGACGCGCATCGTCGCGCAATGGTGCGCGAACAAGCAACTCTCCAGGAATCTGTAACACGGCGCGTGTCACGGGTGCCTTGATGAGTTTTTCAATATCAATTAAATATTTTTCTTCGGAGGGCGAGAAGAACGAAATCGCCTCCCCGCTCGCGCCCGCACGACCGGTACGACCAATGCGGTGTACGTAATCTTCGGCGCTGTGCGGTAAATCGTAATTAATCACACAAGGCACACCAGCAACATCGAGGCCCCGCGCTGCCACATCCGTCGCAACAAGGACTTCGAGTTCGCCCGCTTTGAAGGCCTCGAGCGCCTTCATGCGATCCCCCTGCGATTTGTCACCATGAATCGACTCGGCACGCACCCCATCGAGCTCTAATTGACGAGCCAAACGACTCGTGCCGATTTTAGTGTTTGAAAATACGATGACTTGTTTGAGTCCACGCGACTTCACGAGATGAACCACTGCGGCACGCTTGGCCTCACCGGCCATCGCATACGCAATCTGTGTCACTGTATCGGCCGTGGCATTGCGCTTAGCGACCTCGATTTCAACCGGATTTTTCAAATAGGTACGGGCAAGCTTGCGAATTTCATTGCTGAAGGTCGCTGAAAAAAGCAGTGTCTGTCGTTGAGCGGGCAACAGTCGCATAATGCGATCGAGATCGGGCAAAAAGCCCATATCCAGCATGCGGTCAGCCTCGTCAAGCACCAAAATACCGACTTGGCTCAAATTGACGGTGCGCTGCTCGACATGATCAAGCAAGCGTCCAGGGGTGGCGATCAAGACCTCGCAGCCATTGCGCAAGGCTTCTTTTTGAGGACCGATATCCACGCCGCCAAACACCACCGTCGAGCGCAAAGGCGTCTTAAATCCATAACGCTTGACACTCTCGTAGACCTGGTCAGCCAGTTCACGCGTCGGTGTCAAGATCAAGGCGCGTACCGGATGTCGAGCAGGCGAAGCGCTGGTATTAGCCATCGGCATCAAACGATGCAAAATTGGTAGCGTAAAAGCGGCTGTTTTTCCTGTACCCGTCTGCGCCGCGCCCATCACGTCATTGCCCGCCATCACAGAGGGAAGGGCTTGAGCCTGAATCGGTGTCGGTACGGTGTAGCCCGTATCCGCGACAGCCTGCAAGATAGAGGGATGAAGTCCAATCTCAGCGAATGTGGGAACAACCGGTGCGATTTCGTCCGGAGTCGAGGTTTGAGTGTTTGAAGTCATTGAATTATTTAAAGAAATCACCCACCAGTGTAACGCAGCCAGACCAGATTAATCGGCGACAGCCAGAAATATGGGGGACGAGGCGTCAGGAAAACGGCATCAGAGCCCAAACAGCCAGCGAGACAACCACAGCGCGCCCATACCGGAAACGATCAGCAAGAAACCATTCCGCGTCCACAAAAAGACCCCGATCGCGATCGCCGCGGCCAACAGACGCAAGTCCACTTGTGGCCCGTCAACAGGGTGCCAGGGCAGCAACTCTGGGACCAAGATGCCCGCCAGTGCGGCCAAGGGGGCATAACGCAAAGCGCTTCGCAACCCCTCAGGCAACGGAATGTAATGCCCTAAAAGAAAGTAACCGGCACGGCAAATAGCGGTACACAATCCCAATAAGATGATCGCAGTATAAAAATAAGCGTTATTTTCCATCAGGTCTTTACCTTGGCCTTTAAGCGCCTCTCGGACCACATGCCCACCACGATTCCAACTACGACAGCGGCAAGCAAGCCTAACCTCAGAGGCCACATTTGCGTCAACCATGCCGTGATACCCGCAGCAATCACGGAGATAAGAATCGGTCTGGACGTAATGTGCGGCAGCATCATCGCCATGAGTGCCAAGACGGCACCGAACTCAAGAGACCATGAAACTGGCACGATCGCTCCGAGCGCAGCACCCACCATCGAAGTCACTTGCCACACTGTCCAGGAGGACAAAACTGTGGCGATAAAAAACCAATGTTGCTCAAGCGTTCCTTTTTGGGATGCGTCCGCAAAACGCGGCATAAAGACCACAAACGAAACATCCACATTCATATAGCCCAGCAGCAAGCGTTTACGCCAAGACAGATCACGAAAAAAAGGATGGAGCGCAGCACCAAAGATCAGGAAGCGCAAGTTGACGATGATCCCTGCGGCAAATATCAGCCATATTGGGGCACCTGCCGCCAACAACGGCAGGGCCGTGAGCTGGGCAGATCCCGCATAGACCAACAAAGACATCATGATGGCCTGCGTTTCGGTCAGACCGGATTTGACCATGGCGATGCCGGTCACGACACCCCAAATCCCTAAGGCGATGAGGCCTGGACTCACGGCCTGAAATCCGGCGCGCATCGCGTCTCTGCGCTGAACGCTGAGCGAAGGTGAGGTTTGCTGCGAGGTAAGCGGGGAAGACAATGGAATCAGGATCAGCAAAAGATAGATATTTTCGGTATTGTAGACCTCCTGCTTGGTACAATGGTGTCATTGAATTTGAGTGAAGAGAAGACGAATGACCCAAGCAACCAATATCGGCAAAAACCAAAGTCCTGTAATCGTCACTGCAGCGGATTTACCCCTCCATTGTCCAGGCTCCAAAGCGCCTCTTTGGAGTATGCACCCTCGCGTGTTTTTAGACATTGTCGATACAGGTTCGGTTAAGTGTCCTTATTGCAGCACCGAGTACAAGCTCGCCGAAGGCACCGTGGTACACGGTCACTAAACGCTCACCCACCGCAGCAAAGACCTCCTGTGCCCAATATATTCGCCACCGCCGAAGAAGCAGAGCTTGCGTTTTACGACGCACTCGAGCGCGCTGACTTGTCCAGACTGATGCAAGTCTGGGCCGACGATGAGGAAATCATTTGCGTGCATCCTGGTGGTCTGAGAGTCGTTGGTTTGCATGCGGTCAAAGAATCATGGCAAGAAATATTAGCCAATGGCGGCTTGGCCATTCGTCCCTCTGCGCCCACAGTCCTGCACAGCATGATGAGCGCCGTGCATTCATTGATTGAACAAATCACCATGCATGGCACGCAAAGCACCGAGGTCGCGCATTGCTATGCCACCAACATCTACCATAAAGGCCCGACGGGCTGGCGTCTTGTGATGCACCATGCCTGCGCAGCACCTGCCGAGGCGAATGCATTTGATTTACAAGACAGCTCGGGACTTTTACACTGACGCCCTGCCCGCCGTGACCGCAACCCCTGACGATGCCTCTTACCTGGATGTCGCTTCTTTAAAAGCCGCGCTTGATCTGGACTCTTGCCCAGTACCTGCCTGGTTACCCGACCGTGAATCACAAACATTGTTCGGTGCACTGGCAGCCCCCTATAACCGCATCAGATTTGTGCGGGAGCGCGTGAACACGCCAGATGGTGACTTCATCGATCTAGACTGGAACACCCCGGCACTCCAACTACGCTCAAAACGTAAGCAGGATCCCGCGCTCGCTCACACAGCGGCCGTGCGCTGGATCACCCCCGCGGATCAAGAGCAACTCAATTCAGGTGCGACGCAGCCAGCACTCGTATTGCTGCACGGCCTCGAAGGCAGCAGTCAAAGTCGCTACGCCCAATCCATTACCCAACATTTTTTGGCTTTGGGCTGGCTCGTGGTTGTTGCGCACTTTAGGGGTTGTTCGGGCTTTCCCAACCGTTTGGCACGCGCCTATCACTCGGGCGACTCGGAAGAGATCTCCTTTATCCTCGATACGGTCCATCAACACGCACCGAACGCGCGATGGCATGCGATTGGTGTTTCTTTGGGTGGTAACGCTCTGCTCAAAAGACTAGGGGAGGCGCCTACACAATTTAACTGGCTCCAAGCTGCGGCTGCGATCTCCGCCCCCTTGGATCTTGTCGCGGCAGGCAATCACTTGTCCGACAATCTCTTTAACCGCGAAATTTATTCGAGGTATTTTCTGTGCACGCTTAAACCAAAGGTTTTAGAAAAATCTCGTCGCTTTCCAGGTGTGATTGATGTGATGCGGATGAATCAAGCACGCGATTTACGTGATTTTGATAATGCGTACACCGCACCTATGCATGGCTTTAAAGATGCCACAGACTATTGGCAACAATCTTCTTCCAAGCCTTGGCTTAAAAATATTATGACCCCGACACTCGTACTGAACGCGCGTAACGATCCCTTTTTACCCGAGCAAGTCTTGCCAGGTCCCGATTACGGAAGCGCCAGTATCGTCTTTCACCAGCCTGCCCAAGGGGGGCACGTTGGCTTTGTCACGGGCATGTGGCCAGGCAATCTGACGTGGCTCCCAAGGCGGCTCGCCGCATTTTTTGCTGCGGTGAAACAACGCGGAAGTCTTAGGACCTAAACCGTTCCAACAACCTTCTGTCATCGGCAATACGGCTCGAAAGCTCACGTATTTTGACGTCGATTTGAGACTGGACGTAAAAGTCTTTGGACATGGTTCTGGCTTGTTGCAACTGCGTAAACGCCGAAGGCAACGCACCAAGATTTTCATAATAAGCCGCCATCGTCTGTCGAGCTTCAACGCGTTCGCCGATCCGCTCTTGGCTCATCGCCAACATCTTATAAAGCTCTGGTTCCTGAGTCGGCCAACGCTTGATCTGCGCTTTTAAAAACGTAACCGCCTCGGCGTCTCGTCCAAGGAATTGCAAACTCTGCGCGGTTCGTAGCACAAAGGAACGTCTTTGTGGCCAGCGTTTGTGGGCGGCTTGCGCCAAACTCAAGGCAGGGGCCACCTGTCGTCGCGCCAACTCAATGTCAATGCGCTGCAACTCGAGATAGGGTGAGTTGGGCATCAGAGGCTGCGCTTGCGCAAGCGCCGTGGCAGCCGCTGCCGGGTCTTGTCTGGCGAGTGCTGCGAGCGACACGCCGTACCAAGCCGCAGCGCGACGCGCGGGCGACGGTGGCGCTCCCTCGCGCTGCGTGGGTGCCCGTGCCTCGTCCTCGAGTTGTTCCTGCGCCTGGCGCAGGGCACGCGGATCAACCGCCTGCAAGACACGGGACTTTGCCCGAATAAACCAGTACTCATCTTCGTTTTGACCGCCAACAGCACCGTACTGACGCGTACGGTTCTGCATGTCGGTCATACGCTGCAAACTGAGCGGATGGGTCGATACATAGGCACCGCCTCCACGGCCTTCGTTCAAGCTTGAGGCTTTGCTCAAGCGACCAAACATGGCAGCCATGCCGCTGGGGTCATAGCCGGCTTTACGAAGCATTTCGAGGCCGTTACGGTCAGCCTCTTGCTCGGCCTCACGAGAAAAGCCCAATTGGCGATCAATCGCCGCGGCCTGACCAAACGCTGCGATACCCATTGCAGCCTGACCACCTCCAGGCACCAACGCAGCGAGCAGCGCAGCCGCGATCGAGGCCAGCGCGATGTGACTGCTTTGACGTTGCTGGGTCAGGCCGCGGGCGATGTGCCGTTGTGTCACGTGCGCGATTTCGTGCGCGACGACGCCGGCGACCTCAGACTCAGAGCCAGAACCCACAATGAGCCCTGTATGAACACCGATGAAACCTCCCGGCATCGCGAAAGCATTGATTTCTGGATTGCGGACACCAAACACTTCAATTTGAGGCGCACCTCCAGGTGCATACGCACCAAGTTTACGACCCATGTTTTCGAGATACTGACTCATATCCGGGTCGCTGATGTATTCGGGATCGCGCCGCCCCTGAATCATGATGGCTTCGCCAAGCTTGCGTTCTAGCGCGGGCGAGAGCTCGAGCGACGAGGGCGAACCCATCGAGGGCGCGGCAGAGGGCTGCGCCCAGACAGGCGTAAAAACAAAACTTAGGGAGAGGGCGAACACGAGTCCACGCGAGAACGTGGTCCAGATCAAAGTTGGTGAATGTCGTGCCATACGCTTATGATAGCGGGAGTTGACATTGGTTCCGCCACATTGGTGCGAAGCTTCAAGGATTATTTATGCGCCCCGTACGAAAAGCTGTATTTCCCGTTGCTGGTTTAGGCACACGTTTTTTACCCGCCACCAAGGCGATGCCTAAGGAAATGCTCCCCGTGGTCGACAAGCCACTGATTCAATATGCCGTCGAAGAAGCCATCGCCGCAGGCATCACCGACCTGATTTTTGTCACAGGACGACATAAACGCGCGATCGAGGACCATTTTGACAGCGCCCCCGAGATGGAAGCTGAGCTCGCCCGCAAAGGGAAAAAGGAACTACTGGCGATTGTTCAAGAGATTCTGCCCCCAAATGTGAGCTGCATTTATATTCGCCAGTCAGCCCCGTTAGGTTTGGGACATGCCGTCCTGACGGCAGCCCCGATCGTGGGAGACGAACCGTTTGCGGTGCTGTTGGCAGACGATTTGCTGGATGCGGACCGCCCCGTGATCGGGCAGCTCATCGATGCCGCCCTCACCCACCAAGGCAGTATTCTGGGCATTCAAGAAGTGCCTTTGTCCGATACGGACAAATACGGCATTGTGGCGACCGATCCCGTCTCCGCGCTGACCGAACGTGTCCGTCATATCGTAGAAAAACCCAAACCGGATGTGGCCCCCTCAACGCTCGCCGTGGTGGGTCGCTATGTCCTCGATGCACGAATTTTTGCGCATCTGCGTCAAACACAAGCAGGTGCGGGTGGAGAAATCCAACTCACTGACGGGATTGCGTCCTTACTCAAGGAGCAAGCCGTGTTTGCGCATCGCTACGATGGTATTCGTTACGATTGTGGCAACAAAGAAGGCATGTTCAAAGCCACCTTGGCCCTAGGGCGCAAATATCACGGTTTGATTCCCTAAGGCTTAGGGTGTGGGTTCGGTGCCTGAGGCTTGTCTGCCTCAGGCTTAAGGATTCGGGGCTTGGGTTCGCCCCACCGCCCTTTGGCAGACAGCCTCATCAGCGTTCGTAGCGCAACAAGTAGACCAATGACTTCGGTCATCGCGGCGGGAATCCACATCGTCAACCCCCCAATCATCTGATCGGTCTGCGGGCTCATCGCAATCGCACGTCCGCACAAGTCAAACAGAGGATATAAATCCCGCTCGGTAAAGGCAATGACGGCACCCGCCACCATTTGTGGCGCCATCGTCAGGATAGGAGAAATCACCCGTCCGCCAGGCGTCATGGCCGCTGGGGGATTAGGTCTCCGGTCCAAGATCAAATTCCAGTACATAAACCCCGTGATGACCACCGACCAATTCATCAATCGGTACAGACGCCAATCCAGCATCGAATAGAACTGCACGGACGGAATGAGCCAAATCACCACCAAAAACACAAACAAAGTTGGCACGATGATCGGATTGGTCATGATAGAAATCAGAGCCCGACCCAGCAGTGTTTGATTAAAGCGATGCAGACGAGCGCGCCAAGACAGCGGCAAACCCGCGCGCATCACCGAGCCCGGATAGGCGGCCATGATCACGAGGGGTCCAAGGTGGTGAAGCACAAGATGCTGCAGCCGATGGATAAAAAACATGCGCTCAGCGTAGTAGTCCAGCAGCGTGTGCATGGACAGGTACAGCATGATCCAGCCCATCCAGAAAAACACCTGACGGGTCCGAGAGACGGCATGGACGCGCTGACCCCGCACGAAAAGCCAGGCGCTGATGATGAAACACACCACCAGAACCGGGGAAAACTCCCAAGGCTTTAACCAACTGAGCCAATCCATCGATACAGCCTTTACGTGAATACGCTTTGTAGAACAAACCAACCCATCGATTGTAGTATGTTGAACGTAGAATCCTGATTAATCCCCATTCCTACCCACAGCCGCTCATGTCCAACGTCACAAGTCCACTTCAAAGCTTTAAACATCGTCGCGAACAATTATTCGCATGGTTGCATACACAGGGCGGAGGAATCGCGATTTTGCCAACAGCCAGTTTGCGACAGCGCAACCGTGATAATCACTACACTTTTCGCCACGACAGTGATTTTTTCTATCTCTCTGGTTTTAAGGAAAGCGAGGCTTGGCTGGTATTGATCGCGGGGGACACGAACCAGAGCATTTTATTTTGCGAGGAAAAAAATCCTGAGGTTGAACTCTGGAATGGCAAACGCTGGGGACCACAGGCGGCGGCTGAACATTTTTCTTTTGATCAAGCCTATGACGTGGCTGAGATTGATCAACATATGCCTGAGCTCTTGCAGGGGCACACGCAACTTTTAACACCGCTGTCCCATTTTTCAAATCAACAACTCTTAAACAAAATACACGACTGGGTCGGGCTGGCGCAGCGCAAAGCCCGCGGCGCGCGTGCTACCCCTGTCAAATGGTTGGACTTGTGCGAGCCCCTGTCGGAGATGCGACTGATCAAGGACGCTTCGGAACTCAACATTATGCGTAAAGCCGCCTCTATCTCGGCTCGCGCCCACATCCGCGCGATGCAAGCGGCGCAACCAGGGCTGCACGAATACCAGCTCGAAGCCGAGTTGTTGCACACCTTTCTTCAGAACGGTGCGCAAGGCGTTGCCTACGACAGTATCGTCGCAGCAGGCGCGAATGCCTGCGTGTTGCATCATCCCGCCGGCAACTGCGTGATGCGCGACGGTGAGCTTGTCTTGATCGATGCGGGCTGTGAGTTGGAGGGCTATGCCTCGGACATCACACGCACCTTTCCAGTCAACGGGCGCTTTTCGGGGCCGCAGCGGGCGCTCTATGCGATTGTCCTTAAAGCGCAAGAAGAAGCCATAGCACACACTTCACCCAATTATCATTGGAATGCGGGTCATGAGGCCGCCGTCAAGGTGTTGACGCAAGGCTTACTAGACGAGGGACTCTTGCAGGGCTCGCTGGAACAAGCACTGGAAACCAGTACCTACAATCGTTTTTATATGCATCGCACTGGTCATTGGCTAGGGATGGACGTACACGACGTGGGTGCCTATCGGGTGCCTACCCCCGGCACACAAGATAGACCATGGCGCATGCTGGAGCCCAATATGGTGCTGACGATCGAACCAGGTCTGTATATTCGTCCTGCCCAAGACATACCAGAGGCTTTTTGGAATATTGGCATTCGTATCGAGGATGATGCCGTGGTCACAGAAAAAGGGTGCGAACTCATTACGCGCGAGGTCCCTGTGGATATGCTCGAGATAGAACAGATCATGCGCCACTAGTTAGGGTATCTACTATTGTCAGGATAGCCAATCCTTGAATAAAAGATAAGCTGACTTTTATAGATAGCTTAATGAACATGTTTAATCCATGTGAACTTGAGGCGCTAGGTGGCATTTGTATTGTAAAAGGCTCGTATACCGCCGCCTCTGGAGCCGAGCGTTTTATCAAAGACTGGTGCGAAGAACACGGCTTATCTGCCTTGGTCGAAATTTCGCAGCATCCAATACTTGGTCAGCATGCCGTGCATGTCCATGCCTCCCAACAATTGCGCGAACTCACTCCTAACTTCGATACGCGTCGGCTAGCAAATCAGCTTGCCTTTCAGACCAAGGACAGCATAGAAGATTTATATCGAGAGATTTTTTTGTGCATGGCGGCAAGCCCTGTCGCCTATAGTTTCCCTACGCGCGCAGAACTTTTCGCCTCGATCAGAGCAAGAGGTCATGTTGTCCAAACCGCCAGACGCACCGAGCTGGATTTTGAAGTGACACAACTTTCTCGTCCTCTTTCTTTTTGGGATCAAAATGACGAGGGTGCTTTTGTTCTCAGGCCGGGCGAGTCGCTGCTTGAAGCACTCGAAGCGGCCCTCTGTCCGGATATTTCAGGACGTCGGTACTCATTTTCGTGCCGTGAAGCCTCTGAATATCTCATGCTATTTGGTCTGGCAAAAGAATTGCAAGCAACCAACCCTCATTTACTGGAAGAGCTTGCAACGACATGGCGCTGTGCACCACTAATCGCTGACGACTTCAATGACGCTTTTTTATTCGAACGTGGTTCGCGAGACCGTCCCTTTCCAAAACACTGCTATGTCCCCGGCGGGCGGGTGTGGTTTAAAAATCCAGACGAACATTCAGTAGAAGCAGATGGCTTTGAAGGTTCTTGGGTTTGCTATTTAGGTTGCGGTGAATTCGTCAACTTGTGGGACAAAACAAAACCCTATTCCATAGAAAAAAAATGTGTCGAAATTTATCACTGGCGACATGGTGTTTACACAATTGGTTCGGGGACGGTGGCGATGAACGAAGATCTTGTTGGAAAAAAGATGATCGCCACATTGAGTGATACAGAAGAAACGCGACGCATTTTGGCTCAAATGATGGAATATCGCGCGCCCACAGGCGTGTATGGCACGGGGGGATGCATCGACATGAGTCGAGATAGTTTGAAATGGCTTTGTGAAGGGACGAGCAATATTCGACTTTAAATGCAAACTCATCCCTTCAAGTTCAAGCCGTCGAGCCATCCGATCGCTGTCCACACATAGATCACAATCATGGCGATGCCGAACATAAAGGCGACGGTGCCAATGAGCAAAGTAAAAGAGGCCACCAAGATCGCGCCCCAGCCGCTTGGGCGCTCTCGTTTAAGTCCGGGATTAAAACGAGCGTCAAAGCGCGCATCGCTCATGAGACACCACACGATCGCCTCGACAAACCCGTTCAGGATAGGGATGTACAAAAGGAAAAAAGCCGGATTTTCCCACCACACCTCCGCAAAGGCACTGATCACTAATAGCACCACGCTATAGGTCGTCACAAGCCAAGCATAAGGACGCCTGAGGTACCACCAGTGGGCACCGAAAACACCCAGCAAGGCCGCGAGTAGACCGACCGTGACTTTATGGCGGAATTTAGGATCAGTGTGTGTGGTAGACATAACGTTCACGTTCAAGAGTTCAAGAGTACGATCAGATATTTCGAGCATACCTGATTCAAGGTCATCCTCTGGTCATATCATTGTCGGCAGTAAAATAACCATATGTCTCGACTAGATTTCGATGTTGTCATTATTGGGGGCGGGCCTGTCGGCTGCGTGCTCGCCTTGCTATTAGCGCGCCATACCACTCACCCGGAACGCATCGCACTGCTTCAATCTGGAACGTCCTCCCAATATGGCTACGCACCCGAGGAGGATCCACGCGTACTGGCGCTCAATCACGGCAGCCGGGTCTTGCTTGAGTCGCTTCACGCTTGGCCGTCAGAGGCTGCGATCATTCAACACATTCACGTATCACAAAAAGGCCGGCTAGGCCGTACCGTGATTCGTCATCACGACTTTAACGTCCCGCAACTCGGCTCCGTGGTGCACTATTCGCGCCTTCAGACTCGCCTGATGCAAGCCGTTCGAGCCTGCGGTATCGACTTGCGTACCGGACTCGCCGCTCAGGTAACCACACAAGACGCGCAAAGCGTCAGCATCGTTCAGGATGGCCAGCTTTTGCGCGCGGCACTCGTGATCCATGCTGATGGACACCCAAATACCGCTGTGCAGCGCGAGTACGCTCAAATGGCGTTGCTCACGCGCGCCAAGGCGAGTCTGCCCCGCAAAGGCTGGGCTTTTGAACGGTTCACTTCTGAAGGCCCCTTGGCCGTTCTGCCTCATCCGCAAGCCGCCGATGCGCAATCGATCGTTTGGTGTTGCGCACCAGAGCGCGCCCGCGCGCTGACCTCACTGGCCCCCAAGGCGTTTTCTGCCGCGCTGAGCAACATGTTTGGTTCACGCTTGGGCGTGCTCTCTGTGGACGCCCCAGTCGCCGCCGTGCCCCTACGCCTCAATGTTCGATCCAATATCGTTGAGGGACGCTGCGTGGCGATCGGAAATGCAGCACAAACACTGCATCCCGTCGCGGGACAGGGCTTGAACTTAGGATTGCGGGATACCGCCGCACTCGCCATCGCCTTGCGCGACTGGTTGGCGCAACCCCATCAAGATGTCGCCCCGCTCCTGGCTCAGTTTCAACGTCATCGACAGCCAGATCGTCAACTCACCGCCCTATTGACCGACAGCATGGCCCGAACATTTACAACAGGTCTGGCCCCCATCGAGCATCTGGCGGGCCTCGCATTACTGGGAATGGACGCCCTGCCTCTTGCGCGCGCACCCCTCGCGCGTCATTTATTGCAGGGTTTGCGACGCTAATCCCTGCAGCAGTCTCAGCGGTCGTCGTTGAGCGATTACAATTTCGCTATGAAAATTGGTCCATGGTCCCTCCCGAACAACGTTTTCGTCGCACCGATGGCGGGTGTGACGGATCGTCCGTTCCGTCAGCTTTGTAAAAAGCTGGGCGCGGGCTATGCCGTCTCCGAAATGGCGGCCAGCAATCCGCAACTTTGGAACACGGTGAAATCATCCCGTCGCTTGAATCACGATGGTGAAATCGATCCTGTGGCTGTACAAATCGCAGGGGCGGATCCAGAAATGATGGCGCAGGCTGCTGTGTTCAATGTCAGCAAGGGCGCGCGCGTCATCGATAT
>Ga0247843_1007544_pt1 | contig 13288 bp, 9 predicted proteins | sample LaCruzMarch2017__FD_192420 | JGI IMG/M metagenome (GOLD analysis project Ga0247843, IMG submission 192420) | Freshwater microbial communities from meromictic Lake La Cruz, Castile-La Mancha, Spain - LaCruzMarch2017_8m | ecosystem: Environmental > Aquatic > Freshwater > Lake | place: Spain...
TGATACAGTAGGAGAGAGCCACAAAAGATCCAAGGTACTTTACCTAGGGACTGTACGTATAAACATACCCAAGCTAAAAGTACTCCGCATTGTCATTCGTAGACACATTCTTGTAGGTGATAAAGAAATGTATGGCGACATGACAGTCACAATCCTGAAGTACGCAAACACTCCTCACTCAAAGCGCAGGAGAAAACACATGCCTGCAGGATAATGCTCCTAATATAAAAGATCAACTAGATCTATATCGACAGATCCTCTCGAATTTTCGTTCGCGGCATGAGGTTCGGCGCCAGAATCCCGAATCATTTTGCTGACTAATTGTTCGAATATTCCACTATGGATAGGCCCTATTCTATTTAGCATAGTTGATGTCCCTTCAGATCATCCTAATATCATACATAGCATTCTTTCTCAGCTGAATCAGAGGAGTACCACCTGAACCCATCTTGGGGAAACGAAGGGACTTTGAGATTGATTTGAGAGGAAGAAAAAAAGAAAAGTAGAGAATATTCGGCGGGAATTGAGGAGCCTTGAGAAGGGTTGACACGCCATGGAGGAAAGTAATGTTCCAAAAATAGATTAGTAACATGAGAGTCTTCACCGTCTTGCTCTTTGCTACTGCATCCTTTGTAGTGGTTGTCGAATGTCTTCTCCTATCATCGTCGCCGTCGGTGTTCGTTAATTATGATAACAACAAGCGATCTGCTGTGGGACAAATGCAATTTGGGTCGCGACGTAGGCGTGGGTGTCAGTGGCAATCGTCATTGCGATTGGCCAATGGCAGTAACAACAACAGTAGCAGCGGCAGCAGCAGCAGCAGTAGAGAGGATGAAATTCGGAAAAAAATATCGGAGCTGAAACGAGAGGGGCGGCTCGAGAAAACGACCGAAGGAGGGAGGGGGAAAAATGATGGTAAAAACAACGGCAGCAGGGACGCACCTCGTCGTGGCCGATCGTCATCGTCGTCATCGTCGGCAATGGAGGAATATGCCGATAAGATTGGTTCCAAGTTGGGTAGTGATCGGCGTGGAAGGCAATTGGGACGGATGCTGGGGGTTTACATCCCGTCATCGCCATCTTCCTCTCCTTCTCTATCTGTGTCGAATAGCTCCGTTGATGATTCTGCTACCGACGACGACGACGACGACGACGTCAACGACGACGAACGAAGAAGAGAACGACGCCCAACGTTGGGAGCGAGGGTTACACCGTTTGGGGACGAATATTACGACGATGATGATGAGGATGAAGACTACAGACAATTCTTTACTGAAGATGAACTTCGTGAAGTGAATGCCATTTCCTCTCAGGCAGCGTCAGATGCTATTGGATTACTTCGACGGAATATAGATACTAATAATGAAGTTGACGATGAAATGGACGAGGAGGACATGGTCAGCATTGTTGCCAAGGCATTGTACGAACGTGGCTTTCGGTCAGCAGCTGCAGAGGAGGATGAGGATAATAATAACAATAGTGATGATGGGGCTGCTTCTACGTTGTCAGCGGGAGGAATGATGGTAGAATCGACGAAAAAGGTTGCAGATTACAATTTGCCATCATTAGGGCCACGAACAACAGGTGTGGGTGGTACATGGTCACCATCAACAACAACAAATGACGATGAACAAATAATAGAAGATGCATACCAACCAAAGGTGGGTACATGGGGTGCCTTCCCCCGTCCAAAGAATATTAGTGTGGCATACGGTGGAGGGAAACGTGTCGGGGCCGGAATTAAAACAGATGAAAATCTACGTCAACAAAGCATTAACGACACCAAGGAACGACTTCGGGCCTACCGTGAACGTATGGGGATAGAGGTCCAAAGTGAAAAAGATCACGTCGATGAAATTGAAGAGGCATTAGCATTGGCAAGTCGGGCCATGCAACGTGGCTCGTATGGTGCAGGTGTCTCAGCACTAGAGAAGGTAACACAATATTGCTCTACTCGATCGAAATTGGGTGGCAAAGTCTTTCTAGAATTAGCAATGGCATATGAAGCAGAGGGGAAGACAGATCAAGCATTAGGACTATACGCAGCATTAACGAAAAGTCCAATAGAAAATATCAAACAAAATGCCGACAAGTTACTATATGGACTTGAGGCTATGAACTTTATGAGGAATGAGGCCATGCTGCAAGACTTTTCAAGAAAGAAGGCAGCTGATACCTTTATTGAAACGACGGGGTTTAATGACATTACCAAGGTAAGTGTTCTTTTCTTTGTGAGTCCTGCGATTCAGGAAGAAGTATTTAGTGCATATACCATTATTGCTGTGATGAAACAAACGACAAACAAACAAAGTAGATAGAGACATCCGATCAATACCTTGAGTGAGACCTTTATAACGTTCTGAGCAATAAAAGTCCTTGATGGATGGCGCATCTACAAATTTGTATGCCAATGTGAACTAAATCCATCTCTGTTGTTTATTTTTTTGTGTACGATTGGTCCCAGAATTTTGATAGAGTGTACAACACAGCCTACATAGATCTTGACAAGGGTAGTCAATATTATCGCATGCTAACTGAGAATGCTGTCCGATCAACACGCGAGGCAAGGCAGGTATTACTCCGGGCTGTAAGTGCCGCAGAGGTGAATCGGATGAAGGTCGTGCAGGCTCTACGGTCAATCTCGCGGAGCTTTGATGAGGCGGTATTAGCCGAACGTAAAATAATAGAGGAGGAGCTGAACATCCCAGTCGATTATACTGGTCGACCAATTGTTAGTACAGTTCGACGTAGTACAGCAACCACAACACAGGAAGATTTGGCAACGGCTATTGGCATGGATGGGTACGTATTATCAAAACCATCCGAAATTACAGACAAGCTAGATGGAGAATGGAAGTTGCAATTAATGGCTGATAAACGTGGTGATCGAGTTGAGTACTTTAATACAACCTTGTTTTGGCAAAGGATTGACACGTCAACAATGCGATACATTGGAGGTATGAAAGGGTTTTCGCGTTCAACTACACAAACTGGTTTGCTTGAATTTGATGAGTCGGGACGGATCTTATCACGTGATGGTGTATCCTCACCCAACATACCCGGAATGGGAGGAAATAATCTGCTATCCATGTTCTTGGGCAGTGGCAGCAATGCAGGAGAAATGATCAAGGTACCGCAGCAGGTCCTACTTATTGATTCAGTACTGCTTGTCACACGTGCCATTGTGAAGTTTCAAGCAGCAGACAATGTCAAGGATTACTATAGTGTGTGGAGACGTGTTGATTCTGGTACATATTCAGACATCTAAAACCTAACTAAAGTATGTTTATTTTAATACTTTTTATGTTCATTGTGGATGTGGATCAGACTGGTGACCGTTGCGGCCGTTTGGTTTATTCAGCTATCATCTTTGTCGGCATATGAATTTTTGTGGTACCGTTGAACCCGCCAAAATGAAATTTTAGGATTTGGCGGGAATCAGCCGAGAAAAAAACTACCTCGAGAGACGATGATGCCCACTCCTCCCCAGCCGTTGTTACCCAACTCTTTATTTGATGTAGTACTTGACATTCCTCATCCAGGTCAATCATCTCGATCTTCCGCCGCAGCAGTGGATTATAAAATCTATTTGCCGCCAAGTCAGCCGCAGTCGTCGAGCAACGATGCTGCTTCGTTGTACGGGAGTAACAACATTGTCAATTGTCCATCGCCGTCCACCCTTCTTGCCGAGTTTGGTTCGCCGTCCGCGCCTTCTTCCTCCTCCTCCGTTGACTTGGTCACTGCTGATGGAGTGATGGCGGGGAGCGTTAGTAGTGCCAATAGCGGCGTGGCGAAAATTCAACGCTATGCATTCCCGGACTATAATGACAATGCCCACGCTGCATATCTACGGCAGTATACCGCCATGAAATCGGGAACTGGTTGGAATGCAATGAATCTAAACAAGTACGATACATATTTGGAAAATGTATACGCTCCTCCGACTACTGCTAATGGGGACGGCGGCGGCAATAATGCAGCGGCGGCAAATTCAACAATGGCGGGGGGAGTAGTTCTTAACAACAATAGCAATCATGGAGCAGGAGGTGGTGCAAGACTTAACAACAGTAGCCACGGCACGACTACTAATGCTACCAATAATCTACGGTTACCGTTAACACACACCTTCCTACATCGATTAAATGATGGGACAGTTGTGCATGGCCATGTACGACGATATCTGCCATCATCATCATCATCACTATTATCAAATAGTAGGAGACGACGTGATATTGGACGACGATGTCCGCGTGCATTAGTTATACTAACGCGTACTTCAGGAGGTGGGAGTAGGATATATAATGCCTTATTAAAATGTATGGAGGCTATTACTATAGTGAGTAATGGTGTTAGTAATGTTGGTAAAGAGAAGGAGGAGGAGATGGATGCTATGAAATATTTCTTACATTCGGCATATCGAAAACATGTCAATGCTGTTCTATCATCATCTACCAACACTAAAGCACAGCAAACAACAACAACTGCTAGTAGCAGTGTGCGTCCGACGGCACTGACAATACCGCTAGTCGAACTTGGTCCGAATGGCAATGCTGCATTATTTGAAATGTTTGATGAGGTACGGATCATTCTACCCCCCTCATTCTTAAATGTGGGCGATGTTGGCGGTAGTAGTAGTGATGCTGCATTGTCACGGAATGACTTACTCCCCATGTTACGATGTCTTGGTCCACGACAGACATTACGTCTACTATCGGCACTAATGTCGGAACGACGTGTTACATTGACGGTACGTGATGTGAATGATATAGGTCGATTAACGGCAGTGGCATATGGGGCATTGGCAATGATGGGACAGGGAATGCTCTACCCGTCTTCCTCAACTTCCTCCTCCTCGGGTAAAGCAAATACATTATTTGTTCCACTCTTACCCCCCGGTTTGAAACAATTACTACTCACGCCTAATGCATACCTAATTGGCGTCCTCGTTGAGAATAATAATAATAATAACACCACCAATAATACCGCGGATGGTGGTGGAATTAATCTTCGTGCGGTATTAAATGAAATTGTTGGAGAGGTTATAATCTTTGACTTGGACGGTCTCATTGATTGTGAACCATACTTTCATAACAGTACTAATCCACGACAATCCATTCCGGATATTACTCAAGTAAACGTCGATGATTTTGATATCATGTCAAACAATACAACACAACCATCTATTGGTGATGTATTACATCGTGATTTAATAGAGTGTTTACGGAATGATAAGAAATTATTTTGGCAGGGTGCCGTACAGGAGAAGCTTGGATTGGCAGCTGCCAAGACAAAACTTGCTGCAATATCTGGGATGAAGAAGGGATTGAAATTCTTAAAAGGACAAGTCGCTTCTGCTGCCGGTGGTGGTAGCAGTAGAGATGTAAATAATGGAGGAGAGGTCAACGATCCAGATGAGGACGAGGTTGATGTCGATGGTACCGGGGGGATTAGTACTAATCAAAGTCGTTTGGTTGGGAAAGGGAATTATGCCTACGAGGGTGGGTTCCCCAATGAAGCGTCTGAGGAAATGGCACGTATTGCATTCACAACATTCTTCGTTTGTCTACTCGGTGATGTCCGATCCTACCTCACTCAATCAACTCCTGGAGCGCCTCCTGTGCCGGATAGACAAAAGTTTATGAAGCACCGAGCCGCAAATGGTGATGCACCAGGGTCTGGTATGGCCATCCTTATTAATAACTTTTTACGTGGCAGTATGTTTGACACCTTTGCCGAGGCACGACGAGAAGAGGTCATACGAGCATATCCAGTATCCGAAAATTCACCCCTATTTGCGCTCGTAACGAATTATCATCGTGTACAAAAGATCGCATTCTCTGCCAATGATGTACGACAGTCCGTACGACAAATTGCGACACGCGCGGACTTTCCAGGACGGTATCTTATCGATTGGCATATTCGGGTTCGGGAGCGGGTGTCACAGTTAACCTCCGCACAGGCCTACGCAGGAGACTTTGCTCGAGACGTGTCAAAGCTAGCCGAGGATTGTCACGAGTCTGGTGCGATCCTAGTTGACACAATGATGGTCCTATGGACAAGAATGCAGGAGGGACGGGGTATGCAGTGGAAGAAGGCTCAGCTCGCGTTACAGGTACTTCATTATCTATTATTGAACGGCCCAGTTACCGCTATTACTGAAGCAATGGATGGCTTTGCATCAATTCGGATCCTTAAGTCATACACGGAGACTATGAGAGGACAGAATGCCAAGTTGATCCGTGATGCTTCCACTGAGGTGTACATACTGTTAGTGGATACATCAGTGCTATTCGCGAGAAGGAGGGAGTGCATGAATGCACGACGATTGGCAAAGGATCCACGTCCGTCTCCGTTGGTTAAGGAGATACGTATGATCAAGGGCATCCAGTCATTTCGGAATGTTCATATTGCGCTTCGTCCAGCGGGTGCGTCAGTGGCACCGGCACCTGCCCCCGTATCAGTAATGACGAATGGCGTCTCGGGTGCGACTGCATCATCGGGGGGCTATTCCAATGACTTGCTGGGTGTCTTCACTACTGCGGCTGCTCCCATTGCTTCTGTCCCTGCTACGACCAACGCGTCGCAGTTGGGGAGTTATTCTACTGATTTATTGTCATTGAGCTTTGGTGCTGCCGCACCATCACCACAGGTGGCAGCAACGAATAATGACGTAAACGGAGGAAAGACATCGCAAGTCGATCCCTTCAGCATGTACGAGATGAGCCGAGCAACGCCTAGGATAGAACAACCAACCACTGCTAGTAGTCTACCCTCACAGGCTACACCAAGTAGTGGCCCATCTCTGTCATCCTCAACACAGTCCACTCCTTCTCAGCCGCCATTCCCGCTTATGATGAATGGCCCCATTGTGACTAACAACAATGTGCTGATTCAATCCACTCCTTCGATAATTCCAACTACAGCAGCAAACATGACCAACATTCACCCTGGACAACAGCAGTCTGTACCACAATTACAGACAGGTATGGATCTATTTCCCATTCAAAATCGACCACTTGCTGCTCCGACCATGAATTCATCATTTGCTATGATGAATCACACACAACTTCCTCCATCTCAACAAATGCTTCATCAACAAGTCGGGTTTCCCCCTTCGAACCCTATGTCTATTACACCAGTGCAAGGATGGATCAATCAGCCACCTCCGCAGCAGCAGGCATGGACCACTGGGACACCGCCATTCGCACCAAATGGATATCAGACCAATCACATGGTGCCACATCACTATTCGGGTCCAATGAATGGCGTTCCGGCTGCGGGGTATCCAATTATGCAAGGAGCTCCTCAGCAACATCATCAGCAACAACATCAGGGAGCTTATCAGCAAGCGCCCAAGAAACCACCGATGTAAAAACGCCATATTGAGCAAGATAGAAGCGTCAATGTATAATGATCGGGTAAATGTATAATGATCGGTTGTTAGTGGTGCTTTGGGTTCTTTGAATTTCCTTTCAAGACGAGGTGATTCCCCACTCCCCCCGTTAAAACTGTAATGAAAATTTCTAGTGGCCTCAATTTTCCATACTTCTTCAACCTTATATCCCCCTCCGCTCTCCCCATCCTAATTTTCTGTATCAATCTAAACCTTTCGTCCGGCAGTCCCTCTTCTCGCCTAGAAAAATAAGAGATTAAACTAAACAGTATGGTATCTTGTTTTTATCTTATCTAATGCACTCCGCCTCCTTCTCCCCCCAAAGCCACTCTGATCTTTTGATTCACATTCAATTTATATTACATGACCACCCACCTCCCCCCGAATGACAAATAAAACGAGGTTGGGGGTTGGGCAACTCTCCCTCTCTTTCACTAAACTTAGTGCTTCTTTTCATGGAAGGTACTCCAATACAAACTATCCTTCTTCATATCATCCGTAAATTTCATCTGCGCATACAGGGCAATTAATCCACATACACCAAAACCAATCATAAATGGCTGATTGCCCACGTGTCCAATTTCATGCATCATGAGGGACATGCCGGACATTTGACGCCACGTCTTTGGACCGGCAGATTTGGCGGCCACGGCGGCGACGCGGGCAGAGGCACCGCGTGTGGCCCAGATTTTACGCGATTCGTCCATCCGTCCCTTGAAGTAGGAGTTAATTTCGGCAATCTCTTCCTTCGATACCATCTTTATGACGATGTTGCTGTGCGTTGGTTGGATTTGTATCTTTCCAATTCGAGGTAACTAGGTACGTACTTTCGTTCGAGCAACCACTCCCTTGTTTGAGGATGGGGTAGAAGATGGTACCTAGATAGGAGGTGGTGGTGTCGTTGTTATTCTAATTGTATCTATGGCGACAACAGCTGCCGCGCCGAGTGTGGCAATGATGGGGGCACCAGTCTCAAGACGTGTATGTCGTGTATGCACGCGAAGTACTGCCAACGCCATGTGCCAGAGGGATCATTGGTGGGAAGCATAAAAAAAAGAATGCAAGCAACGTGCTGCGAGCTACGCGACGAGAGGCGCTGTTCAAAGATCCTCCGGCGAAGGAGGACTGTCCAATTTGCTTCATGCCGATGCCGATTAGAGTAATAAATTGTGTCTCGCCTCCAGATGCGACTATAGAGTCAGTTCCAGTTCACGATTCTGCGAATGCAAATGTTCAGCTGGCTAAGGAAAGTATTATCCATGTTGCGGGAAATGCATTTGTCGAGGGTGCATATACCCCGTCTATGAGTCTGGTTACTCCTCTATTGAGTCAGGAAACATGGGAAAGCGTCCCTTTTGCAATTCCAACACAGGTTGTAAAACAGACGAAGAGCACGTTAAAGATTCAAGAACGGGTGGAGGCAAATAATGATGCTGCTTCGATTTGTAGATTGGCTGGTTTCTTTTTGCATGAAAGTGAAGGTTTGCAGCAGGATCACGCGAAGGCAATGTCGCTTTAGAATAGGGCAGCAGCGCTCGGTTTTAGTAAGGCGCATTGTTTCTTGGGAAACCATTATTATGAAGGGGGAAATTTGAAGAAGGCCAAGTACCACTACGAGGCCGCGGCTATGGTAGGACATGAACTGGCAAGATACAACCTTGGAGGAATGGATTCTCATTCTGGATTCATGGAACGAGCTGTTAAGCATTAGACGATTGCGGCATCAGCTGGGAATTATTATGCCATGCATGAATTGAGATTATTCTTCGACGGAGGATTTGTCAGTAGAGAAACAATCGATTCAACTTTGAAAGCTTACAATAATTTCTGAGCCAAGATAAGGAGCAATGCAAGAGACACTTATATCCAAGTCATGACACAAACGTAGGAATATAACCTATCTTATGAACAAGAAAGTTTTGTCAGCAGGGAATCGATTGACTCAATTTCAGTACATACATATCCGCTGTAGTTCCCCGGCGTGATCGTGCAAAGGGGAATAGGGAAGAGAGGGGTGGTCATCATGCCGCCATTTGGACCGATCTTTCAGCTAAGCATACAGAGGAATTAAAGTGATGCAGGCGCCCTTCAAATGCGCTTGTATGTTAGGTCATAGACTAAGAGTCGATAGAAATAAGGATAGTACACACACACACATACATATACCAATGGAGAAGAGATATGAAATTAAAGAGGTGAAACTCAGCTTTTACGACTACCTGTGCAAAGGACATCCTTTATCATTTCAAACAAACTCTCTTCATCTAAAAGTGTGTACTGCGTCTCAAGGCTCTCGCAATGTCAATTTCTTCATTGCTTCGTCGTCTAGTCGGAGGATTATTCCTCATAGTTGTGATGATTCTTATCGATGTCGACCTTCTCCTTGTGGTTGTCACTTCTTTTCATTGATGATCTTAATGCGTAAAGATTATCATTCGAAGGATAACTCGGATCAGTCGAACGCCTCTTTCTGCTGCATGGCTTCAAAGAGGATCTAAGCTGATTACGATTTGTCATCAAAGTTGGATCCGACTTTTCTCGATAGGGTGCTGTCTTCATAATACCCTGACTTGATTTCTTCTTGGCAGTCGTTGGCGATGATTTCAATTCGCCAGGATTGTAAAATGGAATCTTACTATCAGATTTGGATAAATGATTGTATCTTGAAGACGGTACTTCTCTTTCTACCGATGACATCTTAGCACTATGACTTCTTTCAATCCCTCTCTTGTTTGCCTCCTCGTTCTTGTTGACAATTTTTTTCAGAGATGATTTTCTTGCTTCTCTTACTTCCCTTGTCTTATTATTGCTATTGCCTTTCATTGCCAATCTCAAGCCATCAAGATCTATAGGATAATCTAGAGTATCACTTGAACTTAACCTCCTCCCTGAAGTGAAAGAAGATTTAAGCTCATTACTTTGTCTCGTGGCTGATAAAGTCGGATCAGACGTTGTTCTATGACTCTGCATTACCGACCTTCTCCAACGAGATGGTGGTAGCGGTTGCGGTGGTGATTGTGGACGCAGCATTTTTTTCTTTGAAGGAGTATTTGTCTTCCCCATCGGCTCTAGAATTTCATTACTTTGACAACTCTCATTCTCCTCCTCCACCTTCTCCAACTCCTTCTCAACAATAATACTACCCATGCTTGATTCTCGTGTACTCAAAGAATGTTTACGATTGGCATTGGCGCGGAAGGGTGACAATGTCACTGGTAGGAAAGACTTCTCCCCTCTTCCTTCTCCTCCTTCTTCTTTCTTATTTTTCTTTGTTCTGTACAGCCAACAACCTCCAGATACAAGACAAAGTAGCAGTAATGACATTGTTACCCCAATAACTATCCCAGTAGTAGTAGTAGTAGTAGTAGTAGTACCATTATTCTCCTTCACTTTTGCTGCCGTGGCAGTAGTAGTAGTAGTAGTAAGATTTATTATTGATGGTGCATGTGATAATGATGGCAATGTAGTTGGTAATGTTGCCGACGTAATGCCACCAAAACTTGTTGGTTGAACTAGTGCTGGAATTGCAACTGCTGCTGCTGCTATTACTGTTGGTGATGGTGTTGTACCATTGATACCACCCACACTCACGGTATCATTTGTTGTTGCATTTGTTGATGTTGTTGTTGGATATGTCGATGGGGTCAATGACACCACTGCTACCGTGCTGCTGTTTAGAATACCTCCTGTGATTGTTACTACATTTGACTCTTGTGATGTCGGTTGTTCCAATTTTCCGCCCTTTCGTACAGTAATCGTTGCTACTGTTGGGACTAAACCTGCATCCTTCAAATATGTTACCAACGTTTTTGTTGTTGCTGTTGCTGTGTCATTTCCAGCAGTAGTACTTGTGACTGGTGGTGTCATCAGCAAGTTATCGCTTATTTCATTTACTACCCATGTTTCCTTATCTTCAATCATGGTCACATCCATATTATATGGATTAAATAATACGTCTACTGTAATGTAAACATCCACAAAGTCGAATGATTCACCTAGTCGTACATTAGTAATATTTGTCATGTTTACTCGTACCCCTCGCCGCCCCGCTTCACCTCCTTTTTCGTCAACCGATGTTAATACATCTGTAATGTAATTGAACATGGTTGTATTATAGGTATCGATTGCTATACCTATTTCCAATGTCGACATGATATTCATAAGCGAGAATATCAATTCAAGACGAACTAATTCATACGATGATATAATAATTGTGGGTGAGGATGATAACCAATTTTGTACTACATCATCATCGCCACCACTGCTGCTCCCTGCCTCCTCCAACGGTGTTGTTGCCACTCCTCCTCCTCCTCCTCCACCAATAGAGGGTGCCGGCGACAAAGTTGGCGGTGTGATTAATCCATTGTCAATTTTAGCTTTACAGCCAGTGAAGAAATAGCATCCATAAATTTCCGTATCGTCACCTGCGACTGCGACACCGGTAGTTTCATACGTCGAGCAATCACTATCAGCACCACTGGGACAGGGATGTAAACATTGCAATGCGGCATCATCCCACGAATAGCCACAGTAGTAGTCATCGGTTTGGGCGTACGCGAGTAGTACTACTTTGAGCAGTAGCAAGAAGAAGAACGGTAATGATTGACGCTTCGTCGTTGTTGTTTCCACGTAGAGTCGATGCATTTTATATTCTTCAAAAATTACACGGGGGCAACGAATAACTGTAGGAAGGAAGAGACGATGACGACGATGGACCTGACAGCGAGTTAACCCTAAATTAGAAACACTCTTCAAGGGTTAGGCCAAGACGGAAATTCCTAGGTATTTTCTTAGAGTACGATATGTGAATAAAGTCAGGAACTTCTTGGGCCTTTTTCTTGTGCTGTATTAACTACAACATACAACGTGCGTGGGCATCGACACAAACGGAATCATCGTCATGGAGGGTCATTCAGTGAGTGTACCGCCGCCACACGAAGAATGAAACGTGGACGTCCACCGGAAGTTAACATCAACTACATTAAACTAATTTAATTCCATATTCCTACAACTACTATTGACATCTGTTGTGTCTTCAAAGAAGGTGTCAATAGTGCGTGATACACATCTTCTGCATTAGGCATAAATACAGGATACAGTACGAATCTCCTCAACTCTTCTTCTAAATAGTTGTATGCATCGGTCTTCAAATCAATAGGCGCCGTGGTAGCATGATCAGCACTATCACAGTTATCAATATCCATGACATATGACAGATGCTTCTCAATGGCATTGGGACATGTACGACAAATCCTATTGATCCGAGTCATCAACAGCTGGTACACATCATCAATGTCTTTAGGAATGGCAGGTGTATACTGATTAATCGCCCGAATGTACATATCCAAACGATGTAAAGTTCGAATAGCACTAGTACAAGCCTTCGTTGAGTGCAGACCCGACAACAAACCATATCCCTTGTACATAGTCAATTGATCCAGCCGGAATCCTGCCTTTGTCATTTCATTCCGAGCAGTTGTATGGAGTGCGGCATGTTGAGTCATTCCAAACTTTCCAGCTAGGTAGTAGAATAAAATTGCCAAAATTGAGCAAAAGACACTACCGATGGCAAACCCAATCCGTACATCTGTATCAAGACCATTAATGGCACACGCCATGACAAGAAATATTGACACGATGATGAATGTAAATATGGGTACGGAAAAGTACCAAAAGTGACGAGCATGGTACTGCCTAGCTGCTAATCCATTGGTGCGTTTTGATAGCTCGACTTGATGCTGTAATTTCATCAAGGTGATGTTAAAATCACTGATAAAGAGCAATAGAGTTGGTATAAAGGTTGCACTATATTGTGAGCTTAAGTCTACGTTAGGTAAGAGATGAGTGGCTGAGTATCCTCTAGGTGCGGGGAATGTGTGGTTCTGGCCACGCCGG
>Ga0247843_1007545_pt1 | contig 13280 bp, 6 predicted proteins | sample LaCruzMarch2017__FD_192420 | JGI IMG/M metagenome (GOLD analysis project Ga0247843, IMG submission 192420) | Freshwater microbial communities from meromictic Lake La Cruz, Castile-La Mancha, Spain - LaCruzMarch2017_8m | ecosystem: Environmental > Aquatic > Freshwater > Lake | place: Spain...
AAAATTTCACGGGCTACCCGTAACCCGTTGATTTTACGAGGTGGCTTCCGCGGCTCCACCATCGAGTCCCTTAAGCATGCTTTACTACTATATCCCTAGTAGAACTCCTCCGCGCAGCAAGAAGACCGGCACAAGACCACCCGGATGATCCATCGAGGATCGCTTCACCCCGGCCTTTCGCGCTTCGACCATTCCTTTCGGGACGGTAGCCTGGTGGCGCGGATTCACTCAAGGAGACCGGTGCTGTGAAATGCAGCGACGCACTTCACCGCCGGCATGTTTACGCTCGCGTGAGGTCACTCAGGCCGAGTGGCTGTGAGGAGCGCCCTCATGATCGCCTTCAGGAAGCGTCGTCATTCCAATCGATCCATCGAGGCTCAGCACCTCCTCGGCGTCGAGAGTGCGTACTGTAGGCGGTCCGGCTCCGCGCCTCCCCCTCGATCTCCAACCAGGACCCGTCGCAGGCGCCACAACCGCCAGCGCCCCTTGGATGGCCAACAGAGAGGATCTCGGCCCTTATTAACAAGAAAGCGCGGTGTGGCACACCACACCGCGCTTGGAAGTTTTCGAGGTCGGATCCTCCGATCAAGCAGGAGCCCCAACCACTTCACCTGGAAGCGGCCCACCATCGTCCGGCTTGTCCTCGCCGGCAGCCTTCAGGGCACCTTTCTTACGGAATTCCTCGGGCACCGGCGGCGGCTTGGGAGCGCTCGGAGGATTGCGCATTTCGCCGTGCTCAACCAGGTCTTTCACGTGCGCGCCGTCCAAAGTTTCAAACTCGAGTAGCGCGTTGGCGATGAGTTCCACCGTGGCCTTGTTCCGGGTGAGCATGTCCGACGCCTGATCGAAGGCTTCATCAATGAAGCGCTTGATCTCCACGTCAATCACCCGGGCGGTGTCTTCCGAGTAATTCCGGCTCCGCGACATCTCCCGTGCAAGGAAAACGGGGCCGTCGCCATCCCCGTACTCGATCATCCCGAGCTTCTCGCTCATTCCCCACTCGCACACCATGTGGCGGGCTAGCGACGTCGCTTGGCGGATGTCACCCGAAGCTCCGTTGGAGACGTCGTCGGTCACGAAGGATTCGGCGATCCGCCCGCCCATGGTGACCACCAGATTGGCAAGAGCCTCCTTGCGCTGAATCGAGTATTTGTCGCCTTCCGGAAGATACATCGTGGCCCCGAGGTAAGGTCCGCGCGGGATGATGGTGACCTTGTGGAGCGGATGCGTATGCGGCAGCACCATGTTGAGGTAGGCGTGGCCGGCCTCATGCCAAGCGGTGCCGATGCGTTCTTTGTCCGACATTGCCAGACTGCGACGCTCCCTGCCCCAACGCACCTTGTCACGGGCTTCTTCCATCTCGGCGAGAGTGACTGCGGAGAGCCCGCGGCGGGCCGCCAGGAGCGCCGCCTCGTTGATCAGGTTGGCCAGTTCGGCACCGGAGAAACCGGGGGTTCCGCGGGCGATCACGCCGAGTTCGGTGGCCGGGGCCAGCTTGATCTTCTTGACGTGGACCCGGAGGATCTCCTCGCGGCCATTGACATCCGGCAGCGAGACGGTGACCTGACGGTCAAAGCGACCCGGACGCAAGAGCGCGGGGTCAAGCACGTCAGGACGGTTCGTGGCAGCGATAATAATCACGCCCTCCTGGGTGTCGAAACCGTCCATTTCAACCAACAGCTGGTTAAGCGTCTGCTCACGTTCGTCGTGACCTCCACCCATTCCGTGGCCGCGATGGCGACCGACCGCGTCGATCTCATCGATGAAAATCAGGCAGGGCGCGTGCTTCTTCCCTTGCTCGAACATGTCGCGGACGCGGGATGCCCCCACCCCGACGAACATTTCGACGAAATCAGAACCGGAGATCGAGAAAAAGGGAACGTCTGCCTCTCCGGCAATCGCCCGGGCGAGTAGCGTCTTGCCAGTGCCTGGAGGGCCGACCATCAGCACACCTTTCGGAATCGAGCCGCCGAGCTTCTGGAATTTGCGAGGATCGCGAAGGAAATCGACGATTTCCCAAAGTTCCTCCTTGGCCTCCTGAATGCCAGCAACGTCCTTGAATGTGACCTTGTTGTGGTCGCGGGTCAGCAAGCGGGCCTTGGACTTGCCAAAAGACATGGCACCGCGCCCGGCAGCCTTCATCTGCTGGCGGAAGAGGAAAAACAGCAGCAGCACGATCAGTAGCACCGGCAGGAATGTGAAGATCACGCTCCGAACCATGTCGTTGTCCGGCTTTACGATTGGAGCGTCCTTGGCCTTGAGCAAAGCACCCACATCGTCGCCCAGCATAATCAAATTGGCGCTCACTTCGAAGGGCTTCGGCAGTTCAGGCTTGGTCCCATCCGCCGGTGAGGCTGGTGGCTCCGGAATCACCCAACTGCCGACCAGCACCGCGAGATTTCCGTCGGGAGAATACACCGTAATGGCCGCATCGCCGTCGGCTGGTTTGATTTCCCCCAAAGCGGCAGCCCTCCGGAATTTCGACTCCGGAAGCTCTACGGTTTCAGGTCCAAGCGCGGGAGCGGCCTCGTTGCTAAGACGATAAACCACGGAGTCTCCGAGGAATTCCGGCAACTCAGCGGTGGGAATGGTAGCACGGATGGACTTGCGTCCAGGCTCTTCCCCGGGCCCCCGAACGGGTGCGGAGCGAGTGTAACCCGTGATCTGGGCGTTGTAAGCGTCGCGGGTCGTCACCTTCAGCGGATACTTCGCCTCATCCGCGACAACGAGCCCTTGATCCCACTTCTTTTTGAACTCGGCATAGGTCATCGGCTGTGCGGCCGTGCCAACACCCGTGTTGAAAAATGCAAGTCCCAGGATGAGGAAAGCCGCACCGAGCAGAATGGCGAGGCGCCAGTTAAAGCCCGGCGGTTCATTGGGTCCACGCGAGCCTGTGCCCTGCGGCGGACGATTTTGAGGCGAATCAGACATGATGGGTTGTTGGAACGGCGCTTGCGGGCGTCTGCAGAGTGGGTAGCACCTGCGGATCGGCCGTGCAATGGGCGGACGAGAATAGCTCTGCTTTCCCGGAAGGAAACCCAATTTTTTCCGGCGCTCTTGCCGGTGAGGGCCGTCTTTGTCATGAGTGGGCCGGATGGATGAAGAAACCGCTGCTGAAGAACCCCCGGAATCAGCCCCGGGGCCAAGCGGATGGTTCCGGAAACTGATGGAGCGCAAACGGGCACCGGGAGCCTCTGGTTCGCGGATCCTCGGTCTGATGGTCGATGCTTTCGCTGGATTCGCCACGCTGGATGGACGCCTTGACTCGGAAGAGGCGGACCTGATCCTCGACCTCCTGAGAAATGCCTTTCCTGAAGCCGACCACAGCTGGCTGGCCAGACGAGTTCAACGGGCGGTGCGCGAGCAGAAGCCTCTCGCAAGAACGGCGCTCGATCTTCGGGAGTTGCTCGATGACCCGCAGAAAATGGCGGTCGGCCTTCAACTTTACACGCTGGTGGATGCGGTGGGACGTTCCGAGCGAAGCCGGGCGTCATTCGAAGTCTTCTTGCGCCGCCTCGGTCGACCAGACCATGCCCGGCAGATTCTCGCAGAAATGGGAGATGACAGCCCGTCCGAGCATCCCGGCTTCGAGCGGGTGACTTTCGGGCCGCGGGAAGAGGACGATGTCAAACTGCCGGAACAAGCCGAAGGGCACTCCTTCAGAGTCTACCGGGCCTCGGACCTGGTGCTGGTGCGGAATACCGGCGAGCATCCGCTGTGGGTTCGCGGACGATCCTTGGAAAGCGGGGCCTTCCTCCGGATGCGCGAGCGACAGCAGATCCTCCTCCCCGGTTGGAATCTCACTTGCGAAGACCTGATCTTCTTCCTGAACGTCAAGCTCACCGGCAAAAGCCCGGCGATCTTTCTCGCAAAAACCGAGGAAGGGCTGGCGAGCGAGCGGGCGAGAAGTCGCCAGAGTGAGGTCCGGATCCGCTTCGGCCTGAATGCGGAGGTCGAAGCTCTACGTCCGACTGAACTCTCGGTTGATGGCCGCGGTCGGCTGATTCCGGGGAAGCCGATCCACTGCCCCCATCACGAGCGATTGACCGATCCGGCGGGCTTTTCCACCAGCCTCGATGTCCTGCGCCGACGGCGGGCGGAAGCGGGTGGTCGATTCCGCTTGGAGCCGGACCAGCGTGATTTCCGCGTCTCCAACGACCCCTCGGTCCTAGAAAGTGGCGACCTTTTGCTTGCTCCGGGCTTGGCCCCTCGGGTCGTGCTGCGAGTCCGCTTCGACTTGGAACGGAGAACCGGCGATCTCTTCGTCCGCGAAGCTGAAGGCAGCGTGACCGCGGATGGTGTCCCGGTGAAGTCCTCCGTGCCCTTGCGGGAGGGTTCAATCATCCGCCTTTCCCGGACCCAGGCCCTGCGCTGTCGCTTCAGCGAAGGCATCATCGATGAAGAAAGGAACCTGATCGAGTCGATCCGGCTGCAAGACCTGATCCACGAGTTCGTTCCGGGGACGAGGGCGTTGGACAACGTCGGATTCGAGGCCGGGCGCGGCGAAATGCTGTGCATCATCGGGCCCAGCGGCAGCGGCAAGAGCACGCTGCTGTCGGTGCTGGCGGGGCAGCTTGAACCCAGCCGCGGTCGGGTGCTGCTCAACGACGCCTCGCTCTACCAGAACCGCTTGGAACTGGTGCGCTTCATCGCCTACATGCCGCAGGAAGAGGCATTGAACCCGCAACTCACGGTGCGAGAGCACCTGCGGCACGCCACCGCCATGAGGCGACCCTCGCTGCCGTCGGAAGAAGTAGGACGCCGCGCCGACGGTATCCTCGCGGAACTCGGGCTGCAGGCGATCGCCCGGCGCCGGGTGGGTTCGCCTGGCGAGAAAACCCTCAGCGGCGGGGAGCGGAGCCGCTTGAATCTCGGGCTGGATCTCGGCAGCGGGGCCGAGGTCTTCCTGTTCGACGAGCCGATCTCGGGACTTTCGTCCAAGGACTCCGAGCACGTCGCCGAAACGTTGCGGTCGCTGGCCCGGGACAAGATCGTCATCGCCTCACTGCACCGGCCGGGCGCCTCGGTGATGAGTCTTTTCGACAAGGTCCTTCTGCTCGACACCGGCGGCAGGGTCGCGTTCTTCGGGACCCCGGCTGGGATGATCAACTACTTCCGCGAAGTCGCCGCCGAGTTGGGAATCTCCCATCCATCGGTCGCGGCCGACATTCCGCTCGGCGCGGATTTCGTGTTCGATGTGCTGGAGACCCCGCTCGCGCACATCGGTGGCGGCCAGAATCCGTCGGCCGCCCGCCGTTTCCCGCCGAGTTTCTGGCAGGATCGCTTCGAGAGCGAGGCACTGGTCGACTCGCTCGGCGATGCCGCTCCGCCATCCCGAATCGAGCGCCTTGGCAACTCGCCGGTCCCGTCGGCGCATGGTCCGGCGGGGATCGGAGCGGGCATGAAGCGCGCGTTTTCCGTCTTTGCCACCCAGTTCCAGCGGTCCTTGCTTTCGAAAGTCCGCAACCGGGGCACGCTCTACTCGACATTGCTCGAAGCGCCGCTGCTCGCCGTGCTGATCGGGGTGACCCTCCGCTCGTCCCCGGAAGGGGCTTACGAGTATCCGACCGCGCTTCATCTGCCTGCCTATCTCTTCCTTTCGGCCACGGTGGCAATGTTCCTCGGCCTCACCAACTCGGCCACCGATATCCTGCGCGACCGGCCGATCCTGCGGAGGGAACGAAACAGCCGTCCGAGCCCCGCGCTTTACGTCGGGGCGAAATTCTGCGCGCTCGGGCTGGTCGCCGCTGCCCAGTGCTTGGCTTACACCGCGATCGGTCATTCCCTGCTGGAGATCCGCGGCACCATTCCCAGCCAATGGCTATGGATGACCCTTACCGCCTGCACCGGCACCGGGCTCGCCCTGTTGGTTTCATCACTCGTGAAAACCGAGCGGGCGGCTCTGACCGCCGTGCCGCTGCTACTGGTGCCGCAGATGCTGCTAGCCGGGGCGCTGGTGCCCTTCCGCGAAATGAACCGGGGACTGTTTGAAAACAGCGGGATCGAGCGCGAACGCGGCGGCACCCCCTTCCCGTCCCGCTTCATGCCGCTGCGCCATGCCTATGAAGCCATGGTCGTGACCCAGGCGACCCGCAATCCCTACGAAATCGAACGAATCCGCATCCAACGCCGCGTCGATGCGATCAAAGAAATGCCCAATCCGCTGGAACCCGCCGTCGCGGAAAGACTCCAGTTGATGCTCGTGGCTTTGGTGAAGCTCGGGGCCGCCGAAGCCAATTCTCCCGTTGCTGCGAGCCACCTTGCCGAGAAAATCACCACCTTCGCCCGTGGCGGGACCCGGCTGGAGATCGAGTCGATCAAGGTCCAGAGCAAGGATCCCACCGCTCGTCCGATCTCGGAATTCTTCGTCAACAACCGCATCGACCTGCTCATCCGCGAGGCGGAAACATTCCGGGTCGATTATCGCAACGAGGACGAACCTCGGAACATCTTCCTTGGTCTGAAGAAACCGCTCGGCGGGGAATGGATCGAGACGCTCGACTACGACATCGCCGTGCTGTTGCTCGTCATGCTGGCCTCCGGAGCCGCCACTTCGCTGGTCCTCGGCCTGCAAAACCGGCGGACCCGGTGAAAACCGTTCATATCCGCGGGACGGGGCCTCCTCCGCCGCGTCTTCATCGCCCGCACGGGCGATGATTTCCCTTCGATCCAGATACGGGCGAAAGGGGGGACTGCGCCGGTCAAAGCCCCCGCACCGCGAAAAGAAAACTCCCGGCGGGGCGGGCCCGGCCGGGAGTTTTTGAGGAACTGAGACCCATCAGGCGCGGATGCCGGCGAGCTCCAGGAACTTGTCGAGCGGCATGGCGACCTGAATCTGCGGCGAGGTCTGGGTGACATGGATGCCCGAGGCATTGCCGGGAATCGCCCCGAACTGGAGCTCCAGCTTGCGGATCGGTTCGGGGATCTGGGTTTGGATCTCACCCGAGAGCAGGTCCTGGGTGATCTTCACCGCGAAACCCTTGCCGTGGAGCACCTTGTAAAAGACGGACTCGTCGACCTTGCCGGTCGCCGGAGCGGGCTGAGGAGCGGAGGCCTTGGCCGCGCGCGGCACGATGGCCTTGCCACGCCCTTGGTCGGCCTCACCGGAAGCCGGGCAGGTGCCATAGGAAGAGAGGTACTTTCCGGACACCCAGAGCGGAGATGCACCGGCGCGGCGGTAGCGCGGGGTGTCGGTGAGGGTCCACTTGCACTTCGACTTCTCAAGGTCGGCATAAACCGCGGCTTCGGTGGCCTCGAGGCCATTGGCCCGGCGCAATTCGAGAATCCGGGACAGGGTTTCGGACGGGATCGTTTCCATATGGGGCGGCGAAGCTGATAGACCCGAGGCAGCCCTGCAAGAGGGATTTGGAACACTCTCAAACCTTTAAAATCAAGGAATCTCAAGGACAGCCGGATCCTGACCCGCATGCAAGGCGGAGCGGTGGGCCTCTTCCGGGACGTAACGACGCCAGGACGTGTCGCCGGACTCGATCATCTTCTGGATATCGCGGCCGGTGTAGCGCATCAGGCTCTCGTCACCCGCCGGCACTGCCCGAATCCGCCCGGTTTCAAGGAAATGCCGGTAAAGGCTGCGGCAGTCTTCGGGCGGCTGGAAGTTGGCGGTATCAACCATTTCACCGGTGTGGCGGTTTTTCCACGGATACACGTAAAGCGTTACCTGGTTCTTGAACAGCCGCCCGAAGGACTCCAGCAGGCCTCCCGCGAGATTCTCGGACCACTTGGCTTTGAATAGCTCGTTGAGCAGCCCGATGCTCAATACGATGCCCACCGGCCGCTCGGTCGAGCGACTGAGGTAGGCGGCGATTCGATGGAACTCGGCATGGCGCGACACCAGCACCGTTTTTCCCAGCGCCTGCAGCGCGTCGCAGCGGTCGATGAAGTCCACGGGGTCAACCGCACTACCGCGCAAAAGGTTGGCCATGGTCATTTCGCAAAGCTCGATCGTCCTCAGCTCCTCACCCGGCTCCAGCGTGGTCGAAAAGACCGATCTCGCTTGATCCATCATCTGGAGGTGGAGCTTGCTGACCGGATCGAAACTGCCGCGGAGCAGGAGGATCGGCTTCTTGTAGAGCGCTTCAGCCGCCTGGACGACCTCGCCATCGGGTAGGAACATCGCGGCTTCCGTCAGCCCGGCCTCAACCAGCGCGAGCGAGCAAAGCCGGTTGTCGAAGAATCCATAGCCGTGGCCGTGGAATTTCAGCATATCGATTTCGACCCGGCCGGGACGGAGGTTTTCCGTCAGGGATACGACGAAGCGGGAAAGGTGGCCGCGATGCCGGAAGGCCGCGTGGATCAGGTTCACTCCGGCCACGCCGAGTGCTTCCATCTGGTCGTGGTTGGCGGAATCGAGCAGGCGGACGTGGATGAAGATATCAGACGGCTCATCTCCCGGCTTGAGTTGGAATCGCAAGCCCAGCCAGCCGTGGCACTCTCCCGTGTCCTGATAGCCGCGGGCGCGGACGGTGTTGCAGAAGGAAAAGAAGGTGGACGTGTCCCCTCGCTTCGGGCCGAGTCGATCCAGCAGGATCGAGAACTCGTGGTCGAGCATCTGCCGCAGCCGCATCCGCGAGACATAGCGGTCGCATTTGCCGTAGATCGCATCGCTCATCGTCATGTCGTAGGCCGAGATGGTCTTGGCCACCATGCCGGCCGACCCGGATGCACGGAAGAACCAGTTCGCCGTCTCCTGCCCCGCCCCGATCTCGGCGAAAGTCCCGTAGATCGCGGGGTCGAGATTCAGCTCCTGGGCCTTGTCGAAGGTGGACGGCATGACGGGGAATTCACGGGCTTTCAGATCCTGGCATCTCCACCCAGTCCTGGCCGGAGATGTCATCGATGATCACCTGGTTGTTGGTATTGGCGTCGGGGGGGAACCTCAGTTTGAGGAGTAGCTTGACGCTAGCGTTGTCATCGGCCGGCCGGATTTTCTCGTCCAAGGGACTGGCGAACGGAACATAGCCAAAGAGCGAGGCGGAGCGATCGGGAGACTCGAGGCGATAAGACACCCATTCCGTTTCATCCTTGAAATCAAAGTTGTAATACTGGACCCGGGACAACTCGACCCGGAACCATTTGCCCTCGACCGGCCGCTTGTTGAGAAATTCCTGCCACGGTATTTCCGACCATCCCACCCAGCTTTCCCAATCCACCTTGAAGTTCCCCTCGCTGCCAAGCACCACGATCTCCCGCATCTCGAAATCCCCGGTTCTGACTTTGACGGTGAAAAACCCGCCGGCCGTGTCGTTGCCGGCCACGCTGTCGCCCGCTACCTCGCGAAAGCCGGGAGCGGTGTAGGTCTTGCCCGCGAGCCACGCTTCCAACTTGGGCGCGGTCTTTTCCGGGTCCCGAACGTGCTTGAGCGCCTCTTCCGGCGTCGGAGCTTCGAGGAAAGACTTCACCACGGACTCGATCTCCAGAATCAGGCTCTTGGGTGCGAGCGCCGGAGTCGCATCGGCGTCTAGCGCCACGGGACCGATCGGGAAGAGATTCACCGGCGGTGCCTTCGCGGCATCAGGTGCCATCCACCAGGCGAAAAGCCCCAGCATGACCAGCGCCGGCACCGCGAGGCCGAGCAGGAACTTCAAGTCACCGCCGGATCGGGGCCTGTCATCTCTGTCCCAGCCCTCCTCGATTTCCTCCAGCTCCTCGGATTCCCCTCCGGCGGCCGGGGTTAGCAGCGGCGGCGTCTCGTCATCGGCCCCCGGCAAGCGCAGCATGATCCGGCAAGCCGGGCAGACCACGCCCTTTCCGTCGTGATCCCGCGGAACCCGGAACACAAAGCGGCAGCCGGGACAGACGAAGCTGTTCCAGCGCCTTGCAGGGGTCAGGGTTTCCGGCACGCCGTGAAAGTGAATGGCACCCTCGCGCGGTGCAAGAACGGAGCGAATCCGCTGCGGGGTCCGCGCGTTTACTCGGGCGAAATCTCCAGCCGGCCCGGCCACGGGAGTTTCAGCGGCTCCTCACTGTCCCCGAGGTCGAAGCTGTCGAGCACGTTCGTCCCGCTGCGGACCGGCACGACCTGATCCCCACCGGTCAGCTGTTGCTCGGTGAAATAGGGATCCTCCCCCAGCAGCACCGGATCCCGGGAGCGGACCGGCGTGGTATCGATGACCGCGAGCTGCCCCAGCCCGATCGCCGCGGACCCGGCTTCAGCCCCGGCGGCACCGGAATGGACATGGCAAAACGGCAGGTTCTCGGTGCCCTTGCGGAAGAACTCGACCTGCGACGCCGGACGGGTCCGCGCGCGACCGGTCGACGGGTCGGCCACCGTCTCATAGCAGTAGGGAGTCGCCCGTTCCCCGGATACCCGGCAGACACTGCCTTCGACCACACTGTCGGGCTGAGGGATCCCCTTGCCGCCGAAATTCGCCGCGGCGGCATTCATCGCTTCCTCCCAGGCCGGGAGCGCGAGGTCCTTGGAGAACGCACCTTCGTAGATCGACTTGCCCGGCTGGAGGAATCCGACCCAGACACCGCAGGAAACCCGGCCGTTGTAACCGAGGAACCAGTTGTCGGAGAAATCGTGGGTGGTCCCGGTCTTCCCGGCACCGGTGAACGGCTTCTCAACCATGCGGTCGGCCAAGCCGGCGGCGCTCCCGCGGTCCATGCTGCCGCGCATCATGCTGTGCACCATGAAGGCGGTCGCCTCGTCGGTGCCGGTCAACCGGGTAGGGACCAGCCGGGTATCACGCTGGTAGCGGATGTTCCCCTCGGCATCTTTGACTTCGTTGACATAGGTCAGCAGCCGCGGGGAAGTCTGTCCTCCGCGGGCGAAAGCCGAAATGGACCGCACCGCGTCCTTCAAGGAAGCCGACTCCCACCCCACCGCCAGCCGGGGAAGCAATTCGGCGTCCTTCATCGGCAGTCCGAATTTCTCCGCGGTCTTCGCCACATTCTCCAATCCGGTCATGCCGGCAAAGCGCACCGACGCGGCAATCTTGGAAGCCTCCAGGGCCCGGCGCACCGTGATCTTGCCCTCGACCGGTGGACGCTGCACTTCCATCCCCCACTCGCCCAGCACGCCTTCCCGCCCGCCGATCATCACCGAGCGGTTGTCCATCCACTCGTCGTCCAACATGGTCGCCGCCGTGATGCCCTGCTCCAGGCCAGAGGCATAGAGAAATGGCAGGAACGCGGTGCCCAGCGGACGGCGACCCAGCTCGATGACATCGTAGGGTGCATCCTCGTAGTCGCGGCCACCGACGTGGGCGATCACCTCGCCGTTGCCATGATCGATCATCAAGCCCGCTCCTTGAAGATACTCGGGAGCCTTGCCGGACGACTTGCGGTAGTCGGCCAGCTTCGGATTGGCATATCCCGGATGCAGTTCGGCCCGCTCAAGGCTCCGCTGCAAGGTGTATTCCAGCGCATGCTGCACATCGGCATCGATCGACGTCCGGATCCTGAAACCGCCGGCCGCCAGCGCGTCCTCACCCATCACCCGCCGGATCTCGTCGGCCACCCGCTCGTAAAGATGGGTCGTTCCGCGCTGGAGCGGCTGGGGGTTGAGTTTCAGCGGCGTGCTGATCAGCGCCGCCGAGTGGGCGCGCGTCAGCGCATCCAGATCGACCATGCGCCCCAGCACCAGGTTGCGCGAGTTCTTGTTGCCGTTCGGATTGTTGATCGGCGAAAGGTTGGTCGGGTTCTTGATGCAGCCGACGATCGCCGCGCTCTCCAAGGCATCCAGATCCTTCGGCTCCTTGCCGAAATACCCGAGCGAAGCCGAGCGGATCCCATAGTAACCGCTGCCGAAATAGATGCGGTTCAGATAGAATTCGAGGATCTGAGGCTTCTCGTAGCGCTTCTCGATCTGCTGCGCGAGGAAGGCTTCGACCATCTTGCGCTCCATCCCCGACTCACCTCGCTTCTTCCGGTCGGCTTCGAGGTCGTAGGCATTCCGCGCGAGCTGCTGGGTGATCGTGCTGGCTCCCTGGGTCGTCTCGCCAGCCCGGTAGTTCAGCCAGACGGCGCGCGCCACGCCGATGTAGTCAACCCCGTCGTGGCTATTGAAACGCTGGTCTTCCCCGGCGCGCAGGGCATCGATGAAAATCGGCGGCACTTCGGAAATCGGGATCACGCTCCGGTTCTGCACGAACACGCGGCCGATCTCCCTGTCGTTCCGGTCGAGGATCAGGCTGGGGATTTCCAGATCGTTGATCCGGTCGAGATCGTAGGTATAAGCGCGCTCCCGGTAGGGCCGGGTGTATCGCTCCGCGGCCACGTAGCCGAGATACAGAAAGCCGAGACCGGTGAGCATCAGCCCCAGCCAGAAGCGTTTGCGCTTGTAGAAGCGCCGCTTCTTCAGCTTGTTCCGCGTGTTTTTTTCGCTCGTCGCCATGCACGAATCCGTTTGTGACAAGTCCCGGAACCCATCCGGTGCCCCATCCGCATACCTGCCGGACGGGGAGGATGCAACTCCTGCATTAGCGGATCAATTGAGGGAAAGAATACGCCGCTCCGGCCCCCTGCCCTTTCCCGATTTCATGGCCGCCGCCCTCTATGACCCGGCGGACGGCTACTACGCCCGGCCCACCGGCCAGGTCGGCCGCGGCGGCGACTTCTTCACCAGCGTCAGCACCGGCTCGCTCTTCGGTCGCCTCCTCGCCCGCCACATCGCGGCGTGGCAACGGGAAGCCGGCTCGCCCGGTCGCTGGCGGATCGTGGAATGCGGCGCAAATGACGGATCGCTCGCCGCCGACATCCTCGCTGCCCTCGGCTCCTCGCCCGGCCTCGAATACACGATCATCGAGCCGCTCCCGCTGCTCGCCGCCGCCCAGCGCAAGCACTTGCCCGTCGCCCGGATCCTCGCCTCGCCGGATGACCTCGCCGCCGATCCCCTGCCGTCCTTCGTGCTCGGCAACGAGGTGATCGACGCGCTGCCCTTTCACATCATCGAGTCCGACGGCGCAGGCTGGCGCCTCCAAGGCGTGACCCTTTCCCCCGACGACCGCTTTGTCTGGGCCGACCTCGGCGAAGCCCCGCCGGAACTTGTCGCCGGAATCCCGCTCCGCCCAGCCGGCTACCGGACCGAAGTCCGCGACAGCGTGCCCCCCTTCCTCGCCCCGCTCGCCGCCGGGATGGCCGGAGGCCGGATGCTGTGGCTCGATTACGGGTTCGCGCGCGACGACTACTACCACGAAGCCCGTAGCACCGGCACCCTGCGCACCTTCTCCCGCCACCGCGCCGCGGAAGACCCGCTGGAGTCGCCGGGGGAAATCGACATCACCGCCCACGTCGATTTCACCGCGCTGGCCAACGCG
>Ga0247843_1007546_pt1 | contig 13280 bp, 5 predicted proteins | sample LaCruzMarch2017__FD_192420 | JGI IMG/M metagenome (GOLD analysis project Ga0247843, IMG submission 192420) | Freshwater microbial communities from meromictic Lake La Cruz, Castile-La Mancha, Spain - LaCruzMarch2017_8m | ecosystem: Environmental > Aquatic > Freshwater > Lake | place: Spain...
CGTCTCAAAGGCGGCCGACAATTTCGGGTCCGTGGCTTCTGGTTGGATTCTAGCCTCGGAGGCCGGAAATTACCATTTCTGGACCCTTGGAGACGAGGCTGTGCAGTTGTGGATCTACGGTTTGGATGGTCAACCTTTGGGTGGGACGGCAGTGGCCCAAACGACCTCATCGTCGACTCGCGACAAATGGAGCCAGGCGACCCGTTCTGCGGCGGTAGCGCTCCAGGCCAACACCTACTATCGGGTGGAGGTGCGGTTCGTGGAGTTGACGGGCAGCGAGTTCTTCCAAGTGGGCTATGCCAAGGCCGGGGCGACAGCACCGACAACCCCGCAAGCGATCTTGGGGTCCACAAAGCCCATCACCACGGGAGCCTCAACTCCGCTGTCGCTGGTGCCTGATTTTGCCGGCCAGGCCATGACCGTGACCCTGAGCGCGGGTGTGGGTGGCCTGATCGATGCCGGTCGCGTGGCCGCCAAGGACAGTTCTGCGACCGTGGGTTCGGCGAGCGTTCCCAATCTGACCATCCAAGGGGATCACACGGACACGGTGACGTTGATCGGTTCGATGGCCGACCTTCAGACCTTCCTCCAGACCGAGGGCAATCTGCGGTATTCGGTGGTCGATGATGCTTGGCTGAAGGTGAGCCTGACCAGTGCACGCATGGCCACGACAACCGATGGCGTCAAGTTCACCACGGCCGCGTACACGGCCGAGTCGGTTGAGGCGGTTCGCCTGTTGGCCAGTGTGGCCTCCGGATCGGGTTCGACGGGGATTGCCAGTACGGTGGCTGCTGGATCCTTCTCGAGACTGGTTGCCCAGTGGTTGGAGAGCGATGAGGTCGCTACGGCGGACTTGGCCGTGGTTGGTGTGAAGAGTGCGACTTCGGATGAACCCGCCGCAGCGCCAGTGACGCCGGTCACGAAGAGCACCTCAAAGCCGACGAACGGGCAGCCCTACCGCGTGGTGACGGTCGCTTCGGTGCCGTTGGACCAAGCCTTTGTCGGTCGCCTAGGGCAGGGAGCTGCGTTGCCTGCGGCTCGTTCGCGGTCGGTGGGGATGAGCGAAGAGCCGATGGGTTTTGCCTCATCGGCCGACTGGGATTCCGGTGAGTTTCAGGCCAGCAAGAAGACGGGCCAGCGGTCGAATCGCGCCGTCCGCGGAGTGAAGGGTGTGTGGGTATGAGGATTTTTCGGACGAGTTTACACGAGGGTTGGATCCGCTGGGTCCGTTGGGCCCTTTGGGGTTGCATGCTGGCCGTGAGCGGAGCGGCGGCCGATCGCGAGTATCCCATCGAAGGCAAGAACTACGGTTCTGGCATCACCTCATACACGGTGGTTATTCCAGACGATTTGTACCTGGATCAAGTGGGGGTGCGCTTGGCCATGGAGGCGACGGGAGCTGGTTCCATTGATGATTTGGATATCAGCCTGGTGAGCCCCTCGGGCACTACGGTGAAGCTATTGGCCGCGACCGTGCTGGGTGATGAAGTCGGGTTTCTGACCGGCTCCCGGTTGGAGGACGCTTTGTTCTCCGAGGCGGGCACCGATGGCATTGAGTCGGGCACGGCGCCGTACACGGGAACCTTCCGGGTGGATAACTGGGCCTCGGCGACGGGGCTTGGAAAATATCGCAATCAGCGCTCGATCGGAAACTGGACCTTGCGGGTTCGGGACCCTGTGGGATTTGGCGGCATTCTGTTTGGGGGAGCCAATCGGACCGCAGCGCCTTGGAGCAGCTTGGGCAGCGCCTTGATTTTGAGTCCGTTGGAGGCGGGTTTAGAACCGCCCAGCCTGACGACGGCCTCGGACACCGGCGCATTGACGACGGATGGAGTGACCCGGGTGACCACGCCGACTCTGACGGGCAAGACCACGGCCGGTGCCACGGTGAAGATTCAATACGGCTTAAGTTCCGTCACCGTGATCGGGACGGTGACCGCTGGTTCGGATGGGGTTTGGGCCTTCACGCTGCCCAGTCCGCTGGCCTCCGGGAGCCATGGGTTTTCAGCGCTGGTGACGCATCCCACCGATGGCAGCGTGAAGCTGACGGGGACCAAAACCGTGGTCATCGATACGGCGGCTCCCACGGTTTCCGACTTGTTGGACCAGACGATTGATGAGGATGCAGAGACGGATTTGGTGCGGTTTTTGGTGAGCGACAACCTGACGGCGGCGGCGGCGTTGGTGGTGAGTTCACAGTCTTCGGCCCCGAGCTTGGTGGGCGAGATTGTTTCAGGAGGTTCTGGCACGGCCCGGAACGTGGTGGTGAAGCCGGCCAGTGGTCAGTCGGGCATTTCCACTATCACGGTCACTGTGACGGATTTGGCGGGCAACGCGACGGATCGTTCGTTCGTTCTGACGGTGATTCCCGGCAACAAGGCGCCCGTGGCGGGAGCCGACGCGGTGTACCGGAGTGCCGGTGGACGGGTGGTGAAGGTGCTGTTGTCGGTGCTGCTGGCCAATGACACCGATGCGGACGGCGATGCACTCAGCATGGAATCGGTGCAGACGGCCTTGCCGGAAGGAGCCTCGGTGAAGCTCATGGAGCCCTATGTGGTGTATACGGCGCCCCTAGGCAGCGACAGCGCTGGAAGTTTTGATTATGTGCTTTCGGACGGTCTGGGCGGCCACCGGATCACCAACACAGTTCCTGTGACGGTGGTGAGCGGAGCGGGCCAGGATGAGCCGGCCAGTCCGCTAGCGGTGGTGACAGACAAGGGGAACGTTTCGCTGACGTGGATTGGCGTGGCGCGGCGCAACTACAAGGTCCAGTACACGACCTCGGTGCAAGCTCCGTACACGTGGAATGATTATTCCACGCCGGCCCTGTACACCGCGGCTCGGACTGGAGCATTGGGTGTTTTCCGGCATCAGGAACCCCTGTCCAGCGGGCCATTGCGGCTGTATCGGGCGATCCCCCTGGGTTGGGCCAATGATGCGCCCCTCCTGGGTGAGGACTGGGTGGAGCGTTCGACGTCCTTCCGTCAGATCACCTTCAAAGCCTCAACACTGTTGGCCAACGATACGGACGCCGATGGTGATGCGCTGTCGGTAGTCTCGGTGAGCGGGGCGCTGCCGGTGGGATCGACGGTGGAGTTGTTCGAAGGAGACATCACGTACACCGTGGCCGTCACTGGGGCGGAAGCGGTTGATGAGAGTTTTCAATATGAGGTTTCCGATGGCTTGGGCGGGCATCGTGTGAGCGGAACCGTCCGGATCAAAGCGATCGAGGGAGGCGGACCGCCATGAGCCTGAAGCACGTCAGCACCTGCCGTCGGCCGGATTGCGTTCAGCTCGATTCTCATACGTTCGCCGGTGTGTCTGCGATGAGTGTTTTGAAACGAAGTGCCTGTGGGCTGAAGGCTCTACTCCCCAGCGCTCTGTGCCTGTCCCTGCTGTGGCTGGCATGCACCGTCGCCCAGGCGGGCGGAGTGGTGGTGGATGCCACGAGGACCTTCACCGTGGGAAAGAGCTTGTCGGATTTGCAGGACCCGCCGTTGACGGTGACGGCGACGATCACCAACTCGCCCATCAAGATCCTGACCGAGGTAAAGGTGGGGTTGCATTTGGTGGGTGAACCTTCGGGTCGAGGGTTTGCTTCCGAGATTTATGTCTCGCTGAACAAGGACCTGGAGGCGACCAGCATCCTTCTCAACCAGGCGGGTCTGCGGGACAGTGATCCGGTGGGTTTTGGGTATGACGGTTGGCAGGTGACCTTCGCGGATTCTGCGGCGTCGGACGTGCACCTTGAAGACATCGGATCCGGGGTCATGACCGGCGAGATTCAACCCGATGGACGGTTGAAGCCGGAAGATGTTCTAAGGCCGGCACTGCTGTCGGCGCTGGCGGGTGGTGTGGCCAATGGTGACTGGCATCTGAGCGTGGCCGACCTGGATTTCGGCGGAATCATGCGCTTGGAAAGCTGGTCACTGACTCTGGCCGGGTTGACCAATCGGCCGCCGGCCTTCGTGGGTCTGCCCCATGATACCATTGCGGAGATGGTGCTCTATCAGCAGCCTCTGCGAGCGGTGGATCCGGACGTGGCCAGCCAAGCGGTAAGCTACTGGTTGGTGTCGGGACCGACGGGAGCCGAGGTGGTGGATGGTGTCTTTCGCTGGAGCCCGACCGAGGGGCAGGGGCCGTCGACCAACGTCATCCAAGTGGCCGCCACCGATGGTTCTGATGCCTCGACCAATGCGTTCACGGTCATCGTGACCGAGGTGAACCGGGCGCCTGCCTGGGTGGGTGCCGCGGAGGTGACCATTGCCGAGGGCGCGCTGTACACGTTGCCCTTGGTGGGAGCCGATCCCGATGTGCCGGAGCAAGCCTTGAGCCTGAGGGTGATCGAAGGACCGGATGGCTCGGAGTTGGTGGACGGAGTGTTTCGTTGGACTCCGTTGGAGGAGCAAGGGCCTTCGACGAATCGGGTTTGGGTGGAAGTGACCGACGGGGTGGAAACGGTGACCAATGCATTCCTGGTGGTTGTGACCGAGGCCAATCAAGTCCCCGTGATGACCCCGCTCGTGAGCGACGACGTGGAGGAACTCTCGACGTACGAGCAGCGGTTCTCGGCGACCGACGACGATGTGCCTGCTCAGGAAGTTTCCTTTCGGTTGGTGAGTGGCCCGGCAGGGTCTGTGATTTCCAATGGGATCTTTTCATGGACTCCATCGGAGGCGATGGGCCCCTCGGTGCAGACGATTCTGGTGGCCGCTGATGATGGCCTCGGCAGTGTGACTAACGCCTTCACCTTGCGGGTGAGTGAAGTGAATCGGGCCCCGGTGTTCTCTGGCTTGATCGGGGCTGCGATCCCCAAGTTGACCCGGTACACCCAGAGTTTGGTGGGAATCGATTCGGATTTGCCGGCACAGCCATTGAGTTTTTGGATGGTGTCCGGACCCGTCGGGGCTTCGGTGGTGGGCAACGTGTTCACCTGGACACCGAGTGCGACGCAGGGAGATCGGACCCACCCGGTGGTGGTGGCCGTGTCGGATGGTTTGCTGAGTGTGACCAACAGTTTTTCGTTGATGGTGGGTGGCGAGAACAGCGCGCCTCGATTCACCGGGCTCTCGGCGGAAGAGGCCTCGGAGTTGGTGGAGTTTTCTAAGACCCTGAGCGTGGCCGATTCGGATGTTCCGGCTCAGACCCTTACGGTGTCGCTGGTGCAAGGTCCCGTGGGAGCAGAAGTCAGTGGCGGCCGCTTCGTGTGGTTTCCGACGGAGTCCCAGGGCCCATCAACCAATCGGATTGTGGTAGCGGTGAGCGATGGGTTTGCGCAAGTGACCCATGAGTTTGTGCTGACCATCACCGAGGTGAATCAATTGCCGGTGTGGGGTGCGCTGACCAATGCGATCATCGACGTGGACGAGCCCTATGCTCAGAGGTTGGTGGTGACTGACTCCGATTTGCCCGCGCAGCCGTTGGCCTACCGTTTGGTGTCTGGTCCGAGGGGCGCTTTTGTTTCAGGAGGCATGGTCCAATGGACACCCGAACGGGAGCACGAGCTTGCCAGCCATACCCTGTTGGTGGCGGTGGAGGACGGGTATGGCAGCGTGACCAACTCGCTCGTCATCTCCGTCCGAGAGCACAAGGATCCGCCGGTGTTCGTGGGCCTGAGCGATGGAGTCACCCCGGAGAATGGGTTCTATTCTCAGATGCTCCGTGGCTTGAACGAAAAGGGAACTGCGGATGGGCTGGTTTTCCGTCTGGTGTCAGGGCCCGCAGGAGCCGTGGTTCGAGGCGACCGTTTCGAGTGGATACCGACCGAGGCGCAGGGACCTTCGGTGTCTTTCGTGAGCGTGGCGGTGGCCGATGGCCGGGTGATCACCACCAATCAGTTCCGCCTGACCGTGACCGAAGTGAACAGTCCTCCGAGTTGGACTGAGATTGGCAATTCAACGATTTCCGAGATGCAGCCCTACAGTCTCAGACTTCGGGCGACCGACACAGACATTCCGTTCCAAGCGCTCCGGTATGTCCTGCTGACCGGACCTCCGGGATCCGCGATCAGTGACGACGGCCTGTTCACTTGGACGCCGGATGAGCGCCAAGGTCCGTCCACCCACGTGGTGCGGGTGGCGGTGAGTGATGGTCAATCCGATGCCAGCACGTCCTTCACCCTCGTGGTGCAGGAAGCCAATCAGAAGCCGGCGTTTGTCGGACCCAACGATGCCCGGATCACCGAGCGGACGCCTTACAGTCAGGTGCTCTTGGCCACAGACGCCGATGTTCCGGTGCAAACTCTCAGCTACCGCTGGGTGGATGGACCGGCTGGATCGGGAGTGACCAATGGCGTGTTTTCTTGGGTGTCCGGATCGGTCTCCGCCGATACGGCTTACTCCGCGGCCGTGGCGGTCAGCGACGGTGTGGTCAGTGTGACCAATCGTTTCAATGTGGTGGTGAGCCGATCCAGTGGGGCCCCAAGTTTCGTGGGCTTGGCCAACGGGGGTATCCCCGAAGGAGTGCCGTATCAGCAGGTTCTGCGGGCTAGTCATCCGCAACTGCCCGAGTCGAGTTTGTCCTTCCGCTTGGTGTCGGGTCCTCTCGGAGCGGTGGTGGAGGGTGCGGTGTTCCGTTGGACTCCTTCGGAAAGCCAAGGTCCGAGCACGAACCTGGTGCGAGTTTCAGTGAGCGATGGGGTCACGGTGGTGACCAATGGGTTCACGCTGTTGGTGGAAGAGACGAACCAAGCGCCCGTCTTTGCCGGTTTGACCAATGCGGTGGTTGCGGAGTCGGTGACGTACACCCAAGGCATCCGGGTGGGTGACGCAGATCTTCCGGCCCAGATGCTCAACTTGAGATTGGTGGTGGGACCGGCCGGAGCCCAGATCGTGGGAACCAACTTTATTTGGACGCCCACTGAGGCGCAGGGGCCGAGCGCCCAGATCGTGCGTATCGCCGTGGACGATGGAGTCCAAAGTGTGACCAACGCCTTCACGGTGATGGTGCAGGAGGTGAACACGGTTCCGGTGCTGGAAGCGGTTTCCGATCGTACAGTAAAGTTGCCGGGTTCTATCGGTTGGATGCTGCGAGCTACAGACACCGATTTGCCGAGTCAGTCACTGATCTACGGGTTGGTGTCGGGGCCGACCGGGCTGACGGTGAGCCCGAGTGGTGAGTTGCGATGGATCCCAACCGAAGCCCAAGCGCGCACTACCAATGCAGTGACGGTGTCGGTGAGCGATGGAGTGACGAGTGCTAGCACAGGATTCGTGGTGGTGGTGGAAGCCTCGCCGCGGTTGTCGCTGCAGGTAACGGGCGGTAACGCAGTGGTGATCCAAGTGGCCGGACCCGTCGGAGCGCTGTGCCGATTGGAACAAGCCGAAAGCCCGCTTGGTCCGTGGACCGCGGTGGCGGGTGTGGCCGACGTGGTGACCCAGGGATTCAGTGCGCCCTTGCCCGTAACCATTCCCGGCTCCGTCCAAACCGGTCGCCTGTACCGCCTGCGGGTGTTGTAAGGGTTGCTTCGGATGCGCCTTGCAGGTCGAGCGATGGTTTGGTCCGCTTCGCCGATGGAGCCGCTGCCGGATAGCAACTCTCGGAGTTTCCAAGACTTGCTGTGCTACGGGCCGCTGGTGAACACCTCGGGTGATTGCGAGCTCAGCCCGCCTCGCGGCCGGTGAACGACAGGGATTCTTCAATCCAGGTGTCCATCTTGGCGACGTTGGCGCGGAGTGCCTCGGCTTTGCGCTGGGCGATACCTTGGGCGATGCGCATGGCTGTTGCGGCCAACCGTTGGGAGCCTGGAAGCTTGTTTTCGACCGCACGCTGAATCTGCTGCTGGAAGGGTACCGGGATGTGCCGTTTCAGGAGTTCGTCTTCGACACTGAGAATCGCGTGCGCGCTGCCAGGATCGCCTTGCCGGGCATTACGCCCAAAGAGCTGACGATCGACGCGCCCGGATTCGTGCCGTTCGGTGGCAATCACGTGCAACCCACCTTGTGCGGCCACACCCTGACCCAAACGGATGTCGGTCCCGCGGCCGGCCATGTTGGTGGCGATGGTGATGCGTCCGGCTTCGCCAGCCATGGCTACGACGCTGGCTTCCTCGTGGTGGCGGATCGCGTTGAGCAACTGGAAGCTCATGCCCTCGTTCTCGAGGAGTTCGGCCAGTCGTTCGCTGGCCGCGACGCTGCGGGTGCCGATGAGCACCGGTTGGCGACGGGCATGCACCGCCTTCACCTCGTCCACCACCGCAGCCCAGCGCGCCTCGGCGGTGGGCAGGATGAGGTCCGGGTGCTGGATGCGGCGGTTGGGTAGGTGCGGCGGAATAGTCAGCACCGGCAGCCCATAGGTCTGCCAAAGTTCCGGGGCGGCCTCTCGGGCCGTGCCCGTCATGCCGGCGAGGCGATGGTAGAAGCGGAAGTAGCGCTGGAAGCTGATGCGGGCGATCGTCTCCGAAGGGTCGGAGAGCTTGAGCCCTTCCTTGGCCTCGACGGCTTGGTGAAGGCCTTGGCGCCAGGTGCGTTGGGCCATCTGCCGGCCGGTGAATTCATCGACGATGACCACCTTGCCATCGACCACCACATATTGGCGTCCGGGAAGGTAGAACTCTCGGGCCACCAAGGCCTGTCGGATGAGCTCGGTCCGGCGTTCTGGGGCTCTCCAGAATCCCGGAAGGGGCGCGCACAATTCGTCGAGTCGGGCATTGCCGGCGGGCGTGAGCTCGATCTCGCGATGCCGCAAATTCACCGAATAATGCGTCGACGCCTCCAGGGGTTGCGCAATGGATTCCGCGATGTGGACGACCTCCTTCAGGGAATCATTAGCCCGCGGCGCGGAAATAATCAGGGGCGTGACGGCCTCATCGATGAGAATGCTGTCGGCCTCGTCAATGATCGCCGAGTGCAGTCCCCGCATCACCAGGCCATCTTGCGACTCAGGTCTCGGATGCAACAACTGTTGGACCAGGCGCCGGGTGGGGTTGCGCAGTTGCCCGAGCTTCAGGGAATCGCGCAGGAAATCGGCGACGACTTCTTTGCTGGTCGCGTAAGTGATGTCGCAGGCGTAAGCTTGGCGGCGTTCTTCGGGGGAGTGCTGGGCGGTGACGAAGCCTGCGTGGATACCGCAGAACCGGTACAGGGGGCCAAGCCACTGAGCATCCCGCTCCACCAGGTAGTCGTTGACGGTGACGACATGGCACGGGCGCCCATTCCAAGCCATCAACACCGCAGCAATCCCCGCGGTGAGCGTCTTGCCTTCACCGGTGGCCATCTCAGCCAGGCATCCCCCATGGAGAGCGAGTGCTCCCATCAATTGTTCGGGAAAGGCCATGAGCCCGAGTTGTCGATGGGCCGCTTCTCGGATGGCGGCGAGCGCTGGAAGCAGACTCGATTCCGCGGCCCGTCCTCCGCGACGGATGATCTCCCGTTGTTCCAGAATGCGGACCCGCAGTTGATGGTCCGTGCAGTCTTGGATCTGGCCCCACAGGACTTCCGTCTCCGTGGCGCGTTGGCGGAGTTGGTTCAGTGCGCCGCCTCGGCGACGGTAGGCTCCGATCCATCGGTTGGCCCAGGCATCCACTCCCTTGGGCAGTGAGGCCGGAGATCGGTAGTCGGTGCGACGGTAGAACTCGGTCGGAGTGGTCACACCTGGTAGCGTGTTTGCAGGAGTTGTCTCAGCGAACGGATCCACCGGGGCAGGAGCGGTTCGTTGGGTAGATCGAATCGGATCCAGCCAGCCTTGCCGTGCAGCAGCAGGGCTCCGGCCGGGTCGGAGACGTTTCCGTTCACCTCAAAGAAGGGTTCGGCCGCCTGACGTCCTTCGTTGTCGCGGGCTGATGTGGGAACGGGGCCGCCCGCCCTCCAACCCAATGCCGCCGAGGGCAATTGGCGCTGTTCCCCGGGGATGACCCGGATGCCGTCCACGCGCAGGCGTCGGCCGGCCTCGCCGCTCAGGCGAACTTCGGCAGCGGTCGGCGGTCGTTGGAAGATCCGGTCGCCGTCCTCCTGGAGGATGGTGGCCTGGAATTGGAATTTGTTGGTGTCGATCAGGGCCCCGATGACTCCGCCCTTGGCCATCCAGCGGCCGATCAATCCCTCGGACTCGGGAATCAACCACAGGCCATTTTGCGAGGCGCGCACGGTGAGATCGGATTGCTCGCGTTCCAGACGTTCGATGGTCTTGACCACGGAGCTCTTGAGGCTCTCTAGCGGCTTGAGGTTTGGGGTCGAATCATAGAGCGCCTGACGGATTCGCGTCTCCACTTCGAGCAGACCCGCTCGAGCCCCAGACAGCTGGATGTCAATTTCTGGGTTCTCCATTTGGACCAGCGGTTGCCCGGTTTGCACCGCCGCTCCGGGTTGCACCAAAAGACGAACCACTTTTCCGGCAGTCCGGCTGTGGAGTTCCATCCACTGGCGGCTCTGGATCACACCGGGAGCCCGGAAATGGCTCGGGAACGGAATGAACTGCAAGAAGACCAGCAACACGCTGGCCAGCGCGAGGGTCACCGCGATGGCTCGGGCACGATGCCGACCGAGGGAGGGGTCGGATCCGAGGTAGCTGCCCAGGCGCACGACGGGCGTGGCGATCCATACCGCGGCACACACCGCCGCCATGATGAGGCCCAGCAACAAGAACTGGTCGGCAATGACCAGGAGGATGCCGGCAAAGAGGAACACGCGATACACGCCGCTCAGAGATCCGAAGATCCCAAGCCAGATGGACTCGGACTTCGTGTTGCCGGGGCCTTTGGCTTTGCGCAGCCCGAAGAGATGACGCTCGGCCAGAGCGCGCAGTTGCTGCATGGAGCGCTGGGTCAGGTTGGGAATCCCGATCAGGTCCGATAGAATGTAGTAACCGTCAAAGCGCAGCAGCGGATTCAGGTTGAAGAGCAGGGTAGAGACCGAAGCCACCAGCATAATGTTGTAGGCGAGATTGTGGACCAGGCCGACGCCGGTGCTGGCCCAGACAAAAGTGGCCAGAGCCGCGACGAAGAGTTCGACAATCATGCCGGCCGCTCCGACGAGCACCCGCTTGTAACGCTCTCGGAAGCCCCAGGCGGACGTGGCATCCATGTAGGGCACCGGCGTGAAGATCATCAGCAGCACGCCCATGACGTGGACCTCTCCGCCAAAGTGGCGACAGAAGTAGGCGTGGCCGAACTCGTGGAGGGTCTTGACGATGATCAAGCCCGTGTAGAGCAGAAACAAGTTGTCCGGCGCGACCACACTCTGGGCCTGATCGCGCAGGCTCGGGGCATGGTCGGCAGCGACCTTGAGGGCCCAGCCCACCACGATAAACCAAAGGAACGCTCCAATCGGGCTAATCAGTTTGCCCACCCAGGGCAGGGTGCGGACCAGGAAACGGTCCGGATCTAGCAGCGGGAAGCGCGCGAACATGATGTTCATCAGGCGCGAACGGATCTCGCGTTGGCGGGTCTTCTCGAAGCGCCGGAACAAGTCGGCGGCATCGACGGCCATCGGGTACTGGAGCAGGTTAGAGTGGTACAGCTGGGCGAGGATCTGGATCACTGACTCCTGACCGAGCGCCGTGACGGGGAACCGCTCAAAGCACTCCTTCCACACTTCCTCCACGGTCCGGTCTGGGCGCAGTCGTCCGAGAAACTCATAGACCTCGGGCCGTACCCGGAAGAATTGGTTGGTGAAGGGATCCTCGAGAACAATCCAGCGCTCACCGCGGAAGAGTTGACGGCGGGCACGGACGGTCGGTCTCAGGGCCAGTCGCTGGGAAGCGACACGGTACCAGGACTCGCTGAATGTGGCAGGTGCGTCGGACATGCTCACCACCAGAGGTTCAGTCGCAGGAAATCCACCGTGCGGTGGGTCAGGATCCAGAAGAGCGTCCCACGGCCTGAGTCGATCTTGCAGAGACCGCTCATGCCCGGGCGCCACCAGGTTTGCGGAGCCCCGGTGAGGGAGGCTCGCACAATGAATATGTTCCCCGTCTCCTTGGGCACGGCCGACGGCTCCACCCGCAGTACCTGCACCGGATATTTCGAGTCCGGTTGGGCCACGAAGGCGACTTCGCCTGTGGCCTTGCTGGTCAGCCGATGAGCATCCCGCTCACTGATTTCGGCCTCGATGAATAGGGAGTCAATGCGAGCAAACTTGTACAAGGGATCGCCTTGGCGCACCGGTGCGGCGATGCGTTGGCGCAAATCCCCCTCGACGATGACCCCGTTGAATGGGGCTTTCAGAGTCGCCTGCGACAGACGGTAGCGCACAAGCCCAAGGCGAGCGGCCGCTTGATCCGCCTGAGCCTGAGCGATTCGCATCTCGGCCAAATTCCGGGCGGCCCGCGCCTTCTCGGCCTCACGGAGATAGCGGGTCTGATCGGCGATGGACGCTGATTCCTCCAACTCGATTTGTTCGGTGTTGAAGCGCATTAATGTGGCTCCATTGGTGAGCACATCACCCGGTCGTACCGAGGCCGACTGGATGAACCCGTCGAAGGGAGCGCTCAGGTACGACTGCTCTTCGCTGCGAACGATGAAATTCCCCTCGATGCGGATGGGATAGATCGGCAGGAACAATAATAGGACCACGCCGGACGCCCCAATGGCACTAACCTTGGCCCAGGTGTGCTCAGGCCCAACCCACGTCTCCATCCGCTGCTTCAATCGATGCATCCACCGCGAGCCAAACCAGCGATCCGATGCGTGCAGGTCCGACAGACGGCGTGCGACCTGATCGCAGACCATCCGCAGTTGCTGGATGGTGACCTCGGAAAACGGAGCGGCCTGGCGCTCACAGGTGAGAACTGCGACCCCCTTGCCAGCCACCCGAATGGGCAGTGATACCAGATGTTGGACACCCTGGCCTTGAGCGAACGCCGCATGGTCACGGACGATCGAGCGGGAGTTGTCTGGCTGCGGCCAAAGGATCTCCTCGTCTTGGTCCAGAGCTTCTTCCATGGCGGCCTCCATCGTCTGCACGGCAGCCATCTTGGGCTCGAAACGTTCGGTGCGGCTCAGCGCCTTGAGGCGGATGTACCCTGAGTCCAGCCAACCGATACCCACTCGTTCGCACTGCAGTTGGGAAGCCACACCGTTGGCCAGCGCCATGAGCGCAGCCAGGAAACGTCCCTCCGCATTGACTTGCGAGAGAACGTCGAGCACGGAGGCGAACTTCTCGGCCTCGGCCTTGGGTTGCTGGGTATTTCTCTGGGCCTGGTAATCCAGCGGGATGTCTGCCAGCAGGGCTAATCGTAACAGGAATTCACCCGCCTTGGCTTCAGTGCTGTTGGGGATGAGGAAAGCAGCGACGCACCCATCGGCTCCCCCTTGGAATTGGAGGCGAATGCAGATGGCAATGTGG
>Ga0247843_1007547_pt1 | contig 13279 bp, 11 predicted proteins | sample LaCruzMarch2017__FD_192420 | JGI IMG/M metagenome (GOLD analysis project Ga0247843, IMG submission 192420) | Freshwater microbial communities from meromictic Lake La Cruz, Castile-La Mancha, Spain - LaCruzMarch2017_8m | ecosystem: Environmental > Aquatic > Freshwater > Lake | place: Spain...
TAGCCGATCTTGGCGTGTACGACCGAAGCCTTTTGCAGTGCTTCCGCTTAGCGTTTGGTGAGCCGAAAGACTACTGCATTTTGGCACTGCTTCCCTCTTATTTGGAGCGCAGCAACGCATCACTGGTTTATATGGTGCGCAAACTGATAGACCTAGGCCAGCATCCCGATAGTGGCTATTACTTGGACAGGCTCACTTCGCTATCCAAAGTGCTGCGCAAAAATTCTGCTTCTGGGCAAAAAACGCTGCTTATTGGGGTAACATTTGCACTGCTCGATTTGGCCGAACAACATCCGCAAGCGCTACGCAACATTTCCATTCTAGAAACTGGAGGTATGAAAGGCCGCAGGCGCGAAATGCTACGCGAAGAGGTACACGAAATACTCCAAACGGCTTTTCATCAAACCCATATATGCAGCGAATATGGCATGACCGAATTGCTTTCGCAGGCGTATTCCTTGGGAGAAGGAATTTTCAGAAACCCTCCGTGGATGCGGGTGTATGTGCGCGAAACCCACGACCCTCTTTCTCTTTCGCAGCGAGGAAAAGGCGCACTCAATGTGATTGATTTGGCCAATATGAATAGTTCCCCATTTATTGCCACACAAGATTTGGGACAGGTGTATCAGGACGGAAGTTTCGAAATTCTTGGCCGCTTGGACTATGCCGAAATGCGCGGATGCAATTTGATGGTAATGTGAGGAATGAAGTGACGAAGAAATGAAGGAATGATATATAGTCAGGATGCTTCAAAACATCATCACTTCATTACATTTCTCCTAAATCCCTTCATTCCACCAAAAGAAGATAGTAGTTTTTCTTTCCTTTTTGAGCAAGGATGTATTTGCCCGACATGAGGTGGTCTGTGGTAATAACAGCATCCGTAGCACTCACCTTGGCTTTATTGATGCTAACGCCATAGCCTTGAATCATTTTTCGGGCTTCAGCTTTAGATGGAAAAACTTGGGTGAGTTCGGCTAGCAAGTCGATGATTGGTAAGCCTACCTGCAACGCTTCTTTCGAAATGGAAAATTGCGGCACACCTTCGAACACGGCCAGCAAATCGGATTCTGACAAGGCGCGAAGGCTTTCTTCGGTGCCTTGCCCAAACAGAATTTCAGAAGCAGCAATGGCAGCATCTAACTCTGCACGACCGTGCACCCGCACCGTCACATCTTCGGCCAGAGCTTTTTGCAACGTGCGCAAATGGGGCGCTTCGGCATGGGTGGCTTCAAGGGATTCGATGGTTTCTTTGGTCAAAAGAGAGAAAATACGGATGTATTTTTTGGCATCCTCGTCTGAGGCATTCATCCAAAACTGGTAGAATTGATAGGGCGAAGTGCGCTGCGCATCGAGCCACACGTTGCCTTGCTCACTCTTGCCAAATTTGCCGCCATCGGCCTTGGTAATGAGCGGTGCCACGAGGGCAAATGCCTCTCCAGCGCCCATTCTGCGAATAAGTTCGGTGCCTGTTACAATGTTGCCCCATTGGTCGGACCCGCCCATTTGCAGCTTGCATCCGTGGTTTTTTAGCAAATGCACAAAATCGTAGCCCTGCACCAGTTGGTAGCTAAATTCGGTGAAGGAGATGCCAGTTTCCAAGCGGTTTTTCACTGAGTCTTTGGCCATCATGTAATTGACAGTGATGTATTTGCCAATGTCGCGCATAAACTGGAGGAAACCCATGCCCTTATACCAATCGTAGTTGTTGACCAACTCAGCACGATTAGGGCCATTTTCAAAATCGAGAAAGCGCAGCAATTGTTGGCGCACCCCAGCCACATTGCGGGTTAGGGTTTCTTCGTCAAGCAAATTGCGCTCGGCCGATTTGCCACTTGGGTCGCCAATCATGCCTGTGGCGCCACCCACCAAAGCGATTGGTTTATGCCCGGACAATTGCAAATGCTTGAGCAACATGATGGGCACCAAATTGCCAATGTGCAACGATGGCGCAGTGGGGTCGAAGCCTACGTAGCCCGTCACCATTTCGCGCTGCAGCAGTTCGTATGTGCCGGGCATGCTATCGTGCAGCAACCCACGCCAAGTGAGTTCTTCAATAAGGTCGTGGTGGGGAGTGAAAGCCATTTGGGGGAAGTACGAATTAGGAATTACGAATTAGGAATGAAAAGGAGGGGCAAAAGTAGCAACGCGCATGGGCTGCGGGGCGGGCGAAAAAAAGGAGGTTTTTGCGTGTTCTGTCCTAAAATAAAAATGCGCAGAGTATGTCCAGCGACAAAATAGTACTACCTTGTACGCCCAAATGGAACAAATTACGCTTTCAGGCTTTCAGGCTTTCAGGCTTTCAGGCTTTCAGGCTTTCAGCTGAAAGCGCCTTACAGCTAATCGTAAAAAGGCGTTTCCTCCTTGACGCAATACATGCGCTGAGGTCAAAAATTCAATTTTTCTTCCAAACGAATCGTCCATTGGGGCTGATGGGTCATCCAATCGGGCTGATGGGTTGCACATCAGGTCTGATGGAGCATTCAACGGGGCTGATGCGTCATGCAACCGAACGGATGGATGATTCATCAGGGCTGATGGGGCATCCAATCGAACGAATGAATCATTCATCGGGGCGGTTGGACCGTCCAACGGGTCTGATGGATCGTTCCCCACCGCCAAAAAATGAAGAATTCTCCGTTTTTCGCCATCCACACGGATGGTTTTCAATTCAAAACTCATTCAAAATCAATAAAATACAGAAATCATGTCAGGCTTTGTAGAAAATAGCGACTTGGGCTTTGTAGCTCAACTCAATACGTTTAGAGAAAAAATAGGTGGCTATGCGGCCACCTTGGGCCTATTGCCCGCAGAGGTAGTGGCGGTGAATGCCGATGCCGATTATATGGCATTTGTGGTGCTGGGCGCTACAAGTTCGAAAGAGTATGTGCAGGCATGGACCTCGCGCAAGGATAGGGCACGTAAAGGCACCGACCCTGCAATGGGGCCATATCCAGCTCCTGTGGATGTGACCACTCCGCCTGCGGATGTGGTTCCGGGCATCGAAACACGATTTCGTGCTTTGGTAGCCCGCATCAAGGCAAATCCCAACTACACCAACGATATTGGCAAAGATTTGGGCATTGTGGACGAGCAACCAAGTCCGGAGGTCACCTCTCCCGAGCTCAGTATAAAGCTAGTGGGTACAGATCCTGTGCTTAGTTTCAAAAAAGGAGCTACCGATGGCATTCGCCTCTATAGCAAGCGTGGCAGCGAGGCTTCGTTTAGCTTTTTGGCTACCGACACGCAAAGCCCCTATGTGGACAACCGCCCCAACGTGGTGCTTGGCACACCCGAAAAGCGCGAATACCATGCTTTTTATTTTAAGAACGATGCAGTTGTAGGGGTGCAAGGCCCTACCATTAGCATTACGGTGTAGTTTTGTGGGGTAGAGCCGCTATGATGGCGGCTCTACCTTTTTACAATAATGGCAGATGCCGAAAAGCCATAAATAGAGTAGGCAAATTTTATCAAACCAAACAATAAAACCCATTCCAATGAAATCAAGAATCTTAATGTTTTTTACTATCGCATTAATGGGAATCGCAGGATGTTCCGATCCTTGCGATGATGTGAACTGCCTCAATGGAGGAACGTGTAATGATGGCACCTGCGTTTGTCCCGATGGTTTCAGTGGCGAATTTTGCCAAACCACCGATCTATGTGCAGCTATCACTTGCCAAAATGGAGGAGCCTGCCTTGATGGTTTATGCGACTGTCCTGATGGTTTCGGAGGGGAGTTCTGCGAAGTTTCAGAACCTTGTGAAATTATCACTTGCGAAAATGGTGGTACCTGCGATAGCGGTGTTTGTGATTGTTTAGAAGGGTACACTGGTACCAACTGCCAAACAGAAATCAGGTCGGCATTTATCGGTACATATATGCCGAACAATGGATGTTCTAGCGATTGCAATAGCACCGACCCTGTTTATATCGTTACAGACCCGTCTAATATTATGCAGGTTACGATAACCAATTTGTGTAATGGTTATACATTGACTGGAATTGTACAGGCAGACGGTGTGAGTATCGTAATTCCTGATTATGTATATCTCCCATCTTACTCTTTCTCCGTAAGAGGAACTGGAGAATTGAATGGCGTTGGGGTTTCACTTAATCTTGAGTCTAATGGATGGACCAACGGTTGGGGCACAACCTGCAATCTAATTCTAGTAAGGCAATAATTTATTTTTTCACAAAAAACCAAAGCCCCGCCCCACCAAGGCGGGGCTTTGGTTTTTTATGCCGCCCGCGGCAGTTGCGTATATTTGAAGCGTTTTAGGATAGAAACCATGGAAGCACTGAAAAAAATAGTTAAACTAAAGGACAATGTTCTTAATGTGGTACTTCCCGAACACTTTAGGGCAAAAACGATAGAACTCATTGTGCTTGCCACAAATGAACCACACCCGTCAGCCCCTGACAGAACTACACTCCTTGCTCGATACAAAAAAGAGTACGAAGGCCTCCAGTTGGACATTACCAACTTGAACTACAACCGAGATGAGCTACATGGCCGAAACTGATATATTTCTAGACAGCAACATCACAGTCTATCTGCTCGAAAAAGACCCTAAAAGACGCGATTTAGTAGCATCATTTATACTCAACACACGATTTGTGGTGAGCACACAAGTGATTTCTGAGAATGTCAATGTTTGCCTGAGAAAACTCAAGTTAAGCAAGACAGAGTCTTTTGCGCATGGCCGATTTCTTATGGACACGTTCCGAATGTCCTATATTACCGATACCACTATCTCACTTGCATTTCAAATCTCCGAGCAGTATGGGTTCGCTTATTACGATAGCCTTATACTGGCCACCGCACTAGAAAACGAATGTCCTATCATTTATTCGGAAGATATGCAGCACAATCAGACCATAATGGACCGCCTCACCATTATCAATCCATTCAAAGAATTAGGGATTTAGCTTTAATTAAGCGATTCTGGCCTACATACCAAAAGGCGCGTTGCTCTTTCCCAATTATCCCAACTGCACCAATGCCTCGGGCACGGAATCTACCGCTAGGCGACACGCTTGGCCTTCGCATACATAGATACGGGTAATGTTGCCCACGGCTCGGCCTTGCAAAAGTGGCAATCCATTTTCGTTTTGGCCGCCCACGAGCAGCTTGTTTGGGTGATAGTGTTGCTCCATTGCCGCCCGCATGGCTTCGGCATCGCGCCCAACAATAGCCACTTCGTAAAATGGATATACATGGCTTTGAATGAGCGAAGCCCAGTTGGCATGCCAGCTTCCTTGGCCTTCCATTTGGGGTAAAACGGTGCTAAGCATTCGGGTGCTTTGAGCAACATAATCGGCCTTGCCAAGAAAGTGGCCCAAAAGAAATAGTCCTTTTGCAAGGCTCGAATTGGAAGATGGAATAACGTTGTCGCTCAGTTCCATTTTACGCGCTATTAGCTTGGTATCTTCATCCGAAGTGACGAAAAACAATCCAGAAACCTCGTCCTGAAAATGAGTCATCGCATACTGCGCAAGACCATCTGCAGCATCCAGCCATTGCTTATCAAATGTGGCTTGATATAAGGATAGCAATGCCTCTATGGTGAAACAATAATCTTCGAGAAACCCATTGATGGTGCTGCGCCCGTTTTTGTAATTGTGCCACAAACCGCCATCCGCCTTGCGTTGTATGCCCAAAATAAATTTGGCATTGCGCAAAGCCGCTTCCAAATACGAGGCATTGCAAAACACGCGATACGCATCCGCATAGGCTTTTAGCATCAAGGCATTCCAAGAAGTTAGTTGTTTATCGTCAAGCCCTGGGTGAATGCGCGAAGCCCTATGCTTTAGCAACAAGGCATTGACCTCCGTTACTTTTTGGCGTAACTTTTCTTGCGTCCAGTTTTGATGCTTCGCAAACTCCTCGTCTGTGGCAGTACGGAGCAAAATGTAGTTTTCATGCTCCCAATATCCTTGTGCATTGATGTTATAATAATCCTTTACCCAAGCGAATTCTTTCCCCATAAGTTCGGTCAATTCAGCCTCGGTCCACACATAGAACTTACCTTCTTCGCCCTCGCTATCTGCATCCAGCGCAGAATAAAAAGCGCCTTCGGCAGATGTCATTTCGCACACAATGAACGCCAATGTCTGTTCCACTACTTCTTTATACAGCACATTGCCGCTTGCCTGAAAGGCTTCTGCATAGAGCGAAACCAACTGAGCATTGTCGTACAGCATTTTTTCAAAGTGTGGTACTTTCCAAATTTCATCTACCGAATAGCGGGCAAAGCCACCGCCAATTTGGTCGTATATACCACCCCAAGCCATTTTTCGCAGCGTGAGATGCACGTGATTCATTAGTTTTTTATCGTTGGAAAGATGCGCCTGGCGCAACAAAAACTGGTAGTTAGCCGGCATTGGGAATTTCGGTGAACGGTTAGGTCCGCCTTCTTCATTGTCCATGTGTGGTCGCCATTCTTCCACAATTTCGCGAAGCATACCTTTATTGAACGTTGCTTCCTTTTTCAATGCAGGAATTAAATCCGATTGCTGCACACTTCGAGTTAGCTCTGTGGCGTATTCAAGGGCTTTCTCTGGGTCGGTATCCCAAAGTTTCGCTACATCTTGAATGATTTTCAACCATTGCGCCTTGGGGAAATACGTGCCACCATAAAGTGGTCTGCCATCAGGCAAGGCAATACAATTAAGCGGCCAACCTCCGCGCCCAGTCATCAACTGTACGGCCGTCATGTACACTTGATCAATATCTGGCCGCTCTTCACGATCCACTTTTATGTTCACAAAAAGGCGATTCATCACCTTAGCTACAGCTTCATCCTCAAAGCTTTCGTGTTCCATTACATGGCACCAATGGCAAGCGCTGTAACCAATGCTTATGAGCAAAAGCTTGTTTTGATTCTTGGCCACTTGCAGCGCTTCATCGCCCCAAGCGTGCCAATCTACAGGGTTGTGTGCATGTTGCAATAAATACGGACTGGTTTCGTTGATGAGTGCATTTGTAAACGGTTGGTTCTCTTTATCAGCAGCCATCAAGGTTGGGAAAATTGATTTTGCGCGAAGATAGCAATGTGTTAATTGCCAATGCGAAGGCAAGGCACACGGTCCATTATCTTTGCACAATGCAAGATAGCAGTGCCCAAGCCTTAACGTTGCAATGGCCGGATACTATCTTGGCACTAAGCGATTCTGTTTCGGCAATAGACACCGTAGCCATAGACACGGTGGCTGCTATTCCAATCATTCCCGAAACCTCTTTATTTGAAGGCCATCTCTTGCTGCCCAAGTCCCCAAATTTAGATGTGCTATCGTTACCCGATGCAGTAAATTGGATTTTTCTGCTCCTAGTTGGTTGCGTTTTGCTCTTCGCATTTGCACAGCGTGGTGGTGATGGCCGACCAGCCACAGTGCTGCGTGCTACGTTTGATAGAAGCGTTGCAAATCAGCTTATCCGAAATGAACTAAGCCCAAATAGCCTTTCCATTTGGCTTATGCTTATTGCCGCTTTGCTATCCATCGCGCTATTTTTCACCACGCTTGGCCGCTATTTTGTTGGTGAAACCCGGCCTTTAGTAGTGGATTATCTTACCGTGTTTGGCGTCCTTATCGGGGTAGGCATCACCACACGAGTGCTGTATTGGATTTCTGGCGAATTGTTCAACATCCCAAACTTAATTCGCACACACGCATTCGATAGGTCGGTAATTACCATTTCATGCGGTTTGCTTTTGCTGCCGCTAATTGTGCTTTATTTCTACGGACCTGCCTATATTAAAATGCCGGCTCTCATTCTTGGTGTGGCATTTATTGGCCTGTTTTATCTAAAAGATTTTCAGCGAAGCACTATGCTTTTATGGTCACAACCAACCATGAATGTCGCGCACATTTTTTATTACATTTGCGCCTTCAAAATCCTACCCCTTTTCGCGATAATCCGTTTGGGAATGGCACTTTGAACTGCAACCTATCGTTGAATGGAAAAAGTCAAGAGCATTCTTGTTTCACAGCCGAAACCAGAGGGTGACAAATCTCCTTACTACGACCTTGCCCAAAAGCACAATCTGAAAATAGACTTCCGCCCATTTATTCAAGTGGAAGGAATCGACATTCAAACCTTTCGAGCGCAACGGGTAAATATCCTTGAACACAGTGCGGTAATTTTTACCAGCAAAAACTCCGCAGACCACTTCTTTCGCATTTGCGATGAGGCTCGTGTTACCATCCCAGAAAGTATGAAATATTTCTGTGTAACGGAGGCTATTGCCTTCTATTTGCAGAACTATGTGGTGTATCGCAAGCGCAAGATATTTTCTGGAAAAACAGATTTCAATTCACTTGTAGAAGTTATTCGCAAGCATAAAAACGAGAATTATTATTTGCCCTGTAGCGATCAAATGAAATCGGACGTTACAGAGCTTTTAGACAAGTACAACATTCGGTACACGCGTTCAGAAATTTATAAAACGGTGAGTAGCAACCTGTCTGATTTGGCAGATGTGAACTACGATATTTTGGTGTTTTATAGTCCTTGGGGTATTCGCTCACTGTTTGAAAACTTCCCAGATTTCAAACAAAATAATACCCGCATTGCAGCCTTTGGTACTGCTGCCTGGAAAGCGGTTGAGGAGCGCGGACTAACCCTAAACATTGGCGCACCTGTATCCACGGCTCCGTCTATGACCATGGCTTTGGATCAATATATCACCTTGGCCAATAAAAAGACCAAGTAACCGAATCGGTCAAGGTATACATCGGCAGGGTTAATTGCAGATGATTTTCCCCAAAGCTGTCATATCACATGGGAAAGTTCTCTTTCGGTAAAAAAGAAAAACTCTGTTCCCAATTGGTTATTGAGCAGTTGTTTGCCAAAGGCCAATCGTTCAAGGCATTTCCATTACGCGTTATAGTATTGCCAGTAGACAAGGCCGAAACCAATGCGCAAATACTGATAAGTGTCCCCAAAAAAAGAGTTCGCAGTTCGCCAGGACGCAACCGTATAAAGCGACTTATTCGCGAAACATATCGCCTTAACAAATATGAACTTTTAGATAAATGGCAACAAGAAGAGAAATACTTCGCCATTGGGTTCATCTATCTTACCGACAAAGCCCCAGATTATACCGCACTCACAATTGCGATGAAAGAAGTGATTCGAAAACTTGGAGAATTGCACTAAAAAGTGTCTCAAACCATCCGCGTGGTTATGACTTAGATATGCATCCAATTGTTAAAGGTTCTCAATTATAAATCAAATCGCACGGTAGCAAGCCATCCAAACCTAATTTTACACGCACAGAAACAGATAGGTCGGAAATTTTATCTTTTCCTTAATCAACTATTTACGCTCATTTTCCGTTAAGCACATTAACCTATTGCTAATTCAACCGCTGCAATGCTAAAACGCTTCAAGGCTCTCATCATCATCATTCCGCTTGCAGTTGCATCATTCTTTGTGAGCAGCTACACGGATAATTTCTTTGAGATTAGTAAGAATCTCGATATTTTCATCACGCTCTTCAAAGAACTGAACCTGTACTATGTAGACGAAACGCAGCCCGGAAAGCTGATGGAAGAAGGCATCAATGGCATGCTTGAATCCTTAGACCCTTACACCACTTATATTCCAGAAAGCGATATAGAAGATTATCGCTTTATGACAACAGGTCAATATGGTGGAATAGGGGCATTGATTCGAACCAAAGGCGACCGCGTAATAGTAGCTGAACCCTACGAAGGTTTTCCTGCCCAAAAAGCAGGTTTGATGGCTGGAGATGAGATTCTTGAAATAAATGGCAAAAGCACCGAAGGCAAAAGCACAAATGACGTCAGTAGTGTGCTAAAAGGCCAACCCAACACCGAAGTGAAGGTGAAGATTAAGCGCATTGGCATTGATAAACCCTTCGACAAAACAATACTTCGCGAAGAAGTGCAGATTAAAAGCGTGCCCTATTTTGGAATGCTTGAACCTGAAATTGGCTATGTAAATCTGAGCAGCTTTACAGATAATTGCGCCAAAGAAGTGGCCGATGCCGTAACTGAACTCAAAACTAAAGGCATGAAAAAACTGGTGCTCGACCTGCGCGGCAATCCTGGAGGTTTGCTAAAAGAAGCTGTTACATTGAGCAATCTTTTTGTAGACAAAGGCGAGCAAATCGTAAACACCAAAGGCAAAGTGAAAGATGGATGCAAAAATTATGTAGCTATGGCACAACCCATGGATAAAGACATGCCGATAGCAGTTTTGGTAAACAGCGGCTCGGCATCTGCATCCGAAATTGTGGCTGGCGTTCTTCAAGATTTAGACCGTGGTGTGGTCATCGGCCAGCGAACTTATGGCAAAGGTTTGGTGCAAATGACACGCCCGTTGAGCTACAACGCACAACTTAAACTTACCACCGCCAAATACTACATTCCCAGTGGTCGATGCATTCAAGCAGTAGATTATGCTAGTCGAAACGAAGATGGAAGCGTAAATAAAGTGCCCGATAGCTTGATGACGTTGTACCACACCAAAGGCGGCAGACCAGTTTTTGATGGTGGTGGAATTTTGCCTGATGTAGAAACCGAACCTATGCGCCTTTCGGACATATCCTTCAGTCTCGGCACCAAAATGTTGCTATTCGATTTTGCCACAGAATATCGCCACAAGAACCCCACAATTGCCGCTGCCACAGAATTTAAGGTGGACGACAAGCTTTATAACGAATTCAAAGAATGGCTCAAAGACAAGGAATATGACTACACCACAGAAAGTGAGGAGTTGATAAAGAACCTCAAAAAGGTGGCCGAAGAAGAGAAACGTTTCACGCCAATGCAAGAAGAATATGAAGCACTTGAAGCAAAGGTGAGCCACAATAAAACGCATGACTTAGAAAACTTTTCTGAGGAGTTGAAGGATTTATTGCGGGCTGAAATCGTATCGAGATATTACTTTCAAAAGGGTCGCCTGCAAGCAATGCTTGACGAAGATATCGATGTAGCAAAAGCAGTTTCTGTGCTTAAAGATGCTCCTGGCTACAAGAAAATTCTCACAGCATCCAAGTGATTCGTCTCTCTGAGGCACTCCACCGAAATCTTGCCTTTTGGGGCATGACATTGATTGCGCTGGGACTTCCGCTCAGCACAATATTAATGAGCGTTGGGCAATTTGTGCTCGTGGGCAATTGGCTGCTCGAAGGCGACCTTAAGCGAAGAGCCAAGCAGTTCTTCACCCATCGCTTGAGCCTTGTGCTCGTTTCCATCTTCTTCATTCACCTTATTGGTATGGCTTGGGCACCTGACCTCAAAGCTGCTTGGGGTGATGTGCAAGTAAAATTGCCGCTGCTCATTTTGCCCCTTGTTCTGTTCACTTCCAAACTTCCCGAACATAAGCGGCTTCGCCAAATACTCTACCTTTTTGTGCTGGGCACTGTTGCAGGTTCGCTAGTTGGCTTGGTCAATTACTTGGGATTAAGTGCCGATGTGATGGTCGAAAAACGGCATTTGTCCTACTTCACCTCCCACATTCGTTTTGGGATGATGACCGTATTTTCAATCTTTATCTTGGGCTATTTTCTGTTCTTGGAATGGAAAATCTGGCCGTGGGCAGAACAGATTTTTACCCTCATCATCATCATCTGGCTTTTCTATTTCACGGTATTTCTCGAATCGGTTACGGCCTACATCATATTTGCCGCGCTCCTAGCTTTGGCTCTAGCCAGATTGGTAATTCGGTCGCAGCGCTTTTGGATAAAGGCCGTGGCTGCGGTTCTGTTGGTTTCGGTTGCCATTTCAGGAACAGTCTATGTTTTCAACATCTATCAAAACCAGATGTTAGACCATCCATTCAACTATAAAACTTTAGATGTTTTCACCCCCAATGGCCGCTATTACGCCCACGAAACCAACGTTTTATATACAGAAAACGGGCATCGCGTGTGGAACTATGTCTGCTGGGACGAATTGAAACAAGAGTGGCCCAAGAAAAGCCACATGTCTATTGAAGGGGAAGATTTGCGCGGCCAAAATCTGCATTACACCCTTGTGCGCTACATGACTTCGGTTGGCTTGCGCAAGGATTCCATAGGGGTTCACCAACTCACAGATCAGGATGTGAAAAACATCGAACTGGGGTTCACCAACTATCGCTACACACAAACATGGGGAGTTTCGAGGCGAATAGCGCAACTATTTTGGGAGATAAAAGAGTATCGGTTTCAAAACAACCCGAACAATGCCTCGCTCATTCAACGTTGGGTTTACACTCAAGTAGGAATAGATATAATTCGCGAAAACTGGGCGTATGGAGTGGGAACCGCTGGTTTGGTAGACGCCTACGCCAAAATGTATGAACGAGACAACCGCAATTTGAACCCAGAATTTCAGCTCATCGCCCACAATCAGTTCTTGGCTGTGGCCATTTGCTTGGGGGTGTTTGGAGGTTTGTGGTTCATGTTCGCCTTCCTCTATCCCCTTTTCTTTTTTTGGAAAAATTTCCTGTACCTCAGCTTAATCGTGCTCACGGCTATTTCATTTCTTAGCGACAATACCCTCGGCACCCAATCTGGAACCACATTATATGCGTTTATGAACGCACTACTCATTGTCTATTCTTCCTTTTCCAAAATCGAAGACTAAGTGATGTTCACCTCAGCGGCAATTTCAAGAATGCGATTGCAGTGTTGGGCCGTGGTCAAACCATTCTGACTAGCCACATCGCTTGGAATCTCCCACTCGTGCGCAGTCATTTCCAGCACTGCATTTTTCCATTCTTCTAGGTTTGTACCCGATAACACTCGGCCAACTCGTGGGTCTATGATTTCCTTTGCACCCACTTTATCCGAAATAAGCACAGGTGTGCCGCATTGCAACGCCTCGGTAATTACTTGACCAAATGGCTCATACAAAGCAGGATGAATCAAAACATCTGCCGCCCAAAGCAATTCCTCTGGTCGCTCAGCATATCCAACGTAGCGCACATTGGGCAAACCTGTTTCCATAGGTTTCACTCCCGCCACTATAAGTTCAATGTGAGCATTGCCCAATTCCTGCATCAATTGCAACAGAAATGGATATCCTTTTCGTTTGTTGCCCGTGGTTAAAAAAAGAAGGGACTTCTGGTCTTTTGCAAACCCATATTTTTCCCTCCAAAACGCTTTCTGTTCTTTCCCCAATGGGTTAAACACCGCTGTGTTTACCGGAGGATGGAGCACCCTGATTTTCTCTTTTGGCACTCCATACAATTCCACCAATTCATCGCGCATCATGCCCGAAGCAGCAAGTATCCATCTACTACCTGAGTATGCCCAACGGT
>Ga0247843_1007549_pt1 | contig 13278 bp, 11 predicted proteins | sample LaCruzMarch2017__FD_192420 | JGI IMG/M metagenome (GOLD analysis project Ga0247843, IMG submission 192420) | Freshwater microbial communities from meromictic Lake La Cruz, Castile-La Mancha, Spain - LaCruzMarch2017_8m | ecosystem: Environmental > Aquatic > Freshwater > Lake | place: Spain...
TCAGTTCCACAAGTATCAATAGCAGAAATTTTATAGCGATACGCTTGAACAGCAGGATTTGAGTTAACATCCAAAAATACTGCTAATTGATTGTAATCTGTTGCGCCGATTTTTGTGTAAACATTTGATACATTGCTTTCTTTGTAAACATAGAATGAATCAATTCCCAAAGTCAATGGTTTTTCCCAAACGATTCTATTTTCGTTACTCAAAGAATCCATTCCAACGACACAGATTTGTGGTGGAGGCACAATAGAAGCATTTACAGCTAATATATTGGATGTTCTAGAGCAACCATTGTTATCGGTAACTGTAACAAAGTAATTTCCTGATTGAGAAACAAGCAAGTTATTAACGGTATTTCCGGTATTCCAAAGATATGAATTCAATCCGCTTGGAGCAGTCAAAGTGATAGCGCCTCCTGAGCACGGGGTGATTGATCCAGTTGAGGTAATTGTTGGAATGCTTGGCAATGGATTAATTGTTACAGAAATTCCACTGGAAGTTACAGGACAGTTATTTTGATAAATCATAACGGTATAACTGCCACTTATTAACGCATAAATTGAACTGCTTGTTGCACCAGAAACTGGCACGCCATTTCTATTCCATTGGTAGCTAAAGGATGGATTAGTGTTGCAGCTTATTAGAACTGAATCTCCCGAACAAGCTGTTAAAGTTCCTGTTTGGTTAATAGTTGCAGTATGCGTACAAGTTGTACCTCCAATCACAAAAATCATATCGTTGAAAGTTTGAGAACTCGTGCAACCTGTCATAATGTTTTGAGCGACGATAGTTACATCGGCATAGCCATCTTGTGTGTATGTATGGCTTAAGAAAGGCAAATTGGATTGTTGTGAAGTTCCATCACCAAAATACAATGTGAAGTTGTAGTTTGAAAGATTAGCTGTTTGGTTATTAAAAGCAACATTCAACGGAGAATTTCCAAATGTTGGATTTGCTTGAATTTGAATAGAATTATTAGAGTTGACAGTTAAATTAAGTGTAACTATACTATCACAACCATTTGCAGCGGTAAAGGTTTGTGTAAACATACCTGAGTAGGTGTAATCTTGATTATTCCATGTATAAATATCTCCGTTACAAATTGTTTCTGAAAAACTGTTTTGTACTGAATTATTGATGGTGAGATTGATTGTAAGATTAACGCTATCACAACCAAGGCTATTTTGAATTGTTTCGAAAAAAGTACCTGATTGAGTATATAATTGCCCTGTTGGAGATGTATATGAATTACAAGCTAATTCATTAATTATCTGATTTGTAGTACTTGTTCCGCACATTAACATTTGCACAACTGGTGTTGATGTTGTCGACATCCAATAGCCAACATCATTAGCATAAAATAAAGATGTTATTGCTTCAGAGCTACCTGCATTTGAAACCTTTAAACCACTATCAAATGAACCAACAACTGCAAGATATGTTTGACCTGCAACTAAGTTTACGGGGTTCACGAAAGCCATATTCAAAAATGTATTCAAATTATTATTTGCAACAGTAATATAAGCTGTACCTTCTAAGATAGCAAAATCTCCTTGAGCATCAATAGAATAAACTCTTGCATAAATCTGTGTGCCAATTGTTGTTCCTGTTGCCAGCCTTACTCTAATCGCTGCTAAAGTTTGATTCTGTACAATTTCGTAACTATTTCCAACTTCAAATCCATATGCGCCATTGGAAGTATACCCTGCATATATTCCATTATCGCGTGCATAAATGTTATCGTTTACATTTATTGTAATTGGTTGAAATGTATTATTAGACGGATTTTGATCAACTTGTTGTGAATTTATACTTCTATTTATAGTATATGTAGCATTCACATTATTTGGTGGTGTGAATTCCGCCCAAAGAGAATCACTTGATAATATGGGAATTGTTGTACTTTGGGAAATGTCAATATAGTTACCAGCATTAACATCAATTTGAAATGCTACGTTGCTCATTGTTTGTTGTCCTTCATTTAAAACTTTTGTACTAAAAGAAATTGGTTGAACTTGAGATTTAGGAATCTGATAGTAAGGCGAAGTAAAAGTCATACCCCAGTTGTCATCTGTTGATCCCCAACTTTCATTTACAATTATTAAATCATAATTTGGAAGCGTCATGATTTTAACATCATCGATATACCAACCATATGTAACCCATACTTCAGGATTCGATGCTTGTAAAGGATATTCTGTTGTCTAGCTAAAACGAATCCAAACAGCTGTTGGATTATTAGGTAGAAATTGGGATAAATTGATGGTTTTAGTTTCAGGATTTGGATATGCAGCACCACCTGATGGAGAAAGAATGTCGTAATCTAAGTTGTCTCCAACAGTAATAAAGTTTGTTCCATCTGTTGAAATTTGAATTTCTTGTAAATCTTTAAATCTTGCCCCAAATTGCTTAAACTGAAGGGATACAAGATTATTGCCTCCTAAAGCTGAAATGTTAATAGGAGCTGAAGTGGTCATTGTATAAGTAACACCCAATACTTGAGTTCCTGGAGACAAAGTCGGGTTCCCATTCACTAATTCTGCATTGTTTCCTCCCGAAGTACCATTAGCACTAATACCAGTTGTAGACCACCAACCTTGTGATGAACTGTTTATGTTCCAACCAAAACTAGCTCCGGTTTGACCGTTGTTGTTTATTGTCCAAGTGGCTGGATTTGAAAAGTCATTTTGCCATAGCACAGTCTGGCTAGTTCCAATAAATGGATTAAAAGGGCTCAACAATAAAATATAAAAGATGGTTTTAATGAATTTTTGCATAATTGTATTTTTCGTTTTTAACTTTATCTTACTTATTTATGATTTACTACAAACAACACTTTGTTAAAATAGCTTTTTTTCATGATTGATTGGTGTTTTACATAATTTGTAATTCTGTATCACATAGTGGCAAGAATGAATTCAAAAGATCGAAAGCTTCCTCGAAAATATCAAAAGGGAAACCCTGAGCATTTAGAATACTTTTTAAAATGCTTTTTAACTGATTTATTAACGCATTAAACAAATGATAAAATTTGCCTCCAAGTAAATCGTTAAATAATTTCTGTGCCTTTTCCCAAAGCCAATCCAATACTTTAAGTTTGGCATATAGACTTTCACCCGTTAAACCATTCTCGCTAAGCTTTTTATATAATTCTTTAGGACTAGTAACTGAATCTATCTTAAAGTCACGTTTTGAATTAACTAGAAATTCAAAAGTAGAAGCCATAATTTCTTCTATGTTGAGATACATTTTATCAGTTACTTCAAGTGTCATCATTGATAAGTCTGTTGAAATTTCTTTAACAACCAAAGGACACTTTTCCAAAAAATTACTGATTAATAAAATATCTTTACTCAGTTCATCATTGGGCATGTTATCTGTCTTATAAAACATATTTTTGAAAGATTTTAATTTTCTATTCCCCTACTCTCCAGCTTTTCGGACTCCGCTCTTACTGTAAATCAGCAGTAAGTCTGTTCGCCTGCAAAGATATGTTAATTAACTGCAACTATTTTGCAGTCTAAAAATTATTTTACTTGCCATTTAAAATTCAGATTTCCAGCTTGTTTGAATTGGTAACTGTTGCTGCTTTTGTCAAAAAATAAAGGGCACTGAAATTCGTTTTTAAGCACGTTTAAATAGTAAAATAAACTGCGTTCAGAAATTTCTAGCTGCTTTGCAAACAGGGCTGCAGAACCAGTATTTCGTTGTTTAATTCCCAAATAAATGCGTTGCAAGGTTGCCAGTTCTTTGTTATTAAAAACAGCGTCAACTTGTTCAATCGTTTGGTCTTCATCGTAGTTCCAAATCAAAGCGCCACTTTCAGAAAACAAATAGCTTTGCTTGAAATTATTCCACGCAATGGGTGCGTTTAATTCTTCGCAAATAAACTTTTTGTAATTGTAAATCATTCGCTCCGAAACGCCCAATTGTTTCGCAACATCAGCAGGTTTTCCCGTCTGCTTGCGCTCCACTAAATGAATGAATTTTCTCAGTTTTTCTAAGTGCATATACCACTAAGTAGAATGAGAAAAGAATTTATCCCGATTACGCTACACTTTTTGTATGCAATCGTTTTATACCAATTTTAACATTAAATGAAGCAATTGAAAATACGTCTGGTATAATGCCGAGTTAGTTTTCAACGAGTATTTTATACGACAATTGAAAACAACTTCGGTATTACAACTGATTTCAACTAAAAGAAATAGATACATTGCATTATTGACAATTCTACTTTCCTGAGTAACTTTCTTTTAAATCTTTGTTGAAAAGTCAAGGTTAAGTCAATGTTAATGCGCTTTTATAATTTCTATTTTTGCCTCCATGAATATAAAAGGTAAACTAATTATAATAGGTGGCGCTGTTGATATAGGAAGTTTTGCGGAGAGCAACTTCACCGATCAAGTAGAAAAAAATCTTAATTTTTTCGAAAAAGGAATTCTTAAACGAATCATTGACGAATCAAAAAATGGCAAAGAATCTCGAATAGAAATTATTCCAACTGCGTCTAAAATCCCAACTGTCGTTGGTACTGAATACGCCAAAGCATTTCAATACTTAGGTGCTGAAAATGTTGAAGTTTTGAATATTGAAAACCGTGAAGATGCTCTTTCTGATGAATCATTCAATCGTATAAAAAACGCAGATGTTATTTTCTTTACGGGTGGCGACCAATTGCGACTATCTTCCATAATCGGAGGAACACCAATGCACGATTTGATTTTGCAAAAATACCACGATGAAGAATTTATTTACGTTGGTACATCTGCTGGAGCTGCAAGTGCAAGTAAAAGTATGATTTATGAAGGTTCTAGTCATGAAGCATTGCTGAAAGGAGAAATTAAAATTACAAGTGGTTTAGGTTTGATTGATCATGTCATTGTGGATACGCATTTCGTTCAACGAGGAAGAATCGGACGTTTGTTTCAAGCGGTTGTAAGCAATCCAAAAACTTTAGGTATTGGTTTGGGAGAAGACACAGGATTGTTGGTCACTGAAGGAAACGCTATGGAAGCATTGGGCTCTGGATTGGTAATTTTGGTTGACGGACGAAACATTTCAGATACAAATATTACCGATGTAAGTATTGGAGAGCCAATTTCAATCAAAAATTTAGTGGTGCATGTAATGAGTAAGAGTGATAAATATTTATTGAAAGAACATCAGTTTACTATTCACAATCATTAAACAATAACAATGAAATTATTAATTCACGGCGGTTTTTTCAGCGAGTTTTCACAATCCAACGAAACGAAAGTTGCCAAACAAAACGCAATGGAACGCATTGCAAAAGCTTCTTTTGAGTATTTGAAAACACATTCTGCAGTGGAAACTGTTGTTTTTGCAGTCGAACAATTGGAAAACGATTCGCTTTTTAATGCCGGAATTGGTTCTCAAATTCAAAAAGATGGTGTGATTCGTATGAGTGCTTCTTTGATGGATGGAACTACCAAAAAATTCAGTGGTGTCATCAATATTCAAGAAGTGAAAAATCCGATTCGTGTGGCTGAAAAATTGATTGCAGTTGACGATCGCGTGTTAGGTGGTGAAGGTGCAAATGCGTACGCAAAAACGATTGGTGTTGAAACATTTTCTACTGAAATTCCAGAAAGAAGAGCTGAATACGAAGCAAAATTAGCAGCATCACGATTGGGAACAGTTGGTTGTGTTGCCCTCGATATTGAAGGGAAATTGGCAGCTGCAACTTCAACTGGTGGAAAAGGTTTTGAAATTCCTGGTCGCATTTCAGATTCTGCTACGGTTGCAGGAAATTTCGCAAACGACGATTGTGCTGTAAGTTGCACAGGAGTTGGGGAAGATATCGTAAGTGCAGCAGTAGCTTCGTCTATCGCGACAAGAGTTACAGACGGTTTCACAATTGATAAAGCATTTGACAAAACCTTTTCTGAATTAGCAAAATTTGATGGTTTTGCTGGTGCAATTGGTTTGGATAAATACGGAAATATGTTTTGGCAAGAATCGCATCCGAAAATTGTTTTCGCTGCGTATGATGGTGTGAATTTTACCGTTTTTAGTTAATCAAAAGAGATGAAAAAAATTGTTTTAATTTTTGGGCTAATAGTATTAACACTTTCCTCTTGTGCCACATCAAAAAATGGCGGTGGATTGAATTTATTTACTATTGCTGACGATAAAAAGTTTGGCGCTGAGGTTGCAACTGAAATCGAAAGCGACCCAAAGAAATACAAAGTGCTTGATTCGTCGAAAAATGTTGCTATTTACAAGTATGTTTACAAGGTGCGCGATAACATTTTGAATTCAGGTCAAGTTGAACACAGAACTGATTTTCATTGGCGAATTAGAATTATTAACGACGATTCGACTTTGAATGCATTCTGTACGCCAGGTGGTTACATTTATGTTTATACAGGAATTTTAAAATTTTTAGAATCTGAAGATGAGTTTGCAGGTGTATTGGCACATGAAATTGCACATGCAGATAAACGTCATTCCACACGACAAATGACACAGATGTTTGGTGTTCAAATGATGTTACAAATTGTTGCTGGAAATCGTGAATTAGTTAAGCAAGTTAGTGGCGCTTTGATAGAATTGAAATTTTCGCGCAACCACGAAACGGAAGCAGATTTATATTCAGTGAAATATTTATGTCCCACAGCTTACAACGCTGCTGGAGGTGCGGGTTTCTTTGAAAAAATCCAAGCAGTAGGTGGAGGTCGAACACCCGAGTTTTTAAGTACACATCCAGACCCAGGAAATCGGGTAGTAAATTTCCAAACGAATAAAGAAGGAAATGAATGTAAAGGTTCAGAACGTTTTATAAATAAATACAGAACGATGGTAGCCTTGTTGCCAAAATAGAATTTAACTCGAAAAGTTGGTTAAATTTGTAAAGTTAAAAGTTAAATTTTGGCTCCGTGGCGCAACTGTATAGCGCATCAGATTTCGGCTCTGAGGGTTGGGGGTTAGAATCCCTCCGGGGTCACAAAACAAAACGAGAATGAGAGCGAGAGCATCATTCTCGTTTTTGTTTATCTTCATTTTCATTCTGATTCTCGCTCTTAATATGAGAATCTTCCCAATCCAATACCCTCTCCAAATCCTTATAAAAGTTAGATTTTTCGACTTCGCAGGTCACAAAGTAAGCTAAAAGTCCCATTCTATATAGGATTGGGGCTTTTTTATTGCTCACACCCCAAGCGGAATAACTTTTGATTAATTGTAGTTCTATTCCTTGCATTTACTGCATTATTAAAAAAATTCAAAAGTTAGAACTAGGTATGTTATTCTGACAGAATCCTATATAATTCAAGGTTAAGATAATAATGTTTTCCCTCAATTGTTTTTTTCTCTAGAACGCCCATTTTGCAAAGCTCATTCAGGTATTTTCTTGCTGTTTTTTCAGCATAAATGCTGTGCTCGACCAGTTGGTTAACTTTTGTATAAGGTTGGTTAAATATGAACTCTATCAATTCCATGGGATTAAGGAATTTACTTTCCTTTTTAATGTAGTCTAATATTGCGTCTTTAACCGAAATAATCTCGTTTATCTTATGATACGTAATCTTCGATGTATGTTCAACTGCATTAAGCATAAATAGAATCCAATCTTCCCAGCTTCCTCTTTGTGAAACTCCTTGTAGTCCGGCGTAATAATCGGTTTTGTTATCGAGAATATATCGGCTTAAAAATAGAATTGGAAAATCTAATAACCCTTTAGCTGTCAAATAATGAATATTGAAAACTCTACCTGTTCTGCCATTACCATCACGAAAGGGGTGAATTGCTTCAAATTGAAAATGTGCGATTGCCATTTTAATGAGGTAATCCATATTATATGATTGGTCATCATTTAAAAAATCAATCAAGTTTGATAATTTCTTTTCGATCACACCTGCTCCTCGAGGTGGCGTATAAATTACTTTGCCAGCATTTGGTCCAGTGCCACCTTGTTTTATAGCTGTTTCAAGAAAGGGAGGCCTTATTTTATCTGTAGTTTGTTTTATTTCTTGAAAAATTTGAAGGAAATAATCTTGATTGAATTGCTGTGTTTTCGAAAGATAATTATACCCTGACCAAAGCGCTTCTCGATATCTCAACACTTCCTTTGAAGCACCATTTGCTTCACTTTGTCCATCACTAAATGCCTTATATAGTTCGTCATCTGTCGTGAAAATATTTTCGATCTCAGATGAGATTTTTGCCTCTTGTAAACTAATTGAATTTATCAGCATCCCTTGATTTGGAATAACAACACTTCTGCCTTGAAGTTTGGCAAGCGCTGCTTTCGCATCTCCCAGTTTTTTTAATATAGGAATTGAATCAATCAATTCATTTCGGATTGGTAATTCTGGTAAATCATTCCAAGGTTTATTGCGGTCTGGATTTATCTGATAAAGAAACTCGGACATAATTATCTTTTTTGTAAATATACTATATTAAATTAGTAAACGGTAAAAATTGCAAAATATATAGTATGATTCATTTTAGACGGTAAAATATTATTTCAAATTAGAACAAACAGTAAAATATGGCTATTTTACCTTTTGTTCCGTTTTTGAAGGTAAAGAATGTTAATAGTTCTTTGAAGAGTACTTGGTAAATTCTATAACTCGCTCCAAATCCTTATAAAAGTTAGATTTTTCGACTTCGCAGGTCACAAAGCAAAACGAGAATGAGAGCGAGAGCGGCATTCTCGTTTTTGTTTTACATCATTTTCATTCTTTTTCTGACTCCTTTTGTCGGAAAAACCTCATTTCAAAATACTCTACAAGTCCCTAAAAAATTAAATATAATGAGAGCGAAAGCGGCATTCTTGTTTTTGTTTTCTTCACTTTCACATTCATTCTCAGACTAAATTTTGGTTTCTTTTAGTTTTTTCATTTTACAACATTTTCAAATTGAATTTCTTAAATTTACAATAAAAACAATGGAGAAAATTATAGTAAACGCGCTTACAACGAGAGAAAAATATAAAACGCTTGTCACAAGTGCTACCAATCAACTTATTGCAGATGAACCATTTGATGAAGGTGGAACTGATTTGGGCTTTTCTCCTTATGAATTACTTGCTGGAGCGCTTGCATCTTGCACTTCCATTACCTTAAGAATGTATGCCGATCGCAAAGAATGGAATATTGACGAACTAAAAGTTGAAGTACAATTTTTAAGAGATAGTGCCACGAATTCAGCTAAATTTCAACGCTCAATAACGTATGTCGGACAATTGGAGCAAAACCAAGCAGATCGACTTATTTCAATTGCAAACGCATGTCCCGTTCACAAAACTTTAAATGGAACAATAGAAATTGAAACACTTCTTAGTGTTTAAAGCTATTTTGAAAGATTAGTTTTCCATTTCATTTCGTCAGTTGGCGGATGTGGTTTAAGTCTGGCGACTGTCTCGCTAAGACTAAGAGTATTAGAATCCGTCAGAGGAAGTGACTTTAGAATATAATTTAAAATTATAAATGACAATTCCTTATAAATCAACCCTGACATCATATCCTCATTGACTTCGCAAAGAATATGGTATATTTGAATATGCCGATTCTTCGAGGTCTGACTTTTTCATCAGATCCTACTTAGTGTCTGCTGAAAAAGTCACGTCAACGAAAATTTAAACTAAAAATTCCAAATTGTTGCATCAACCACGTTTGGATTTGGAATTTTATTTTGAGTATCAAAACCTTAATCCATTGCAGTGCCACCTCAACCAAATGGACTAAGTTGTGCACTAAAATGATGCTAGCAATCCAAGATTCACTGGTGTTGGCAAGCTTTGCTTTAACACGGTCTAAACCTTAAGCTCTCTTTGCTTGACCGAACTTACCTTCTATTGGATTGCGTTCACCAGGACTTACTTGATTTGACAATGCCTCTTCCGATGGTCTTCTAAGTGGTTTAGCCTTGAGTATTATTCCATTTTCCTTCAGATAGGCCCGATTGTATCTGTTGCAATAAATTTTATCAGCTAAAACGTAAGCTGGGTAATAACCAAATCGCTCTTTGTATTTTTCAACGCTTGCTTCTAATCTTTGTCCTTCATTGAATGCCTCCCAGCTGAAGTCGTCAAGAAAGGAAAAACCATCTACCATTGATTGCATTGATTTGCTCTAATCCTAAACGCTTACGGAACTCTACAAACAACGATGGATCGAACGGTGGTGTATCACAAAAAGAGGAATACCCCAAGAAATACTGCATGTAGATGTTCTCACTAATTTGATCAACTGTTTCCCTTTCATCTAAATCACAGATATGTTTTATCATTATTGCACCTAAAACTAACCTTGGATTTAGGTCGGGTCTCCTAGTTTCTTTCTCAGGGAAATACTTCCTATAAATGGAACATAAATCATCGCAAGGCAATAGTTTTGCAAGTCTAACCCAACGATTCTTTGGATTCAATGAACGCTCAAACGGACTTTCAAATCCTGCTAATGATAGCTGTGACTTGAACTGACATATTTTGGCTTAGATGCGAGACTTTTCGCTGCTTTATTTCATTTTTCCTTGCACTTGATTTCATAAAATTAGCAGGTATCCATTATCTGACATGGTTTTTAGTTTTTCAGCAGACCCTAAATAAGAACAGAAATTCATCTAAACAATGGTAGAAATTTCTCCGTTCTCTATTTCAAAAAGTTTTTTATCAATCTTTAAACCATCAAAAAGCTGTTTCATTCGAATTGGGTCGGTATCAGTGACTAAAACTTGTCCAAAATAATCGGTAGTTACCAATTCAATTAGTTTTGCGACCCGTTGATTATCGAGTTTGTCAAAAATATCATCTAAAAGCAAAACCGGTTTTGTTCCTTTGTGTCGCTTTAACCAATCATATTGAGCAATTCGCAATGAAATAAGAAAGGATTTTTGCTGACCTTGAGAACCGTACTTCTTAACTGGATGATTTTTAATTGTGAAAATTAAATCGTCTTTGTGAATGCCAACAGTTGTGTATTGCGCAAAAGCATCTTTTTTTTCTGCGTTTTTCAATTGTTCTAAAAAGTCACCATCGTTCAAGTGAGATCGGTATTCTACATGAACGTTTTCAGTTTCCAAACCAATTTCATTATAGAACTTATTGAAAACGGGTATAAACTCAGAGATGAATTCTTTTCGTTTTTCAAAGATAAGTGTTCCTGTTAGCACCAATTGATGATCCCAAATATCAATCGATTCACGGTCGAATAATCGATGTTCAAACATGTTTTTTAAGAGTGCATTTCGCTGCTCAAGGATTTTGCTGTATCGTTGAATTTGTTCTAGATATTCTTTGTCAATTTGCGAAAGAATACCGTCCATCCATTTTCTTCTAAGTTCACTCCCGTCAGCAATTAAATCACCATCATAAGGTGAAATAAACACAACTGGAAATTTACCAATATGTTCACTCAGTTTTTCGTATTCTTTTTTGTTGTACTTAACAACCTTTTTTGCTCCTAGTTTAAAAGCACAATTAATCATATTGGTTTTGTCTTCAGTAATCCAATCACCAGTTACTGTAAAAAAAGTTGCATCAAACTGAATGTTTTGCCGATCAATCGTATTCAAGTACGATTTACACATACTTAAATAATGAACAGCATCTAAAATATTCGTTTTCCCACTTCCATTCTTGCCAACAATTCCATTTATTCCTTTAGAAAATTGAATTTCAAGTTCAGTAAAATTTTTAAAATGAAGTAAAGAAAGGGAAGACAAATACATAAGTGACAAAATTATGGTTTATTTGAAAAACAAATGCTTAAATTTGGTATGCAACTTAAAATTGTTAATGCACGTTTAACTCAAACCAAAACTAAACTATGTCAATTAAGCATTATTTAATTCTACTTTCAATTTTTCTTTTTTCTAGTAAATCGATATATTCTCAATTGGTAATTGCGAACCAAGGAGCTTCTGCAACCACTATTACAAGTAGTATGATAGGGCCTGGTTTGACTGTTACAAACCCTGTTATTACTTGTCCCAACAATGCTTATGGAACATTTACTGGTGGTGGAACAACAAATTTAGGTATTCCTTCAGGTGTTTTATTAACAACAGGTAACGTTAGTACATTGGCTGGTAATGGTTCTGCATTTTGGAGCACAGGAAATAATTCGAACTGTAATGATCCTCAATTGAGCACTTTAGATGTTGAAGCTACAAATGATTGTTGTATTCTAGAGTTTGATGTAGTACCTTCTTGTTCAACCTTGAGAATTCGTTTTGTTTTTGGTTCTGAAGAATATCCTGAATTTGTAAGTTCTGGATTCAATGACGCTTTTGGTTTTTTTGTTACAGGTCAAAATCCTTTAGGAGGTGTTTATACAAATACAAATATTGCAACTTTACCAAATGGTACTATTGTTAGTATCGATAATGTAAATGCAACCACAAATAATACCTTTTATGTTAATAATTCTACCGGAACAGCTGTAAAATTAGATGCTTTTACAACAATTATTACAAGTGATATTGATGTAGTTCCATGTCAATCGTATCATTTTAAATTAGCTATTGCAGATGCTGGTGATGGTGCTTTCGATTCTGCAGTTTTTATTGATTTCTTAGATTGTTCAACTTCTCTTTCTGCGACTGTTGCAACAACGCCTGTTTCTTGTGCTGGAAACGATGGAACAGCAACAGTAACAGGCATAAATGGTTTCCCTCCATATACTTATACATGGAATACAAACCCTCCTCAAACTTCTTCTTCTATTTCGGGCTTAGCACCCGGGACTTATAGTGTTGTAGTTGATGATGCAGGACCTTGTACGCCTCCAGTTATTCAGACAGTTACTGTAGCATTAAGCAACAATGTTCCTGTTATAGTAACAAACGATCCAGTAATTTGCGAGGTTGGTTCTGCAACAATTACGGCATCTAATCCTGGATCAGGTGGGACTTATTTATGGTCCACTGGCGAGACAACGCAAAGTATAGTGGTTTCCCCAACTGTTACAACCAATTATACTGTTACTTATGATGCTGGTGCTTTATGTACAGCTACTGACACGTCAACTGTCTATGTTGTTACAAGATTTACTCCAACGTTTGATAGCATTCCAAATTTATGTCACAATGCTATTTCTCCACTTTTATCATTAAATTCAATAGATTCAATATCAATTGCTGGAACGTGGATCCCTGCTTTAATTGATAGCTCAATAATTGGGATTACGACTTATTCGTTTACGCCTGACCCAGGAGAATGTGCTTTTCCAACTACGATGGATATTACAGTAATTGCTCCAGACACAACCACTTTTAATCCAATTTCTGCTCTTTGTCAAGGTG
>Ga0247843_1007557_pt1 | contig 13267 bp, 8 predicted proteins | sample LaCruzMarch2017__FD_192420 | JGI IMG/M metagenome (GOLD analysis project Ga0247843, IMG submission 192420) | Freshwater microbial communities from meromictic Lake La Cruz, Castile-La Mancha, Spain - LaCruzMarch2017_8m | ecosystem: Environmental > Aquatic > Freshwater > Lake | place: Spain...
ATCTGGTTCTTTTTTATTCATATATATTTTAAATATAAAATTAGTTTTATAAATTCAATTTTATTTTTGTAACATTTTGAATTTATAATAAATTAAAAAAAACGGCATAGATTCCCTACATTTCCTGCCGATTATATTTTGGTAATAATCCACCTTCTTTTTTCCATCTAGAAAGTGATGATTTAGAAACTTTGGTATATTTAGAAGTTTTTCTCAAACTGTTAAGGTGATAATAGACTAACAGATGAATTTTACGTTCAGCAATAGAAATCATTTTTAATATAAAATTATTATTTTAAACTATTATATTAGCATATCTATAAACTAATGATTTTACACACGATAATATGTGTAAAATCAAGTGTCCCATTTTATAAAAAACGACTGTAATATAGTTCCAATCTTTAACATACATTTATTGTTATTTAGAAAAATATTTTATTATTATATAAATGGAAAAAAGAATCAATTGGTCGGAACATAATTATTCAAATACACAATCATTTTCTTTACAGAATTTAGAATGTTATTGCAGGGTTGTAAAAATTTATGATGGAGACACAATAACAGTTATAATTCCAATATTTAATTCTTTTTACAAATTTTCTGTTAGATTATCTGGAATAGACACATGTGAAATAAAAAGCAATAATGAAGATAATAAAATATTAGCTATTAAAGCAAGAAGACGTTTATTTGAACTTATTTCCAATTTAGATAAAAATGATAAAAATGATATTGATATTGTCATTGATAAATATTTATCAGATAATGTATGTCTTGTATATATAAAATGCAATGAATTTGATAAATATGGCAGAATACTGGGAGATATTTACAAAAATAAAGACAAAGAGATAACGTTCTCCGAAACTCTTTTAGAAGAAAAATTGGCATATTCTTATGATGGTAAGAAAAAATTATCAGAAGAAGAACAAGTTGAATTGCTAACTAAATCGTAATTATAAAGTATTTTTAAATACAATATTGTATTTAAAAATTGCAAATAATAAAAATCCTTTCAACAAACTTCAAAACATACTTTGAATTGTTCAAATGTTAACAATCCTTCTTTCATCATTGTCATCAAAATTTCTCTTTTATTAGTAATTTTTATTTTTTCAAGATCAGTTTCTGCTTTTATTCTTTCCTTTTCTGTTTCAGCTTCTATTTGTAATTTTTGAAGTTCAAAGTTATAATCACATATATTTGTAGACGTATGTATGTTTTCAATCTTTTGTGGTTCTTCTTTGCTTGTAAAATTATGATCTATCATTTGTTTATACAAATTTTCTAATTCTTCGTATGCACATCTCATACATTCAATTTTATTTTTATAATTTAATTTCAAGTTCATATCTAATACTAATTTTTTAACATGACTTTCCGCTAAAGAAGCCTTAAACCCAGTATCATAAGAGAATACTTTATCTAGTCTATAACCTGGGCCATAATTTGATTGTCTTTGTTGAATATTAGATGTAACTCCAAATTCAAAATAATGTATATTTTCATCTTCTAAATTTGATTTATTAGATAAATGTTCAGTATCAGGTTTAAATTCAAAAAAATATAGAACATCTTTGAATAGATATGGTTGAATATCAAGGCTCAATCTTTTTTGTTCAGATATAAATTCTATTTCTTTATCAGTTTTCTCATTTCCAAATTCAACTTTACCAACAACTAATAACTCGCGGATCCAACGACTTACTTGAAGAGCAAATTTGGGAGAACACCATTGAGCTATTTGAATAGCGATATCTGGGTGTGCAAATGTGCCTTGGTTTATTTCTGAATTATTACCTTTTATCGAAACTAAAGAAGTGATACCCCGATTATGGGGTATCACTTTGAAAGCATGTAATAAAGACTTAGATTCTTTTGTTTCTTTCCATTTATCTATACGCTTTTTTGATGCTTTTACATAATGCTGTGACATTTACATATCCATCACTTCGAACAGGAATGCTAATAATTGAATTATCTTCAAGTGTTAATTTGAATTTTTGTATAATATCTGATTTTATAATTAATTCACTCGCTATGCTATTTTCATTATCGTGATTTTTAATTTTAGATTCAAGGTGTTTTATAACATCTTCTTTTGCGATAAGCTCTTTATCTTTTTCAAGCAATTCATTCATATAATTATCTTTTATTTTCTGAACGTTTACTTCTTTGCAATTTTCTATATGTATAATCATATTTCGTTTATTTGTGAATTCTTTCATACATGAGTTACATTGGAATTTTTTAGTTATATCTTCGTTTACTGTATCCGCATCAATTACTGTCTCAAGATCTTTTTTTTCCCGTCTTAATTCTAAACAATATTTCGCTGTTTTAATATGTCTTTGTAATAAACTATTAGTATTAAATGCTTTATTACAAAATTCACAAATACAATTCATTTATATATACATACATATTTCTTTATATTAACCTCTAGTCTCCATTTTGATGTAAATTTACATCATAAAAATTTTCTTAACCTTAATTTTAGGTTAAGAAAAATACATGTTCAAAATCTGGAGACTAGAGGTTAACATCAAATTTACGATGTTGAACATAAAATATTGCAGATAAAACATCAAAAATATAATATTAAACCTATATTTTCTACTTTATAAATAATTTTTTAAACATAATGTATTAAACAGAAAATCCAGTTTAAAAATATATATTTGTTAGTTTTTGAAATTTGTGTGTGTTGACTTTTATTTCTGACATCTTCAAATTTCAAAATTCAAAATTCGAGTTCTGCAATTTATTTTTCTGTTAAAATGAGATTAAATAATAATTTCATTTTTATTTTTATTTTTATTTTCTTCTCGACGTTTACGATCGCGTTCATTCGTGCAAGATTTACATATAGATCGATGACCTGTTGTTTTAGTTGAATCAATTCCGAATAAGTTTACATCCTTAATTTCATGACATCTATTACATTGTAATGAAGAAGGTGTATAGCAATTTCTACATTCATCATATAGTTCATATTCATCCGAATTTTCCGAAAAAATTTTAAAGAATATTATAACCTTTAAGTTTTCTTTGCATGTAATACATTGTTTCTTACCTATAGTATCTTCAACAGTTTCTCTTTTATTTTGAATATTGTCAGATCTCTTTTTTTTACCACAATCTCTACATGTACCATTTAATCCATCTTTACACTGAGATGATTTATTATAATGTATTATATTTTTCACATCTTTACAAGTATAACATTGTTTAGATTCTCCATTATCTTTATTGTAACACGAAATACAGTTATCAAAATATGTAATTGGTTCGTCTTTTTTATTATTTGTGAAAAACATTTTAAAGTAATGATATTCTTTACAATCTACGCATTCTTTTTTACCTATCATATTATGTTCATTATTTTTATTTTCTTCTTTACGTTTAACTCTTTGGTCCTTTTTACAAGACTTGCAAAAATAAGATAAACCGTCTTTTGCGGTTCTTTCAATATCAAATTCATAAGTATGCTTTATCGTATAACAATTATTACATTGTTTAGAGCACGTATTATTCATATTTTTAGCAGTATAACATGTTTTACAGTCTTCTAAAAAATACTTATTATCGATATCTCTAAAAAAATTAGCATTTTCTTGAACCTCTTTACAGCTAATACATTTTTTTAAATTTAAAGAAATTATATCATTATCAACTTCGTTAATAATATCTAATAATTCGTGGTCTTCAGAACAGTCTTTATGTTTATCATATAATGCAATATATTCTTCTATTAAAGTAGATAATTTTTCCATGACTGATATTTGATACCATTCACAGTTTTTACTAATCCTATAAGATGAAAATACCTTTTTTATGGTTTCTTCAAGCATCCTATAACTATTTGTATAGTATATATTTAAAATTTTAAATCTTTCAGGCGAGCCACAGCTCAATTCAGTTATTCTAGTATCGATGTTATTTGTACTTCCAATTTTAATCTTATCTTTAATTTCGTTTGTTGATATAATATATAATGAGTTACCTGAATTATTTTTTTCAACAAGCCTATTTTTTATATTTTTACAAAGTTTTTCATTTTGTTGTTTCAATTTAAAGTTTTGAACCTCCATTTGAAATTTAAGTTCATTTGTTTCTTCTTGAACAGTTTCAAGTAAAAATTCTTCAAGCTTGATATAGTAATCATGTATTTCATCTGCTTTTTTAGTGTTTGCTTTTAAACAGAACTTTTTAAAGGTATTTATAGTTAACATTATTATCTCTCTATTTTGTCCGCCATTCTGTGGTTCTAAAACCGCTACGGAGGTTGCCGTAGCGGTTTTTTTAACCACATAATCAACTTCATTTGTAAAATGTTTTTCTAATAAACGTTTACCGTCTGCTTTTCTAGAAAAGCCTGCCCATTTCCAAACATCATCAAAATCTATAATAAAATCTTTTTTATTATCGTGATTAAGATAGCAATAAAAACTTGCTGAAAACATTTGTTGTTGTATATCTGTAAAATTATCTTTTATCTTATTAATAAATCTATTAGTATAGTCTTTTGTTGAGAGACGTGTAATAGGGTTTTTTTCAATTAGCTGAATAATATCAAGATTGTAATTTTCCATTTATATTATAAATCTATTTCTTTAAATCGCTTTTTGAAAATGTTCATTTTTAAAAAGCGAGCAGGGATGTATTAATATCTAGTCTCTGCAAATTTACATGATAAAAAATTTCTTAACCTTAATTTTAGGTTAAGAAAAATACATTTTGAAAATATGGAGACTAACTGTTAAAACATTTTTTACTTATATTTTATGTTTAATTTATTTACAATTGATGATATATCGCATATTTCTTGTTCTTTTCCTACTTTAATAGTTGTTGTTGGATTTATACCATCTTCACCATAAGCTGTTTGATAAATTGATCCTATTGAATCTCTTACTGTTCCGTCATATTGTATTTTCATATCTTCGCAAAGTTTTACGCATCTTCTCTGGATATAACCGCTAGTTGCTGTGTTCATCGCTGTATCTGCACAACCTTCTCTTCCAGAACATGCGTGGAAGTAGAACTGCTTTGGATTCAAGCCTTTTATGAAGGACGAATCTATAAACCCCTTTGATTCATACTCCATTTCCATTTCTAATTTTCCCATTGGATAATGCGGGAGTGTTCGTGTGCCATTATTCAAGGTCGGTACAACTCTTTTACCCAGCAGATTCTGTTGTCCAAGTACACCTGTAATTTGACTGATATTAAAGTAATCTCCTTTTGAACCTGAATTTACAGTACTCAAGAAATTATTATCTTTTGCAAGAGATTCTTTTGCGATTCTAAGACCAATATCTTTTGCTTTACTCAAAGCTCCTGTAATTCTGACTTCTCTTATACCTGGATGTGTTGTTGTAGTTTTTATACCCTCTGCTTCAATATAACATTTTTTAATGACATCTTCTATTTGATGCGTTTGTTCTTCTCCTTGAACTAAACAATCCTCTATACCTACGCTAAATCCAGATAGTATTAACCAACTATTTGTTATAAATTGCACACCATCTATAAAAAGTGCAGCTTCATCCACTCCATATTCTTTATTTATTACTTGAATAAGTGAATTTGGCACAGCACCTAACACAGCTTTATTTAAACCACCTTCATATATAACACCTTTATAAATACGTAAAGTTGGTTCATTTGGATCTGCATTGTTTTTATTTTCGTAAAAGAGATCGTTCGGTAGAATAAGAGAAAGTAAACCGCGACCATTAAAACATTGGACTTTCTTACCTTTCTCTTTTAAAACCCGTCGTATCAATTGTATTTTTTTAAGAATTCTATCATGATCAAATTCAAGTTTTAATGAAATATCATAGAATTGATCTTTGCGAACAGCAGGATTCCCAACCGTCATTCTATAAGCACCCAAGAGGGAATCCTGCACAATACAGAAATTACTTTTAGAACTCTGCGCTGATATCATTTTATATTTTGACGCTGAAAGTAAACGCAATTCAGTTTGAGCTTCAACTGATTGCGGAACATGAATGTTCATTTCATCTCCATCGAACGTGATGGCTCCATCTTTTCAGATAGAGACTAGACTGTATCTTAAGCAGATTCAAGCTGATTAGACTATCATTATCCACCGACATCCGTGCAGTCGTTGAGGGAGAATCGTAATCTATCAAATTAACGGAATTAGATTCTTTACCCGCGGATTGCCCAATCCTTGACATTATTACTAAAATTATAGTTTCCTATAATTTGACGTAGTCAAGGCTCTAAGGGGTTTCCCGATCATTATAAGGTGTCTCGCCATGTTTTAACACGACTAGGTGATATCACTCTTTATAAAGAGTCACCTGTTGCTGACATTTCATTTTTAAAAGATTATAAATTTAAGTATGGACTATGGACTTTTTAAAATATAATTGACTGACGAATTATCAATATATTTTTTAATTTTTTCACTAAACTCTAACGCTATTTTATATGTATCTTCTATTTTCATTGTTAAACCACCAAAAGATATACGATGTAATGTTTGCACTCTTCCATTTTTTTTACCCGAAATCATTATCAAGTATGTATCACAGTTTCTCGCAGAATTATGATAACTAGAACCTGTAATAGTAGTTATAATCTTACTATCTTCCAGAACTTTATCTAGTTTTAGTTGGTATTTATAACATTCTTTACCAATAAAACTAGGAGTTATAACAACATTTTTATATATTTTTTTAGCATATTTGACACAATTTTCTTTAGAACCTGAAAAATATATTCGTATATTAACCTTTTCATCTTTAACAACAACAATAATTCTTAAACCTTTTGAATCAACCAAAGTTACATTTTCTATAGAAATAGTTTTTAATAATTCTAAGGTCTTATCTTCTCCAAGGTGTTGTTGTTTTTTTAATTTGAAATAGGTTCCTACACAAACATCTTTTTTCCTGTTACTTCTTGTTGTATCTATATAAGTATGTTTTTGCATTTTAAATTTATGATGTTCTTCAAGATCTTTCAAAATTTTAGGATACTTTTTTCCCACTTCTTCGATGTTATAACCATTTGGATGTAAGGAATCGTATTTTTTCATATATTCTCCTTCTTTTTGATTTATAAATGCAAGATCTTTTCCAACTATCTTTTCTTCTTCAAAAACTTCAAATTGATTTGCATCATACTTAGCTAAAGCGATATATAAAGGTTTATTTTTATGTGCTTCTAAAATTCTGTCATTATAATGTTGTTTAACTCTAGATAATATTCCTTTTTTATTTAAATATTTACCAACGTAACCATGGCTTAAAGTTTGTCCTACGTAAGATTTCTTTTCTGGAATACAGTATATTCTGTATACAATACCATAAACATCGGATATTTCATGTTTTTTATCTCCTGCTTTTTTAATACTGTGGTTTTCAGTTATTAGTTCGTCGAGTTGCATTTTTTTTATATTAGAGTCCATGTCTTTAAATTGATTATCTTTAATTAAAAATGGCATTTTTCATCAGCATTGTACGACTTAGCTATACTCAGATTAAATCTTAATGTCTTACCTTTTCTTATTACAACTTCCTGTGCCATCATCGAACCTTCGTGTAAAGTTGGCTGTCTGTTAAGTAATAATATATCTCCATTTTGTAGTTGTCTTTCAACTATATCACCTACATTTAAATGATAAAGTCTTTTCTCTGGATATTTTATATCTTTTATAAATTCGCCGTTTCTTTTCAACATATCACCAGGAATCAGTGTATCTTTTCCATTATTTATAGTAATTTCAGATTTTTCACCTGTATGTGGGTCCGTTCGAATAACAATGTCACCGTGTTCAAGAATTGTTCCTCGAAAAAATAACTTATGTTCAAGATTGATTCTAACACCGTTATCTTTTTTAATAACAAAATTTGCTTTACCTTCATTAACAATTTTTGTAAGCATTTCTAAATTGTAATCTGTAACATGCACAGGAACTGTTAAGTTACTTGCTATTTCAGGTGGGACAGCTAACTGACCCATGCGAAGTGTTGGATCGGGACCAATAACTGTACGACCAGATTGTTCACAATTATGTAAAACAGTGAAATCAGATAAAACAAATAAATTATTACCATCTATTTCAAAACCATAAAATTCACCAACTTTATAAGGTTCTACGGTTACAGGTGTCCAATTATTACCAGTAATCTTTGGAGGTCTACATTTTTTTCTAGCGAGCAATGTTGGAATATCTTCAATACCGTATCCAGAAATTATTAAAACTAATGCAGTTCCTGTATTGCGGATACCTTTATGAGTCCATGATGTTTTTTTATCTTTAATTGATGTTTGAAATCCAAGTGAATCTGCTATAAATCTTGCTCCATCTATAATTGCTTTATGTTCTATACATTGACTTATTCTAATTGTAACGCCTTCTTGTTCTACAGAACCGTCAGTGTCTATTAAACCAGCCAATAAAGCAAGACGAACTTCCTTGCTATTTATCATGTAATCTTTAGGGATAAATTTGTTATTTACTAAGCCATATTTAGCTAATTTTTGTTTGAATACTGTTTTTTGAGTACCTTTTGTTTTTTTACTAATACCATAGTGGAAGTTTGTACCATCTAAATACAAATTTAGATTCATATCATTTTTACCAGCCCAATTACGCCAATATTCAACAAGTTCTGGATCTACACTTGTAAAAGTTCTACCATGTTTAGTCCCATCTCCTAACCACATACCTAAAATATATGGATCTATTTCAACTTCTTTATGATCCCAATTAACTGCTTTTTCTATTTTGTAACCATATAATAATTTTTTTGTTTTATCCGATAATTTTAAATAATCTTTAACATCTATGTTTATAGTATTATTAGTATCTAAATTATCAATAAATTCTTTCATTTCATTGTAAGCCTCTTCTTTTGATCGATTTCTAGTAGGCTTTAGTTTTTTAGACTTTTTTTTCATTGTTATTTTGTCAAACCATTCTACATACCATGATTCTATGCTTTCTTTCCAATATAATTTTTTATTATCATTATATTTAAAAGTTAAAGTGTGTTCGCTATTAACAACGTAATCGTTTCCTGTTCCCTGTTTTACTTTATACATTTGATCTGTACCATTAAATAGTTTTAGAACTTTTCTTTTTTCTCCATCATTTCCTATTAAAGTATCGCCAATTTTTATATCTTCAACATTTTTAATTTTTCCATCCCAAAGAAGCACTTTTGTACCTAAAAAAAGGCAGCGCTTACCCATTAAATTCGTACGAATTAACCCTTCTTTTCCGGTCAATCTTTCTTTCAAACCTTTTATGGCTCTTCCATTTGTTGAATGCTTGGCTTTACCTGAGTTATGAGTTATAGTAAAATCTCCTAATAAAAATCTGTGATTACTGTCAACACCAAAACCATTATATGATCCTTTTCCAATATATTTTACTTCAAAATTAGAACTATTTGCGTTCAATAATATATTTTTACATATTTTATGTTTTAATAAAGACGGTATAATAGATACATTTCCAGAAATATAAACACTAAATCCTCTATATTTTTTATTATTAATTGTTTTAAAAATTTCTTTTATGTCTGAATAAAATCCTAATGTTTTTGTCAAGAAATGAATTTGGTTAATAAAATTCTTGCGTGTTTCACATTGAGATATAACTATTGAAGTATTGTCTTCGTTTGTATACCCATCAGAATCGATAATACCGGCTAAAACTTTTAACCTAGTATCTGTGTCTGTGTACAAAAAATCGTCAGGAATGTATTTGCTATCTGAGAGTTTGTATTTATCTATTTCATTTTTAAAAGATTTATCACAATTATTTATACTATAATAATTCTCTTGTAAATATTTTTCTGTTTTGCTAGTTTGACATTCATGATACCTAAAATTTATTACATTTTCATTTGTATCACATAACCACAATCCTAATAAATAAGGATCTATTGAAATATTTTTATAATCCCAATTAAGAGATTTTCCGAGTTTAATACCCTTCAAAAACTGTTTATATGAATCTGGCATATTTAAATAATCTACAATCTTAATATCAAATATATTATTATTTTTTATAGTTCTTGAGAATTCAGTAATTATTTCTAATGTCTTATCTTTTGTTAGATTATTTAAAACAGGTTCTATTTTTTTCTTTATTATATTTACATTTGAGTCAAACCATTTAATCCAATACGCTCCTTCTGGGTAATTTTCATTTGGTTTTATCCAGCTAATCTTTTTATGGTCTGAATACTCAAGCGTCAAATAGTGTTCTTTATTAACAATATAAGTATCGCCTTTGTTTTGAGAGATTTCATACATATCATCATTACCTGAGCAAGTATATAATACATTTCTTTTTTCTCCATCATCTCCAACTAATTCATCACCAACTTCAATTTCATCAGCTCTTTTGTTGCTACCATCCCACATTAAAACAGGTGTATCAGGAGCTAAGCAAGAATTATTGTAAAAAGTTGCTATTCTGAACTTTAAACTTTGTATATACTTCTGTCTTTTTGTGTCTGAGATAGGAACTCCATCTTCAACTTTCAAATGATTATTTGCTTTAATTATTTCAACTAATTGTATTGTTAGGTCATCGTCGCATATATTACTTTCGCTTATAATATAAGGTCGGCAACAATTATGACTGATAAGATTTTCTACACAATAGGAATTGTCTTTATCTACTTCAAAATTATAGACTTTGATATCATTAACAAAACTTTTTTTGTTTTTTGTTATTTTAAACCATATATAATCATCTTCTATATGATAGATATTTAAATCTTTTGTCCTTTCTTTAATAATACTTGTATTATAAGGTCGATGATCTCGTTTTTTACTGGGTTTTGATTTTTTACCATAGTATATTCCTGCTAATTTACCGAGTTTCATATACAATAATTGAACTGAAAATGCTAGATCAGTTGAAACTGTTTTAAGCTGTATTTGATTTCTTGAATGATTATAGCCATCTGCTTCGCAATATCCATCTAAAAATGACTCGATATATTCTTTTGGAGCATCTTGAACCCAAGAAGGAATCTTTTTATTATGCGCTAAATGTCCAAATTCTTTAAAGATATTCCATAAAATAATGTTCTGACATTCAAATGATTTACATTTATCTTCTTCATCAGATTCTTCATCAGATTCTTCATCAGATTCTTCAATTGTATCGTGATCTTCTTTTTTAATATAAAAAGATATATTCAAACTATTTAACAGTTTTGAAATAAATTCAGTATCTTTATCATGTAAAGATAAATAAAATCTACCTTTACGATTAAGATCAATCCAACCATCTCCAACATAATACCCGAATAAAACCCATTCATCATGGTTACTTAATATTTTTAGCACATTTTTTTCAAGGTTGAACTCTGGTATAATATTTTTAGTATTTCTCTTCATACCGATAAAATGATTAGAGTTTAGATCTCCAGCGTTAATCCATTCTGCTTCTCCAATTTTTTTTTCTTTATAATATTGAGGTTTACCATTTACTGACTTATATCCTGATACAATATCTATTTGTTTAACATAAAAAGGGTGTTCAGGAGTGCATGAAATAATATTCGGATGATAAGATGTTTTAATATTAATCATTTCTCCAGTATAAATCTTAGTTTGAAAATCATTTATTTTTTGAAAATTTCCTTCATGTGTATATAATTTATCATTTTTTTCTACATCTTGTATATATTTATACCCATTATCTGTTAATACCAGAGTATTCTCTACAAAGCATGTGGGGATGACAGGAAAAACTGTAAGAATTAAATTTTTTGGTTGCATCAAGTCTGGATTGAAACCAAGAAGTTTAACATCATCAACGCTAATATTATCAAAAATGTTTTTAATTTCATCAACTGGTAAAACAATGCTAATTCTACTCTTATCTTTGTCTTTTTGTTTGTATATCATTGAAATTGAGTTATCAGTTGCAGTATATTTTATGTCGGGTTGCGGTTGAGAACAGTTAGTACACATATCGATCTTTTCAAGCTTTTCAAGAATCTTATTGAATCTTTTTACACCAAGTAAACGATTGAAATTATTTAAATGAATTTGATCAGCTGTTATCAATAACTTGAAACATTTTGTACAAAAACATCTCAAAAAATCAACAACTCTTTTGTAATGAAGAGGATGTATTATACACTCGTTTAACTGGATATACCCAAAATGTCCTGGACATACCCATGCATTACTAGAACATGTCATACATAAAACTCCATTATCTATTGTACCAAGTCGCGGATCATAAACAGTTCCATATCCTGTATTTTTATCTGTACTGCATAGTTTAGAACTATCTACCTTACATACAGCAAGCTTCATTATCTCTTCAGCTGAATATATACCGAACATAATTTCGTCAATTTCTCGGATTTCTCTCGGATCATTATTATTGTGTTTTTCCATATGTTAATACTAAAATGCGATATTGATTAAATAATTCAATTTTAATATTCTACTTACGAAAATGATAATATATCTTTTTTATTAACATCTAGTCTCCAGATTTTGAACATGTATTTTTCTTAACCTTAATTTTAGGTTAAGAAATTTTTTATGCTGTATTTTTTAATTGATGATAGAATACATATTTTTATTTTCTTCTACTAAGTCAATTATATTACTATACATTTCTTTTTCTTTTTCTGCTAATTCAACTAACTTTGTTATCATTTTAGAATACATCTTTTTTTGATTTATTAATTCTGTAAAAGATTCAATAATATGGTTAGTTAAGTTGCATTTATGTAATTCAATAACTATCATAGCAAAAATAAAATAGTTTTTATTATCTTTATATTCAATTTGTTTTATTATAATATCCAAAATATGATGATGATAAATTTGATTATAAAAATCTAATCTATCAATCATATTATCACCATATTCATTTACAATCATATCATCAATTTTTTCAATACTTGCCATAATTTTACACCCTTGAAGATTTAAAACGCCGGTTTTAGAATCTTTATTTCAAGGTTAGACTTAGCATTCTGTGTAAATTTTGGATTGTCTATGTATTTTTAAACATAGGGATTGCTAATCCGATACCGATGTAGTACCACTGATTGAACTTTTAGTTCGTCTGAGATATTCTGGTCTTCCTTTTCTCATTATCTCATTTTTTACTATATGTAAAATATTCCTTGATGCATTCGTATCTCTATTCCATAACCCTAAACAAGTTTTACACTTGATAAGTCCATGTCTTATAATACGATTATTTTTCCAAGGTCTTGGA
>Ga0247843_1007559_pt1 | contig 13267 bp, 11 predicted proteins | sample LaCruzMarch2017__FD_192420 | JGI IMG/M metagenome (GOLD analysis project Ga0247843, IMG submission 192420) | Freshwater microbial communities from meromictic Lake La Cruz, Castile-La Mancha, Spain - LaCruzMarch2017_8m | ecosystem: Environmental > Aquatic > Freshwater > Lake | place: Spain...
AGATAATTATAGTGAATGGTATAACAACATTGTTGAGAATGCGGATTTAGCTGAACACAGTGCAGTAAAAGGTTGTATGGTAATAAAGCCCCATGGATATGCAATTTGGGAAAAAATGCAACAACAGTTGGATAAAATGTTCAAAGAAACGGGTCATAGTAATGCTTATTTCCCTTTGTTCGTTCCAAAGAGTTTATTTGAGAAGGAAGAAAAAAATGCAGAAGGCTTTGCTAAGGAGTGTGCAATAGTTACGCACTATAGATTAATCCCAGATCCAAATAGAAAGGGTGGATTAATACCAGATCCAGATTCTAAATTAACAGAAGAATTGGTAGTTAGACCAACTTCAGAAGCAATTATATGGAATACGTTCAAAAATTGGATTCAGAGCTATAGAGATTTACCAATTTTGATTAACCAATGGGCAAATGTTGTTCGATGGGAAATGAGAACAAGGTTATTTTTGCGGACCGCTGAATTTTTATGGCAAGAAGGACATACGGCACATGCTACAAAAGAGGAAGCAATAATTGAGACGGAACAAATGTTAGATGTTTATGCTGAGTTTTCGGAGGAGTTTATGGCCATTCCGGTTATAAAAGGTAAAAAAACTGCAAATGAACGGTTTGCGGGTGCTGATGAAACTTATTGTATTGAAGGGATGATGCAGGATGGAAAGGCACTACAGATGGGTACATCTCATTTTTTAGGTCAAAATTTCGCAAAAGCCTTTGATGTAAAATTTCAGAATAAAGAGGGAAAACTTGATTTTGTTTGGGCCACTAGTTGGGGAGTATCTACCAGGTTAATGGGCGCATTGATTATGGTACATTCTGATGATGAAGGTCTTGTAATTCCACCCAAACTCGCACATATTCAAGTTGTTTGTATTCCAATTTACAAATCAATGGAGGAATTTGAATTGGTGAATAGCAAATTAAAGGAAGTGTCCATTGAACTTAAAAAGAAAGGAATTTTTGTTAAAATTGATGATAGGGATTCCTATAAACCAGGATATAAATTTGCAGAATGGGAGCAAAAAGGCATTCCAGTTCGGTTGGCATTGGGACCACGAGATTTAGCAAATAATTCCATTGAGGTTGCAAGACGCGATCTAAAAACCAAGGAGATTGTAGATTTAAGTAAATTGAGTGATCATATCTTGAATTTATTGGTAGACATTCAAGATAACTTGTATCAAAAGGCATTGAAATACAGAAATGACAAATATTTTTTGGTAAGTAATTGGGAAGAATTTTTAGATGTAATAAATATAAAAAAGGGATTTGCAATTGCTCATTGGGATGGTACATCCGAAACTGAGGAAACCATTAAGAATATGACGAAAGCCACCATTAGATGTATTCCACTTAAAGATGAATATGGTGAAACAGGGAACTGTGTTTTTAGCGGAAAACCTTCAACTCAAAGAGTTGTTTTTGCTAAGTCTTATTAAATCCAATTTATAATGGCTTTTGGTCTTTGACTTTTAGTTCTTAGTTCATTGATGCCGCCAATTATAAAATATCCATAATGGATTTCGGTAGGGGAAAGGCCTAAGAAATTTCTTATTTCTTCAGAATTTGCTTGCAATCCAGTTGACCAATATCCTCCGAATTTTGGATATTGAAGAAGCGCTAAATATACATTTTGAATGCCCGCACCTAGCGAAGCGATTTCTTCCCATTCAGGAACTTTAAGTGATGGTTCCAAAATAATTGCAATTATGTGAGAAATGGGAGATTCGAAATGTGCCATTTTTTCCAACTTAATAGGGTCGGAAGAGGTGCTTTTAATAGAACTTCTTATGGCATCAAATAAGTGTATTTTACTTTCATTTTTATAAACCATAAAATGCCATGGTAATGTAAGTTTGTGGCTTGGCGCCCATTGTGAAAATTCGAGTAATTGCGAAATCATTTCATCGGGTGCAATTTCTCCATTAAATTCTTTTTGGAAGTGACTTCTGCGATTTATTATTATATCATTAATTTCCATGATTTTTTTTCTTTAAAAACGCGTTTGAAAAGATTGACAATAGAATTATTCCAGCTCCAATGTAAAATAAATTGTTTAGTTGTTTGTTTTCATTAAAAACAAGAGCACCAAGAATAATTCCATAAACTGGCTCCAGGTTTACAGCTAGATTTGAAGAAAATGCGCTAATTGAATTTAGGGCTTTAGTCGCTAAATAGAACGTAAGATTTGTACAAACAATGGATAGAATTAATAACCATAAAAGATCCATTGATCCGTTCTGTAGTTCATTCGTATTGAATTTTTCAATATTAAAGTTTGGAAATGTAAGTTCTGATTTAGAATATAAAAGGGGAGTAATTGATGTCAATATTAATGCTCCTGACAACATTTCGATTGCACTAATTGTTACAGGAGAAGCTTTATGGATATTTTTTTTATTTAATGTACTGAAAAGTGCGGCTAAGAACGCACTTAAAAGTCCTGTAAATATGGACCAACTATATGATATGCTAGAATTGTAATTTTTAGGCAGAGAAAAGGTTATGAGTCCAACTCCTAATAAAACAAAAAGACCTGCAAAAATTTCCCGTTTGTTGATTTTATTGCCCAATACTAGAGGTTCAATAATTGCGGTAAAAAGTGACGTAGTACCCAAGCAGGCAAGGGTCAAAGAAACTGAGTCTCCAAATTTAATGCTACCATAAAAAGTAAGCCAATGCGCACAAACCAAAACACCGATTCCAACAAAGGTGAGGATTTGACTTTTTTTCATTCCCCATAAATTTTTCCAAACAGTAGGAAACAAAAAATAAACAAAAGCGGTAATAGCCATTCTATGCCAAACCAATTGAAAGGAATCGTAAGAAATTAACTTGCCTAAAACTGCAGTAAATCCCCAAAGGAAGACCGATATGTGCAATAAAGTATAGGCTCTTAATTCAGTTTGGGTTGTTGGCATTAGTCTTAAAAAAATCAAGGCCGTACAAAATGCACGGCCAGGATGTTTGGTATGTAAAAGCGCGTAACAGTTGGTGTTACCGAATTATTCGATAACAGTACAAATATATAAATTGAACTTAAATATTCAAAAGAATTAATTGTATTTTCCTTTAAATTTTTCTTTTACATCACTTACAATTTGTTTTAGTTCTTGTTCACTGTTCATATTCATTATAAGTAAAACTTCATCAGAATCTATAACTACAATATTATCTAGTCCACTAATGGTTAACAATTTAGAATTATTGGAAAAAACCAAATTTTCCTTAGAGTTATAAAAATGTATTTTTTCACCTATTGCTGCATTTTGTAATTCGTCTTTTTGTGCAACATCCCAAAGACTTTTCCAAGTCCCTAAGTCACTCCATCCAAAAGAAGAAGGAATTACAAATACATTTTTTTCTTTTTCCATAATTCCATAGTCTATTGAAATACTTGGACACATGCCGTAAGCTTCAGCGATGGCTATTTTAAAAGGGATTTTAAAATCAATTTCTGCAAAAAGCTGATGAATTTCTATTAAATTGGTTTCAAAGCGATTGGCAATGGTTTTTAAACTCCAAGCAAAAATTCCTGCATTCCATAAGAATTCACCACTATCAATAAAGTTTTTCGCAATTTCTTCGGTTGGTTTTTCTGTAAATGTTTTAACCGCATGTATCCCATTTTCTTTGGATTTTGGATTGTATTGGATATATCCGTAACCGGTGTCAGGCCTGCTAGGTGTAATTCCTAAAGTTACCAAAGCATCATTTGAATTGGCGAAATCTAAAGCCTTTAAACAGGTTTTGGAGAACTCCATTTCATCGGTTATTAAGTGGTCACTGGGTGAAATTAGGCAAGTTGCATTGGGGTTTTGTTGTAATAAATAATAGGTAGCAAATGCAATACATGGAGCTGTATTTTTACCTAACGGTTCTTCTAAAATCTGTTCTTTGGTAATTTTAGGAATATGCTCAAGAACCAAATCGGTGTATTCTTCATTGGTGACAATGTAGATATTTTTTTCATCAATAAATTGATTGAATCTATCAAATGTTTGACGGATTAGTGATTTTCCTGTACCCAAAATGTCCATAAATTGTTTAGGGAACCTTTTTTTGCTAACGGGCCAGAATCTAGTTCCAATACCACCAGCCATAATGATTACATAAAAGTCTTTATTTTTTTCCATTGTGATTAGATTATTCCCTCAGCATATAAATCATGAATATGGATTATACCGAGGTAGTCATTTGATTTGTTTACAACTATTAACTGCGAGATTCTCTTTTCCTGCATAATTTTAGCAGCTTCTGCTGCGAGTTCGTCGTGTTGAATGGTAATTGGGTTTGGCGTCATAATGTTTTCGGCTAGAATTTTGTCAAAAGAAGTATTATTATAGAGCATTCTTCTAATGTCGCCATCGGTGACAATTCCTTCAATTTTATCATTATTTGTAACAACAGTAGCACCCAATCTATTTTCTGTAATGTTGATTATAACATCCTTCCAATGTGTATTTAAGGAAACCGAAGGCCTGGAATGTTTCACAACAATGTCGTTGCACCGCATGTACAATTGCTTCCCTAAAGCTCCACCCGGGTGGTATTTTGAGAAATCATCACCTGAAAAATTTCGCATTTTTAATAACGTAACAGCTATGGCATCACCCATTATAAGTTGAGCGGTTGTGCTGGTTGTTGGTGCAAGGTTATTAGGACATGCTTCTTTGTCTATTGTTGTGTTAAGTACAAAATCTGCACTTTGAGCCAATGTTGAATTTAGGTTGCCTACGATGGCAATTAAAGTGTTTCCGAATCTTTTTAGAAGAGGTGTAAGTGCAACGATTTCGGGGGTATTTCCACTTTTTGATATAGCTATGACAATATCATTTTCCTGAACCATTCCAAGGTCGCCATGAATGGCATCTGCAGCATGCATGAACAAAGCGGGTTGACCAGTTGAGTTGAGGGTCGCAGTAATTTTTTGGGCGATAATCGCGCTTTTTCCAATGCCCGTTAATACGATTCTTCCTGATGAATTTAAAATAGTTAAGATTGCATCTTCGAAATGTTTATCAATATACTCTGACAATTTACTTAAGCTAGTTAATTCAAATTTAATGGTGTCTTGACCAAATTCTTTAACTTTATCTCTTTCAATTGATTCTACTTGTATGTTTTTCATTTAATTTTTGTAAAATCTACAATCAAAAACGGAATGCGATTGTTACATGTTATTACAAAATAAGGGAAAAAAAATGATTATTTGAGTATGGTTTTGGTTATCAACTTAGAGAATATGGATTAAAAGGAATAAATAATTTAACAGTTTGTTGATTTTTTTTTAATTCAGTAAATTACAATTAAAAAAATGTATTAACTTCACAGTTAGATTTCAGAATGAAAACGCGTTAAAAATATGACTATGAAAGTTTTAATCTACATTGATAGATTGTGGATTTTTTACGTTGAAGAAATATATTTTAGAACAAGGAAAATTAGTAATGCAAGTGGCAGCAATAGAAAGTAAAGAGAGTCCAAAGAAATTTTTAAAAGAGTTTTTTGGTTTTGATGGATTTAAAGGCAATCAAGAGATTGTAATAAACAGTATCTTGTCAGGTGAAGATTGTTTTGTGATAATGCCGACTGGAGCAGGAAAATCCTTGTGTTATCAATTACCTGCAATGATTATGCCTGGAACAGCGATAATAATTTCGCCACTCATTGCCCTTATGAAAAATCAAGTAGATAATTTAAGGGGATTTTCAGACACCAATGGATTGGCACATTTTCTGAATAGTTCATTGAGTAAATCAGATTTTAACCAAGTAGTAACTGATTTGTTATCTGGTGACACTCGTTTATTATATGTGGCACCAGAAACGTTGAAAAAGCCAGAAACATTGGAATTGTTATCCAAAATTAAAGTATCCTTTGTAGCGGTTGATGAAGCCCATTGTATATCTGAATGGGGGCATGATTTTCGACCCGAATATAGGAAAATACGTCAAATGGTTAAAGCCATAGGTGAAATTCCAATTTTGGCCTTAACGGCAACTGCAACACCTAAAGTACAGCATGATATTCAAAAGAATTTGAACATGTTGGAAGCCAAATTATTTAAAAGTTCGTTTAATAGATCAAACTTGTACTATCAGGTTAGGCCAAAAGGACGGAAAGATGCTGTTCATAAAGAGATTATATCATTTATAAAACATAGGGCAAATTCTTCTGGTATTATATATTGTCTTTCGCGCAAGAAAGTTGAAGAAATTGCCGAAATGTTGTGTCGAAATGGAATTAAGGCGCTTGCTTATCATGCAGGTTTAGATGCAAAAATGAGGGTCCAACATCAAGATGATTTCTTAATGGAAAATTGCGATGTTATTGTTGCTACTATCGCCTTTGGAATGGGAATAGATAAGCCAGATGTGCGTTTTGTAATCCATTATGACGTTCCAAAAAGTTTGGAGGGATATTACCAAGAAACTGGGAGAGCAGGAAGAGATGGACTCAAAGGAGATTGTTTATTGTTTTACAATCCGAATGATATTGAGAAGTTAGAGAAGTTTATGAAAGATAAGCCTGTTGCAGAACAGGAAATAGGGGGATTATTAATTGCAGAGACTGCAGCTTTTGCTGAAAGTTCACAGTGTAGAAGAAAATTGCTATTGCATTATTTTGGAGAAAGGTTCGACGAAAAAGATTGCAATCAAATGTGTGATAATTGTGCTCACCCTAAACCTAAAAAAGATGTTTCAAACGAATTGACACAGATTTTAAAAATCTTTAGCGGGTTAAAAGGCGAATTCTCATTAAATCATGTGGTAAATTTTGTTATTGGAAATAAAACAGATGCCAATATTAAATCTTATAATCACGACAAACATGAATTATTTGGAGTTGGAAAAGGACAAGATAAGTTATTTTGGAAATCTGTTGTAAGGCTTGCTTTGGTAAGTGGTTTCCTGAATAAAAATATTGAGAGGTATGGATTGTTGTCAATAAATGACCTAGGCTCAGATTTTATTAAAAAGCCATCTTCTATGGATATGGCGGTTGATGTGGAATTTGATCATGTAAGTGACGAAGATTTTGACAGCTTTCGACTAGAATCAGTATGCGATGAAATATTGTTTCTAGGATTAAAAGACTTGAGAAAACAGGTTGCACATAAATTAGGTCTTCCTCCCTATGTTGTATTTCAAGATCCTAGCTTAGAAGATATGGCTATGAAGTATCCCATAACAAAGGAAGAATTAGCCAATATAAATGGAGTTGGAAAGAACAAAGCATTAAAATTTGGAGCAGAATTTGTCCAGTATATTGATAATTATGTTCGTGAGAATGAAATAGAAAGACCGATTGAAGTTGTTCTAAAGGGAAATTCTGAAAAATCAGCAAAGCGAGTGAACATTATATTGAACATTGATAAAAAAGTCGATTTACCTGTAATTGCCACTCAACTTGGGATAAGCTTTGATGAGCTATTAGAGGAATTACAACAAATTGTAAATTCTGGAACGAAGCTAAACATAAGATATTTCCTAGACCAATTCTTAGATGAGGATTTACAAGATGAAGTAATTGACTATTTTAAAACCACAGAAGAGGAAAATATAGACGCTGCTGTAGAAAACTTTGATGGAGAATTTTCGCATGAGGAATTGAAATTAATGCATCTTCAATTTATAAGCGACGTAGCTAATTAACAATCGTTAATTAGTTTTTTCTTTTTCAAATTATTCTTGGCCTTATTTTTGCTGAATTAGTTAAAAAACTTTGGCAAAAGATACCAGCACATTTGAAAAATTATTTTATAAGTACCGACCTGGTTTGGTTGCTTTTGCAGGTAGTATTATTCAAAATTCAGATGATGCCGAAGAAATTGTACACGACGTTTTTTTAGCTATTTGGAATCAAGGGGAACAAAGGCAAATTGAGGAAGCAGGTATGAAGAGTTATTTATTCACCTCTGTGAAAAATAGGTGTTTAAATCATATCAGAAAATCAAAATTGGACTATAGCGATTTGACAGATGATTTGCCAACTCCTGATCAAAGTCCTGGGGTATTAGCTCAAATTGAAGCAAGGGAGGCTGAAGCGAAGGTTCATTTTTTAATTGACCAACTTCCAACTAAGTGTAAGCAAATTTTTATTATGAGTAGATTATATGAATTGAGTCATAAAGAAATTGCGGAAGTTTTGGATTTGTCGCCAAAAACCATTGAAAATCAAGTTAGTATTGCTTTAAAGTATTTAAAGGATCATTTATCAAGAACTACATCTTGATAAACAGAATAATAAAGGCTAAGAATATTTTTCAAATCAAAATTTTTGGCTCTTTCTAGTGCGTTTTTTCTAAAATCAAAAAGTTTTTCATCATTGGTTAAAATAGACAAAGAATCTTTGGCCATTTTTTCAATATCACCTGTTTCCGATAAATAACCAGTTACACCATCTACCACTACTTCAGATAAACCACCTGCATTACTGCAAATTACAGGTACTTCGCAAGCCATTGCTTCTAGTGCTGATAACCCAAAGCTTTCTTTTTCAGAAGGTAAAATAAACAAATCACATACACTTAAGATTTCTTCAATGGCTTCTTGCTTTCCCAAAAAAGTAACTTTTTCACATACATCTAAATCTCTACAAATTTTTTCAATATTGCTTCGTTCAGGTCCGTCACCAATTAAAAGTAGTTTTGAAGGAATTTCTTTTTGAACCAAATTGAAAATTTGAATAACATCACCAACACGTTTTACTTTTCTAAAATTGGAGGTGTGAACTAAGATTTTTTCACCATTTGGAGCGATTGCTTTTTTGAAATGCTCTCTAGGCTTTTTATTAAACCTTTCAAAATCGATGAAATTTGGAATAACAATAATTTCTCTCCTTATCTTAAAATGTTCTAATGTATCGGATTTTAAACTTTCTGAAACTGCCGTAACGGCGTCAGAATTGTTTATACTCCAACTCACCACTGGTTCATAAGACGCCTCCCGACCGACTAAAGTTATATCAGTTCCATGTAATGTAGTTACTACAGGTATTTTTATGTTTTGTTCAAGTAATATTTGTTTAGCCAAAAGAGCTGCAGATGCATGAGGTATGGCATAGTGTACATGTAAAACTTCTAGACGAGCAGATTTAACAATTTCAACAATTTTTCCAGCTAATGCAGTTTCGTATGGGGCATGCTCAAATAAGGGATATTGTGGAATTATAACTTCATGGAAGAAAATGTTTTCCATGAAAAAATCTAAACGCGCAGGTTGATTGTAACTAATAAAATGTACTTCATTGCCTGTTTTTGACAGGGCTTTACCCAATTCGGTGGCTAGAACTCCCGACCCACCAAATGTTGGATATAATACAATTCCGATTCTCATATATGTAAAACAAAGTTCATCAAAAAATGGCGTGTTTACTATTATATTTACATCAAAAGTAGAATTGAATGGAAGATTTAATAAACCCTGATGAATATTTCATGGAAAAGGCAATAAAGCTGGCAGAAGAGGCATTTTCTGAGAACGAAATTCCAATTGGTGCTATAATTGTTTTTGAAAATAAAATCATTGGTAAAGGATTTAATCAAACGGAAAAGCTTACAGATGTAACTGCGCACGCAGAAATTTTAGCTATAACCAGTGCATCTCAATTTTTAGGTAGCAAATTCTTGAACGACTGTACTATTTATATAACGGTTGAACCCTGTTTAATGTGTATGGGAGCAATAAAATGGTCTAGATTAAAGAGAGTTGTCATTGGTGCAAAAGAACCAAAATCTGGATTTAGTTCATTCTTGGACAAGCCGGTTTCTAAAAATTTGGATATTTCATTTGGTTTATTTGAAGATCGATGCTCTGATTTAATGAAGGAATTTTTTAGAAATCGCAGAAGCTAATTACTGTTTTTCAAAACAACCAATATCAGGTTTTATTTTTCTATTTTCACCAAGTAAATCAAATTTACTAGCGCTAGAGAAATCGGCAGATTGATATGCACTAGATAGGCTGTCGATTTTATAAAGGTTGGTATTTATGTCTGTAAACCTCGGATTTTTATTGAAAATATTTTTAGATGGATCAAAAATTGCTAAACTATTTTTTGTTTTCAATACATTGTTAAATGAGTTTAATTCAAAGGGAGTATTTGAAACTTTGTCAATTATTATTTCGTCTGTTAAATAACCCCAAATAATATTGTTTGAGAAAGCAATATTTAGTTCTTTCGAATTTAACAAAACCCCGTTTCCGTCTCTTAGTGTATTGGTTATTGCAACGTGTCCTTCTTGTCTGGAGTTAAAATATGAATATTCTGTAAAAGTACAGTTGTTAAAAGTATAATCCCCCCCCAATAACGCTAAAAAAGAATAAGACCCGGCGTCGGCGAACAGGCAATTTTCTGCAAAAATAGAACCGTTATAACCGGCTAAACATGCTTGACCACAAAATTGAATTTTGGTTTGTTTTAAAACAACATTAAAGCTGTTATCCAAATTTGATGAATCTGCTCTTAATCCTATTGTTGCGTTGGTTATATCTGAGTAGGAAATATTGCCTTTGGCTCCTGGTGCGAAGTAAAAACCACCCCATTGATTTGGGTAGAGGGAAGTTTGGAAAACGGGTTTATCGCCTCTAATTTTAATTCTAAATTCCTTAGATCCTTCCATATTTAAATTACCAAACACATAAAAAACAGTTTGAGCGGATGCAAAAACTTGAACGCCCTCTTTGATAGTGAAATTTTGATTTGGAGCTATATAAGCATTGCCTATTATGACATAAGGTTTTATTTTATCGTTCCATAAACCATTATTGGGCAAGATACTATCTTTTATATAGTGAGCATCCCAACCGTAAGCCGCTAAAATTAACTTTTCACTCTTTGAACCAACTGTAGCAGTTAAACTATCTATGATTAAGGAAGGTTGGGTTTGATTGTTGGCTTCTAATGCGCATTGCACAAAAAGAAAAACGCTGTCATTAGGGGCAATTTCAATTTCTTGAATGGTAGGTCCAGAAATACCATCAATATTTATTTTGAAGGGTGAGTTTTTTCCACCCATTAGGTTGAAATTGGCTTTAACCCATTGGTTTTCGGAATTTTTAATGCTTAAAAGTTTGGTGACTGAGATGGGGTATGAAGAGCCGGGTTTCCGTGTGAAAATGGTATCAAAATAAACTGTATCGCTGGAAAATTTGAGATTGGCATTATTTAAAAAAGAAGGCTCTTTAATACAACTAGTTAGAATCAATGTAGTTGTCAAAAGAAACAGTAAAAAGGTTGATATGGTGAATTTTAAGTTCAATTTATTTGTAAATATCTTCATTGTTTAAAATACTGATATAACTATAATAACGTGCTTTTGGAATTAAATTGTTGTCAACGGCTGATAAAATTGCGCAATCGGGCTCATGGGTATGGGAGCAGTTGCTAAATTTACATTTGTCCATATAAGTTCTAAATTCTGGAAAATAATGAGGGATTTCATGCGGGGCAATATCAACAACTCCAAAATCTCTAATTCCAGGCGCATCAATAATTTGTGTATGGTCGATTGTGGTAAACATTTCGGCGAAGGTTGTCGTATGTTTTCCTTTAGAATGTGAGTTTGAAATTGCTCCTACTTTTGCTTTGAAATTTGGATAAAGTGCATTTAAGATTGTTGATTTACCTACTCCTGAGTGTCCAATTAATAGAATACGTTTGCCTTTAGTTGCTAATTTAAGTATCTCTAAACTATTTGCATCCAAAGCGGATCCATAAATTATAGTGACTTCTGCATTGTTGTAAATAGATGAAATTTCTTGTAAAAAAGTGTCAAATGAATCTCCAAGTAAATCAACTTTATTAAGAAAAAGAATAGCGGGCACATGAAAAGCCTGGCAACATAAAAGAAATCGATCTATAAAACCCAAAGAAGTTCGAGGTGCAATAAGACTTGCCACCAATACAGCAGCATCGAGATTCGTAGCGAGAATTTGCCGTTTAGAAGATAGTTTATTGGCCTTGCGAATAATCCAATTATTTCTTGGATAAATTTTGGTAATGGTGGCTGTTGAATTATAATTGATGTCTAACTTTAACTCAACCCTATCACCAACAGCAACTGGATTGCTGGTATCTAAATTTTGTAAACGAAGTTTACCTGGTGTGCGCGCGCTTATAATTTCATTTGAATCGGTTAGGGCTGTATACCAGCTTCCAGTGGATTTAATGATAGTGGCATCCATTAAAATAATTCTTCACAAATTGTTCTTGTTTGGTCCGGTTTCCCCATTGTATAGAAATGCAAAACAGGCGCTTGAATTTCATATGACATTAGTCCTTTACATTGATTGATTGCCCATTCCACACCAACTTTTTGTACATCTTTGTCTGAATTGCAAAGTTCTATTTCATTGACTAGATCTTCAGGTAAGTCAATATTGAATATTTTTGGCAAAATATGTAATTGTTTTTTAGAGGAAATTGGTTTAATCCCAGGAATTATGGGCACATTAATTCCATTTTCACGACACTTTTTCACAAAATGGAAATAATTATTATTATCGAAGAACATTTGGGTAACTAAAAATTCAGCACCCGCTTCAACTTTACGTTTTAAATATTTTAAATCGCTTTGCAAATTAGGAGCGTCTACGTGTTTCTCTGGATAACAAGCTGCGCCGATACAAAATTTTGATTCAATGCCTTGTGTTAGTTCCTCGTCTAGATAAACTCCGGAATTCATGTTTTTTACCTGTTGAATTAATTCCAATGCGTTTTTATTTCCGCCTAATTCTGGTTCAAAATGTATATCTCCTTTTCTCGGATCGCCTCTTAAAGCAAGAACATTATCTATCCCCAAGAAGTTTAATTCAATCAAAGCAGTTTCTGTATCGTCTTTTGTAAAACCACCACAAATTATATGGGGAATTGCATCAATATGATATTTGTTTTGAATTGCAGCGCAAATGGCAACAGTACCTGGTCTTTTTCGGGTAGATATTCTATCAAAACCACCATCGGTGCGTTTTTTTAAGACAAAATCCTCACGGTGATAGGTGACATCTATATAAGATGGATTAAATTCCATAAGGGGATCCATGCTATTGTAAATGCTCTGAATGCCATTCCCTTTAAGTGGAGGTAAAATCTCAAAAGAGAATAATGTTTTTTTTCTGTTTGATATGTGATCGACTAGCTTCATTATTTAGAATTCTAAATCTTTTACGATTTTCTCAGTTCCTCTTAGATAGGTAACTGTTGTTTTTTCTCCTTTGTTAAACTTAGAAAGCGCAGACATATAG
>Ga0247843_1007562_pt1 | contig 13262 bp, 10 predicted proteins | sample LaCruzMarch2017__FD_192420 | JGI IMG/M metagenome (GOLD analysis project Ga0247843, IMG submission 192420) | Freshwater microbial communities from meromictic Lake La Cruz, Castile-La Mancha, Spain - LaCruzMarch2017_8m | ecosystem: Environmental > Aquatic > Freshwater > Lake | place: Spain...
TACGTCTTCAATTTTGGAATTGATGCCTCAACCAAAGCGTACGCCACTTGGAATGATGTAAAAAACAAGGCATGGGCGATTGATGGGATTCGACACGTTTTCGAGCCATTTGTTCAAGCTGCCTATATCCCCCAACCGAATGTGCGTCCCAACGAGTTTGCGGGTTTTGATAATCGGGTAAACACAACCGAGGCTCAGCCCCTGAATTCCTCGCTCTATAATTCAATCGACTCGATTGATAAACTGCTCATTGTGCGTCCCGGAATGATGAATCGCATGATGACGAAGCGGGATGGCGCCCCTTACGAGCTGGCCAATTGGAAGATTTATACCGATTACCAGCCGATTCGCCCTGAGCTGACCAGCTTGAATTTTCAAAGTGTACAGGTTCCGGAGACAGTCCCCTCTTCCTTGCCTCAATTGTATAATGTTCTGAATGTGATGCCGGTGCCTTGGTGGACCGGAACAGTCGGAGCGAGCACGGCGATAAGCGGGAACGGATTTAACTCGCTCAACTTGGGCAGCCGCTGGCAAATATGCCCCGCTCTCGATCTGTACGGAAGTTACTCCTACCTTGAAAGTTTTTCCTATTTAGACGCTCTGAATAACGAGGTTTTAACCAACACGCAGACAAGTTTAGTGAACGCAACGGCTCATTACCGGCTGAATGAAAGCTGGCTAGTAAATGGAGGAGTTACCTACTCGCTCAATCCTGGACTGGTGCAAGGAGTCAATTTTGGGCTCTGTCGGGATATTGGCGCATGGATTCTTGGGGTTTCCCTTGGGCAGCGGAACAACCAAGGAGCGCAATCGGAAACGATTGCGTTGGCTACACTTACTTTGAAAGCATTTCCGGAAATGCCTTTGGGGTTCAACCAAAATCCAACCAGCACGGGGGTAGGTGTTGGTGGCTATCAGCAAAATATGGGCGGCGGCTATCGTGATGGGAATTCAGGTGCCTCGAATTAGGCGCGTGTCATAAAAACTCGATCATGAAACTTTCCATCATCGGTTCGGGTTACGTGGGGTTGGTCACGGGGACTTGCTTGGCCGAGGCGGGTCACACCGTGATCTGCGTGGATAACAACGAAGCCAAAGTGCAGGAGTTGCGGGCGGGCAAAATTCCCATCTATGAGCCTGGACTAGAGGAGTTGGTTCGTCGAAATGTGCAGCTGAAGCGGCTCTCCTTCACCGCATCCACGAAACAAGCGGTGGCGGATTCGGAGGTGATCTTTATCGCCGTGCCCACTCCGCCGCAGGACGATGGCTCGGTCGATTTGAGCTATGTGGAGGGAGTGGCCCGAGAGATAGCCGAATCCCTGACCGGTTACCGAATCATCGTCGATAAAAGCACCGTGCCGGTGAAAACGGGGGAAAAAGTGGCCGAGACGATTCGCCGATACGGCCCCAAGGGAGTGGAGTTTGATGTCGTAAGCAATCCGGAATTTTTGCGAGAGGGAAGCGCGGTGGTTGATCTGCAAAAACCGGATCGGATCGTGATCGGAGTTGCCTCGGAGCGTCCGGTGGCGGCCATGCGGGCCGTGTATGAGCCGTTCAAGGCGCCGATTTTAATCACCGACCTAAACAGCGCGGAGTTGATTAAGCACGCGGCCAACAGTTTTTTGGCCCTGAAGATCACTTATATCAACTTAGTTGCGGCGGTGTGTGAGGCGAGTCATGCGGACGTGACCCAAGTGGCCGAGGGAATGGGTTCGGATGCGCGCATTGGCCGAGCCTTTTTGCAGGCCGGCTTGGGTTACGGGGGATCCTGTTTTCCCAAGGATGTCAGTGCCTTTATTCGAATTGCCGAGGAGTTGGGCGTGGGATTCGGCTTGATGAGAGAGGTGGAGAAGATCAACGCAGCGATTCCGGAGCGATTTTTGAAAAAGATTCGCGCTTCCCTTTGGAGCATGAAGGATAAGAAAGTGGGGCAGTTGGGCCTGGCCTTCAAAGCGAACACGGATGATGTTCGTTGCAGCGTGGCGGTGGAGATTGCCCGGCGGATGGCCGAGGAGGGGGCCAAGTTGCGTTGCCACGACCCGAAAGGCGGGGAGAAAGCGAAATCGCTCCTGCCTAAAAGCGTGGAGATCGTCACCCAGGCGGAGGAGGTGGCAGAGGGTGCGGATGTGCTGATTGTGGCGACGGAGTGGCCTGAGTATCGCAATCTGGATTGGAACCGAATCAAAAAGTCGATGAGAACGCCCCGAATTTTCGATGGTCGCAACCTGTTAAATCCGGTCGAGATGAGATCGCTGGGATTTGAGTATACGAGTGTGGGCCGATGAAATCTCGCGTGACGATTGTTTTGGGTTTGCAGTGGGGGGATGAGGGCAAGGGGAAGATTTTGGATGTGATGGCATCGGAGGCGGATTGGGTTTTGCGGGCGCAGGGCGGGAATAACGCGGGGCATACGGTGGAGATCGGGGGCGAGAAGTTCGTTTTGCATTTGGTGCCTTCAGGAATTTTGCGGGCGAAGGTTTCCTGTCTGATTGCGGGTGGCGCGGTGGTGGATCCGGCGGGGCTGGTGAAGGAGATTGAGGGATTGGCGAAAAGAAAAATACGCACCCAAGGCCGTCTCTTTTTGGCGGAGCAAGCGCACCTGGTGTTGCCGCAGCATCGGGCCGTGGACCAAGGATCAGAAAAAAAGAGGGGATTAGCGAAGATTGGGACAACGGGTCGGGGAATCGGTCCGGCTTACTCCGACAAGGCCACGAGAGTGGGGTTACGTGCCGGGGAGTTGGCTCTGCCGGCGGCGGAGTTGGCCAGGCGATTGCGGGAGAGGGTGGCGGCTCACAATCGGGCGGCCAGTAGCCAAGGTTGGGAGAAGATTTCCGCGACGAAAACGGTGAGGGAGATTGAAAAAGCGGCCCGTTTTCTGCGTCCTTACTTGGCGGATGGGGTCACGCTGGCGCATCGGGCGGTGGCGGGGGGGAAGCGGATTTTGATTGAGGGAGCTCAGGGAACATTTTTGGATGTGGATCACGGGACATATCCCTTCGTCACCAGTTCGCATTGCACGGCGGGCGGGGCCTGTACGGGCACGGGAGTTCCGCCGACCGCGATCCAGCGAGTGGTCGGAGTTTTGAAAGCCTACACCACGCGGGTGGGGGGAGGACCTTTTGTGACGGAGGACGGAACCTTGGGTCATCTCTTGCACGGGATGGGTCGGGAGTTTGGATCGACCACGGGACGGGCACGACGTTGCGGATGGTTTGATGCGGTCCTGGTGCGGCGGGCGGTGCAGTTGAATGGAGTGACCGAGATGGCCATTACCAATTTGGATGGTCTGGATGGTTTGGAGAAGATCCCCGTTTGTGTGGGATACCGATTCGAAGGAAAGATTTTGCATGAACCGCCGGTGGAGTCCTCGGATTGGGCCAGGTGTCGTCCGGTCTATCGGGTCTTTGAGGGTTGGTGCGAGCCCACCACCGAGGCGAGGCATTGGAAAGAGTTGCCCCGGCGGGCGCGAATTTACTTAGCGGCGATTTCCCAAATGGTGGGGGCAACCATTGGAATTATTTCCGTGGGTGCGGGTCGGGAGCAGACGTTCCGGCATGGCTAAAGAGAAGCCAGCCACGGCCATCCCGCGGCATGTCGCCATCATTATGGATGGCAATGGGCGGTGGGCGAAAAAGCACCACTTGCCGAGGCTGAGTGGACATGAGGCGGGTCGCAAATCGGTCAAGCGGGTGGTGCAGGCGGCGATCGATCATGGGGTGCGGTATTTGACGCTCTACGCTTTCTCGGTGGAAAATTGGCAGAGACCGCGGGAGGAGGTTCAGGGTTTGATGGGGTTATTGCGGGGAGTGATTCGGGAGGAGTTGAGTGAAATGGGTAAGGAGGGAATTCGGTTGAGAACGATCGGACGACGACAGGATCTTCCGGAAGCAGTGCGGGAGGAGTTGGAAAGTGCAATCGAGAAAACCAAGGATCAGACGAGATTGGATCTGATTTTAGCGCTGAGCTATGGGTCGAGGGTAGAGATCACCGAAGCGATGCAGGGGATGGCGCGGGAGGTCAAGGCGGGGAGGTTGGAGCCGGATCAGATTCGGGAGGAGACGGTGGCGGCGCATTTGTATACGCACGGAATTCCCGATCCGGATCTGCTCATTCGGACGAGTGGAGAGATGCGGATTAGTAACTTCATGCTTTGGCAGATTTCCTACGCGGAAATTGTGGTGACGCCCGTCCTCTGGCCCGATTTTCGCGAAGAGGATTTTGCGAAAGCGTTAGCTGATTATGCGTCACGGGACCGCAGATTTGGGGGAATCTAGCGATGTTAGGCTGGCGTCTTTTCTCCTCCCTTCTCTTATGGGGGATCATTTTGACTTTAGTTACCCTGCGCTACATCCATGGAGTTTTTCTGCTGATTGCGATCGTGGGAATCGCGGCGCAACGGGAATTTTATCTTTCGCAACGGAGCGCCGGCAGAACCGTTTTTCTCAAAACAGGTCTTTTGGCGGGCGGCTTGCTTTATGCGGCGACCTACTTTTCCGTGGTGGCTCCTTGGGCAGGGTTTCCGGCGGCATTTTCAGGTGAGGCGATTCTGGTCTTGCTCGTCATCTTGGGAGCCCTGACGAGGCGGGTCTTTCATCCTAAAGTGGAGGGGGCGACCGAGGCGATGGCGCTGACTTTATTTGGATTTTTCTATGTTCCGTATCTCTTAAATTATGCCACCAAGATCCTTTTTACGGGCGATGCGCGTCAGGGAATTGCTTTATTGATCTACGCGGTGGCGGTGACGAAATTTACCGATGTGGGCGCCTACATCGCGGGGAAACTATTTGGTCGTCACAAGATGAGCCCCGTCATTAGCCCGAAGAAAACATGGGAGGGCTTGGCGGGTGGACTCGTTTTGGCACTGGTGACCAGCCTGAGCCTGGTTCACTTTTTCCCAGAGGTTCTCGGGTGTTTCCGTGGAGTCCATTCTTGGGTGTTGGGCTTGGGGTTAGCCGGGGCGAGTGTGATTGGAGATTTAGGGGAATCGGTGGTGAAGAGAGATGCGCAGGTGAAGGATTCGGGCCACTTCTTGCCGGGAATTGGGGGAGCCTTAGATCTGGTGGATAGCTTACTTTTCAGTCTGCCCGTTTTTTACGGGTACATCATTTTAACGGGCCGAGTATGAAGAGAGTGATTCTTTTAGGTTCGAGCGGGTCGATCGGTGAAAGCACTTGCAAGGTAGCGCGGGCTTTGCCCGATCAGATGAAAATTGTGGGTTTAGGAGTGGGCAAGAGTACCGATCGGCTGCTGGAGCAAGCACGGGAGTTTGGGGTGAGTGCTTTGGCGGTATCGGATCCTCAAGCCGCGGAAAAGGTAAAGTCGGCCTTACCCAAGGGGGCGAAGTTGTTTTCCGGGGGTGAGGGGCTGACGCGGATGGTGGAGGAAACGGAGGCCGACATGGTGTTGGTGGCGATTGTGGGAACGGCAGGTTTGGCGCCCGCATTGGCGGCCTTGCAAAGTGGAAAAGATTTGGCGGTGGCCAGCAAAGAGATTCTGGTTTTAGCCGGGTCGGCGGTGATGGCGGAGGCCAAGAAAAGAAAAAAGCAGGTTTTACCGGTGGATAGCGAGCACAACGCCATCTTTCAGTGTCTGCAAGGAGCCCACGAGAAAGAGGTTCGCAAAGTGATTTTGACGGCATCGGGAGGACCTTTCCGCCAAAGCAGTGCCGAGGCGATGCAGAAGGTGACGGTGGCGCAGGCCTTGAAGCATCCGACATGGTCGATGGGGAAGAAAATCACGATCGATTCAGCCACCATGTTTAACAAGGGATTGGAGATGATCGAGGCTCACTGGCTGTTTGGGTTACCGATGCGACAGGTGGAGGTGGTGGTGCATCCGCAAAGCATTGTTCACTCCATGGTGGAATTCATTGATGGGTCGGTCTTGGCCCAGTTAAGTGTGACCGATATGTGTTTTCCAATTCAGTACGCGGTGACCTATCCCCAGCGTTGGCCGAGTGGGCTTCCTCCACTGGATTTGGCGAAATTGGGAACGTTGACCTTTGAGTCCCCTGACGAAAAGCGATTCCCTGCCCTACGGTTGGCGCGCGAGGCAGGGGAGAAGGGGGGTACGTTACCGGGGGTTTTCAATGCGGCCAACGAGGTGGCGGTCGAGGCGTTTCTCGCTGAACGGATTCCCTTTCCAAGGATTTGGGGCATTGTCGAGGAGGTCATGCAAAAGCACTCCACCCACACCTCCCCTAGTTTGAATGAGATCGTGCAGGCGGATGATTGGGCACGGGTGACGGCAAAAGCGGAATTGGAGAAAAGAAAGTGAATTTTCTGACCGGACTACCTTGGGTCGAGATTGTGACGGTGGCGGGCACGATCGTATTGGCTCTTTTTCTGTTTGGGCTGACGGTGGCGGTGCATGAGTTCGGGCATTTCTGGGCGGCGCGGAAGGCCGGCCTTGTGGTCGAGCGTTTCGCCATCGGGTTTGGGCCGAAAATTTATGGAAAAGTAGCGGACGGAGTGGAGTGGCAGGTCAACCTTTTGCCGTTAGGGGGATTTGTGCAGTTGCCGCAAATGAGCCCAGCGGAGGAGTTAGAAGGCAAATCGACACAAGATTTTCGGGACCTGCCTCCAGCGAAGCCGAGTGCCAAAATATTCACGGCCTTGGCTGGGCCAGTGGCGAGCCTTGGCTTAGGGGTAGTGTGTGCGGTTGCGGTTTGGGTATTCGGTGTGCCGACGAACATGACGTATCGGACGACCACGATTGGCTGGGTAGAGCCGGGTACGCCGGCGGCTCGGGCGGGAATTCTCCCTGGGGATGTAATTTTGGCGATCGATCACCAGCGCCCCGATCGCTGGGCGGGCCGGCCGGGTGCAGTGGTCGAGAGTATTCTCCTCGGCACCGATCGCGAAATCCTTTTGGAGCTGGATCGGGATGGAAAAGAGATTGTGACGGCACGGTTATTGCCGGAGCGAGACTCGGAGATGGAAGGGTTGCGGAGGTTAGGGTTTGAAATGTATCCCGCGCAAACGGCTTGGGTGGATCAGGTGGTTTCGGGGGGTCCGGCCGAGCGTGGTGGCATACGAAAGGGGGACGCCATCATCCGTTTGGACGGAAAAAAAATCTGGAATCCGGCGGCGGTGAAGGCGGCGGTCGAGGAGGGGCGAGAGATTTTGCTTTTGGGAATTCGTCGTCCGTCGGGTGAGGAGGTGGAGGTGAAGATTCGGCCGGAGCAGGCGACCAATCGAAAAGACAAAATGATCGGGGTGGTTTGGAAAAGCGGGGACATTCAAGTGACCCATCCGACCCCGCAAGAGCAGGTGGGTTCGGCGGCCGGGTTGGTTTGGCGAACACTGCGGGCTTTAGTTACCCCCGCATCCAGCGTGGGGTTGCAGCATTTGAGTGGTCCTTTGGGAATCTTCGAGCGGCTGGTCTCTTTGCTGCGCACCGATCCTCGGCTGGTGCTTTATTTCAGTGTGATTCTGAATGTGAATTTGGCGGTTTTGAATCTTCTACCGATTCCTGTCTTGGATGGGGGGCATATTGTCTTTTCCCTGATTGAGGCGTTGCGGAGGCGACAAATGGAGGCCAAGACGATCGTGCGGATTCAGACCTGTTTTGTCGTCTTGCTGGCGGGGTTCTTTTTGATGGTGACCTACCACGACTCGATGCGCTTAAAAAAGAGGATGGAGAAGCCGGCTGAAAGTGCTGAAATGCCTGTCTTCCAGAAACAAGGAAAATGAAAACCTACTGCCCGAGCCCTTATCATTACCGCCGGCGTCCCACGCGGGAGGTGACCGTGGGAAAAGTGGGGATTGGGGGAACCAATCCGATTCGGGTGCAGAGCATGATCACGTGCGACACGATGGATACAGCGGCCTCGGTCAAGCAGACGCTGGATTTGGTGAAGGTGGGTTGTGAGATTGTCCGAATCACGGCACCGACGGTGAAAGACGCGGCCAATTTGGAAAAGATTAAGAGGGAGTTGGTGGCGGCGGGGTGTGAGGTGCCCATCGTGGCCGACATTCACTTTAAGCCGGATGCGGCGATGGAGGCGGCTCAGTGGGTGGAAAAGGTGCGAATCAATCCAGGGAACTTTGCCGACAAGAAAAAATTCGCCGTACGGGAATATACGGATGAGCAGTATGCGGAGGAGCTCGCGCGGATTGAGGAGACCTTTGTTCCGCTGGTGAAGCTGTGTGCGCAAAGAAAGATCGCCATTCGCATTGGGACGAATCACGGCTCGTTGTCGGACCGAATCATGAATCGGTATGGGGACAGCCCGCACGGGATGGTGGAGAGCGCCTTGGAGTTTGCCCGAATCGCCCGGAAACAGAATTTCCACAACTTTCTTTTTTCGATGAAGTCCTCCAATCCCAAGGTGATGATTGAGGCGTACCGTCTCTTGACGGTGGCGTTGGAAAAGGAAGGGGCGGATTGGAACTATCCGCTTCATTTGGGGGTGACGGAGGCGGGGGACGGAGAGGACGGACGGATTAAAAGCGCGATTGGCATCGGATCCCTTTTATTGGATGGGCTGGGGGATACGATCCGGGTGAGTTTGACGGAGGACAGCGTGCATGAGATTCCCGTGGGGCGGGCTCTGGTGAAGTATTTGGAGGAGCGGGCGAGGGGCAGTTTTGAGGCGGAGAGTAAACTTTCCTACGATCCGTTTAGCTACAACAAGCGGGCCACGGCTCGGATGATGATGGGCAGTGTGAAGGTGGGAGGGGAAGAGCCACCGAGAGTGATGGTGACGGCCAAGGTGGAGGAGGCTTTGCGGCCTCGTCTGGCGCAACTGGGGGATCTGGCGCCCGAACTGGTGCATGAGCAAAGCACGGTGGTGGAGGTGGATCCGCGGAGTGACGCCGAGGTGCAAGCTCTAGAGAGCAGAAAGGAGCCGGTACTGGTGGCGGTGAAGGATGGTTTGGATTTAAATCCTGTGTCGGCCACGCGGTATCTCGCCGCACGGATTCCGGCACGACACTCGATTCTGCTGAAGGACACCCTTCATCCCCAAGAGGCGGAGGGTGGATTGAGTGGTTTAATTCGGGCATCGGTTCATTTGGGCGCGCTCCTTTGTGATGGGATTGGAGATGCGATTTTGGTGCGGGGAGAGCCGGCGCCGGGGGCATGTCTCAGGTTGGGCTTTAATATTTTGCAGGCGGCGGGGAATCGGATTTTCAAGACCGACTATGTGGCGTGCCCATCGTGTGGGCGCACCTTGTTCGATCTGCAAAGCACCACGGCCAAGATCAAGGCGGCCACCCTACATTTGAAAGGGGTAAAAATTGCAGTGATGGGTTGTATCGTGAACGGGCCGGGGGAGATGGCGGATGCGGATTTCGGCTACGTGGGTGGGGCGCCGGGCAAGATCAACCTGTATGTGGGGAAAACGCCGGTGAAGTTTAATATTCCAGAGGCGGAGGCGGTGGATCGGTTGAAGGATCTGATTCGGGAGCACGGCAAATGGGTGGATGCTCCGGCCGGCGGGGTTGCGGTGCCGGTCTAAGTTTTGAGCTGTTGCATTAAGGCGGCATAGGTTTTGGGGCGGCGATGGGAGAGGTCGTCCAAAAGGGAACGGGCGGTACGGCGGGAATCATCCACCCCTAGAGTTTTCAGGACGGCTCGTTCAAATCTTTCGACGAGACGGTGGTGAGGATCCTTTTGGGCCAGCCATTGCAGGGCGGATTGAAGCAGAGTGTGAAGGGAGCCAAGGTCGGCATCGGGCTCAGCGAGTTGTTCGATGATTTGGGAAAAGTAGGTCGCGGCGAGGAGTCGGGGATAGGCTTGGCGCAGACCCGCATGAGTTTCGCGGAGGCGAGCTTCCTTCAGATGATGCAAGGTGGTGCGACGGGAAAGGTCCCAAGTGATGTCACATTCATGGAAAAGGTCGAGGTGTCCCTTGAGGGGGCTGCCTGGTTTGGCAGCTCCCCGGGCGAGGGCGCGCAGAACGCCGTGGTGGCGGGTCAGCCAGACGGTCAGCAGGCTAGTTTCGCCTTGGCGACGCACATGGAAAAGAATTCCCTCATCTTGCAGAGTTTGGCTCAAGGGGAATGAGAGTAGCAGAGGAGGATGGGCGGTCGAAAGTAGGGAAGAAGGAGGGGTGACTCAGGGGTGAAAAATGTGTAGAAAGTCAAAATGGCAGCAGCCAAAGAGACGACAGTTTTAAAGGAAGCGAGCATGACGGGAGTTTCCCTGCATAGCGGCGCGAAGGTTCGTTTGACCGTAAAACCTGCGGCGGCGGGTTCGGGATATCAGTTTCGGAGAATGGATTTGGCGGATCAGCCGACGATTCCGGCGTTTTTAGAGAAGGTGAAGCAGGTGGAGCGGGCGACAACCTTGGCCGAGGGCAGCGTGAAAGTGAGTACGGTGGAGCACCTTCTATCGGCCTTGCGCGGGCTGGAGATTGACAATGCCTTGATTGAATTGGATGCGAACGAGCCACCGATTGGGGATGGCAGTGCGGCGCCCTTTCTGGAGATGTTGGCCCAAGCCGGGCGCAAGGAGTTGGAGGCGAATCGGGCCGTTTTTGAGATTCGGGAACCGGTCTATGTGACGACGCCGGATGGGGGTTACATGGCGGCACTGCCGCATGACGGATTTAAGGTTTCTTGTACGAATGCGAATCACACCCACCACCACACGCAGTTTTTGAGCTTAGAGATTGGGCCGGACAACTACGCGAAAGAGATTGGGCGGGCGCGAACGTTTGTGTTTTACGAGGAGGTGGAACCTTTGCTGGCGAAGGGATTGATCAAGGGCGGAAGTTTAGAAAATGCGATTGTCATTCGGGGGGAGTCGGTCATGAGCAAGGAGCCGCTGCGATATCCGGAGGAATTTGTCAGGCATAAAATCCTCGATATCATCGGAGACCTCGCCTTATTTCCGATCCCGATTCGGGGCCACATTTTAGCGGCTAAGACGAGCCACGGATTAAATCTTCTCTTCGCCAAGGCATTGTACAAAGCGTATCGGGCGTATCAGTCCTCTTTGATGCCGGTGGAAAATATTCCAGTGGGCGAGCGGGCGATGGATACGAACGATGTGATGAAGATTTTGCCTCACCGGTATCCGTTTCTGATGGTGGATCGGATTCTGCGGTTTGAGGGGGAGACGAAGGCGGTGGGGATTAAACTGGTCACGATTAATGAGCCCTACTTCCAGGGGCATTTCCCGGGGCATCCGATTATGCCGGGGGTGATGCAGATTGAGGCGATGGCGCAGGTGGCCAGTATTTTGCTGCTCCGGAACACGGAAAATGCGGGCAAGCTGGGTTATTTTATGAGTGTGGATAAGGCGAAGTTTCGCAAACCGGTGATGCCGGGGGATTTGATCACGATGCAGGTGGAGTTAACCAAATCGCGGGGCAAGATCGGAAAAGCGGAGGGGCAATGTTTGGTGAATGGGGAGGTGGTTTCGGAGGCGGAGTTGATGTTTGCCATCATCGATCGGTAGAAAGGGGGCAGAGTGGCCGTTCATTCGACAGCCGTGGTGCACTCCAGCGTGGAGGTGGGTGCTGGGGTTGAGATTGGGCCGTACTGTGTGGTGGGGGAGGGGGTGGAGTTGGGGGAGGGCTGTGTGTTACGGCACCATGTGAATTTGGAGGGGCCGAGTCGGTTTGGAAAAAAGAATGTGTTTCATCCTTTTTGTTCGATTGGGGGGAGGACACAGGATTTGAAGTATCGAGGGGAGCCGACTTACTTGGAGGTGGGGGATGAGAATGATTTTCGGGAGTTTGTCACCGTGAATCGTGGGACGGGGCCGAAGGAGAAGACGGTGATTGGAAGTCGGAACCATTTTTTGGCCTATGCGCACATCGCGCACAACTGCGTGGTCGGGAACGATTGTATTTTTTCGAATAACGGGACGTTGGCGGGACATGTGGTCGTGGGGGATTTTGCCGTGGTGGGTGGGTTATCCGCCGTGCATCAATTTTGTCGGATCGGGCGGCATGCGATGATCGGGGGGTGCACCAAGGTGGTGCAGGACGTGTTGCCTTATATGATCGCGGATGGGAATCCGGCGGTGACGCGGGCAGTGAACCTGACTGGGCTTCAGAGGAAAAACTTTGCGGAGGATTCGATCCGGGGATTGAAGGATGCGCTCAAGGTGCTGCTCAATCCGAAGTATAACTTGTCGCAGGCGCGGGAGTATTTGAGCGAGAAGGGCGCTTCGACGGCTGAGGTAAAAGAGTTGATTGAGTTTTTGCAAACTTCCGAGCGGGGGGTGGTGTTGCGCTAAAATCGACCTACGACCCCAAATCTGAAAAAGCGGCTCGTAAAGCATTCATTATGAACGACTTATTCGACCTACGACCCCAAGCAAGTTGTTGTGGGAGAGGGGGTTAGGGAGGGGGTTTTTGGGGTTTGTTGGGGGGGGTTAAAGGAGTTTGCGGAGTTGGGCGAGGGTGCGGGTATTGATGACGTCCTGAGGACGAAGCCAACCTTTGCGGGCGAGGGTGACTCCGAAATCGAGGAAGCGGAGGTGAGATGTTTTATGGGCGTCGGGGTTGATGCAGCAGAGGACGCCCAAGTCCCGAGCTTTGTGCCACCAGCGCCAGTCGAGATCGAGCCGCCACGGATTGGCATTCAGTTCAATCCACGTGCCGTTGGCCGCGGCCGCCTCAAGAATTTTGGGAATGTTGAGAGGGTAGGCCTCTCGTTCGAGAAGAAGCCTGCCGGTGGGGTGCCCGAGGCAGGTGACATGCTCATTTTCGATGGCACGGATGATGCGATCGGTCATCTCCTTTTCATCCGAGGTAAAACCGGAGTGGACCGAGGCGACCACGTAATCCAGTTCTTGAAGGAGCGTATCGGGAAAATCAAGTTTTCCGCCTTTGAGAATATCGCACTCCGTTCCAGACAGGAGAGTGCACTTAGGTTTCTTCGAGTTGAGGACTTTGATCTCTTCGATCTGTTTTTCCAGGCGTTTGGCGTCCAAGCCGTTGGCTTGGAAAGAGGATTTCGAGTGATCGGCAATGCCCAGCCACTCGAGTCCCAGTTCGGCGGCGGCTTGCGCCATGGCGGCGAGAGTATCCTGCCCGTCGCTGGCCAAAGTGTGATTGTGGAGGCATCCGCGGATCTGATCGCGCGTCAGGAGATCTGGCAGTTCATTTTTTTCCGCGGCGGCCACTTCCCCACTATCCTCGCGAAGTTCGGGGGGGATGAAGGAAAGACCCAGCGCCTGGTGAAGATCTTTTTCGTCTTTGAGTTTGAGGGGAGTTTTCGATTTTCCTTTGAGCAGACCCCATTCGCTGAGGTGGAGGCCTTGGTCGATGGCGCGCTGGCGAAGCGCAATATTGTGCTCCT
>Ga0247843_1007563_pt1 | contig 13260 bp, 11 predicted proteins | sample LaCruzMarch2017__FD_192420 | JGI IMG/M metagenome (GOLD analysis project Ga0247843, IMG submission 192420) | Freshwater microbial communities from meromictic Lake La Cruz, Castile-La Mancha, Spain - LaCruzMarch2017_8m | ecosystem: Environmental > Aquatic > Freshwater > Lake | place: Spain...
ATTTTCCCTTCCATGGCCTCGTCGAAATGAATCCCGAAACTTTCCCGCCCGACGCCCTCCCGCCGGATCTCGCGGCCATCCCGGTGATCAAACCGGGGAGCAAATAGAGGGTTTCCTGCCCGAGACGAATTTCTCCGGTCCGCCGCGACCATCGTAAAGAAACATTCCACCCCCTTGCTCCCCCGCCCCGAACGCGGTTAGGCTTTGATTCGTGAGGACAGTCCCCCCGGCTAGCCCAGTCGCCCGCCCCTGCGCTCCGCGGCGAAAACCCTGCACCCTCCCAGAGGGAGCACCATCATGAGCATGCGGCGCATTCTGGTCATCGGCCGCACCGATGTCGGTCGGCGTGTTTGTTCGCTCCTGACCTCCTCGGGAATTTCCGTCGTCCATTTGCACGAGCCGTCCGATGCCGAGCTGCGCGCCGAACTGGGTAAACATATCGACGGGGTAGCCGTCCTGCTGCACGACGACATTGAGGCCCTGCGCTACAGCCTGATGATTCATCACATCCGTCCCGACGCCAGCTTGTTCGTGGCCATGTTCGACCTCACCGCGCGCACCCAACTGCGAAGCGTGGTTCCGGGATGTGTCGTGTTGTCGCCCGCCGCCATTTCCGTTCCCTCCATGGTCGCCGGAGCGATCGAACCCCGTGCCGACGCGATCCGGCGGGAATCGACGCCGGAACTTCGTTCGTGGGTTTCGGTCACCGACCGCGGGGACGGCACGGCGCGCGTGGAATCCTACCGGACGCCCGAAGTACTGCGCCGGCGGGGACTGCTCGGCCGTCTGGCCGGACAATTCCGGCCGTTCGACTCCGGGTCGCGCGTGCTTCTCGGCGGCGCGGCGGGTTTGGTCGCAATCATCCTGGCGGACACCCTCGTCGGTTTGGCCCATGCGAATTTTTTGCGGGCCCTCTATGACGCCACCCGCACCACCGCCACCATTTCGGCTCCCGCCCTGCCAGACAACCCCCTGATCCTCATCTGGGCGACCATCGCGGCGCTTCTGGTCATGGGCTTCACCGCGCTTTTTGCCGCCGGCATCGTCAACTACCTCCTCTCCGGGCGCCACGTCGCCATCTTCGGCCGGCGGGCCATGCCACAGTTCGGTCACGTCATCGTAGTTGGCATGGGACAAGTCGGGTTGCGTTTGGCCCAGGAACTAAGGCAACTCGGCATCGCCGTGGTCGGCATCGAGCAAAATCCGAATGCCCGCACATTGCAGATCGCGCGCAGTTGCGGCATTCCGGTCCTGATCGGAGACGGCGCGTCCAAAGCCGCAGTCCGTGCCACCGGGGTCAAGGGGGCCGTTGCCCTCGTCGCCGCGAGCAGCCAGGAACGAGACAATATCGCAGTGGCCGTGGGTGCGCTCGCCGCCAATCCGCAATTGCGCGTCGTGATCCGCGCCGGCAGCGACGATGCCATCGATGAAACCCGCTCCCTTTTCCGCATTGGCGCTGTGGTCGATGTCAATGGCCTCACCGCTTCCTTCGTGGCCGCCTCCCTCGGCGAAAAGCCACCCTATGCGGTCATCGCCACCCCCGCCGGCAATATGGCGATCGAAGAATCCGGCGCCGTGGTTGAAACCTGGCCGCCGCATCCGCAGCGCTGCCCCTGCGCCTAAGGTCTCCCGCGCGGCTTCTCCTGGCGGCGGCAACCCGAGTCGTCGCCGTGGCATAGGGTGCCACTCCTCCACCCTCAAAGCGGTTGCAGCGCTACGACCCGCTGCGCCGCAGGTAGAAACCCGCGACCAGCATCATCAACCCGACCGTCACCGCACCGTCGTTGCCGAAAAAGTGCGGGGGCAAGGCAAAGATTTCGTCCGGGATAAAGTCAGCCAACACGAGACCGAAGGCGAAAAACCCCAGGACAATTAGAACATTCCCGATCAACCGGGCATGTCCGCGCACGTCGAATTCATCCATGCCAGAATGGGGCCACCCCGCACCCCGAAATTCAAACAAAAAACAGTTTGCCCCGCGCGGCAAGTCCCAGCACAATGCGCCCCGATATGGAAACCCTCCTCGTCTTAAGTCCGGGTCAATACAGCCTCGTTTACAACGTGCTGAGTTTGACCATCGCCGCCATGGGTGCTTCAACCGCGTTCTTCTTTTTGTCGCGCGGTTCCGTGCTCCCCAAATACCGTCCGGCCCTCGTTGTCTCGGGCCTAGTCACCCTCATCGCCTGTTACCACTACGTCCGCATCTTCATGAGCTGGACCGGTGCGTTTGAATTCGGCGACATGGGCTACATTGCCTCTGGTGAGCCGTTCAACGACGCTTACCGCTATGTCGACTGGTTGCTCACCGTTCCGCTTCTCCTTGTCGAATTGGTGGCTGTTTTGTCGCTGCCGAAAAGCGTCACCCGCTCCCTCCTTGTCCGCTTGGTCATCGCCGCGCTCCTCATGATCGGCCTTGGCTACCCCGGCGAAATTTCCGCCGATAATGGCACCCGCTGGTTGTGGTGGACATTGAGCATGATCCCCTTCCTCTACATCCTCTATGTGTTGTGGGTGGAGCTCTCCAAGTCGTTGGATCGTCAACCTGCTGCCGCCCAAGGCCTGATCAGCGGAGCCCGCATGCTTATTCTCGTGAGCTGGGCCTTCTACCCGATCGCCTTCATGCTTCCGATGCTCGGCATCGGCGCCGCTGGCTCGATCAACGTCGGCCTCCAGGTCGGCTACAGCATTGCTGACATCGTCGCCAAGTGCGGCCTCGGCCTCTACGTCTACTTCATCGCCCGCGCCAAGTCGGCCGACGAAGATCCGTCGTATGCCTCGGCCTCGCACTAAAAGCTAACGCTTAAACTCATCGCGGCCGGGGCCCCATAGCCCCGGCCGCTTTTTTTTCTTTTCCCCCTTAAGTCTCAAGTCTCCGTCTTCTCCCCATGCCTTCCCCTCGCGTTAACAAAGTCACACCCCGCGACAACCTCGCGCTCGTCGAACAAATCCTCACCGACGCCACCCTCACCCCCGGCCGTCTCGGCCAAGCCGCCGCCTATCTTCTCGAACGCCCCGGCAAACGTGTCCGTGCCCGCCTCGCCGTCGACCTCGCCGACAGCCTCCAACTCCCGCCCGAGCAAGGCATCGCTCTCGCCGCCGCCGTCGAACTCCTCCACAACGCCTCGCTCGTTCTCGACGATGTGCAGGACAACGACGAAATGCGCCGCGGCCGCGCCAGCATCTGGCGCACCTTCGGACGCAGCCAAGCCATCAACCTCGGCACGTTCCTCATCGCCCAATCCACGGCCCTCGCCGCGCGCCTTCCCGACATCAGTCCGCTTTTCGCCGCCACCTTGCGCGAAGCCACCGCCGGACAATCCGCCGAAATCGATTTCCACACCGCCACGCCCACCCTGCCCGCTTACGAAAAAATGGCCGAGGCGAAAACCGGTGCGCTCTTCGCCCTCGCCGCCCAATCCGTCGCCACCCTCGCCCGCCTCCCCGACGTCCTCGCCGCCATGATCGGAGGCTCCTTCGCCCGTCTCGGCGCGGCCTACCAGATCCAAGACGACCTCGCCGACGCTTTCGGACTCAAGGGCCGCGCCCGCGCCGGACTCGACCTTCGCGAGGGCAAAGCCAACAGCCTTGTGCTTTTCCATCTGGCCCTCCGGCCCGACGATCACGCCGCCCTCCTCGCCTTCCTCCGCAATCCATCCGCCCGCGCCGACAATCCCCAACTCGACGCGTGGCTCCAGCGACTCTTCACCTCCGGCGCCGTCGCCGCCGCGCAGGAACACCTCCACCGCCTCTGCGACGAAATCACCTCGGCCTCCGCCACGCTCCCTGCCCCCTTCGCCCCGCACCTCGCCACCCTCGCCGCCGGCATCCGCGAACCCGCCATCTTCCAACGCACCACGAATCCGACCACTTGTAGCGGCGGTCTATGACCGCCGCACCGTCCTCCTCACGCGCTCTCGTCATCGGCTCCGGCTTCGGCGGACTCGCCGCCGCCCTCCGCCTCCGCGCCCTCGGTAAAGAAGTCACCTTGCTCGAACGCCAACCCGACCACGGCGGACGCGCCCGCGTCTTCCGCCGCGACGGATTTTTCTATGACGCGGGCCCCACGGTCCTGACCGCCCCGTTCCTCTTCGACGAGCTCTTCGCCCTCTTCGGTGAAAATCGAGCCGACCACATCGAATTCCTCCCGGTCAAACCGTGGTATCGCATGATCGACGACCAAGGCCGCAGCTTCGACTACGGCGGCACCGTCGAAGACACCCTGCGCGAAATCGCCAAATTCAATCCGCTCGACCAACGCGGATACCTGCGCCTTCTCGAAAAATCCCGCAAACTCTACAACACAGGCTTCACCAAACTCGCCGCCGAACCCTTCAGCACTCTCACGGACATGATCCGCATCCTGCCTGATCTCGTTCGCCTGCGTGGCGACCGCACCGTTTACGATCTCGTCTGCCGTCACCTGCGCGATCCGTCTCTGCGCATGTTCTTCAGCATCCAACCCCTCCTCGTCGGCGGCAACCCGTTCGACACCTCGTGTCTTTACTCCCTCATCCACTACCTCGAACGCCAATGGGGTGTCTGGTTCCCCCGCGGCGGCACCGGCGCCCTCGTCGACGCCCTCCTCGCCCTCGGCAAGCGCCACGGCGTGCAGTTCCGCCATAGCGCCACCGTCGAAGAAATCCTCGTTCGCAACGGGCATGCCGCCGGCATCCGCCTCGCCGGGGGCGAACAAATCGAAGCCGGTCTCGTCGTGGCCAACGCCGACCCACCCACCGTCTACCGTCAACTCATCCCCGCCGTTCACCGCCGCAAGTGGACCGATCGAAAACTCGCCACCCGCAAATACTCCATGGGCCTCTTCGTCCTCTTTTTCGCCGCCAACCGCCGCTACGAAGACGTCGCCCACCACACCATCCTCTTCGGCCCTCGCTACCGCGGACTCCTCGATGACATCTTCAAGCGCGGCATCATCGCCGACGACTTCAGTCTCTACCTCCACCGTCCCACCGCCACCGATCCGTCGATGGCACCCGACGGACAAGACACCTTCTACGTCCTCTCCCCCGTCCCCAACCTGCAGCACCCCATCGACTGGGACACCGAGGGGCCCCGTTACGCCCAGCGCATCCTCGACCACCTGCAAAAAACCATCCTCCCCGATCTCGACCAACACCTCGTCTCCCAGTTCCACATTGCCCCGCCCTACTTCCGCGACGCCCTCCTCACCACGCACGGCACCGGCTTCTCCATCGCCCCCATTCTCACGCAATCCGCCTGGTTCCGCTTCCACAACGAAAGCGAAGACGTTCCCGGCCTCTACTTCGTCGGCGCCGGCACCCATCCCGGAGCCGGCATGCCCGGCGTCCTCAGCTCCGCCAAAGTCGTGGAAAACCTCCTCCGCCGCGCCGCATGAACTGCAAGCGAACAACTCCCGTGGCATGGGCATCCCTGCCCATGACGACCCCAAGCCCATCGGCAGGATGCCAATGCCACTTTTCCCCCACCCTTCCCTCTGTGCCCTCTGCGTCCTCTGCGGTTAAGATCCCTCCGTCCCAGTGAGCACGCAGACCCCCGAATCACTCATCGCCCGAGCCGGCAAAAGCTTCCACCTCGCCGGCAAATTCCTCCCGCCCGAACGCCGCACCGCCGCCACCCAACTTTACGCCTTCTGCCGCGGCCTCGACGACCTCGCCGACGAAACCGGCGACGCCGCCCAACTCGAAGACGTCGCCACCGCCCTCGAAAAGAACGACTGCTCCCACCCCCTCGCCGCCCTCTACCTCACCCTCGAAAATCCCGATCCCGCCCCGGCCATCGCCCTCGCCCGCGCCTTACGCGACGACACTGGCCCGACGCAAATCGCCGACGAACGCGCCCTCCTCCGCTACGCGCACGGCGTGGCCGGCACGGTCGGACTCATGATGGCCCGCGTCCTCGGCGCCACCGATCCCGCCGCCGCGTGGCCCGCCATCGACCTCGGCATCGCCCTCCAACTCACCAACATCGCCCGCGACACCCGCGAAGACGCCGACCACGCCCGCCGCTATCTCCCCGCCACCTGGCTTGACCTCCCACCCGCTTCCATCCGAAGCGCCCCCGAGCGCGTCCACCAAGCCGCCCTCCACTGCCTCTCCCTCGCCGGGCCCTACTACACCAGCGGCCTCGCCGGACTCACCTATCTCCCACGCGAATCACGACGCGGCATCCTCATCGCCGCCAAAGTCTACCGCGAAATCGGCGAGGAACTGGGCCGACGCGGACCCCATCGCACCGAAGACCGCGTGGTCGTGCCCGCTTGGCGCAAGGCAACGCTGGTGGCAGGAGTTCTTCTCGGCGCAGCCCCTTGGCCAAACGAAAAGCCCGTGCATGACATCGCACTGCACCGCCAACTGGACGGCCTAGCGGGGGTTCACATATGACACCCCCCTGTAGCGGCGCCGTCCCCGGCGCCGAATCCAAAACGCCCGCCGTCGAGCATGATGGCGCCACATACGACATCGCCTTCGCCGGCGCTGGCCTCGCCGCCATCAGCCTCGCCATCCGCCTCGCCGCGCTCCCCGATCCGCCCAAGATCATCCTCATCGACCCCCGCACCGAATTCCCCCGCGACCGCACCTGGTGCCACTGGCAACTTCACGAAAACCCTTTCGACAGCGCCATCACCCACCGCTGGCACCGTTGGGCTGTCCGCGCCTCCTTGTTAGGCACGGTCGCCGCAGCGACTGCCCGCACGCCCTACGTCCGCATCCCCGCCGACCGCCTCCACCAAATCGCCGCCGAAAAGCTCACCGCCTCCCCCAACGTCACCATCATCCGCGGCGTTTCCGTCAACACCATCGACCACCACCCCGACCGCACCACGCTCCATCTTTCCGACGGACAGCAAATTACGGCCAACTGGACCTTCGACAGCCGTCCCCCCGAAAACGACAAAGCCCCCTGGCGCCAAATCTTCCGCGGCCTCGAACTCCACTCCCCCGAAGCCAACCTCGATACCACCACGGTAACCCTCATGGACTTCCAATCCGCCGACTCCGGCGGCATCCGCTTTTTCTACGTCCTCCCCCTCGACCCCCAAACCGCCCTGGTCGAAGACACGTGGCTGGTTCCATCCGGCAAATCTCCCACCTTCTCCAACGACGAAATCGTGTCCTACGCCCGAAACAATCTTTTCCCCACAAGCTGGCAAGTCCGCCACCAAGAAGAAGGCAACCTCCCCATGGGCCTCCTCCGTGCCCTCAAAATAAAAAACCGCATCATCCCCTGGGGCACACCCGCCGGCGCCGTGCGTCCATCCTCCGGCTACGCCTTCTCCCGCATCCAACGTGCCAGCGAGACTATGACACAATACTGGTCGCAACACCACTCACCCGAGTCCGTCATCACCCACGAATCCAGACTCCTCGCGTGGATGGACCGCGTTTTCCTTCGCGCCATGACCCGCCACCCGGAACGTGTTCCAACCTATTTCACCCGCCTCTTTAATCGCGTCCCGCCCGATGCGCTCATCCGTTTTCTTGAGTCGGAGCCGCGCCCCGCCGATATTCTGCAAGTCATGCGCGCCCTGCCGCCCGCGCCTTTCCTCGCCGCCGCGCTCCGATGAACACTTGGTTCCCCTCCTTCCGTCGCCGCCACACCCTCGCGGTTGTGGCTCTCCTCGCGCTGACCCTCATCGTTTCCCCGCTGGTCCCAGCGCTTCCGCTCTCCATTCAATTGACCCTCCTCGCCGCAGCCGTCGCCATCTTCGGACTCCCCCACGGCGCGCTCGACTTGGCACTGGTCCAGGGCGCCTCCGGCGGTTCGTGGCGCGCCCTCGCCGCAGCCGTCGGCGTCTATCTTGTCGTCTCCGCCGCCGTCCTCGCCGTTTGGCTCGCCGCCCCGGTAGTTGCCCTGGGCGGATTTCTCGCCATCGCCATCGTCCACTTCGGCCTCGGCGATACCGAAGATCTGCGCGGACCCCAGCGCGCCCTCGAAGTCATCGCCCGCGGCGGCTTCGCTGGCATTGCCCCGCTCGTCTTTCACCCGCAAACCACCCGCGACCTCTTCGCCCTCTTGGTCGGGCCCAACGCGACCGCCACGCTCGATAGCACGATCAGCACCGTCATGCCCGCCGCCGGATGGCTCTGGGTCGCCTGTCTGGTCACGGCCCTCCTCTGGCGCCTCCTCCAACGCACCCCCGGCTGGCTTCCCGCCACGGCCGAACTCCTCCTCACCACCGCCATCTTCGCCGTCTTCCCTCCGCTCGCCGCGTTTCTCCTCTATTTCAGCTTCGTGCATTCCTTGCGCCACATCGCCGACCTCGGTGCCGCCCGCTTCCCCGAGTCCGCCGCCCTCGCCCGCCGCTGGCTTCTCCTCGAGAGCCTCCCCTTCACCGCCGCCACCGTTCTCCTCGCCACCCTCGCCTGGTTTCTCTTCGCGCAGTCCATCGACTTCAACGAAGCCCTGCTCCGCATCATCTTCTGGGGACTCAGCGCCCTCACCATGCCCCACATGATCCTCACCGCGTGGTGGCACGGTCGCGGCGACCCGCAACCCGGCGACCTCTTCACCCGCCATGTCTGAAGCCGTCCACGCTTTCTTCTCGCAGTGGGACATCTACCGTCTCTGCATCGAGCACAACACGCTCTTCCACCGCGAGGTCGGCGAGATCCTGCGGCGCGAATGGCTCGCCCGCACCGATCCTTTCACCTTCCTCGACCTCGCCTGCGGCGACGCCGACCTTACCGCCGCCGCCTTGTCGGGAACCAAGGTCTCCTCCTACACCGGTGTCGATTTTTCCACCCCGGCGATTGCTCTCGCTGCGGAAAAAACGGCCACCCTTCATCACCCGCGCCGTTTTCACGAACAGGACTTCACGCACTTCCTGCGCGACAACACCGAAACCTTCGACGTCATCTATCTCGGCCTCTCTCTGCATCATCTCGAGACCGCCAGCAAGCGCGAGATGATGCAACACCTCCGCCGCGCCACGGCCGAGGGCGGATCCTTCTACCTCTTCGAACCCATCCTGCACGAAGGCGAATCGCGCGAGGGCTATGTCGAGCGTTGGTCCCAAGCGATGGACGGCCCATATGATCCGTTCCCACCCGCCGCCCGCGCCGCCTTGCGGGACCATGTCCGCGAATCGGAACGACCGGAATCAGTCGAAGAATACCTCGAGTCCGCACACACTTCCGGATTCTCCCGCGGTAAAATCCTCTTCACCGACCCCGGCAATTTCTACGCCCTCTTCCGCTTCAAAGGCTAACCAAAGCACCCTCCCCCGCCTGCCGCCGCCCCGCCCTACTGGGAGAGCAGTTGCTGAAACTCCGGCGTGCCTCGCACCATGGCATACATCGGGTCATTCGCGAGGGCGGACTTGGCCTGGATCCCGCCGATTTGGATGGCCCGGCGGGCCGACTCGAGGAACGAATTCATTTCCCGGTTGGCAAACTCGAAGCGGGCCAAGGCGAGCCAAACCCCCGCATCGTTGGACATCACCGTGGCCAACCGGCGCGCCGGGCCGAGACCCGCCTGCCACTGGCCGTTGCCGTTGCTGAAATCAACGGCGAACTTGAGAAAGTCCGGATTATCACCAAAAACCGCAGCCGATTCTTCGAGTTGTTTCCGGGCAGCATCGGGTTGTCCGGTCTCCATGTAAAGACGGAGCAAGTTGGAAACCATCTCGGCGTTTTGCGGGTTCGCCGCCAATTCCCGTTGCAATGCGTCGATCTCACGCTCCGCCTCGCGCAACCGGGTGACCCTCTCACGCGCCTTGGACACCCCACGGTTGTTCGGGTCCCCCTCGACGGCACGATCCCAAATTGCGGCCATCTCATCCCAGCGTTTTTGCATCCGCAGGATATCACTCAAAGCCACGAGCGACTCCATGTTGTTCGGGTGCAATTGCAACGCCTGACGATAGGCCCGCTCGGCTTCGCTCCACATCTGCCGTGCGCGGTAAATATTGCCCGTCGAATTGCGCAACTTGGAGAACGACCGCTTTGCATCGAAGTCCTCATGGAAATTTTTGTCCGCCAGCAACCGCTCGACGTAATCGTTCCAATAACGGAAATCCTCGGCCACCGCCTCCGGGGGCAATGTCTCGAGCGGTTCCTTGTTCAGCCGGTAGCTCAAGCCGTTGGGCACCGCGTAAGGATAGGTCCACTCCATGGGGAAACTTTCCTCGATGAAAAATTCCCGCTTGTCCTTGTTCTTCTCGAAAATCCACTGCGCGATGGCCGCGTGGTAGAGGATGCCGATATTCGGATCCTGCGGATTGGCTCCGGGCGGCAGGCTCATGGAGACATTGCGCACGATCTCGATCAGTTCCTGCTCGCTCGGCATGATTGTTTCATCGACCGGATATTGCTTGTCGCGTCCCAGCCACTTTTCGAACCAGCCTTTGGCTTTCGGGCGTCCCGGCGCATAGTGGTCGTGGATGTATTTCTGATAGAACGCATCGGCCAACGCGTTTTGCGTGACAATGACCAGATCACGCCGGTCGAAATCCGCATCCCGCCGGTCCTTCGGATCGACGAAGCTTTCGCCGAGTACCATGTAGGTCGGCACAAACCGCCCCGGATCCGTGCCGCCGAAAACAAAGGCACCCTTCGGCAAATCCTTCAGCATGTCGTGTCCATACTGCCAGCCGAACCAGTGGTCGCGCTGACTGCAGAGCGGCGCATTCTGGATCCCCGTCCAGAGAGGGAGGAGCGGCAGCACATAAGCCGCGTAGCGCAGACCCGGACGCATGGACGTCAACCTGGCCAACACATAGCCCGTGCCCGCCGCGCAGAGCAGGGCAAAAAGGAGGTAAGCGTAGCCGTGATAGGGAAACTGCAATGACCATGAGTCGATCGTCGTTTCCGTGCGCTCCATGATCGGCTGCAGGAAGGCTGAGAGGATGAAGCCGAAGAACAGGAGATAGAGGAAAGTCCGCTGACGCAACGGCAGGCGGAACACCGCCAACACCGCGGCAAAAAATGCCGCGACACTCCACGGGGTGAAATTCTCCATCAGCTTGGCCCAATAAAAATTGGTGAATTCACGACCGAGTTGCAGGGTGGAAACACGTTCGGGATCCTCCGCTTGCGGTGGTTTCTCCGGGGCGGTGCCCATCCCTTTGCCCAGGGTTCGCACGATGAGGTCAGACAAACTCCCCGCGTATTGCGTGCGGTTGATCGAATAAAAAAATCCCTCCGGAGTGCTGGTGTAACCCCAGTTCATCGGCGGATTGGTCGACGAGGCGAAAGGCATGTAGGCGTAAGGCAGAAGGCCGAGGATGACAACCACCGGCACGAGCAGGACGATTTTGAGGTCCGTGCGCCGCCATTTCAGGACGAGCAGGACGATCAACCCGAGCATGGCGAAGTAAAAAAAACGCATAGCCGTCGACCAGGTCGTGGCATCGTTGGATAGCCAGGCAAATCCCAGGTAGACCAGTGCCCCGCTGACCACCGACGCGACAAGCACCTCCCAGAACACCGATCGCCTGACCAGCAAGGGCACGAGCAGCGGCAAAGGGGCCAGCGCGAGCGTCAGATGGTGATTGCTCATGCCAAGCGAGAAGGCAAAAAACGTGGCGAGGATCGGCCGGTCAGCCTGCGGACGCCGTACCCACCAATAAAGCGAAGCGACAAAAAGCCCCATCAGCAGTCCGTGGAGCGTGTAAACCTCCGCAATGACCGCTTGAGTCCAGAACGAGAAACTGAAGGCGAAGAGCAGCCCGAACGACACCGCAATGAGGCCGGTCAACAACGGGGCAACCGCGATCGGTTTCTGCATTCCACCCCACCACGGCATCATCCAGCGCAGCATGCTCGCGGCAACCAGCGTGGTCACCCCGACGGCCAGCGCTCCGCACAGTCCGCTGAAAAGATTGATCTCCCAGGCCGCATTGCCGAGCGGCAGCAACTGGAAGAGCCAGGCAAGGATGGTCCAAAGCGGATACCCCGTTGGATGCGGCACGCCAAAGTGCTGCGCCGCGACAATGAACTCACCGGAATCAAGGAGGCCAACATTCGGCTGCGCCGTGTAGAAATAAACCACCCCGCTAACCAAGGCGGCCACCAGCGCAGCCCACCAGTCAGCGCGGATGAAAAGCGGTTGCCGCAGGTCGGCATCCTCGGGTTCGGTTACTTGCGCCATAACAAAGTCAGCCCTTCAGCAAACACGTTTCCCGCCCCCGACACAAGCCTTCCACCCATGGCAAAACAACCGATCGTCAGGTGGATCGCGATGTCCCTATCGTGATTTCCCGGGCAAATTACCGCGCCGCGCCGGCGCAATCCACCCTCCCTTTTGGTCAAAGATACAGCTTGTGGGTTGGTCTCGAGGAAAACGCCGATGCGGCATGCCGGTGCGGCCGTCTGCGACCACCGAACCCTTGCTCACTCAGGTCTGCCCTCCGGTTCGCCTGGCGCTGTCTCCACTGCATTCCGGCTCAGGTTTCTTGCCCCAGTTTTCTTTACTACCCCACCATGCCCTCGGCCATCTCATGCAATTCATCGGACACCCTTTTGCGTTCGGCCGCGTCCAAACGGTCGATGAAAAGTATCCCATCCAAATGATCGACCTCATGCTGGAGCGCACGGGACAGCAGGCCCTCGGCCTCGAATTCGATTTTGTTTCCTTCGAGATCGATTCCTCGGACCCGCACCACCGCCGGCCGCTCCACCTCGCCGTGGACACCGGGGATACTCAAGCAGGCCTCGCTGCAGGACTGCCTCGGTCCGGTCAACTCGAGTTCCGGATTCAGCAGCACCATGGGCATGTGTTTCCGCACCGGCCGCGACTTACCGCCGATGCGCAGGACGCTGGGACGCTTTTTCGCTTCGCTCGTGTCGATCACGACAATACGGCGCGCCACGCCGACCTGATTGGCCGCCAACCCGCATCCGTCATGCGCATACATTGTCTCCAACATATCGTCAGCCAAACGGCGCAAGGCGTCGTCTATTCCGGCAATCGGCTCGGCTTTGGCGCGCAAGACAGGGTGTCCCAATTTGGTGATCGCGAGCATGACTCTATTGTTCCATCGTTTCCGGCGGGCGGGCAAAGGCCGGGAGATTGCGGATCCCCGCATCACGCAGCGCATCAATGATCCGCACGATGAGGCGAAACGGAACGCCTTCGTCGGCCTGCAGCGCGATCCCGCGTGCCGGGTTCGCTTCGTTGACCCGCCGCAGCTCCGCGGCCAGCGTTTCCAAAGCCACCGGCTGCCCGTCCAGTTGCAATGTTTGCTCGTCTTTCACCTCAAGGAGGACCGGTTCCTCCTTAGTCTCGGCCGCCGCGGCGGATTTCGACTCGGGCAGCGCG
>Ga0247843_1007567_pt1 | contig 13255 bp, 9 predicted proteins | sample LaCruzMarch2017__FD_192420 | JGI IMG/M metagenome (GOLD analysis project Ga0247843, IMG submission 192420) | Freshwater microbial communities from meromictic Lake La Cruz, Castile-La Mancha, Spain - LaCruzMarch2017_8m | ecosystem: Environmental > Aquatic > Freshwater > Lake | place: Spain...
TGCCGATGGCGCCATTTCGGCGGTGCATGGTCGAGCCGTGGCTCATTGGTTGGCCGTGGAAGTGGTGGCGTTTGATAACGCCTTGAAAGCCTTTGCCCTTGGACTGGCCGATCACATCTACAAATTGACCGGCTTCGAAGGTGGTCACGGGAAGCGTTGCTGTCTCCGGGGCGGCTTCTCCCTCGGCGAGGCGGAACTCGCGGATGAACCGCTTGGGAGTGGATGCGGATTTGGCGAAGTGGCCGGTCATGGCCTTGGGAACACGCTGGGGCTTTTGTTCCCCGTAGCCGACTTGGGCGGCGGAGTAGCCGTCCTTTTCGACGGTTTTCACCTGAAGAATGTGGTTGCCCCCGGCTTCGATGACGGTGGCTGGTGTGACACGACCCTTTTCATCGTAGATGCGGGTCATGCCGATTTTTTTTCCGAGAAGTCCTATGCTCATGGCTGATTAGATTTTGATTGTGATGTCGACGCCGGCGGGGAGGTTGAGCTTGCGGAGCTCGTCCACCGTCTTGGAGGTGGGCTCGACGATGTCGAGGAGACGTTTGTGGGTGCGAATCTCGAATTGCTCCATCGATTTTTTGTCAACGTGTGGGGAGCGGTTCACCGTGAAGCGCTCGATGCGTGTGGGGAGTGGGATTGGGCCGGTTACCTTCGAACCGGTGCGTTTAGCGGTTTCCACGATTTCCGATGCCGAGGCGTCGAGAATGCGATAGTCGAATGCCTTGAGGCGAATTCGGATTTTTTGTCCATTGTGTGCTGCCATAATTTGTAAAGAGCTATTGAGGTTTTCTGCTAATTGCCGCCAATTGGCGGGGACGTGCAGAGTAGGGTTTTGAGGAATTAAGGCAAGGAAATTTTGGAAAAAGTTCCAGCCTGTGTCCGTCGGTCTGCAACTCTGGCGCCAAGCCCGTGCGAGAGGGCCTTCGGAGTCCAGTGCAGGCGGGGGCGGCGATAGCGGAGAACTGCATTTCGGCAGGGCCTGGAAGTCGCCGTCGAGGAGCTTGAAAGCATGCTCAGCGCCGTTCTGTATGGAGTTTTCCCGGCGCGGATGTTGTAGCCGGGAAGCAGAGGCAATCCTCGCAGGCGCGCTTTTTGGAAAACCGTGTCAAGGATAAAATGAATCCCTTGAGCCCGAAGTTTTGCGAGCCTGCGCTGTGGATCGGGGCACTTTCGTCAAGGAAAAAATGCCTGGCAGGAAATTTCCTCGGGGAGCCGGCGGGAGGGTTTGCCGGCTCGGCAGGGAAGGGGTCAGCCGAGGGCGAGTTGGGCGGTTGAGATTTCGAGAATCTCGTTGGTGATGCTTGCCTGGCGGGCTTTGTTGTATTCGAGGGTGAGGTCTTTAACCAGGCCCTTGGCGTTGTCGGTTGCGCTTTTCATGGCAACCATGCGGGCGCTTTGCTCCGAGGCGCGGGTGGCGAGTTGGGTCTGGTAAACGATGTAATGGATGTAGGCTGGAAGGATGGCCTCCAGGACGGCTTCGGGAGAGGGTTCGAACTCCATGCCTCCGTCGATCTTTGGCATCGGCTCGTAGAGGCTTTTGATTCCGAGTTCGTCGAGGCTGGTGATGGGAAGGATGGTGAGGGTGGTGGGGGCCTGTGAGAGGGTGTTGACGAAGCGGGGATAAAGAATGGTGACTTTATCAACAGTGTGGTCGAGGAATTTCTCGATGCAGAATTTGGCGATTTGTTTGCATTGCAGAAACGTGGGTCGCTCGGCGAGGGGGAAGTCGGCAAGAATTTTGCGGCGTGTGCGGGAGAGGAACTGGGTGCCCTTGCGGCCGATGCTCACGTATTGGGTCTTTCCGGCATCGTAGGCCATGGCCTCGCGCAGGACGTTTGTATTGAGCGCTCCGCAGAGTCCCTTGTCGGTGGACATGAGAATGACGAGTTCGTTTTTCACCTCGCGGCGCTCCAGGAGTGGGTGGCAGGACGGGTCGATGGCGTCGCGGACGGAGACGATGACGCGATTGATGAGTTGCGCGTAGTCGCGGCCGGCGATGGCCGCCTGCTGAGCCTTGCGCATTTTCGAGGCCGCGACCATTTGCATGGCCTTGGTGATCTGCGCGGTGTTTTTGACCGACTTGATGCGTCGGCGGATGTCACGAAGATTGGCCATGGAACGTTACAGCGTGTTAAAGGACTTGAATTCCTCGAGGGCAGCAGCGAGTTCTTTCTCGATTTGCTCGTCGAACTGGCGTTTTTGGCCGATTTTCTCAAGGAGGGGGGCTTTGCGGTTCTCAATAAACTCCACGAATTTGGCTTGGGTGGATTTGACCTTGTCCACAGCAACCGGATCGAAGAGACCCTTTTGCATTGACCAGAGGATGATTGCCTGCATCTCGACGCTGACCGGGTTATATTGTGGCTGTTTGAAAAGCTCCACGATGCGCGCTCCGCGCTCGAGGGTCGCTTTCGTTTTGGCGTCGAGGTCGGAGCCGAACTGAGCGAATGCGGCGAGTTCGCGGTATTGAGCCAGATCGCCTTTGATTTTTCCAGCGACCTGTTTCATGGCTTTGATCTGGGCGGCTGAACCAACGCGGGAGACGGAGAGGCCCACGGAGATGGCGGGTCTGATGCCTTGGTAGAACAGATCGGTCTCGAGATAGATCTGGCCATCGGTGATCGAAATCACGTTGGTGGGGATGTAGGCCGACACGTCGCCCGCTTGGGTCTCGATGATCGGCAGGGCGGTGAGCGAGCCGTCGCCGGCTTCTACCGAGAGGCGGGCGGAGCGCTCGAGAAGGCGGCTGTGGAGGTAGAATACATCTCCCGGGTAGGCTTCGCGGCCGGAGGGGCGTTTAAGGAGGAGTGAGATCTGGCGGTAGGCGTTCGCGTGTTTCGTGAGGTCGTCAAAAACAATGAGCGCGTCCATGCCGTGGTCCATGAACCATTCTCCCATGGCTGCGCCGGCAAAGGGAGCGATGTATTGATCCGCTGCGGGATCCGAAGCGGTGGACGCCAACACGATCGTGTATTTCATGGCGTTGTGATTCTCGAGCGTGGTGACGGCGCGGGCGATGTTCGCATTTTTCTGGCCGACGCCTACGTAGATCGAGTAGAGCGGGCGGAAGTTTGGGTCGCCGCTTTCCTCACCGGCTCGGTTGATGCGGGCCTGGTTGATAATGGTGTCGATAGCGATGGTCGTCTTGCCGGTGGCACGGTCGCCGATGATGAGCTCGCGTTGGCCACGGCCGATAGGGATCATCGCATCGACGCTCATGATGCCAGTCTGCACGGGCTGGCTTACGGAGCGGCGTTTGATAATGCCAGGAGCGATTTTTTCAACCGGGTAGGTGGTGTCGTGCGGGATGGGGCCCTTGCCGTCGAGCGGACGGCCGAGGGCGTCCACGACGCGTCCGAGGAGACCTTTGCCAACGGGGACGGAGAGCAGGCGGCCTGTGGTCTTCACCTCATCGCCTTCGCTGATCTTGGTGTAGTCGCCGAGGACGATGACGCCCACTTCGGTTTCCTCGAGGTTGAGGGCGAGGCCCATGATGCCGCCGGGAAACTCCAACATCTCATTGAGTCTGGCTGCGCTGAGGCCTTCCACGCGGGCGATACCATCGCCGATTTCGCGGACGGTGCCGACGTTGGTCTGGCGTGCGGCGTGGCTTTTGACGGTGCTGATTTTTTCTTCGAGTTCGAGGACGATGTTGCTCATGTGAGTGGGATGATGTGTCAGGATTGTTTAAGTGATTCGAGGCGGGACTGGATGCTTCCGTCCCAAACGTTGCTGCCGAGTTGGATGCGAAGGCCTCCGATGAGCGAGGGGGAGTGGCGGAATTCTGTGCTGATGTCGCCGAATTTGGATTGGAGGCTCTTAGCGATCTCGCTGCGGCGGGGTTCGGCGAGTTCGGTGGGGCTCTCGATGATGGCGTGGTGTCGGGCGACTTCGAGGCGAACGAGGCGCAGGAGGAACTTGAGCATCTGGACGTAGTCGCGTGGTTTTTTCTCCGCGATTTCGGTTGTGATGAGGCGGAGTCGGTTGGTGTCGATGCGACCATCCACCATGGCGAGATCGAAGAGTTGCTTTGACTGGCGGCGTGCTTCCCGGCTGAGTTTCATTGTGTGGGATCAGGCTGCGAGTTGCTTCGCTGTCTCGCCCGCGAGGCGTTCCTGGTCGGCTTCGGTAAGAATCCTGCCAGCGACTTTGGCGGTGGTGTCCACGACGAGGTGAAGCATTTCCTTCTTGACTTCGGCGACCATGCGGGCGCGCTCGAGTTCCACGTTTTCGTTGGCTTTGACGATGATATTTTCCGCGTCTTTGATGGCCTGCTGAAGGTGTTTTTGGGTCGAGGCGTCGCTGGAGGCGCGGCTTTCTTCGATCATGCGCTGCGCGTCCTCATTGGCCTTGCGGAGGATTTCCTGGCAACGAATCTGGGACTCGGCGAGTTGTTTTTTGATTTTTTCCGCGTTGGCTTGGCCATCCTCGATGGTTTGGCGGCGTTGCTCGAAAACGGCGATGATCGGAGCAAAGGCGAATTTCTTTAGGATCACGTAGACGATGAGAAAGAGGATGACTTGGGCCAGAAACTTGGGCCAAGTGACGCCGAATTGGGTGAAGAGCTGGGTGACGGTATCCATGGAAATTGGGTGGGCTTTTTTTTTAAGAAAATGGGCCGGAGTCGGCGGTTTTAGCGCGCGACCCCGGCGATGGGATTAGCGTCCTCCGAAGGCGAGGATCAGGGCGTAGATGGCGATGGCCTCGGAGAGGGCCATGCCAATGATGCTCAGGGTGAGCACTTTTCCGGAGGCGCCAGGATTGCGGCCGACGGCTTCAACAGCTTTCGCGCCGATCATTCCGATGCCGATGGCTGCCCCGGCACCCGCAACGGCGAGCGTGAAGCTGCCTGTGATTCCGCCTGCGGTCGCGGCGGCTTCTGCAATGAGTTGTGGTATCATTTATATGTTTCTATTTGGTGTTCTCCCCGCTGCCCGCAGACTTGCCACGGTCACAACGGAAAAATTTTCTAGTGCTCCTCCTCCTCGTCATGGGAGGTCGAGAGTTGGATGTAAACGGCGCAGAGAAGCATGAAGACGGTGGCTTGGAGGAGGCCGACAAGCAGTTCAAGAAAGTAGAACGGAAGGGGAATTGTGATTGACATGAGGCTGCTCGCCCAGTCTGGAAGCCCCAGTTGCTTGCCTAGGGTGATCATTGTGGTGAGGAGATTTTCGCCGGCGAATACGTTGCCGTAGAGTCGGAGCGAGAGGGAGACCGGGCGGAAGGCCATCGATACAACCTCGATCACCCCAACAAAAAGAAATACCGGGATCAGGATGATCGCCATCGCTCCCGTGAGACCACCTTTGACACCGAAGATGTGGTTGAGGAAATTTTTCACCCCCATCTCGGAGATCGACCAGTAGAGCCAGAAAACCATGAACACCGTTGCCATCGCGAGTGTCATGTTGAGATCTGCTGTGGTGGGCCGCAGAAGCGGGACGGTGACATCTGGGACGTTCAGGAAGCCTTCGCCTGGTTTGCCCCAGCCGATGGAACCGACTCCGGGCAGGAGGGCGAACCAATTTGAGACGATGATGAAAATGAAAAGGGTCGCCAGGAGTGCGAAAACGCGGGAGACCATGTGGGTGCCGACGATGCTCTCGACGAGGTCGTAAAGCCCCTGCACAACTGCTTCAAAGAAATTCTGGGTCGGCCCCGGAATGACGGTCATGTTTTTGGTGGCTTTGCGGGCGAACCAGATGATGAACGAGGCGACAACAGCACTCACGAAGACGGAATTTGAGAGCCAGTCGATGAAGGGTTCTCCCGCATCGGTCAGCAAAATCGACGGTGCGTCCAGTGACAATACGGCGGCAAATAGAGGTGAAAACGGCATGGCTCTTGATTGAAAAAGTCGGTTTCCGCGTGACCGGGGAAGATGGGGGTGCTGACGCTCAATGAGGGTCAAAACCTTCCCGGTTGCGAGATGGGCTTTTTATCATTCGGAGAAATTGAAGCAACCTAAAAGACAAGGAAACCGGGTTTGGCGCACGAAGCCTTCGTGCGGCGGGGATTCTGGTTTCCATTTCGCCGGGCGGCCATGCGAAGCCTCGGGGCGCGCGGTTCATGTGCCGCAGAACGTCTGATAAACTCCCGAGCCGGGCGGGGGAGGGGTGCGGTAGCGCGCGTGGGATTGTGTCTTCGCGTAGGGGTCTGCGAGGGCGTCGAGCAGGTCTTGCATCACCGAGAAATCGTTTTTTTCGACCGCGGCTTCCAGGGCCTCCTCGACATTGTGGTTGCGGGGAATGATGGCAGGGTTGGCACTCCGCATGAGTGCGGCGGATTCTTGGAGGGTCTGCGGTTGGCGGGCGAGACGTGCGCTCCAGCGGGCGTGCCAGACCTGCAATTCCGCCTCCGCGATGGAGGTGGGCTCCGGAGCGAGGTTGCGAAAGGTATTGGTGTAGTCCGCCCGAGTCCGCTTCATCCAATGCAACAGATCCTCGAAGAGCGAGGCATCGTCGTCCTCTTCGGCGAACAAGCCGAGCTTGGCCCGCATGCCCGAGAGCCAGTGCCGCCGGAAGCTCCCGGGAAATGTAGCCAGCGATTGCTTTGCGATCGCCACGGCCCGGGTCTCATCCTCATCGAGCAAAGGCAGCAGGGATTCCGCAAGGCGGGCGAGATTCCAGTGGGCGATGTTGGGTTGGTTGCCGTAGGCGTAGCGCCCGTTGCGATCGATCGAGCTGAAGACCGTGTCGGGATCATAGGCATCCAAAAAGGCGCACGGCCCGTAGTCGATGGTCTCGCCCGAGAGTGCCATATTGTCGGTGTTCATGACCCCGTGGACGAATCCCGTCAGCAGCCATTGTGCGATGAGCTTTGCTTGGCGATCGATCGCTCCCTCGAGCAACGCGCGGTAGGGATCTCTGGCCTTTGCCATCTCGGGATAGTGTCGTTGGAGAGTGTGGTCGGCGAGGCCCCTCAGCGCTCCGATGTCGCCTTTCGCGGCGGCATATTCAAACGTCCCAACGCGAATATGACTTGCCGCAATGCGAGTGAGAACCGCCCCGGGCAATGCGTCATCCCGATGCACCACCTGCCCTGTGGTTGCCACTGCGAGGCTCCGTGTGGTGGGAATGCCGAGCGCGTGCATGGCCTCGCTGATGAGGTATTCTCTGAGCATCGGGCCCAACGCCGCGCGACCATCGCCCCGGCGCGAGAAGGGGGTGCGTCCCGAGCCTTTGAGTTGCACGTCAAAGCGCTTGCCGCCCGGTGTGAGGTGTTCGCCAAGGAGGATCGCCCGACCGTCACCAAGCATGGTGAAATGCCCGAACTGGTGCCCGGCATAGGCCTGCGCGAGCGGCTCGGCGCCGTCCGGGATCGCATTGCCCGCAAAAATCGCTGCTCCGCGCTCGGAGTCCAATTCGTCGGCCTTGAGTCCCATGCGGGTGGCCAGGGAGCGATTGAAAACGACGATGCCCGGCTTGTGAACCGGCTCGGGGTTCACCCGCGAGTGGAACAGCTCCGGCAGGCGGGCGTAGGAGTTATCAAATCGCCAGCCGGCGACGGTGGAAAAAAGAGCGGTATTTTCAGACATGAGAATGTGGGTAGTTCAAAAAAAATGTCCCGAGTCTATTGGCAGCCACTCCGCGAACGCAGGCGCGGAGCAGATTCCGGCGATGCGGGGCCGCGGGGTGCATGGCAGGGCGGTTGCATACCCTCCTCTCCCTTGCCGCCAGGTGCAATCCAATCCGCAAAATCGGCGAGCGAAGAGTTGAACTGTTCAATAAACGGGATGGTCCCTTTGGTATGGGACGGTTTGACAGCAGGGAGGCTAAGCGGAACCTTGCCGGCGTGCCGAAGTCCTCACGCCGCCTCTCCCTTGCAGCCTTTTTATTTCTGGCGCTGGCTCCCGTTGCGCAGCATGCGGCGGCGCAGCCCTTGGGATCGACGCTTAACAAATCGGGGGCGACCGTCACTGGCGTCACCTTCCGCGTCTGGGCGCCAAATGCCGCAGCTGTGTCGGTGGCGGGAGATTTCAACAACTGGAGCGCCTCTGCCCACCCGATGATCCAAGGCGAGGGGGGCATCTGGAGCGCCACGGTATCGACCGCAAGGCCACAACAGCTCTACAAATACGTGATCGCGCCCACGGGCGGGGCGGCGGCCCTCTGGCGGAAGGATCCGCGTGCCCGAGAGGTGCGCACTCTTTCCGACGGCACCCAAGCTGCCGTGATCTACGATCCCGGGGCCTTCGTGTGGGAAGACGCATCTTTCACGCCACCCTTTCCCAACGACATCGTCATGTATGAGATGCACATTGGGACATTTTACGATCCGAGGCCATCGGATGGCGAGCCAGCGACCTTCGACGATGCGATCCAGAAGCTCGATTATCTCGCAGCGCTGGGCATCAATATGATCGCCCTCATGCCTGTCAACGAATTCAACGGCCGCCATAGTTGGGGCTACAATCCGACCGCGCTCTTCGCGATCGAGGAAGCCTACGGTGGACCGGAAGGCCTCAAGCGCTTCGTCAACGAAGCCCATAAGCGAGGGATGGCCGTTCAGGTCGATGTCGTTCACAACCACTACGGCGATATGATGGCGCCTGGTGCCTCGGACCTCGAGAACTTCGACGGCGGGAATCCGTATTTTTACAACACCCAGGACGACGCCACACGTCCCGGGATCAGCCGGACGAGATGGGGTCCGCGTCCCCGCTACGCCGATCCGCAGGTCCGCGCATTCATCAAGGACAACATCAAAATGCTCCTTGATGAATACAAAATCTGGGCGCTCCGGTGGGATTCGCCGCGCAACATCACGAGCTACGATGCCAACCCCGGAGCCGACGTGGGAGATCCCGATACAGGGATCCCCGAGGCTCTCGCGATGATGCAGGAGATTCATCTGGAAATCAGCAGCACCTCGCGCCCGCACGCGGTTCGTTACTACAGCATCGCGGAGGATGCTGACTCGCCCGGCGGCTATTCGGGGCATTGGGAGATCGCTTTTCACGATGTGATTTTTCCGCGTTTGATGGGCGATCCCCTGCCCGCGCCTTTCGCGGGGCGGTTGGCCTATCCGGATCTCAATCGGCGCAACACCACCAACATAGGCTACCGCCTCGAGAACAAGCAGCAGCCGGGGTTCCGCGTCATTTTCTCCGAAAACCACGACAAGTGTGGCGACCTCAATAAGGAGACCGACGGCGCGAGACTCGCGCAGGACTTCGATCCGCTCAACCCAACGAGCCTGCAGGCGCGTAAGAAATCGATGCTTGCAGCCGCGCTCACCCTCACTTCGGCAGGGACCCCGATGCTCTTCATGGGGCAGGAAAAATTAGCCGCCGGATTCTTCGATGCCTACGTCCAGCTCGACTGGCTCAGGACGGCCGGGCATCCCGAGGTTGTGCGCTTCCACCGTGACATGATCCGCATGCGGCGGAATCTGGACTCCAAAACGTTGGCCCTCACCTACACATCACTCCCCACGGTGGACGACCTCAGTGGCGTCACAAAAATCAATCTTCTGAACGAGCAGGAAGGCTGGATGACCTATGAGAGACGGACTGGGGCTGCCTCTGAGAGCATCATCGCGGCGGTGAATTTCTCGACCACCACCCGCACCGTGGGAGTCGATTTTCCTGTCGGCGGCCCTTGGTATGTTTTTCTCAACAGCGACTCCAAGCTCTACGGAGAGGATTTCAGCGCGATCGGGCCCGTTCATGGCGGCCGCATCGAGACTTCGGGTGCCAATAACTATGCCTCATTCCAGGTTGCTCCCCTCAGCACCGTCATCCTCGGAAAAGCCCAGCCGACAGCCTTCTCAGCGGATGCAAGCGCCAATGGCATTGATGACGGTTGGGAGATTTTGTTTGGGGCTCAGGATGCGACAGCCGACCTCGACAACGACGGGTTCAGCAATTTGGTGGAATTCCAGAACGGCACGGATCCCACTGTGCCTGATCGTGCGGCGCTGCCGGGGTCGTTCAACGACTGGAACATCGTGTCGCAAACGATGCGCTGGGATCCCCTTCGCTTGGTCTGGCGGCATGTGGCCCGTTTTGTCGAGCCCGGACTCAGCGAATGCAAAGCCTACGCGGGGGCCTGGGCCCCTGGAGGAAACCATGTCTTCGAGGTGGTCGCTCCGGGAACGTTCGAGACCATCTGGTCTCCCTCAACGAACGCCTACACGAGCACGCGGCTCGATGCGGATGTGGACTTCAATGGCATGGCCGATGCCTGGGAGGCGTTCCATTTTTATCCCGCAACCTCCGTCTCGGCGACTGCAGATCCAGATGGCGACGGCTTCTCCAATCTTCAAGAGTTCCAGCGCGGCAGTGATCCCACCGAAGCCGATTATCCAGCCATGGCAGTCGTCGGCGGGGTCAATGGTTGGAATTGGGGTGCGAGCAACATGCGCTATGCAGGCCACGGAGTCTGGACGCTTGCGCTTCCGTTTCTCCAGCCGCCATCAGACCCGAAATTCAAATTCGGCACGGGTCCGACCCAGGATGACGACAACTGGGGAGTTCCCACACCACTCAAGCCCGACGGCTACAAATCCGGCACGGACTTCACTTGGCCCGCCAATGTCAGCGGCTGGCAGTTGGTGCGCTTCAACGAGAAAACCCTCGCCAACTCGATCAGCGCCATCGCGGGCACAGCGGATTCCGATGCCGATGGCATGCCCAATGTGTGGGAGCGGTATTTTGGATTCAATCTCTTCACGGCCGATGCGGGCGCCGATGCCGACGGGGACGATGTTCTAAACGGATTCGAATATGCACGCCTCAGCAATCCCCAGCTGACCGACCGGTCTCCTGTCATGCACATGCCCAACAACGGGCTCTGGGCTGAAAACGACCCGCGCACGAGAATGGTTTGGAACCGCGACATCGCGCGTTGGGAGTTCGTGTGGTTCGCGCCGGAGGCCGCATCCTATGAATTCAAATTCACCGCTGGCACATACAGCGCAGGCACCTGGGGATGGGCGGGGGCCGGAGCCCTCGGCCAGACCACAAAATGGGCCAGCGGAAATATCAAGGAAACCATTGCCGCGCGCTCCCATTACCTTGTGAGGTTCGAGGAGGTGTCCGGGACCTACCAATTTCTCAGCCTTCCGCATACGGACGCCGATGGGGACGGTCTGCCCGACGAGTGGGAGAGATTTCATGGCTTCAATCCTCTCGTCGCCGATGCCGACGGAGACCCGGATGGCGATGCTGTAACGAACCTCTTCGAATACGAGAGGGGAAGCAATCCGGTGATCGCGGATAGACAATCCAAAATGCACATGTCCCGCCCAGGTCTCTCGAACGAAGAGGATCCCCGCAATGCGATGGTCTGGAATCGCACTACCGGGCGCTGGGAAGTTGTTCTTTTCATGCCGCGCGCCGCATCGCTTTCGTTCAAGTTTTTTGTGGGAACCTACGGCGCCGGAACATGGGCCTGGGGCGCCTCGTCCACACCCGGGCAGGGAATAAAATGGGGCAGCAACGACATCGTGGAAAATATCTCCGGACGTGGCCAATACCTCGTCCGCTTCGAGGAAGTCTCCGGCAACTACGAACTGCTCCCCCTCGGGGCCTCGAGTCTCGACTCCGATGGTGACGGACTGCCGGATGCCTGGGAGTCGTTCCATGGTTTTGATCCATCGCTGGCTGCGGATTCGCTGTTCGACGCCGACAACGACGGGATTACGAATCTTGGCGAATATCTCCGTGGCGGCCAACCACGGGTCGCCGATCACTTCAGCGCCATGCGGTTCGTTGGCAGCCTGAACGGTTGGAACTTCAACACCCACATGCTCCGGTGGAATCCCCGTTTGCTGCAATGGGATTTGTTGCTTCCCGCCGCCGGTCCACTCACCGGCCAGAATGGAAAATTCGCCGCAGGCACTTCATGGGATGAGCCGGACTGGGGAGATAACCAAGGCGACGGCATCGGGGATCGCGACAACGGGATCAATATCGTCTACAGCGTCCCGACGAATACGCCCTACCTGTATTTCCGGTTCGATGAAATCACACTCGACTACTCAGCCGGTCCTCTCGCGATGACAGATGCCGATGGCGACGGACTCTCGGACGCCTGGGCCGGTTACCACGGTGTTTCCGCAGCCTCTGCGAATCCCGATGGGGATCCCTTTACAAACATCCAGGAGTTCCTGCGCGGCACGAACCCGACTGTGGCGGATCGCTACAACAGCGATCATGAAGTGATCCGTGTCGCCTCGAGCCTCACCGGCTGGAATCTCGCTGTCGCACCCCAGATGGGCCTTGTTGGCGACCACCTTTGGCAGGGGGACATCGTCATTTCGAGTCCGTCCGGTGCTGAATTCAAGTTTGCAGCCGGCCCCGCATGGTCCAATCCTAACTGGGGCGCTGGCAATGTCGCAAATGTGGCGGCAATCTCTGTAAGGAACATCAGCCTTCCCCAACTCGGCGCGGGCACGTATCGATTCACCTTCAACGACGAGACCCTGGCTTACACTGTCACGCGCTTGCCAAACACGTTCTCCGACCGTTACCCCCAAACCGCCGCTGGCGAGACCGTGCGAGGGATGCCCGCGCTGGTAGAGTATCTCTTCGGAGGCACTGCGGCCCAGCCGCCAGATCCGCCAAATCTTCCGCAGCATGAAATCACCGGCGGGAAGCTGCGCCTCAGCTTCGTTACACGCACGGACGACTCGAATTTGACCTATGTGGTCCAGACGACCACGGATCTGGTCAATGGACCTTGGGTCGCCGAGGGCATCATAAAGCTCGACGATATCGTCGTCGGCGAGGGCCTGCTGCGCCGCACGCATGAGGTTTCAGCCGAAGGCCCCAAACGGTTTCTGCGTGTGCTTGCGGGATACCCGTGAGGCACCGCCTCGCTAAGGCCGAATTTTTAATTCTGCCCCACAGCAACGAAGACGGTCAGACCTGCCGGCACAGCAGGCCGGCGCACATTGTGAAACATTTGAAGAAGTCAAGGAAAATAACCAGGAAAACAACCAAGGTTGCATGAGTGAAAAGTGTGAGTGAAAAGTGTTGCAAGAGGCGTGAAAAAGGCGAACGAGAACCCGCTCTCTCCAAAGCCCAAGAACTTTCCACTGATTCCATCGACAAGAGCGTTTTGGAATAACCTGTTTTTTTAAGAACAAGAAATGCCGCCAGTTTTTCTCCGCTCATAGCCCAGAGCCATTTCACCTGTCTAAGCTGAAGAAGAGGCGGGTGTCGCCACTGTGCGATTCAGCTAGACATCCCGCCGAATTTTTTCCAGCTTTGGGGCGTGAAGATCGACGCCATTGCCACTGATTA
>Ga0247843_1007568_pt1 | contig 13254 bp, 11 predicted proteins | sample LaCruzMarch2017__FD_192420 | JGI IMG/M metagenome (GOLD analysis project Ga0247843, IMG submission 192420) | Freshwater microbial communities from meromictic Lake La Cruz, Castile-La Mancha, Spain - LaCruzMarch2017_8m | ecosystem: Environmental > Aquatic > Freshwater > Lake | place: Spain...
GCGCGAAAACCCCTTCGCCCCTTGCGCCTTCCTGCGAGCGCAGGCGCGGTCCCGCGCAAGCCAACACCGGGCCGCAAGCCCACGAGTCCGTCCCAACGCAAACCTCACCCAGACACGGCGCCCGGAACGAAAACCAACCCCAAGAAGCCCTCAGCCATCTCAACCACCCCGCGCACCCCAGGCGGCAGCGGGATCGAGCCGGAGCGAGCATTGAAGGCAAACACCAAAAAACCCTCGCGCACCGCGCGAAAACCCCTTCGCCCCTTGCGCCTTCCTGCGAGCGCAGGCGCGGTCCCGTGCAAGCCAACACCGGGCACGCGCCTGCGAGTCCATCCCAACGCAAACCTCACCCAGACACGGCACCCGGAACGAAAACCAAACCCAAGAAGCCCTCAGCCATCTCAACCACCCCGCGCACCCCAAGCGGCAGCGGGATCGGGCCGGAGCGAGCATTGAAGGCAAACACCAAAAACCCCTCGCGCACCGCGCGAAAACCCCTCCTCCCCTTGCGCCTTCCTGCGAGCGCAGGCTCGATCCCGCGCAAGCCAAAACCCGGCACGCGCCTGCGAGTCCATCCCCAACGCACCCACACCCAGAGTGCCCCAACCCGCGAGGAACGGGAGGTGATTCGGGGGCAACCCGGACCACCTCCCAGCTTTAATACAGGCTCTTACATGTGGGCGATCATGTTGTCACCGAAGGCCGAGCACTTGATCTCGGTCGCACCCTCCATGAGTCGGGCGAAGTCGTAGGTCACCTTCTTGGAACCGATCGCTCCGTTGAGCCCCTTGAGTATGAGGTCGGCCGCCTCGATCCAACCGAGGTGACGAAGCATCATCTCGCCCGAAAGCACCACCGAACCCGGGTTCACCATGTCCTTACCGGCGTACTTCGGTGCCGTGCCATGGGTGGCCTCGAAGATGGCGTGGCCGGTGATGTAGTTGATGTTGCCACCCGGAGCGATGCCAATGCCACCCACCTGGGCCGCCAACGCGTCGCTCAGGTAGTCACCGTTCAGGTTCAAAGTGGCGATGACGTCGAAATCCGTCGGGCGGGTGAGCACTTGCTGCAACGCGATGTCAGCGATGGAATCCTTGATGACAATGCCCGCACCCGGCTTGCCTTCCGGAATCTTGCACCACGGGCCGCCATCGATTTCCACAGCTCCGAAGTGTTCCTTGGCCACCTTGTAGCCCCAATCGCGGAAGGCACCCTCGGTGAACTTCATGATGTTGCCCTTGTGCACCAAGGTCACCGACTTGCGGCCATTTTCGATGGCGTACTGGATGGCGCTGTGGATGAGGCGCACGCAGCCCGAATAGCTCACCGGCTTGATGCCGACACCGACTTGGACGTCGGTCGGGAAGGCCTCATTGCCCGCGCTCTTCCAGAACTCAGCTGCCGACTGAGTGGTTCCAAAGCGAATCTTGGAGAACTGTTTGGGGAATTCCTTGGCGATGAAGTCGAGGACCTTCTGGGCTTCGGGCGTGCCGGAGGCGTATTCGATGCCCGCGTAGATGTCTTCGGTGTTCTCGCGGAAAATGACCATGTCGACCTGCTCCGGGCGCTTGACCGGGCTGGGCACTCCGGTGAAGTACTGCACCGGGCGCAGACACACATACAGGTCGAGCATCTGGCGCAGCGCCACATTCAGCGAGCGGATGCCACCACCCACCGGAGTCGTCAGCGGTCCCTTGATGCCCACCAAGAACTCCCGGAAAGCGTCAACGGTGTCGTCCGGGAGCCAATTGTTGAAGCGCTTGAAACTTTCCTCACCGGCGAAGACTTCCATCCAGGAGATCTTGCGCTTGCCACCGTAAGCCTTGGCCACGGCCGCATCCATCACCCGCACCGAGGAGGCCCAAATATCCGGGCCAGTGCCATCACCGCGGATGAAGGGGACGATGGGTTGATCGGGCACGTTGAGCTTGCCGTTCTGGATGCTGATCTTGCCGCCGGCGGGGACGGAACAGGTGGTGTAGGCCATGTGGGTTGTTCTTTCTCGGAAAAATTCACCGCCGCGGGGCTGCCACGGCAAACCCGGATTTTAACGGGTCGAACCCCGGTCGGGCAAGGGGAACTGGGGGAAGTGCAATGCCGAGTTCTGAATTCGGGATTTCTTTTTCCCAGTCCAGACCGCCGGTGAGGCTGCTGGCTTTTTGGGCAGCCATCGTCCCATACTCTCCAAGCCATGAACGTTTTTGTCACCGGCGGGGCTGGATACATCGGTTCGGTCTGCGTCGAGGAACTCCTGAATGCCGGGCATACGGTCACTGTCTTCGACAACCTGTCCGAAGGCCACCGGTCGGCCGTGGATCCCAGAGCTTCGTTCGTGGGCGGCGATTTCAGCGACCGGAACCTCATCGATTCGGTCATCGCAACGGTGAAGCCCGAGGCCGTGATCCACTTCGCCGCGCACGCGTTGGTGGGCGAGTCGATGACCAATCCCTCCAAGTACTTTCGCAACAACGTCGCCTCGGGCATCAACCTGCTCGACGCGTGCGTGGCCCATGGCGTCCGGAAATTCGTCTTCAGCTCCACCTGCGCCACCTACGGCATCCCCGAGAAAATGCCCATGGACGAGACCCTGCCGCAGCGGCCAGTGAATCCCTATGGCGAGTCGAAGCTCATGTTCGAACGCATCCTGTCGTGGTACCGCGACCTCCACAGCTTGGAGTTCGTCGCCTTCCGCTACTTCAATGCCGCTGGGGCTAGCGTGAAATTCGGTGAACACCACCGCATCGAAACCCACCTCATTCCCAACGTTCTGAAGGTTGCCTTGGGACAGAAGGCCCAGGTGGACATTTACGGCACCGACTATCCGACCCCCGACGGCACCTGCATCCGCGACTACATCCACATCGCCGATCTGGCTCAGGCCCACATTCAGGCGCTGGCTCCCGGCAAGCAGGGCTTCTTCAACTTGGGCAATGGCTCCGGTTTTTCGGTGCGTGAAGTCATCGAGGCGTGCCGACGAATTTCCGATCGGCCGATTGCAGTGGTGGAGAAAGACCGCCGCCCGGGAGATCCGCCCCGCTTGGTCGCCGCCGCCCAGAAGGCGGCAGCCGAACTCGGATGGAGGCCGCGCTACCCGCACCTCGACCAGATCGTGCAAACAGCCTGGGATTGGCATGTGAAGCACCCGGACGGCTACCTCGACTGAAGTCCCGACAGAACACTCGAGCCATGAGCGCCCGCCTGAGACTGTCCCGCACCCTGGCGTTCCTGGCCCTCTTGGCTTGCCTGCTCCCGGTGCGGGCCGCGGACCCACGTCCGGGCCCACCTCAGCGCCTCGCCGCCAGCCGGCCCAACATCGTCTTCATCATGAGCGACGATCAGGGCTACGGGGAGATGTCGTGTCACGGCAACCCGATCTTGCGGACCCCGCACCTCGACCGCCTCCACTCGCAAAGCCTCCGCTTCACGCAGTACCATGTCAGCCCCACGTGCGCGCCCACCCGCTCGGCGCTGCTGACCGGTCGTCATGAATTCCGCAATGGAGTGACCCACACCATCTTCGAGCGGGAACGCCTTCGGCTCGATGCGGTGACCTTGCCCGAAGTGCTCCGCACGGCAGGCTACACCACTGGGATTTTCGGAAAATGGCACCTGGGTGATGAAGACGCTTACCTGCCTGAAAAGCGCGGGTTCGACCGGGTGTTGATCCATGGCGGCGGTGGCATCGGGCAGACCTTCCCGGGGAGTTGCGGCGATGCCCCCGACAATCAATACCACGATCCGGTCCTCTGGAACGGAAGCCGCTTCGAAAAGACCCGCGGCTACTGCACCGATGTCTTCATGGACCGGGCCGGGGAATGGATGGCCGATTGCCAAGCCCAGGCGAAACCCTTCTTTGCCATGGTCACGCCCAATGCGCCGCACAGCCCTTACGTGATCCCCTCCGAGGAATGGGCCGCACCGTACCGGAACCGCGGGCTCTCCACCAACACCGTGGCTTACTATGCCATGATCGCCCATCTCGATGCCGCCATCGGTCGATTGATGGCGCAGTTGGATCGGCTGCAGTTGAGCCAGAACACGCTGGTGATCTTCCAAACCGACAACGGCCATTCGGTGGGCGGGGTCTTCAACGCCGGCATGCGCGGGATGAAGGGGACCTCCTATCAGGGCGGCATCCGCGTGCCGGCGTTCTGGCGCTGGCCGGGCCGACTCCCCGCCGGCACCGACTGCGCGGCGCTCACCGCCCACATCGACCTCTTTCCCACCCTCGCCACACTGGCCGGAGCCGACTTCAGACACGTCCAAAAACAAGTCGAGGGCCGCTCCCTGGTGCCGCTGCTTGAGAATCCACAAGCACCATGGGCCGACCGCTTGCTGGTCACCCACTTCGGCCGCTGGGAATACGGCGAGGCACAAGCCGCGCGGTACCGGCTCTGTGCCATCCGGGACTCCCGCTTCAAGCTCGTGAACCACCGCGAACTCTACGATTTGCAAACCGATCCCGGTGAAAGCCAGGACCTCAGCGCCCGTCACCCGGACATCGTTACCCGACTCCAGAAGGCCTATGATGCGTGGTGGACCGAGGTGCTTCCTGAAACGGAGGCCAACGACCAAGCACTGGGCAGTTATCTCAACCCCTTCAAACAACGCTACTGGGACCAGTTCAACCTACCACGCGATCCGGAGCTGGTGAGCCAGATGGATCCGATCTTGAAGTTTGTCCGACCGCGCAGCCGATGACACCTTCGATTCCATGAAGGGCACACTGCATCGGGAACGGCCGGTCGGCGCCGCGGCCCAGAAGCTCCTGACGCTGATGGGGCTGCTTCGGATCATAGGCCTCATCGGGACAGCGCGTGCGGCGGAGTGGGAGCCCGATCTCGACTCCGAGCCCCACCGCTATTTCCAACGAACGCCCGTCGATCGTTTCAGCCGCCGCATTCCTGAACTGGCCGAGGGCCGCCTGCCGCTGGACCGCTCCAGCGAACGGGCCTTTCTGAAAAGCCTGCTGCGAGCGCTGGACATTCCGGAGTCATCCCAACTGTTGGTCTTCTCCAACACCAGCCTGCAACTGAGCCTCATCAACCCGGACAATCCCCGGGCCCTCTACTTCAGCGACGATTTGTATTTGGGCTACGTGCCCGGCGGGAAAATCGAGGTGGCGACGATTGATGCCGAGCTGGGGGCTGTCTTCTACATCTTCGACATTCCCCGCAGCGACTCCCGGGTGGTGGTCGAACGGGCCCGGCGCTGCATGAACTGCCACGCCAATGAGGACACGCTCAAGATCCCCGGATTATCCGTGAAATCCGTGGCTCCCGGACCCGGCGGCGGCAGCCTCGACACCTTCCATCCCGGCCAGTCCGGACACACCCAACCATTGGCCGAGCGCTTCGGCGGTTGGTACGTCACCGGCACCGGTGGCTTTGACGGGCACTGGGGCAACCGGATGGGTCGGCTGTATCAGGGCGAACTCAGTGCCACGCCCTTGGAGCCGGGTACGCGTTTCTCCTTCGAGCGCTATCCCGTGGCCACCAGCGACCTCTTGGCCCACCTGCTCCATGAACATCAGGTGGGCGGAGTGAATCGATTGATCCGGGCCCAGTACCGATTCCGGGAACTCCGCCACCGGAACGGAGGCTCCGTGCCCCAGGCCCTGCCCCCAGATCTGGAGACGGAACTGGCCGACCTGCTGGGCTACCTGCTCTTCGCACAAGAGGCCCCGCTTCCCGCCTCAGGCATCCCGGGAAATCCCGCCTTCCGGGAAGGCTTTGCCCGGAACCGCAAAGTGGTCGACAGCCATTCCCTCAAGGACCTGGACCTCCAGACCCGACTGCTGCGCTTTCGCTGCAGCTACCTCATCCACACGCCGCTCTTCGAGGGTTTGGATGCCGATTTGCGCCGGCGCATCCTGCGGGATTTGGATCACGCGCTCAGCCCCGAAAAACGCAACGCGGCTTCCCGCCACTTGAGTGACAGCGAAGCCGCGGTGATTCGAACCATTCTTCGGGCAACCGTGCCCGGTTTCCCCAACGGGACGGTCGGGCCGGTTTGAAGACCGTGGACCGGTGATGGGTGAGGGGTCGAACGAGCGCCGATTAGTGCTTGGCCTTCTCGGTCTTCTCGCCGGCGGCGGTCCATCCGGAGATGCCAGCGGACATGTGCTTCACGTTCTTGTAGCCCAGCTTCTCAGCGGCCTCGGCGGCAGCCTTGTAAGCCTTGCAACGCGGGCCGCCGCAGTAGGCGACGATCAACGAGGATTTGTCGGCCGGCAGCGACTTGGCGAAGTCCTTCTCGATGGCATCGAAATCCAGAGCGCCCGGGACGTGGGCCTTGGCGTAGGATTCCGAACCGTTCACATCGATGAACACGGCCTTCTTGGAAGCCACCAGGGCTTTGACCTCCTTGACGCTAATGTCCGGGAACTCCCCGGCGAAAACGGAGGCGGAAAGGAACAGAGTGGCGGCGATTGCGAGGATTTTCTTCATAGTTATCATAAGTTCGTCCGGAACCGTTCCGAGGCAAGCAGAAAGTCGGGGCAGCACAAAGTCGGAATAGCCAACCCCTTGACCCCGGCAAGCAGGATGGTCTGCTGTGGGTCTGTTGATCTCCCCGAATGGCCTTTGGCATGCGACGCTTCATTCCAGTCTGGATCCGTCACCTCGCGTCCGCGCTCTGGGGAGCTGCGGCGTTGTTGGCTGAAGCGACGAACAACCCGGGCACCCACTGGGCCTTCGAACCCCTGAGCCGGGCGGAACCTCCTCGGCCGAAAGCCGTCGGATGGGCCCGGACCGTTCCCGATTTGTGGATTCTGGATGCGCTGGAACGGGCCGGTCTGGATCCGTCACCCGAAGCCGACCGCATCGCCTGGTTGCGCCGGGTGCACTTCGACTTGACCGGCCTTCCACCGACACCGGAGGAAGCTCTGGCCTTCCAGCGAGATCCGCGCCCGGATGCCGCAGAGCGGGTGGTGGAGTCGCTCTTGCAATCTCCGGCCTACGGAGAGCACTGGGGCCAACATTGGTTGGATGTGGTGCGCTACGCCGACACCCATGGTTTCGAGGTCAACACCGAACGCCCCCATGCCTGGCCGTATCGGGACTATGTGATCCAGGCCTTCAATGCCGACACGCCCTATCCCGATTTCATCCGGGAGCAACTGGCTGGAGATCAGCACGGTCGCGACGCCGCCACGGGATTCCTGGTCACGGCCTCGGTGCTTCTGCCGGGCCAGATCGGAGCCGACGACATTTCCAAGCGCCTGGCCCGACAAGACGCCCTCGATGAAATCGTCGTCAACACCGCCCAGAGCTTCCTGGGTCTGAGCATCGGCTGCGCGCGGTGCCATGATCACAAGTTCGACCCGATTTCTTCCCGGGATTATTTCGGCATGCAGGCCTTCTTCGCCGGGGTCGAATACGGAGATCGGGAACTGACGGACCCGGAATCCCAAGCCCGCCGCGAAGACATCCGCCGGTGGAAAGAGCGCAAGGCATCCGTGGTGGCCGCTTTGTCGAAACTGGAACCCTTGGCCCGACCCGGTCCTGCCAGCGGAAACCCTCCCTCGAAGGCAATGCCGACGCGCGCGGCCGTCCAAGCCCGGATGAACACCGACCGTTTTTCTGCGGTCACCACACGGCGGGTCCGCTTCACCATTTTGGAGACTAATTCGCTGGAACCGTGCATCGACGAGTTGGAGGTCTGGGACCTGGAGTCTCGAAACGTCGCCTTGGCGAGCCGGGGCACCCGAGTCCGATCTTCCGGCGACACCACCGTGGAGAACCGACACGAACTGCGCTTCATCCACGATGGACAGTACGGCAACTCTCACAGCTGGATGTCTCACGAGAAGGGCCGCGGATGGGTCGTCTTGGAGTTCCCTGAGCCGCAGCGCATCGACCGGGTGACTTGGGCCCGCGACCGTGAGGGAGAATTCTCCGATCGCTTGGCCACGGCCTATCGCATCGATGTGGAAACGGACTCTGGCGATTGGGTCACGGTGGCCGATGCCAGTGACCGGAAACCCTTTGAGGGCCGAAATCCCACGGCGGACGAGTGGGAATTGCCGCCCGCCGCCCTGGCTGAATTAGATCCCCGGTCCCGCCAACAGGCTCAGGCGCTGCTCGACGAACGCCTCCGGCTCGAACGCGCCATTGCCGGCACCGTGGCCTCGCAACAGGCCTTTGCCGGAATCTTCCGCAAACCCGACCGCATCCACTTGCTGCGCCGGGGTGATCCCGAACAGCCCGGGCCCGAGGTGACGCCGTCGGTGCCGGAAGTCTTGGGAACGGTGCGCCTGCCCGCTGACGCACCGGAGCCCGAGCGGCGACAAGCTCTGGCCCGATGGCTGACCCAACCCAATCTGGCCTTGATCGCGCGGGTCATGGTCAACCGGATTTGGCAGGGACACTTCGGTACCGGACTGGTGGACACACCCAGCGACTTCGGCCGCGCGGGCAGCCGGCCATCCCATCCAGGGCTTTTGGACGGGCTGGCCCGCCAGTTCATCGCGAACGGTGGATCCGCCAAGAACTTGCACCGGTGGATCGTGCTGTCGGCCACTTACCGACAGTCTTCCGCCCACCGAAAAGCCGCAGCGGCACTGGACGCCGAAGCTCGGCTCCTCTGGCGCTACCCGCCACGACGTCTAGGCTCTGAATCCATTCGCGATGCCATGCTTGCGGTGGCCGGAGAACTCAATCGACAACGCGGAGGCCGGGGTTTCGACCTCTTCGATCAACGCGGGGGCCTCAGCGGATTCAAACCGGTGGAGTCCTTCCCGGCCGACGGCCTGCGCCGCATGATTTACGCGCATAAAGTGCGCCGAGAACCCGAGGCGGTATTCGGAGCCTTCGATTGCCCGGATGCCGGACAGAGCACGTCACGGCGGCGCGAATCGACAACCCCCATCCAAGCCCTGAATCTTTGGAACAGCCGCTTCACGCTGGAACGCTCGTCCGCCTTGGCGCGTCGGGTGCGCGGGGAAGCCGGAAGCCTGCCGCAAGACCAAGTCCAACGCGCCTTCTTGCTGACCCTGTCCCGCCACGCCACGCCGGCCGAAGAACAAGAAGCCCTGGAGGCTCTGCGGGGGCAGGACCTCGAGGTGCTGTGCCGGGCCCTCCTCAACAGCAACGAATTCCTCTTCATTCCATGAACCCCAGGGCCGAATCGCTTTCCTTCCAGGGACATGGACTGCTCGACCGCCGGGGGTTCCTGGGGCGCAGTGCCACCGCGCTGGGCTCGGTCGCCCTGACCCACCTGCTCGGTCGAGAGGGCCTTCTGGCGGCCCAACCCGATGCAAGCGCTGTCCTCGCTGACCTGGCCCACCCCAACCGTCCGCGTCCGCCGCACTTCTCCCCGAGGGCCCAGAACGTCATCGTGATTTTTTGCGCCGGGGCGGTCAGCCAACTCGAAACCTGGGACTACAAGCCTGAGCTCCACCGTTGGCACGACAAGCCCATGCCGGGCGGACCGGCCGTGACCTTCCAGGGACCCGCCGGAAATCTCGCCCGCCCCCAGTACGCCTTCCGACCGCGCGGACAAACCGGCAAGATGGTTTCGGACCTCATCCCGCACCTGGCCGAATTGACCGACGACATCGCCTTCGTTCATTCGCTCACCAGCAAGAGCAACACCCACGGGCCTGCCGAGAATTTCCTCTCCACGGGCTTCGCACTCGACGGGTTCCCGAGTGTCGGATCGTGGATTGGCTACGCGTTGGGCACCGACAATCAAGACCTGCCGGCCTTCGTCTCGCTGCTCGACCCTCGCGGCGTCCCGCAAAATGGATCGAACAACTGGGGTTCCGGCTTCTTGCCGGCCACCTTTCAAGGAACAACGTGGAGCGCCCAAAATCCCGTGCGTCACCTGTCGGCTCCCGGAGTCACCCGCGACGCCGATCAAGCCGCGCGACGCCTGCTCGGGCAATTGAACCAGCGCCACCTCGAAGCGCACCCCGGTGACGAAAAACTCGCCGCGCGAATCGCCAGCTATGAGTTGGCGGCGCGAATGCAGCTCAGCGTTCCGGAGATCAGCGATTTGTCCACCGAGCCGGCCCACATCCTGCGGGCCTACGGAGCCGATGACACCGGCAATCCCATCAAGGCGGGTTTTGCCCGCAACTGCATCCTGGCACGGCGGCTCGTGGAGCGGGGCGTGCGGTTTGTGCAACTCTTCAATGGGGCCTACGCCAGCGGCGGCGAACTCAACTGGGACGGCCACAACAAGCTCAAGGAACAGTACGACCGCCACGCGTCCATCCTCGATCAACCCGCGGCGGCCCTTATCCGCGACCTCAGGCAGCGAGGTCTTTTGGAGAACACACTCGTGGTCTGGTGCACCGAATTCGGACGCATGCCGTTTTTCCAGAAGGGCGCTCAGGGAAGGGATCACAATCCGGACGGGTTCACCTGTTGGATGACCGGCGCCGGAATTCGCAAAGGAGTCAGCCATGGCGTGACCGATGAACTGGGACGGGCGGCCGTGAAGGACATCCATCCCCTGTACGATTTCAATGCCACCCTGCTGCACTTGCTCGGATTGGACCACGAACGACTGACCTTTGAGCACAACGGAGTGCAGCGACGCCTGACCAATGTCGAAGGCCACGTCATTCGCGAGATACTCGCCTGATGTCGGGCATGGCCGACCAATGGGTCCATCCTTGCCTTACGGCCACTTCGGGCCTACCGATTCCATCGGCAAACCCTTGGGCGGTCCGATCATCCGCTCCCGGATCGGTCCCCATCCACCGCATGTCCCAATTCATCGATACCCCAGTCCCGTGGTGGCAGGTGATGGCCATTGGTCGCAACCCCCGGACCACACTGGTGCGACTCGCCATCACGCTGGTGCTCGTCTTCGTCGGTTTCCGGATGTCCATCCAACCCATCCGAGTGCAGGGCATCAGCATGCAGCCCACCTACCGGGACGGTCAGCGGCGCTTTCTCAACAAGTTGGCCTACCGATTCGCAACACCCCAGCGCAGAGACGTGATTGGCATTCAGGAGGCAGGCAAACAAGTCCTCCTCCTCAAACGGGTGATTGCCCTCCCTGGGGAGCGATTGCGCATCGTGCAAGGCACGGTGCTCATCAACGGTGAACCGCTGGAGGAGCCCTACCTCCTACCTCCGACCAACGGGGTCCAGAACCCTGCTCGATGGAATGTCGAGGAAGTGCAACTTCAAGACGGCGATCACTACGTCATCGGCGACAACCGTTCCATGCGCCAGAACGACCATTACTTCGGGATCGTAAGTCAGAACCGGATCGTCGGCCGTCTGATGAACCCATGATTCCCGTGCCTCGGAAGATCCTGCTCGGCGTACTGGTCGCCCTGGCGATCGGAGTGCTCTGGTGGCTCATCCCCTCCGAGGAGGAGCGCATCCAACGGGTCCTCGAGCAGGCCCGGGCTTCCATCTCCTCCGAAGGCAAACCCGCCGATGGCTTGGCTTTGCTGGCTCGGGTGGGTCAATTGACCCAGTGCCTGACCCGGGATGTGGAAATCCAGGTGGATGTCTTTGGCGGGCTCTCTGGAAATCTCACCGGGGTGGACGAGGTTCGGGCGGCCGCGGCGGGGATGGCTCAACAATTCCCCGGATTGAAGGTCCGACTCAGCGAGATCCAAATCAGCGATCGCATGCCGACCTCGGCGAGGGCCACATTGGTGGCCGCCATCGACACAGGTTCCCGAAATGGCCAGGCCGCCCAGGAATTCGAACTGCGGTTCCGAAAATGGGAGGGCCGGTGGTACATCTCCAAGGTCGCCACCGTTCAAGCGCTGCGGGCCCGTTGAAACCTATACGGAACGATTCAACTGAATCGTTCCGACAGAGCCCACGATTCCAAAGGGCATAAACCCTTGCTGACAAACCGGGGAGTGGCGTTAGTTTGCCTCCGTATGAAGACGCTGCTCATCTTCGCCTGCCTAGGATTGTCCATCGCCGGTGGCCACATCTGGGCCATCGCAATCAACTTCCACCTGCCGGTCTTCCTTTCTGTGATCGGAGCCATCGCCACCGTGAGCGGAGGGCTCCTCGCCGGCCTCATCGGGGCTGCCGACGAGATCGAGGGTTGAAATCACCCAATCGCTCGCTCAGCGACCGTCCTTGAGCATCTGCCGCAGAGCCGCGCGCGGATCGGCAACCAATTCGGGAGTCACCTCGAAACGCCGGATCTTGCTGGACGGCAAGGCGAACTTGAGATCGCGGAACACACGCTCGCACACGGTCATCAGGCCACGGGCCCCGGTGTTTTCCTGACCGGCCAATCGGGCCAGACTTCTCAGGCCGGCATCGTTGAAACTCACCTCGATGCCATAGGCGGCAAAGGCCCGCTCGTACTGGCGAATGAGGCTGCTTTCGCTCCGGCGGAGCACATTGAAGAGGTCGTCGGCATCCAGCCCATGGCACGCCACGCGAACCGGTAGACGACCCACAAACTCGGGCTCCAAACCATACTGGATGAAGTCGCCGGTCATGGCCTCGGCGAAGAGTTCATCGGAGCTGAGCCGGGACACCTTGGCAGACGACCATTGAGGATCCGGTGACCCGCTGGTTGCTGCCGTCAGCAACCGGGAGCGGATGCGCTGGTCCAGGCCGGCGAATGCTCCGCTGACGATGAAGAGGATGTGACGGGTGTTGATGGTCTCGGGTTGGCCGGACCCATTGCCCCGCATCGCCGTCATGGCGTTCTGGATCTGGGCATTCATGTCATTGGGCGAGACGACCGGAACGTCGCCATCTTCCATGAGCTTGAGCAAATTGGTTTGCACACCACGACCGGAGACATCCCGGCCACCGCTCTCACCGCGGGTCGCCAGCTTGTCCACTTCATCGAGATAGATGATGCCGTGCTCAGCCTGCTTCACATTGCCTCCGGCCCGGCGGAGGAGATCACGGACCAGGTCGTCCACATCACCACCGACGTAACCCGTCTCGCTGAACTTGGTGGCGTCGGCCTTCACGAAGGGCACGCCGATGAGTTCGGCCGCCGAACGGATCAGGTGGGTCTTTCCCACGCCGGTGGGGCCCAGAAGCATAACATTCTGCTTCTGGTAAAAGGGGGCATCGACACCCTCCTGGGTCATGCGCACATGCTGGAAATGGTCGCACAACGCCACGCCGAGAACCTTCTTGGCTTCGCTCTGCCCAATGACGAAGCGGTCCAAATGCCGCGCGATCTCACGGGGCTTGAGTTTGAAGGTGAAGCTCTCGGATGGGGCCGCCACCGAGGCGACACCCGGCTTGGTCCAGGACTCCTTCTCGGTCCGGGCAGGACGACGACGGGTGGTGG
>Ga0247843_1007570_pt1 | contig 13252 bp, 16 predicted proteins | sample LaCruzMarch2017__FD_192420 | JGI IMG/M metagenome (GOLD analysis project Ga0247843, IMG submission 192420) | Freshwater microbial communities from meromictic Lake La Cruz, Castile-La Mancha, Spain - LaCruzMarch2017_8m | ecosystem: Environmental > Aquatic > Freshwater > Lake | place: Spain...
ATCCGCCGTGCCATTTCGCCGCTCCGAATCAGTGACTACGTCAAAGAATCAGAACACCGGCGTTGAGGCTAGAAATTTCTGAGACGGGACACTAGATCAGCATCCGATTTCGCAATTGCAGCCGCAATTGCGAAATCGGATGAACTCCAGACTCATACGTGTGGAGCATCCTTGTCCGACCATTCGATCGCCAAAGCGATCGGGTTGGGTCCGCTGATGCTCGAGACGCCTACCGACACATCCGGTCCCAGCCGGCCTTCGGCGGCGAGAGCGGGTCTTCGATCACGGTCCACCATTCCACGCCGCACGCGCCGTCGCGCGCCGCGATCCGACAGTCCAGCGCAGGGCCCGCCCCGCCGCGCTCGCGCGCTTCCACGCAAGCGAAACCGTCTGACTGCAGCGCAGCGCGCACGCCCGACAGCGGTTTGCCCACCACGTGCGCCTGCACGCGGCGTTCGAACGAAGGGCCATAGGCCTGCGCGTTGGCGCCGCGCCACGATCCGAAGTCCAGACCGCCCGGTCCAGCGCCTTGCGGCGGTGCAGCACTCACAGGCTCGGACGCCGCCACGGCCGGCGCCGGCGCTGTGCCGCGGTTCTCCCGGAACGGATTCTCACCCGACGTCTGAGCAAAGGCGGCACCCGAAAGCGCGAACACGACCGCGAGGCTGGCGATGGTTTTCCGCAACGTCATTCTCCGAAAAATCAACTTACGCGCTTCCAGGTGGACCCACTGGCATTGTCCATCACTTCAACGCCCATTCCGGCGAGAACTTGGCGAAGCCTGTCGGCCTCGGCCCAGTTCTTCGCCTGACGCGCAGCAACGCGCTCGGCCACGAGACGATCGACCTCGTCCACATTGTCGCCGCTGCGAAACCATGCGTCGGGGTCGCCCTGCAGGACACCCATCAGCGCGCCCGCCGCAAGTAACTTCGATTTCACCAACTGCTGTTCGAGCGGTTTGTCGGTCTTGTTGGCCTCGGTCGCGAGACCGAAGAGCGAGGCCATCGCCTCCGGCGTGTTGAGGTCATCGCAGAGCGCGGCGAGAAACGCGTCCGGCGGACCGACATCCTCGTCGACTTCGAGTTCCTTCAGGCGACGCAGCGCAGTGTAGAGACGATCAAGGCTCGCCTTCGACTGCTCCAGCAGCTCGCGCGAAAAGCCGAGCGGCGCACGATAGTGCGCCGACAGCAACGCCCAGCGCAGCACTTCGCCCGGCCACGCCTTTAAGAGATCGTTCGCGAGCACCACGTTGCCGAGTGTCTTGGACATCTTCTCCCCGTCCATGTCGAGAAAGCCGTTGTGCATCCAGTAGCGCGCCAGCGGGACGCCGCTGGCGGACTCCGACTGCGCGATTTCATTCTCGTGGTGCGGGAAGATCAGATCGATGCCGCCGCCGTGGATGTCGATCGACTCGCCGAGATTAGCGCGGATCATCGCCGAGCACTCGATATGCCAGCCGGGACGACCGCGACCGAAGGGCGAATCCCAAGCGGGCTCGCCGGGCTTGGCCGCTTTCCACAACGCGAAGTCGGACGGATGCTTCTTGTCGTCTTCCGCTTCCACGCGCGTGCCGGAGAGCATCTCGTCCTGCGTGCGCCGCGAGAGCTTGCCATAATCAGCGTCCTCGGCGACGCAGAACCATACGCCGCTCTTGCCCTTGTAGGCGGCGCCTTTATCGAGCAGCGAACCGATGATCTCGCACATCGGACCGATATGGCCCGTCGCCGTTGGCTCTAGCGTCGGCTTCAGGTTGCCGAGCGCGGCCATATCGGAGCGGTAGGTGTCGGTGTAGCGCGCGGTCAGCGTGTCGATGGATTCGCCAAGTTCGGCGGCGCGCGAAATGATGCGGTCGTCGATGTCAGTGAAGTTGCGCGCATAGACCACGGCCTTCTCGCCGTACGTCGAACGCAGGAGGCGGAAAAGCACGTCGAACACCACAGGCGGGCGCGCATTGCCGATATGGGCGTAGTTCCAGACCGTGGGTCCGCAGACATACATCGTCACCCGCTTGGGATCGGCGGGGACAAAGCGCTCCTTGGCGCGCGTCAGCGTATTCGTGAGAACGAGTTCCATGTCGGGGGCCTAGCAGATCAAATGGAGAAAAGTGCTTCAACGGCTGCGGCGTTTTCGACACGGAACGGATTGATGACCCGCAAACCTCCGACAACGCGCCCGTCCTGCAGATCTTCCGTCAGCAGCACTTCAGCGCCGGCGCGCGCGGAGGCTGACACGATCACCGCGTTCCACAGCTCCAGCTTGTGATCGCGCGCGATGGCGGCAGCGGCGGTCACGACTTCGAGCGTGGTTTGCGGCGTCGCAAAGAGGTCGGCATACGTCTCGACCTGCGCGATGGCCCCAGCAAGACGGTCGGGTCGGCTGCGCTGTACCACGCGCAGAAACTCACCCAGCACCTGCATCGCCATGACGCCGTCGAATGTCGCACGGCCGATCAGCGTCTGCGCCCGCTCGCCCTTGGGATCGTCGGTGTTCAACTGGGCATAGACCAGCAGACTGGTGTCGATAGCGATCCGCGTCATTGCGCCGGGAGATCATCATCATACCGCTCGTCCCGCCTCGTACGGACCTGATCAGCCGTGAGCCCGGTCGGCTGCATGTCGGTGAAACTCTTCATCAGACGTGCATAGGCGGCCTGCCATTCGGGGTCCTGACGACGATCGGCGGGCTGCGGGCTCACCTTGGCGACGGGCTTTCCGTTCTTGGTGATGATGATCGTCTCGCCGCCCTCGGCGGCCGAGATCAACTGGGAGAAGTTCTGGTTAGCTTCGCGAACAGTCATCTCGCGCATGACACACCCGGAGTTCGACGCTAGGTTCTACGTTGCAACAAAATAGCATGAGAGGCGCACGCGGGAAAGCGACGCCCTGCCCCCGCGCGAGGGGTGGACAAACGCGGCCCACCTCCACAAGTGTCCCGGACCGGCGCCCCGCCCCTCGGCCTGTATCGGGGGGATGATCATAACTCGCCGGCGATTGAGGAATTTCATGGACGGCAACGCAAAGCCCCGCCCGGCCCCGCTGGCGGCGGTCGTCAACAAGCCCAGCCGCGAAGAGGCCATGGAAGCCGTCCGCACCCTGCTCGCTTGGGCCGGGGACAATCCCGCCCGTGAAGGCCTGCTCGATACCCCCCGCCGGGTGGTGGACGCCTACGAGGAATGGTTCCAGGGCTACGATGCCGACCCGATCAAGGAGCTGTCGAAGACCTTCGAAGACGTCGGCGGCTACAATGACCTCGTCATGCTCAAGAAGATCGATGTGGAAAGCCACTGCGAGCACCACATGGCGGCCTTCCTGGGCAGGGCGTGGGTGGCCTACCTGCCCATCGCCAAGGTGGTCGGCATTTCCAAGATCGCCCGCGTGGTCGAGATCTTCGCCAAGCGCCTGCAGAGCCAGGAAACGCTGACCGCCCAGATCGCCCATGCGCTGGAAAGCGCGCTGGCCCCGGCGGGCGTGGCGGTCTTGATCGACGCCGAGCACCAATGCATGACCACCCGCGGCGTGCGCCACAAGGATGTCACTACGGTAACCACCCAGTTCACCGGCGTATTCGAGACCGATCCCGAGATCAGGAACCGGTTCTTGAAGCTCGCGGGATATGGATGAGCAAGGTTCATCTTGATTACCGCCTCAAGTTGGGGTCAGTCTGCTCTCCCGTCGCGCGAAATTGTCGCAAGTCGTTGCTTCACACGGCTGGAGAAGACGGCCCGAAGACGAGGCAGATCATGGCTTACGCTTCAAATTCCTTTGAGCATTCTACCCAGCGAAGCCCGCTGCGCTCCAGCGCCGACCGTGTCGTCTGCGCCACGCCGACGCCCGGCAAGGCACCCACCCGCATCCTGCGCTGGAAGTACGACGCGCTGCGGCGCGCCATTCGTCAGGTGATCGTCAGCGCCGGCAGTCGTGGCGCCACGCTTGAGGATCTCGTCCAGGAAGTGCCCGCGCGGCTCACCGACGAAGAGCGCGCCGATCTCGGCTCGGTCTCTTGGCACGTGACGACCGTGAAGCTCGACCTGGAGGTAAAGGGCGAGATTCAGCGCGTCACCGGCGCGACCCCCGTCCGCCACGTCCGCGTGCTGCGCGACGCTGCGTGAGCCGTCGCCAAGCGTGCGCTCATGTTGTAGGCGCGGCGCATGAGCGATCTTGAACACGGCGCGCGCCTCACACCGAACTTCAACGCCGACGGACTCATCGCCGCCGTCGCGCAGGATGCGGCAAGCGGCGAGGTTCTGATGCTCGCGTGGATGAACGCCGAGGCGCTGAAGCAGACGCTGGAGACAGGCCGCGTCACCTACTGGTCGCGTTCTCGACAGGCGCTGTGGACCAAGGGCGAAACCTCCGGGCACACGCAACACCTCGTGGAGGCGCGCATCGACTGCGACCAGGACGCGATCGTGTTGCGCGTCGACCAGATGGGCGCGGCCTGCCACACGGGCGCGCGCAGCTGTTTTTATCGCAAGATCGCGGAGGACGGCGCTCTGAGCGGGATTTAGCCCGCGGCATCCAGCAGATAGAGCGCGCCGTAATACTTCTCGAGTTCCGCAATGTTTACCCAGAAGGACTTGGGTTTCGTGCCTCGCAGCAGCGCTTCGAGAGTGTCGATGTGCGCATGCCAGCCGCCGCTGATATCGACCAACTCGTCGCGGTTCGGCGGTTCGGTGTGCGTGATGACGAAGCGTGCCTTGTCGCCGGCTTCGAACGACTCAAACGTCAAAGAGACTTCCCGACCGCTCGCCCAACAGAAGGCGAGCGCATGGGGGGGGCCAGCGCACCATTTGACACGGAGACGCGAACCCTTCGATCGAGGTCTTGTATCTCTCCGGTCCCGGTTAATCGGTACTGCTCTTGTGCCGGGAAAAGAGATCGAACGCGCCCTTCTCCGCCTCACCCCCGCCGGCGAACCAGCGCTTGCGCTTTTCGGCCTGGGCAAGAAACGCCCACACGCGATCGATTGGCGCCGGCAGCAGGTGTTGCAGAAGCACCGTCTTGGGCGCAGGTGAAGCTGCATCGTCGCTCATCGTGATCGCCTAAAGCATCATCGGACCAAACTCGATCGCTGTGGCGATCGAATGGTCGGATGCGGGTGCTCTACAGGTATGAGTCCAGAGCAACATCCGATCTCGCAATTGCAGCCGCAATTGCGAGATCGAATAAAGTCTCTCTAGTTGTCTTCGTCGTCGTCGCGCAGGGCGCGTTCCAGCGCGTCGAGGCGCGCATTCCAGAAAGTCCGGTGCCGCTCGATCCACAGCGCTGCCTCGTCGAGGGGCTTGGGATTGAAGGAGAAAATGTGTTCGCGCCCGTAGCGGCGGCGCTGCACGAGCCGTGCGCGTTCCAGCACGCGAATGTGATTAGAAGCGGCGTGAAGCGTCATGTCGAAGGGCGCGGCGAGTTCCGTCACCCGCGCCTCCCTGTGCGTCAGCCGCTTGAGGATCGCACGCCTCGTCGAATCGGCGAGGGCGAGCATCGTATCGTCGAGCTGTGCGGCCTGAACCATCACCCGACCATCATGATGCCTTTGGTTGAATAACAGGTCGGCAGGCCGATGAGCCAATCATGCGCGTATTCGTGGTCTAGCCTTCCAGCTTTTCCAGCGGCCCCACGCCCACGGCGCGCTCCGGCTTCACGCGGAAGCTCGCGACCTTGGCGGTCGTGTAGTCCTTCGAAACCACGGTCGAGACGGTGTAAAAATCCGCCACCGCCTCGTTGCGCTTTAGCGTGAGCACCGTGAAGCCGCGATGCGTCGGATCATGCCACTTCACTTCCGGATTCGTCGACACGAACGCCGCGCCCACGTCGACGCCGATGTCCTTCACATAGTCGCCCACACCCGGCGATGAGATCGACGTCGCCGCGAATTCCACGCCCACGCGGGTCGCACCGTCTTCACTCATCAATTCGTTCGCCCACGCTGTGTGGCTGTCGCCGGTCACGACGATGGGATTGGCGTTGGCGCCTGCGAGCATCTGGTAGAGACGATTGCGCTGCGCAGGATAGCCGTCCCAAGCGTCTAGGTTGAGCGGAATGTTCAACTTCGTCAGCTCAAGGAAGCGCCCGATGCCAGGCTGCAGCGTCTCGAGTTTCGCCACCAGCTCCGCGGGCAATCCCGAGAAATCCGGTGCCGTCACCCGCGCCATCACGGTCTGGTTGCCAAGCACCTGCCACGTCGAGCCCGCCGCGCGCGATGCTTCCAGCTCCGACTTCAGCCAGCTCTCCTGCGTCGCGCCCAGCAGTGCGCGCGCGGGATCGGCGAGCTTGCCGCGCTTGAAACCTTCCACATCCGGCAGGATAGACACGCCCGCTGGCGGATTGCGCGGATCAATCCCAAGAACGCGCGCGCCGCTCATGATCGGACGCCCGCTCTCGATGAACACCGGCAGATCGCGCGTGGCGGCGGTGCGCGCCGCGCCCGGCGCCATGGGCTTCGGATTGGCCGCGTCGGTGAAATCCCACGCCATCATCGCGGGCCCGAGATCCTTGGCGTAGTCGAGCGGCTCGGTGCGCGCGAGCAGCCGCGTCTCCAGCATGATCACCGTGAGCAGATCGCCCCATTGGAAAGAGCGGTTGATCGCCTCGAACGGCTTGCCTGGCTCGGGATCGCGCAGCGGCATCCACTCGTAATAAGCCTGTAGCGCCGCGGTGCGCCGTGCGTTCCACTCGCCTTCGTTGTTCTCGACGTTGTGGTTTTCCGCGCCGCCTTGCCAGGAGTCATTCGACGTCTCATGATCGTCCCACACGACGATCCACGGTGCCATCGCGTGCGCGGCCTGCAGTTCGGGCTCTTCCTTGTATTGCGCGTGGCGCAGGCGGTAGTCGCCCAGCGTGACGATTTCCACTTCCGGACGCGGCAGGCGTCCCATCTTTAGCGCGACCTCGCCGCCATACCCGTTGAGACCATACTCGTAGATGTAGTCGCCAAGATGCAGCACCGCATCGATGCCCTGCTGCTTGGTTAGCGCCTCATAGGCATTGAAGAAGCCGAAGGCGTGGTTCGAGCACGATACGACGGCGAGCTTCACTTCGCTCACGCCCGTGCGCGGCAGCGTCCGCGTGCGACCGACGGGCGATCGCGCATTCCCGCAGAGAAAGCCGTAGTGGAGCTCCTGGTTCGGACGCAGCCCCTGCACATCCACCTTCACGGTATAATCGCGGTCAGCGCTGGTGAGGAGTTCGCCCGTCTGCACCACATTGCGCAGCTGGCGGTCGCTGGCCACGACCCAGCGCACCGGCACCGCGCCTGTCCCCTCCGGCGTGACGCGCGTCCAGATGACGACACGGTCCACGCGCGGATCGCCACTGGCGACGCCATGCTTGAATGCGACAACCCCGTCATAGCGAGGCGCGAGCGCCGGAGTGCCGCAGGCCCCTGTTGTCGCAGCACCCGCCGCCAGCGCCGTCAGCGCGGCGCGCCGTGTCAGCTTCGTCATGTGATCCTCCCGCGATCCTTATTGCAGGCGACGAGAAAGCCTCGCCTCCCGCAGAGTCAACCGAGGAGGCTGATCAGAAGGACGCCTTAACCTCGAACCCGACCGTACGTGGCGCGCCACGGATAAAGGTCGGGATGCCAAGGATATCGCCGGTGTTGCCAGCGTCGATGATGTAATCCTCATCGGCGATGTTGTTAACGAAGACTCCGAACGTAAGCGGCGCCTCGCCGGGCTGGAACGCAGCGCGCAGGTTGAACAGACCGTAAGCGTCCTGCTTTTCATCCACTTTGAGATCAGAGAACGCCGCCGGTGCGCGGACTTGCAGATCGCTGCGATCGTTGTCGTCGTCGAAGAATATCTCCGACTGCCAGGTATAGGTCGGCGTGAAGCTGAGCGTTCCGAGGCCGCCGAGCTTCAAGGCGTAGGTGCCGCCGATGGCGACCGAGTGGTCCGGCGACAGACGGAAACTGTTGCCCTTGCGTGCGCCGCTGTCGAGACGCGCCTCGCTCCACGCATAGTTCGCGAAGAGATCGAGACCTTCGGTGGGACGCCAGCGCGCCGCGCCCTCAAAGCCTTTCGCCGTCGCTTCGCCAGCGTTGGTCACGACGATGGTCGCGCCGGTGAACTCCGTCGTCTGGAAGTTCTCGTACATATAGTAGTAGACCGACCCGTCGAGATCGAGCGCGCCGTCGAGGAAGCGCCCCTTGGCGCCGACTTCGACGCTGTCAGCGGTTTCCGCAGGCAAGAAGCTGAACCGCGTGGCGCCGAAGGGCGTTGCCGGCGCGGACGGCGAGATGACTTCGGGACGACGACCGCGCGCGTAGGAGGCCCACAGCGACGTCTGGTCAGTCGGTGCGTAGCGCGCGACAGCGCGCCACGTGATATCGTCGTAGGTTTCGCTGCGCGATTGAAGCCCTGCCGACGGCTGCGTGAAGAGCCCCACGGGCGCGCCGGGCGCGACGCCCGCAAGCAGCGCGCCGAGAACAGAGCCGCCATTCGGCAAGGTCGAAAGGAATCCCGACGTCTTGTCGTCCTGCGTCCAGCGCAGGCCGGCGGACAATTCGAGCCGGTCGGTCACAGCCACGGTCACGTCGCCGTAGATGTCGACCGCCGTGGTCTCGCCGTAATTGGTGAACTCTTCGCGGTGCGCGGGCTTGAGCAGCGACGCGAGCACCGGACGCTGAATCGCCGGCACGCCGAGCGCGCCGAGCAGCGCTTGCTGGAACGCCGATGAAGACACGACGCTGAACGGCTGCGGATTGGGTCTAGTGATCTGGCCAGTGAGCAGGGCCAGCACAGCGCGTTCGTCGAACTGCAGCGGCACGCGCTGGCGTCCTTCCTCGTAGAACCACGAGCCGCCGACAAAGCCGGTGACGCGCGATCCCGCTTCGAAGTTCAGGCGCAACTCCTGACTCCACTGCATCCCCTTGGCGTCTTCGCCGAAAATGGAGACGGGATACTGGAAGCCGTCCGGATCGAAGGTCTCGAAGCTTTCGAAGTAGCGGTAGCCGGTAGTAGAAGTGAGCGAGAGACGCTCGGATACGTCGAGGGCGCCGATGAGCGTGCCGCTTTCAACGCGGCGTTCAAGACCCAGCGGGCGACCGCCTTCAAACCCGCCGAAGGTGTTGAGCCCGGCCGGCGTGAAGGGACTTGTCGTTCCGCCCGTGGGCGCGAAGGTCTGCGACTTGAAGGACGTCCCGTCGTTCTCGTCGATCTGGTGATTGAGGATGAGGTCGAAACGCAGGTTCCTCGTCGGATCGACACGCAACGAGACGCGTGCCGCCTCGGTGTCAGCACCACCGAGTTTCGAGCCGTCCGTGAGATTGGTGGTGAAGCCGTCACGCTCGCGTCGGGTATAAGCCACGCGCACCGCCGCCATGTCCTCGACGATGGGCGCGTTGAGCGCGATTATGGCGCGGAAATAGTCGTAGTCGCCCGCACTCCAACCCGCTTCGCCGCCGAAGGAACCGGTGTCGGCCTTCTTCTGGATGAGGTTGATGCCGCCGATGAGAGCGCCGCGTCCGAACAGCGTCGCCTGCGGACCCTTCGCCACTTCCACACGTTCCATGTCGAAGAGTTCGACGTACGATCCGCGCGAGCGCGAGATCGAGACGCCGTCCTGGAAGACTGCAACGCGCGGCTCCACGGTCGCTTCGCCCGAGTCCGACGTCACGCCGCGGATTACGAAGCCCGGATTGTTCGGCGACTGTTCCTGGATTTCCAGACCGGGGACATAGAGCGCGAGTTCGTCGAATTTCACGACGCCTATCCGGTCGAGGAACTCCCCGTCGAACGCACTCACTGCGATCGGGACGTCGACGATGGCCTGCTCACGCTTCTGGACGGTCACTACGATCTCGTCGGAGATCACCGGGTCCGACAACGTCTGCTGTGCACGTGCGTTCTGCGCCAGGCCGAATACCGTCGCCAGCGCAAGCGCGCTCGTCCAAAGTCCACGCATATCAAAGCCCCGCTAATCGTTTCGCTCTTGCACTATGCGGGCATTGCAACGGCCTCGTGTAGCCATTATGACAGTTTCGCGAAGCGCTCAGTCGGCGCCGTCGAGCAGACTCTTAAATCCGCTGGGCCCGTGCGGTCCGATGACGAGTTGCTCAAGGATGCCGACACCTTCCGAGCCCGTCCCTGCGCCTTCGTGCTTCGTCGTACAGATCGCCTGGATGTGCAGGTTAGTCGGCAGCAGAGGATCGAGCGCGTCAGGGCGGAAGTCCTCACGCGCGGAAACGTTCTCGCCCTTCCAGTGGCCATGTCCCCAGTCCGGGTGGCCATAGCCGATACCCTTCATCAGGAACGTCGCCTTCGGCGTCCACGTCACATTATGGTCGCGGCCGCTGGCGTCCTTTGCGGAGAGCGTGGCGCCTGTCGCCCAGCGCTGCCCCTTTTTCCAGTCGACCTTCATCGCGGTGTCATGGAGATGGAAATGCTCGGTCGTGTTGGCGGCGTCCATCGCGAGCGTCGCGCGCGTGTTCCACGGCACGCCGTCCGCATCGTCGTTGACGTGATAGTAGAGCGAGAGGTTCGGGAAGTTCGTCGGCGCCCAGAGCCAGTAGAACTGCGGCGGCGCGGCAGGCTGCTGCGGTTGCTGATCGGCGGCGCCGATCGGACGCACGCCCCATGAACGGTCCCGCGTGCCGAGGCCGCCTTCATAGGTCTCGCGTTTGCCGTCTACTTCGACCCATCCGGACCAGCGCACATTCTGCGTGAAGCGCGTGAGGTCCATCATCGTGCGAGGCCCGATGCGGCGCGTGAAGCGCGGCTCCTGCACCGGAAACGAACGCCCGTCCATAACGAGATCTGCCTTGATGCCGTCGGGTGAATCGATGAGCACGCGCAGCTTCTGCAACGGTTCTATGACTTCGATGCGGATCGGCCCAACCGACAGATCCATGCGTTCCATGTTCAGCAGGCGCGACGCGTGCACCGAATGCTGCACGCCATCGCGCAGCACCGAGAAATGCGCGTCAGCGACGTTCAGATGCGGATAGACCGCGAAGCCCATCCCGAAATAGCCGCCGCCCTCGTCAATATTAGGGCGATAGCCGCAGAAGAAATAGCGATCGTAGAAATTGCGGTCCGTGCCGGAGAACGCGATGGGTTCGGCGGTCTGGTGGATCGGGTATTCGTCGCCCCTCGTCAGCATGGCTCGCGCTCCTGTTTATCGTTGGAGGCACGCTAGCGCGTTTGGTCGCAGGGGAGAAAGCCTTCCGTCACGGCGACCACGCGCAAACACTGCGCCCCATCCCCCGCTAGGCGAGAACTTCCCGGTTCTGCCGGGGGAAGAAATCAGCGGCGCCGCTTTTTCCCCTGCGTAGCGTCAGCGGAGCGGGGGATGGGGGCGCTTGTCACGCCGTGACGTCGCTGTTCTAGTTGAGCCCATGACACAACGCGGCCTCACGCCCGACGAGATCAACGCCTTCCTGAGCGAAACCTTTCCCGGCGGAGCAGGCGCGCCGCTCGTGGAGGAAGCCGACGGCAAGCGCGCGGTCTGCCGCATCCGCTACAGCGAGAGCCAGCTGCGCCCCGGCGGCACGCTGTCGGGCCCGACCATGATGGCGCTCACCGACACCACCGTGTACGCGCTTATCTTCTCCGCGATCGGGCTTGAGCCGCTCGCGGTGACGACGAACCTCTCGATCAATTTCCTGCGCAAGCCGAAGCCTGCCGATCTCATCGCCGAAGCGCGCACGCTGAAACGCGGCAAGGCGCTGTTCGTGGCCGATGTGATCATCCATTCCGATGGCGAGAGCGAGCCGTGCGCGCACGCGGTCGTCACCTATTCCATTCCGCTCAGAAACTTGGATCGCACATGAGCCGCGCCCTCTTCGCGTGCGCCGCGCTGCACGGATTTCTCGCGGTCGCCTTCGGCGCGTTCGCTGCGCACGCCATGCGTGACGAGATCGCGAAAGCCTGGCTCGAAACCGGCGCGCGGTACGAAGCTATCCATGCGCTCGCCGCGCTGATCGCAACACTTCTGCCGGTGCGCACTGCGCCCATCGCGGGCTGGCTCTTCATCATCGGCGCGGCGCTCTTCGCCTTCTCGCTCTACTCGATGGCATTCGGCGCGCCGCGGGCGCTCGCCATGATCACCCCGCTCGGCGGCGCAGCACTTCTGTGCGGCTGGACTGCGCTGTTCATCGGCGCGCTGACGACAAAACCGGAGAAAACGCCATGACCGCCGAGATGCCGCCCGTGGCCTACGTCCAGACCAACGGCATCCGCATGGCGGTGTACGAAGCGGGGCCCGCCGCGCAGAAGCCGCCCATCGTGCTCTGCCACGGCTTTCCCGAACTCGCCTTCTCGTGGCGCCACCAGATCCGCGACCTGCCGAAGCGCGGCCTGCGCGTACTGGCGCCCGATCAACGCGGCTACGGCCTCACGGAGGCGCCGCCCACCGTCGAAAGCTATGACATCGAGCAGCTCTGCGCCGACCTCGTGGGGCTGCTCGACGCCAAAGGCATCGATAAAGCCGTGTTCTGCGGTCATGACTGGGGCGGAATCGTCGTCTGGCAGCTGGCCATGCGCCACCCAACCCGCGTCGCCGGCGTCATCGGCGTCAACACGCCCTTCATGCCGCGCCCGCCGGCGGACCCCATCGCGATCATGCGCAAACGCATGGGCGATGAAATGTACATCGTGCACTTCCAGAAGCCGGGCGAGGCGGACGAGGTGCTCGGTGCGGACGTCTCGAAGACGATGAACCTCTTCCTGCGTCGCCCGATGGAGACGGAACAGCCCGCCTCCGCAGGCCTCGCCACTGAACGAAAGGAGGGAGATCTCTCGGTCTTCCCGCTCGTCGCAATGGTGCAGATGTATGATCCCGCCATCGACCCGCGCGAGAAATTCCTGAGCGACGCGGAAATGGCCTTCTTCGTCGACACGTTCACGCGCACCGGCTTCACCGGCGCCATCAACTGGTATCGAAACTTCACCCGCAACTGGGAGCGCTCCGCCGACATTGTCGAGCGTGTGGACCAGCCGTCGCTGATGATCATGGCCGAGAAGGACGCCGTGTTGCCGCCCTCCTCCGCCGACGGCATGGAGCAATGGGTGCCCAATCTCGACCGCTATCTCGTCAAAGGATCTGGACACTGGACCCAGCAGGAAAAGCCCGACGAGGTCACCAGCGTCATCGCCGACTGGATGGAGAAGACGTTCGAGTGATGTGACGGGGATATGCTCCGTCATCAAGTCAGTGCGTGATGAGGTTTAAGGACGGCGTTGGCGTAGATGACGAGCTTGCGTGCGACGGCGGCTAGAGCGAGGCGTTTGGGTTTTCCCGCTTCGATGAGACGGTTG
>Ga0247843_1007572_pt1 | contig 13244 bp, 12 predicted proteins | sample LaCruzMarch2017__FD_192420 | JGI IMG/M metagenome (GOLD analysis project Ga0247843, IMG submission 192420) | Freshwater microbial communities from meromictic Lake La Cruz, Castile-La Mancha, Spain - LaCruzMarch2017_8m | ecosystem: Environmental > Aquatic > Freshwater > Lake | place: Spain...
GGCGTTTGGCAATTGTCATGATGGCTTCCATGTCGGCCGATTGCCCAAAAATATCCACCGCCATGATGGCCTTGGTGTAGGGCGTGATGTTGGCTTCAATGGAGGCAGGGCTGATGCAATAGGTGTGTGGGTCAATGTCAGCAAACACCGGAATGGCGTTCCAGTGCAAGATGGCCGTGGCACTGGCGCACATGGTCCAAGGCGGCACGATGACTTCGTCGCCAGGTTGAATGCCGATGGCACCCACAGCGGCAATCAGGCCACTGGTCCAAGAGTTGACCGTGATGGCGTGCTTGACACCAAAGTGCTGGGCGCACAAGGCTTCAAACTCTTTCACCTTGGGTCCACCCCAAAAATCAGGATGCCATTCACCAAGGAAGCGTGAAAGTACCCCGCTTTCAATCACCGCTTTAGCGGCCTGCACTTCTTCCTCGCCAATCGGGTTGTAGTGCTTGAAGCTTTGGGTGATGGTGGCGGGGCCACCGAGCAAGGCCAATTTGTAGTTCATGCGGCTTCTCGTTTGTCTAAAGTTTGAGGCCCCTTGGCCACAGCCTGTTGTTGAATTTGTTCACACAAGCTTTGCGCTTGCAATGCATGAATGCCATTACAAGCTAATGCAGCACCATGCGTCAATGCATCGTGCAGATTGGCCACGGCGTTGCGCAACGCAGGCGAACCTAGTGGCGCTACCCATTCACCGTGGTTTAAGAAGTTGTAGCCCGGCAGTTGGGCGCTGGGAGCCCCTGTGCGAAAGCGCCAACGTGCGCCACCGTCTTCCATCGCAATGACGCCCTTTTCGGTGACGATCTGCATTTCAAACAATGCATAGTCTTGCGCATGGGCCACGTTGAGTTGAACGGGCACACCATCAGCGGTTTGCAAACAGGCATCCACGCTGGGGTCAGCGTCAACGTAATCAACCACGGCTTGACCCACATGGGTGATGTGCAGCGGGCCAAACAGGTTCAACAACAAATCCATCATGTGGCTGCCATTGTTCAGCATGCCTTTGTTGTAGACCGCAGACACAGAGCGCACAGCGCCCCACTGCCCTAGGGCCAATGCTTGTTTCAACTGCTGCACTTGCGGGGACCAACGGCGGCTGTGGTTTACGGCCAGCAGCACTTGCTGCTTTGCGCAGTCGGTCACGGCTTGCTGGGTTTGGGCCACATGCAGGGTGACGGGTTTTTCACAAAATATCAGACGTGGTTTGAGCGCCAATGCCGCTTGAATATCTGCAGCATGCACCGTTGTTGGCGAGCAAATGCTGATCACATCAAACGCACCCACCGCTTGCGGCAGGTCTTGCCAACTGGCAAAGCCGTGCGGCACTTGCCAGCGGCTTTGAAAGGCTTGGCGTTGCGCTGTGTTCGGGTCGATGCAACTGGTGAGTTCAAAGCCGCCATGCTGGCGAAACGCCTTGGCATGACCCAGTGGCAAAGCGTCTTCAGGCTGAAGCAAGTCATATCTCCCTGCAATATTACCGCAGCCTACGATACAGACATTAAAAGGCTTCATTTTTCATAATTCTGGATATCAACTCGGCACGCTTCCAATCTTCAATAGTATCAATATCAACGACATTTTTATTGTCGATAATATAACCGTACCCGTTGCTATGCATCCTGTGACCATTTGTCCAAGATTCCGACCTACCCCAATAAAATAAACCGGCATCAACATAACATTTAGGTAAGTCTTGGGTGCGAGTTAATTCGTACTCAGGGTAAATAAACCTCATTGGACCAGCTTCTGGAAAAATCATTGCTTGCCATGGTGAAGTTTGAAACTCAATCACTGGATAAACATATTCAGCTTTAGTTTCGTAAAAATATTTATACGAATTGAGTAAATCTTCAGCAGTTAAAAAAGGAACACATGGATAAATACAACATGCAGCTTCTATATAACACCCCTGCTGAATAAACCAGTTCACAGCATGACTAATGACTGGTACAGTCACAGTATGATCATCCGACAATTCAGCCGGTCTTTTAAACGGTACAAGGGCTCCATAAGATTTGGCTACTTGGGCAATTTCATCATCATCAGTACTGACAATAACTTGATCAAATAAACTTGATGCGATTGAAGCCTTGATGGCATAAGCAATCATTGGAAGACCATCAAATATTTTGACGTTTTTCCTAGGAATTCTTTTACTACCGCCTCTTGCGGGTATGACTGCAATTTTCATGAAAATCTCAAAGTTGAGTATCAGTTGCCAATAAACTGAAGAAGAATGAATCGTGCCATTTGTTTTCTGCCCAATGTGTTTGTCGATGTGTGCCGTCAAGCTGAAAACCTAAAGAATTGAAGAATTTGACTTTTTCATCATCAAATGAATAAATTTCACTCCAAAGTCGATTGATCCCAAGCTCTTCAAATGCATATTTAATAATTATTTTTGCTGCATCGGGCGCTAATATGTCGTCAATGTAAAGTCTATTTTTACCAATATAAATTGAAAAATCAGCAGTTCTATTTATCCAATCTATATAACAAAGACCTGCAGCACCCAATAATTCTTGTTGAGAATCAACAATAGCAAACATTCTAGTGCCAATATCGTTGTTTACTTTATCTTCAAACCAATTCATTTGTTGTTGAAAATTCAATTCGCGATATTCTCGAAAATATCTTCTCAAATCAGGGTCATTGCGCCAAGACAAAAGATGAGGCAAATCTTCTCTTTCGATTGCTCGCAATGCTGTATGTTGACCTTTGATCATTTTTTAACTCAATTCTCAATGTCAGTGAACATCAAGGCATCACCGAATTCAAGGGAAATTTTTAATTTTTTGCCAACTACTTCATCCAAATGAAAGGGTTTATATGCTCCAGCGGCAGCAGGTCTGAGGGCTTCTAGATCATTTAATGTAATAACGTGACCAGCAGGTAATTGTTTTTTTGCTCGAAGACATCTTTGCTGCAATACAGCTGTCTGCAATTCATTATCTTCAACTTTCTTTTTTCCATCACCAAGAGCTGCCTCAAGCTCCCTGCTTCTCATCACCATTTCATCCCAAGTACTTGGGTTCATGGAAAAACCATGATCTGGACCACTCCGTGTTGTGTCATCTGTAAAGTGTTTTTCGATCACCCTGGCTCCTAATGCAATAGCACCCAGAACACTTGCGTGTCCAGGAGAATGGTCGCTTAACCCCAAAATAACATGTGGATATTTTTCTTGATAACTTCGCAAAACATTGAGATTGATGTATTTGAAATTCTCTATAGATCCCGTGTAGTTTGTATTGCACTGCATCAACACCACTTCTTTATTAATAGAAAGAATGGCATTCATTGCTCTTTCAACATCTTCCATCGCACTTGCGCCGCTAGCAATCATGACAGGTTTTTTAGTTTTTGCCACATATTCAATCAATGAAATATAAGAGATATCTCCAGAGCCAATTTTCCATGCCAATACAAATGGATCAACAGTATCCACAGCTTCTGTATCATATGGCGTGGTCATGAAATCAATGCCAACCTCAATTGCTGTTTTTGCAAGTTCAGAGTTCCACTCTCGGTTTAATTCATATTGCTCATAGACTTGATATACGCTTTTTTTCCAAGATGTCTGATGGCTTTGAGCCGATCCAAGTTTTTTGAATCCATGGTCACTTACAATTTGTGAGGCTTTGAAATGCTGAAATTTTGCACAATCAGCGCCAGCAGACTTAGCCATGTGAATCAGCTCTTTGGCTCTATTTAGATCACCGTCGTGATTGGCTGCTATATCAGCAATGAAATAACTTGGTTGTGCAATGCCAATCGATCGATTACCAATTTGAATTTCCACTTGTTGCTTCATAATTCATCCTTAAAACTATTTACTAGTGCTTCTGCCACCATGTTTGAATCTGGTAATGTCATACCAAAAGAATTTAATATGGCTTTTGATTTAGAACAATCCAATCCCATGGCATTTGCTCTTCGCACTTCATCTTCGTCTGCTTTGGGGGTTAATATTTTATGCAAATTATTGCTTTCTAATTTAGCAATTAGGGCTATTTTTTCAATCCATTCAGCTTTTGATATCGAATCGGAGCATGCTAAATTCATTAAACCTGTTACTCCATGATTTACTAAAGTTAGAGCCAATGATGCGAACTGACCAACCTCTATACTAGATGCCCAAGTATCAATGTAGCCATCAAATTGATTTTGTTTTTTTAGGTTATATAATACCCACTCGGCAAAATTCGGTTGATTTTTCCAACCTCTTTTTCCAATGATATTTGTCCTAATGACCAGAGCTTTAGGACTTGTTAAAGCCAAATTTTCTCCAGCTAACTTGCTTGCAGCATATTCGTTCATTGGCGCAACTGCGTCCGACTCTGTATGGTAATAATTATTTGTTGCCGTATAATAATGATCCGTTGACACATGCACCCATGGAATATTGGTATTTCGCGACCATTCCGCTAGCATTGCTGGTAATCTAGCGTGCAACAACCAAGCTTGATCTGGATTTTTTTCACAATAATTTAAATCTGTTATTCCGGTTGCGTTAAATAACATATCAGGCTTAAAGTTATTTATTAATTTTTTTAATTCAAAGATATTTTTAATATCATTTAAATTATTACCATCGGCTTTTGATGTTGTTACAACTTCTAAAGATTCTTTTGATGCAGCCTTCATCAAGGCTTGTGCAAGCATGCCGCTCCTACCAAGTATCAGCAATGTTTTCTTTGTTTTCATTTCAAATCAATGCGGCAATTCCTTGCCGCGCACGGCAAATATTTGCCAACGGTATGCTGTTTTCGCAAGGAATGATGTTTGCTTTGCTCATGATGCTTCCAATGTGCCGTCAATTTAACGTCACTGACATAGTCGATGCAATTTGCATACCAGCACATGGCACATGGCATGACTTCTGCTTTATCAGTTCATCTTTCTCAATGGGCGTCGGTTTTCCGGCGGTTTTGCCATGAATCAATCAATTGATATTTGCGACCAGTCTATTTTGATCACAGGGGGCACGGGCTCCTTTGGCAAAGCCTTTGTCAAGTCGGTGTTGGACCATTGCCCCAAGATCAAACGCTTGGTGGTGTACAGCCGCGACGAGCTGAAACAGTATGAAATGCAGCAAGAATTTCCTGAACACAGGTATCCCTCATTACGTTTTTTTATAGGTGATGTAAGGGACCCTAGCCGTTTGGCCCGCGCCATGGAAGGCATTGACACCGTGGTACACGCCGCTGCTTTGAAACAAGTGCCAGCTGCAGAATACAACCCCTTCGAGTTCATCAAAACCAATGTAATGGGTGCTCAAAACGTGATTGAAGCTTGCCTGGACAAAGGCGTGCGCCGCGTGGTGGCCTTGTCTACCGACAAAGCCGCCGCACCCATCAATTTGTATGGTGCCACCAAACTGTGCAGCGACAAGCTCTTTATTGCCGCCAACAATTTCAAGGGCGAACGCGATTTGCGTTTTTCAGTAGTGCGCTATGGTAATGTGATGGGCTCAAGGGGCTCGGTGATTCCCTTTTTCATGAACAAAGCCAAAACCGGCGTGTTGCCCATCACCGATTCGGCCATGACCCGTTTCAACATTCCTCTAGAAGAGGGCGTGGAAATGGTTTTTTGGGCATTGGAGCATGCCTTGGGTGGCGAAATCTTGGTGCCAAAAATTCCGTCTTACCGCATTGGCGATGTGGCTGAAGCCATTGGCCCCAATTGCAAACAAGAAATTGTCGGCATTCGCCCGGGTGAAAAGCTGCATGAAGAAATGATCACCAGCAGCGACAGCCCCAACACGATTGACCTGGGTGGGTATTACGCCATTTTGGGTGCAGGCCTGCAACACAAAATGCCTGAATACTTGCGCGCTTTGAAAGCCCGACCTGTGCCCACAGGTTTTGCGTATGAGTCGGGTAGCAATCCAGATTTTTTAAGCGTGGCGCAAATCAGATCGCTGATAAAGATGCACATGAATCCAGAATTTGAGCCTGTATAAATTTTAAAATGATTAAACAAAAACAAATATTTTTAGAAACTGAAGGTGATGCATGGCATCTAAGGAATCAAGCGATTTTAAAAAATAAAATGCTTGATAAGGATTTGATCATTCAAGAGTTATTATCAATTCAGAAAATTGAAGTTAATAGACAATTAAACATTCTTGAAATAGGATGCGGAAATGGATATCGTTTAGATTGGTTACAGAAAAATACAAATGCAACATGTTATGGCATCGAACCGTCAAAACAAGCAGTTAAAGTTGCAATGAGTAATGGATTACAAGTGAGGCAAGGAACCGCCGACTTGTTACCCTTTGATAGAAATTCATTTGATATCATAGTATTCGGCTTTTGCTTGTACTTGTGTGATAGAGATGACTTATTTAAAATTGCAGCAGAAGCTGATAGAATTTGCAAAAATCCAGGATGGATAATAATTCAAGATTTTTACAACTCAAATTTTACCTCTAATGATTATCATCATTTAGAAGGCTTGAAGACTTTTAAAATGGATTATCGTTCTATTTTCACATGGCATCCTTTCTATGAATGCACTAATCATAAAATCATTGATCATGAACAGCATAGTTATAATGACATTAAAAATAACTGGATATCAATATCTACTATTAGAAAAAATTCAAGTTTTTAATTATGAATAAAATTGCACTGGGTACTGTTCAGTTTGGAATGAAGTATGGCATCTCAAACCAATCGGGAATAGTATCGCCGGAAGAAATAATATCTATTTTAAAAACTGCCGCTAAATTTGGCATTGATACTTTAGATACTGCAATCAATTATAAGGATAGTGAAAGTAAACTTGGACAAAATAATCTATCAAATTTTAAAATTATCACTAAAATTCCTAAGCTTCCAAGTCAATTTGACGACATAAAATCATGGGTTTTCAATCATTTTCAATCTTCATTGCAAAGATTAAAAATTTCAAATATATATGGGTTATTGCTCCATTCTCCTGAAGACTTATTGGGAATCAATGGGCCATTAATCTATAATGCTTTACGAACTCTAAAGGATTCTGGTAAGATTTTGAAAATCGGAATATCAATAAATTCATTTGATACACTTGAAAAAATATTGGATGCATACAAGTTTGACTTGATACAATCACCCTTTAACTTAATTGATAGACGTCTTTTAAATACAGGTTTTTTAAATCGTCTCAAAGATGAAAAATATGAAGTGCATACAAGATCTGTATTTTTACAAGGTCTTCTATTGATGAATGAGTGTAATCGACCTACTCAATTTTCAAAATGGAATCCGTTGTGGAATGAAGCCTCGAAGTGGTGCTCAAATAATTCAGTATCGCTTTTACAATCTGCTATTCAGTTTCCATTATCTTTTGCAGAGATAGATCGAGTTGTTGTTGGCATTGAGAATACAGAACAATTGATTGAAATTAATCAGGCCGCCTTTAATGATAAAAACATTAAATCATACCCAGATATTGAATGTCAAGATCTTGATTTAATTAACCCATCAAAATGGGTTTCATTTTAATAAAATAATTTTTTACACTCCTTAAAAGGTGAAATAATGAATTCAGGACAAGATCTTTGGAGGAAAGCAAAAACACTCATTCCGGGTGGAAACATGCTTCTTTCTAAAAAGTCAGAAATGTTTTTACCTGATATTTGGCCTGCTTATTTTAGCAAAGCGAAAGGATGTAAAGTTTGGGATCTGGATGGACGTGAATATATAGATATGAGTCTCATGGGCGTAGGCACCAATATATTGGGTTATGGACATCCTGAAGTTGATGCTGCTGTTCAATATGTAGTTTCAAACGGAAATATGTCCACTTTAAATTGTCCCGAGGAAGTCTATCTTGCTGAAAAATTAATTGAAATTCATCCATGGGCAGATATGGCTAAATTTGCAAGGTCTGGTGGTGAAGCAAATGCAATCGCAATTCGAATAGCTAGAGCTGCAAGTGGAAGAGATAAAGTTGCAATTTGTGGATACCATGGATGGCACGACTGGTATATTTCAGCAAATTTAAATCATGAGTCAAATTTAGACGGACATTTATTGCCAGGTTTATCACCTAAAGGTGTGCCAAGGGGATTATTAAATACAGTCTTACCTTTTGATTATAATAATTTTGATCAACTCAATGATCTGGTGAATACCCAAGAGATTGGTGTTATCAAAATGGAAGTGTCTAGAAATACTGGTCCTGAAAATGATTTCTTGAAGAAAGTACGAAATCTAGCTACTTCTAAAGGCATAGTTCTTGTATTTGATGAATGCACTTCTGGGTTCCGCGAAACTTTTGGAGGTTTGCATAAAAAGTATGATGTAGAACCAGATATAGCCATTTTTGGTAAGGCACTTGGCAATGGCTATGGAATTACTGCAGTTATTGGCAAACGGGAAGTTATGGATTCAGCACAATCCACTTTTATCAGCAGTACTTTTTGGACAGAGAGAATTGGACCCTCAGCCGCACTTAAAACGCTTGAAATCATGGCGCGCTTAGAATCTTGGACTAAAGTGACTGAGACTGGAAAACTTATTAGATCAGGTTGGCAAGAACTTGCTGATAAGCATTCGATAAAAATTTCTCATTGGGGACTACCTGCACTTACTGGGTTTTCATTTGTAAGTTCAAATAATTTAATCTATAAAACATTGATAACTCAAGAAATGCTGGCTAAGGGATTTTTGGCTAGTAATTCAATCTATGCATGTATTGATCACTCACCAAAAATCATTGACACTTATATGAATCATCTAGATAGAATTTTTTTACTTATCAAACAATGCGAAGATGGTTTTGATCCAATGAAGTTATTGCATAGTCCTATTTGTCAGAGTGGATTCAAAAGACTCAATTAGACTTTTTAACGATGTATGAATCCAAACTTTTAATATTGATTCCTACATGCTCATTCACCTCAACAGTAAATGCTCTAACATTTGGATACCAAGGATAATTTTCTGAATTTCCTAGTAATACCCAAGATCTTTGTAGCAATACCAAGGTATTTACGCCAGCAGATGCTGCAATCACACTCACTGCAGAGCCAATTGAAACAACGCAATCTAATTCACTCGTTAGCGCAAGTACGGTTTCTAAATCATCTTTTAAATTGATATCGCTCCATCTTAGAATTTGAATATTTAATAAATTTTCTATTGCATTTATTTCAGCTTCACAATCTCCATGCAAAAGATTGACAAACTTATAATTTGGATAACTGAGTAGACTAGCCCAATCCTGAAGAGCTGTATAGTTTAAATTACGTTCTATGGATAATTTAGCGCTGCGCCAGCATATTCCAATAAGAATTTTGTTCTTGTATGGAGCCAATCTCTCTTTCACAAGAGAAACGGATTCAGGTAAGGGCTTCCACAAATAAGGTTTTGTGTCAAAATTTCCAATATTTCTTCTGAAATACCTTGGCAAAGATCCTATTGCAATTTGATATTCAAAGTCATTGAATTGTGGGGTAAAGTCACTGTTAATTGATTCTTGTCGAACCCTAAATTTAGGGTAAGTTCTTTGATAGATAGCAATTAATCTAGGATCACACTCTAAAATAATATTCAAATTCAAGTCATGCAAATCGCCTAAGCAAGTACTGAATAAAATCTCGTCCCCTACACCTTGCTCTCGCCAAACCAATATCGGTTTTCTTTCATCTGCATTTCCGGTCCAAGCAGGTTGAGAAAATACTCGTCTTGATCTATATGCCCCCGGAGGTAGTAATTTAGAAAATCCATAATCATAGTAATCCCAACCATTTTTTAAATCACCCAATAAAAGGTACGAATTGGATAAATAATATTTTACAAGATCTGTCTCGCCGAGTGTTATATTTTTTAGTTTAAGTGCATCTTCATACAATTTCACACCAATTAAGTGATTTCCTGATTTAATTTCAAGCTGAGCCAAGTTTATGATTGCAGGTACATAATTTGGATTCAATGCCAGTGCTGTTTTATACGCCTCTTTAGCGTCATTAAATTGTTGTAAATCACCCAATGCGCAACCGAGATTGTTGTACGCCATGAACCAGGATGGATTGAGTTCAATAACTTTGAACGCAACTTCAAGTGATTTTTCTGGTTGAGACAAGCCTTGATAAACCGAGCCAAGGTTTGTGTAAAGGTCTACGTTTTGTGGTGCTAGTTCGAGCGCGTATAAAAGTATGTCTTTAGCCTCCTCTAATTGTCGATTTCGAACCAAGGCTGCACCAAAATTATTCAGAGCCCTGATATTTTGATTGTCTTTTTCAACAACTTTTGCAAAATATTGAACGGCTTTATTGAACTGCTCATTTCGCAACAATGTTTCGCCCATGAGCAACAAGTATTCTGTGTTGCTAGGCTCGTCAGCTAACAGCTTCTCCAAATTGGAAATGGCGTGCTCATAACGGCCCGAGGTTATTGCGCTGTTTGCTTTTTGAAGGAGTTTGGTATGTTTTGACATGAAAAAAGGAGGCTCTTATTGAGCCTCCTTTAATCTTAGTCTACTTCTAGATTACTTCAACAGACTCAGAATGGACTGAGACGATTGATTGGCTTGCGCCAACATGGCGGTTGCTGCTTGTTGGATGATTTGCTGCTTGGCCAAGTTGGTGGTTTCAGTAGCGTAATCCGTATCCAAAATGCGGCTACGTGATGCTTGCATGTTTTTGGAGCCTTCGGTCAAGTTGTTGATGATCGAATCCAATCGGTTGTTGATGGCACCCGATTTAGCCTGGGCAGCACTGACTGTGTTGATGGCAGAGTCAATGGCGGTGATTGCTTGGGTTGCACCTGCAACAGAGGTGACATCAACCTGGGCAATTTTGAGACCATTTTTAGAAGCGCCATATGTCCCTTGTCTAAAACCAAGGTTTTCCAGGTTGGAGTTACCATGAGATCCAGCTCTAATTTCAAACGCTTTATCGGAAGATAAGTTAACGCTACTGTAGTAGGCTACAACAACAGTACCAGCAGCAGCAGCAGCCCCAATCGTGACACCAGTCAAACCCAATTGGTCAGAGGCTGACGCATCAGAGCCAATGGTTATCGTACGACCATCTTTAGCGACCAATTGCATGCCATCACCAAATCTAGAAGCCACGACACCCGTTTGATCTTTGAACTCATTAAAGCGATCAATGGTTTGATCAACAGTAGTGGCAGCAACACGGAAAGTGACACCATTCAAAAACACACCAAGAGATGTGGCTGCAGCACCTGATGCGGTAAAACCAGTACCACGCAGCACATTTTCAGCAGCGGTTGCAGTGACACCTGTTTGATCAGAAACACGATTGATGGCAGCTGCAATGGCAATGGCACTAGATGCACGTGTTGTTGCGGTTCCTCCAACAGCATCTGCTCCAGCTGCAGTAAGGCCTTCCCAAGTAGAGGTATCGTCAGTTGCAACGCCTGCGCCAATTGCAACGCCATTGATAACTAATGAATTTGAATTGAGCAATCCAGCATCCCCCGAAATTGGAGCAGCAGATGTAGCAGTACGATTTGCTGTTGTATACATCGCGGTATCAGCTTTGTATGTACCAACCTGTAAACCGGAATTTCTTTCAACAGTAGCCGGAAGTGTTCCAACCGTACCAGCAGATTGTCCAATATTGATATCACGCCCATCCAAAGTGAAAAGGCTGTAAGAACCAACATATACTGTAGAGGCAGAGTTTTTCAAACCCACAGAAGTTGACAAAATACTATTAACTGTTAAGTCGATATTTCTTCCATCTGCGGCAGTCAACGTCACGCCGAGAGTATCGTCACCAGTGTCAGCGGCCACTACACCTGTTTGTGCAGAGATGGCATTGATTGCGTTGACCACAGTCTTGCGTGACAAGCTCGCGTCAAGCGAAGTTGAAAAGAGATCAGTACTTACACCATTAATTGTGACCGAACCGGCACTTGTAGCTGCTTGAACTGTCATAGCGGTGCCAGAAACGGTATTTGATTCAGCACGGGCGTATACGCCACTCAAATCTGCCACTCGATTGATGGCCGCAGCTTTTGCGATTGCGCTGGCTGACTTGTTCGTTGCTGGTGATGCACCGTCGTCATCAGCCAAAGAAGCGCCAACAGCGACACCATTCAGGTACAAGCTACTAGCATCCAATGCAGCTCGGTCTGCCACTGTGCCACCAGCAGATTGCAAAAACGCTTTAGAACCAATACCAATGTCCTTGGTCTTCATGGAATCAAAACCAATTTTCATGGTGTCGCCAGAATTCACACCTGACTGAATCACCACATTTTGAGCAGTACCGTCCAACAGCTTGATGTTATTGTGGTTGGTTTTGGTGGCGATATCGTCAATTTGTTGCTTCAGTTGTGAAACTTCCAATTGCAGTGAAGAACGATCGCTGTCGTTAAGGGTGCCGGTGCCAGCTTGCACAGCCAGTTCGCGCATGCGTTGCAGAATGTCGCCGACGTTGCCAATGGCGCCTTCAGCGGTTTGAGACATGGAGATGGCGTCATTCACGTTGCCGATGGCCTTGGCCATACCGCGAATTTGCGAAGTCATGCGGTTGGTGATGGCCAAACCGGCGGCGTCGTCTTTGGCGCTGTTGATTTTGCTGCCTGTAGACAAACGCTCCATGGCCTGGCTCATGCTCAGGTTGCTGGAACGCATGGACTCTTGGGCGACAAGTGCTTTCACGTTGGTATTGATCACTGACATGGTGTTACTCCTTGAAGATGGATTGACCGAAACATTTCAAGACAACTTGTCCTGATAGCTGATGATTCGGCGTAAATAAAAAAACCTTTAATAAAAATTTGACAAATCAAATCTTTTTGTTCATCAGCATGCCCTTGAGGGCTTCAATGTTGTGCGCAACCTTCACGATCACTTCATTGGGTATTTGGCGAATCACTTCACCGGTGTCTTCCTTGCGGACCACCACAATGGGTCGGCCCAAGGCCTCGTCCATGGCGAAGGTGACATTGCGGCCACCGTCGCGCATTTGCTCGTTCAAGCGACCAATGGTCACTTCCAAGTTTTGTTTCATGCGCTCCATGTCCACTGGCACATGGGACTTGGCTTGAACCGCCTCTGGTGCTGCGGAAGGAGACGCACTGGGGGCAGGCCGACTCACCACCTGGGGCGGTGCGCTGGCAACTGAATTGATTGGTGAAACCATGATGGGCCTTTCTGAAAGAGCCGAATGACTCCTATCCATGACCCTGTATATCGGCACGAAGTGCGCAAACTTGAGCTTTGTGTAAAAAGCTTTTCTAGCGAGCTATGAATCGGCTTGC
>Ga0247843_1007573_pt1 | contig 13235 bp, 10 predicted proteins | sample LaCruzMarch2017__FD_192420 | JGI IMG/M metagenome (GOLD analysis project Ga0247843, IMG submission 192420) | Freshwater microbial communities from meromictic Lake La Cruz, Castile-La Mancha, Spain - LaCruzMarch2017_8m | ecosystem: Environmental > Aquatic > Freshwater > Lake | place: Spain...
AATTTCAAAAATGCCTTTACATAATTGCTAAAGCGTTGTTGCCAGCGTAGTTCTTGAGTGCTCATGCTTTATTTTTTAAACACATCCGTCCAAAACGATTTTCAGTAGCCAAAAAAAGGAGCGGTGTTTTTTGGGGAGGTTCCCCTCTTTCGTTCTTTACGAAAATAGCGAAAGCACTGCTCCGTGAGCCAAGGTACTATTCTCGTACCAATGGTATCGTTTCTGCCTAAAGACGCTTTTAAGGAGCTGACTTATAGGTGGAAAAGGGATAGACGGAACCAGGGTATTGCCCCTTGGGATCATGGGGTTCGTATTCTTTTCTTGCGGTTACGCATAGGGACATCCGCTATGGTTGGGTTTTAGGTGGAGCGTACAGAGGTGGATGTGGTTTTGCGAGTATTGAGATTAGGCAGTAGGGGGTCTTGGTGAGGTTGTGGTATGGATTGGGAGGCAAGCTTAGGACAGGAAGGTTCGTCTTTGATCATCGCACGAGGCACTTTTCGTTTTTCCCTTCGTTCAATTTTCTTCATAATAATAGGAGTAGTCAATGCCTTTCATATACATTTCCCGGCTGTGGATGTCGGTCGTCAGGGCGTGTTTAATGAGTTTCCCTATTTCGCTGCTATCCACGGTGCTGATCATCATAGCGTTCATATAATCCGCTTTGGTGATTCTGCTCCAATCCACACAGCATTTCAGTTGTTTTTTGAGGATCAAATCCAACCATATACGGGTGCTTCTGCCATTGCCTTCCATAAAGGGGTGGGCTTTATTCATTTCGGCATACTTCAAGATGATTTCGTCCAGTGTGCTTTGTGGCATTGCATCGATTTGTTCCAAAGTGTTCTTTAAATGCTGAGCAAACACAAACTGATAACCTCCTTTTGAGATATTTTTTGTTCTAATCTGCCCGGAAAAGTCATACAGTCCACCGAATAGATAAGCGTGTATTTGTTGTAATCCCTTTGTGGTTCCTATTTCAAATTCGTTGATTAAATTGCTTTCAAAAAGGGTATACGCTTTCTTCTTGCTTTGCCCGTCAATGCTCGTGTCGCTGTATAAGAACCAATCGAGAAACTTGCTGGCTTTGTTGTTGGGAAAATTTTTAGATAATTCTACAATCCCTTTGCTATCCAACAGATCGGTTTGGTACTTTTTACCGTCAGAAGCGGTTAGTTTCAGTTGGGTAGTGGCACTAACCAACTGATTGTTTTCCCTTTTGAGTTTGGCTTTGAGGTATTTCCAGTAGTTTCTGACTTTTGGGTAGTCGGGTTCTTCCTTGAGAACGCCTACAATATCCAATACACTAAACCACCATTTAGAATGTTCATCATCCCAAACGGCCCGCACCTCACGGTCTTCAAAGAAGCGTATGGATATTTTTTGTTTCACATCCGTCCAAATCGATTATCTAGAGCTAAAAAATACCGCGGTGATTTTTTTTTGGATCGCCTATTATGTCAATGACGAAAATAGCGAAAGCGCTGGTCCGTGAGCCAAGGTACTATTCTCGTACAAATGGTATTCTTTCTACCTAACGGTGCTTTTAAGAAGCTGACTTATAGGTAGAAAGCGGATAGACGGAGCCAGGGTAATCCCCCTTGGGATCATGGGGTCCGTATTCTTTCCGGTGCGGTTTCGCTTCGGGATATGGGCTATGGTTGGGTTTTTGGGGAAGCGTACAGAAGTAACCCACGAGCCTCGGTCGAACAGGATGCGGGCGCTTTAAGACCGGAGGGTTTTCGGTTTGAGCCGAGCGTGGTGCAATAGTGATACGTGAAGTTTTGATGTACACTTAATAGTATTCCTTTATATACGCATAGGCCCGATCAAACAAAACCTGGTCTTTGATTTTGTACTTAGCCCAAAGTACTTTGCGCAATGAGCTTTGAACTTGTCGTTCCCCTTGATTGGTATTTTGCCAATTTGAGAATCTAACTGCTCTAACATGGGCATCAATATCGTTAACGATGCGCTCAACTACCGCTGGTGTTTGGTCGGTTTTTAATTCAAGGAACAATTCAGTTAAGGCGGCTTGTGGTGTTTTCTCTTGGATAAGTTCTTCCAATTCCTTCTCTGCCTGAACCGTTTCCTTGGCCAGCTTGCAGAGTTCTTTCACAAACTCAATGGAGGTAATCAGTCCTTGCTCAGCTTTGTTTCTTAATTCCTCCAGGCGTTCACTGAGCTTCTTGAATTTAGGATCGCCAACATGGCGCTGAAAGCGCTTGATGAGAATCTTTTCCAGTTTCTTAGCGTTCTTCGGATCGGGGTTATTGAAGATCTCTTCAATCACATCGGCATCCAACACGAATTCTTCCAGTTGATGCACATCGCCTACATGGATGTTTTCATGAATCAACTTGGTGGTTTGTGCGCCCAAGGAAAACCATAGCAGCTTGCCAATATTGTCGGATGCGGGTTTTACGGATTCAAATACCTGCGACAACCATTTATAATCGGCATTGTATAAATCAAGAATATTATCAGGAGATAGTGATTCCCATAGTTTGGATAGGTATTTATAGTCTCTTGCAAAAGCATCTTTTTTCTCTTCCGTATTGATGGCGTTTTGAGCCGCTTCCAATCCTTCAAAGCCTCCGATGGTTCTATCCACTCCGGTAAAATGGGCCAAGGTTTCTTGCATGGCTTCTGGAAGTTTGGCCCGTAACTCGTTGAGATTAGAGATTACTTGCTTTACGCTTTCGTCATCGAATTGCAAGGCTTTAGCGGCATCATCAAATACGCCAAAGTAATCCACAATACGGCCAAAGGATTTTTGTGGGTACAATCGGTTGGTGCGACAAATGGCTTGCAAAAGCGTATGGTCTTTCAGCGATTTATCGAGGTACATGGTTTGCAAAATCGGCGCATCAAACCCTGTGAGGAGTTTGGCGGTAACAATGATGAATTTCAAATCCGATTGGGCATCATTGAATTCTTCGACAATCTTTTCCTGTTTGCTTTTATCGATTCCCCATTTCTGTTTGAATTCTAAAGGGTCATTGGCGGAGGTTGAAATTACCACTGCACTGGTCTCTGTTGTAAAGTGTTTGTCGAGTTCTTCTTTATACTGTACACAACCGAATCGGTCAGGGGTAACAATCATGGCTTTGAGACCCTGTGGGGCGACCTTTTCACGAAAGTGTTTCGCGATGTCCTCGACTATTTTCGATACGCGTTCTGGTGATTTGAGAAAGTCCGCCATTTTGACTGACCTTTTGTTGAGGGCATCTGCTTCTTCGTCTGTAAGAGCGGCAGATTCTTTGAATTCAGCAAAGACCTTGTCTATGGTCTCCTTGTCTACGTGAACGTCTACAAGCCGGGGTTCAAAGTGGAGGGGCAACGTGGCATTGTCGCGAATGGAATCCTGAAAGGTGTAGCGCGACATATAGCCGCCTGCGTCTTCTTCGGAACCAAAAGCCCAAAAGGTGTTTTTATCGGCTTTGTTTACGGGTGTACCCGTTAACCCAAACAAAAAGGCGTTGGGTAAAGCGGCCCGCATCTGTCGACCCAAATCGCCTTCTTGAGTGCGGTGCGCTTCATCTACCAGCACGATGATGTTGTCGCGGGTATTCATGTTGGGCTTGGCATCTCGGAACTTATAGATCGTGGAGATGATGATCTTGCGGGTGTCGCGCTCCAGCATGGTTTGCAATACGCTGATGCTGTCGGTGGTTTCTACGTTGGCTATGTCTGCTGCATTGAAGATGCCTGTTATTTGGGTATCGAGATCGGTTCGGTCCACGAGGACAATAACCGTTGGACTTTTTAGATCCGCAGCTTTTCTGAGTTTTTGCGCTGCGAAAACCATGAGCAAGGATTTTCCCGACCCCTGAAAATGCCAGATCAGACCTTTTTTTACCCGACCTACTTTTACCCGTTCTACAATTTTATTGGCGCCTTCGTATTGCTGAAAGCGAGGGATGACTTTGATTCTGCGTTTCTTTTTACCGGATGTGAAAAGTGAGAAGTTCTGCAGGATGTCCAACAGGCGGGCAGGACTTAACAAATCCGACAATTCTTTGCCGATCTCTGCCAGACCGAGGCGTTTGGCCAATGCATCTTCATCGTTTTCCAGGCGCCAGGGTGCCCAATATTCCAGCGGACTGCGGATGGCACCATAATACAATTCTTTGCCTTCGGTGGCGAAGCTCAGGATGTTGGGTACGAACAATTGCGGTACGCTGTTCTCGTATACATCATGAATCTCATGTGCGCCATCGAGCCAACTGACCGAAGGACGAATGGGTGTTTTGGCTTCGCCTACCACCACCGGAATGCCGTTGATGAGCAGGACGATATCGGGGATTTTGGTTTCGCGGTGGTGGATGCGGTATTGGTTGGTGACTACATAACGGTTGTTGGTGAGATTATCAAAATCGACCAGCCGCACGGGCACATGGCGGTTGTTTTCGCTAAAGGGCATGGTCTTTTCTCCGGTGAGCCATTTGAAAAACTCTTCGTTGGTTTTGACCAAACCGACTTGATTAACGGCCAGAAACACCGCCCGCAGTTTATAAATGACCTCATCGGCCAGGGCGGGATTTTGGGTGATTTCCGGATTGAGGCGAATCAGGGCGGCTTTGAGCTCTGATTCCACAAGCACTTCATTAACACCTCGTTGTAGATCGTTGGCGGACCGGTATTCCCATGCTGATCCATAACCCGCTTTGTCTTCCTGTGCCCCGTTGGCATTTAAATTCACTCCACTCAGTTGGTGGATGATGTAATGCTCTACGCTGTTGAGTTCGTTAAATGACATTGGTACACTTAAATTACTTTTTTTCTTGAAACGGTATATAGGGTCTTTATTCCAGCGAATACCATCAAACCCGCATCGATAGGATGAATAACGACTGCAAGTTCGTGGCTTTCTTTGTTTCTGACATCCTTTAACTGTTGTAGATTGTGAAATTCTTGATCTGTAATCCATTTGCAATTTCGTGCATACTCAATTAGGGAGTGAAAATTCTGTTGCCTTTTAGAGGACACGTCATTGTTTATTTTCTTTCGTAACACTACTTCTAATATTTTGGCTAGGTCTCTTACGGCTTTTGAGTACTCCTTTTGAACAACATGCCGAACTACAGAGTCTAACTCCAGATGCGTAGGGGAGTCAAGTTCGTCTATTTCGCTCTTGAGTTTTTGCAGTTCACGTAGAACGCTGGGCTCCAGATCGGGTTGTTTTCTAAGATGTTCCTCGAGTAAACTCAAATAGGCCTTTTTCAGTTCATCATTCTCTTTTCTTAACTTGTCAATTATCTCATCCTTGCGCTTCGCCCGTTGACGTTCGTCTAACAGCACCCAAGTAACAAGTAAGGAGAATATCAATAAAATGATTATTATATAATCTTTCGCCTTCATATATCAATGGATCGTTTTACTTTCATTGAATAAGAGACAATAACGCCAACCAAAATATGTTCCATGTCGTTGGGTTTAGTATTACTTGCGGTGTTATGTTATTTTAACATGAGTTTTATAAACCGAAAATTTGATTGATAAGGGATTTTTGGAGGGCTTTGGAGTTATTTATGTTGCTCTCAATCACATTAGAATTGATATCAATAGCCATCCTTTTATTCAAAAATGAAGCCTTCGTTTCAGTATCCAAATCGGGAACATTAAACTCTTTAATCATTCCCAAATTCAAATTTTGCTGATTTGCACCATGAGCCAATGACCGCAATTCATCATATTTATATTCAAGATAAGAATAGATAAAATGAGAGTTTACAATATCAGATGTTTCAATTATGGCACATGCTTGATTACAAGAAGCTTCTATTCCTGTAATTGCTACCCTCCCTCTTGTTACACCTTGACCATACATAGCAACCAAGACTGATCCCGCAGGAATTAATTTTGCAGCAGAATTCTTTAAACCCTCTTCGGTTATATACTCTTCGACTTCATTTATAATTTGATAATTTACTTCAGCAGTTTTAATCCATGGAATATTACCCCCCCAATATTTATTAATTTTTCTATTTGGTGTACCTCCACTGTGAACTTTCGCTAGCTGTTCAATTGTAACATAGTTATCAAATCCATCCTCAAATGTATTTCTTTGCAATGCACTCTTTACGTCCGCTAACTTTTCCAACACCTTCCTCTCCCTCTCAATCACCTCATCCATAGCCCAGAGCAGTTCGGCCAGTTGGGCTTGTTGGTCTTTGGGCGGGAGGAGAAATTCGTAGTTGGCAAGGTCACGCCATTTCACCCTTTTGGACATAGTGCCAGCCGCATTTTCATTGGCAAAATCCCAAAGTGCATTTGAGTTCATGAAAAAGGCCAAAAATCCAGGAACCACTTTGTCATGGTTTTCTCTTAGCACAAAAGCATCACCTGAGCAGCATCCATCAAAATCAACTAATGAAGCTCTTCGCAAATAGGCATTCCTTCGTGCAAATAATATATCGCCTGCTTTAAAGGCTTTGGTTGAGGAGGTAAGGTTTTCCGTGGTACCCCAACTCTTGATTTTAATATCTCCTGATACAAAATGTTCCAGACCAACAAAACGGTCATAACCTGACTGACTTGGGTTGTCAACCCTTTGGGAAATATCCTCTAACAGTGCACCCAACTTGGTCAACTTCCAGGTTGATTTATCAATATTTAAATCCTTTTTCTCCATAAGTAGATTATCCATTTGCCATGGTTTTGAAAAGTTCATTCATGGAATTCTTCAAAGAGTAAGAACTTTGTTCCCATTGCCCCAATAAAACATTGAATTCTTCTTCCTCAATTTTGTCTTGCTTAACAAAGAGCTGCACACTCAATCGGGTATTGTTGTCTTTTAGAATTTCATCGTTATCTACAACTGCCGTAAAAGTGTCTTCATTCTCAAAGGTCAAATACGCATTGTGGATTCGTTCAATATGCTGCGGATCCAAATAGCTTATCGTTTTTTCATTGCGCACTTCATTAACAGCTTGAACAAACAATACTTTTCCTTTTCGCTCTGGATTTTTGCTATTGTTCGTAATCAGCAAACAGGATGTCATGGATGAGTTGTAGAACAGATTTGGACCTAGACTAATCACACATTCTACTACATCTTGCTCAATCATTCGTCTTCTCATTTCACTCTCAGAATCTCTGAATAAAACTCCATGAGGCCATAAAGTGATGGACCGCCCATCCTTCGAATCTAAACTCTTTTGTATGTGCTGCTGAAACGCATAATCGGCACAGCCTTGTGGCGGCACACCCCAGAGGTTGCGTCCGTAGGGGTCGTTGGCAAAGCTTTTCTGGTCCCAGGCTTTAATGCTGTATGGCGGATTGGCCAGTATTACGTTAAATGTCTTGAGTGCATCATTGTGCAAAAAGGCCGGGTTGGCCAGCGTATCGCCCCGCACAATGCTAAACTCCTCTATGCCGTGCATAAACATGTTCATGCGGGCAATGGCCGAGGTGAGCAGGTTGATCTCCTGTCCGTAGAGTTTCAGGGTGCGGTATTCCTTGCCTTCTTCCTTGAGGTGCAGGGCGCAGTTGAGCAACAAACCACCCGAGCCGCAGGTGGGATCGTACACGCTTTCGCCCGGTTGAGGGTCCATGATCAGCGTCATGAGCTTTACCACCGTGCGGTTGGTGTAAAACTCAGCAGCGGTATGGCCGCTGTCGTCGGCAAATTCCTTGATTAGGTATTCATAGGCATTTCCGAGTTTATCGTCCGCCACATTGCTCAGGCTCAGCTTGTGCTGCGAGTAGTGCTGAATGAGGTTGGTGAGGGTTTCGTCACTCAGCCGGTCTTTGTTGGTCCAACTGGCATCCCCAAAAATGCCGTAGAGCGTAGCGGGGTTGGCTTTTTCAATGGCCCGCATGGCTTCCTGCAAGGCCATGCCTACGTTGGTGGTGGTTTCGCGCACGTTTTTCCAATGTGCCCCTTCGGGTACTTGAAAATGGTGGTGTTCGGCAAAGGCGGCATATTCCATATCGCCATCGCTCTCGGCCAATGCTTTTTCAAATTCTTCGTCATACACATCACAGATGCGCTTGAAGAACAGCAGGGGAAAGATGTATTGCTTGTAATCGCCTGCATCGATGGTGCCTCGCAGCAGGGTGGCTGCACCCCAGAGGTATTTTTCGAGTTGTTGTTGGGTCATTGATTGTGTATTTCAATCCGAGTCATAATAAATTCTGTTACTGGATCAATTTTCTCCGTTAGAAACTTGATTAGTTCCTGATCAAATGTTTCATAAATATTTTCAACCCCTGACAAATCCATTGTTCCTGTCAAAAGCTCAACCCATTCATTCCCTTCTTTTTTCTCTTTTATTTCAAAAGAGCCAGAAAAATTCATTTTAAGTTCGGAATGATTTGGAACTTGATTCCATTTTTTAACAGCGGATCCTTGGAGCCAATACTGAACTCCACATTCCCTTTTCGAAAAAAGGTTAGTAAGTCCAACATAGATTACTACCACGTTGGATTTTGACCTTAATACAAAATTGGTCGGATTTCTTCTTTGAAGGTAATAATTGGTAGGCTCTAGAGAAAGCCGCACGGAATTGACTAAGTCTTCCTCTGCTCGGTATTTCAAGTTGACAATTTCATCAATCGTTTTTCCATGCTTAAAGCAGAATTCCAGAGCTTCGCGATTTTTTGTATCACTCATTCTTTCAATGTTATTCATAAAATCTCTAAGATAGCTAAAGTTTATCATGTCCACTTTCAGCGAATAACTCCCCAAGTTTTTAGTGATTTCCACAATCAATTCTTTATAAGTAATATTGATAAAATTCTTGTTAGGTATTTCCAATTGTTTTGCCGAAAGAATAACTCCTTGTTTTTCGTCAATTACCTCAATAGATTCGAAGTAATCTGCAAGGTCATTATATAGTTCTGCGTAAACTTTATGCTCAATTACAAGTGCATTTTCAAATTGATTTAGTTGACTTGTTTTACTATCATAAACCACCAAATCAACAAAATTCTTTTTTTTTGTCTGAACTTCCGGTAAGCAAGAAACCTGATCGTTTAACCAATCGAGGGAACAGCTACTTCCTTTTAAAATGAGTAAAGACTTTAATGAATCAGAAAAGAGTCCAGTCAAACTATGATTGTTATCGCTATTGAGGAAATAATTAAACCAATTGCTAAGTACAGACTCATAATGCGGAAAGCCGGATATGGTGAAAATATCCATTCGATGCGTCTTTTTTTCAGGAATTGATTTTTCAATCTCAGAAATTATAGCTTCCAAATGTATAATTGATTCAGTCGTCATGCTTCAATGAACTTCTTAAGTTTAAGCCTAAACCGTTCCTCTGCTTGTATACTGACCTCACATGCGGTCTTTAACTCGGCAAGGGCTTCTTCAACACTGGGCAAATTGTCTTCGATAATCTTCTCCACATACAGCGGAATGTTCAGGTTGAAGTCGTTTTCTTTCAGAGCTTCAAGAGTAGCCACCTTCACATAATTCTCTACATCAGTATAGGCTTGGTACCAGCTAAAAATCTGGTTGACATGCTCAGGCTCGAGATAATTCTGTGCTCTGCCTACCCGCACCTGTTCGGAAGCATCAATGAAAAGAACTTTCCCTTTTTTGTCCGCTTCTTTGTTTTGTCTGAAAACCATCACGCAAGCGGCCAGCTGAGTACCGTAGAATATATTCGCTCCAAGGCCAATTACTGCTTCCAACAAATCCCGCTGAATCAGTGCTTCTCGGATACGGCCTTCAGCGCCCTTTCTGAAGAGGGCTCCATGCGGCAATACTACCGTCATGCGCCCGGTGCTATTCATCGATTTGATCATATGTTGCACCCAAGCCATATCGCCATTGCCTTGCGGTGGAACTCCAGCTATGTTTCTTCCAAAAGGATCGTTGGCCCAATTTTCAGCACCCCATTCTTTTAAAGAGAAAGGTGGATTTGCAATAACACAATCAAAGGTTTTCAAACCATCGGCTTCAAAGAAGGCAGGGTTACGCAAGGTATCGCCTCTAAAAATTTGAAAATCTTCAATACCATGCAGGAACATATTCATACGGGCAATGGAGCTTGAAGTCAAATTCTTTTCCTGTCCATATAATTTTAAAGTGCGGTAATCCTCATTTTGATCTTTGAGATGATTCACACATTCTAATAACATTCCACCTGTTCCGCAAGCGGGGTCGTAAATCGTTTCCCCTTCATGCGGATCGAGAATTAAACCGAGCAAATGCACCACCGAACGCGGGGTGTAGAATTCACCTGCTTTCTTGTTGGTTAAATCAGCAAAGTGCTTGATCAGGTATTCGTAGGACTGTCCCAACAAATCGGAATCCACATTGCCGTTGGACAGATTGTAATGCGAGAAATGCTCTATCAAATCAACGAGCAAGCGGTCGGAGAGCTTGTTCTTATTACTCCATTGCGCATCGCCAAAAATGCCATAGAGAAACTCTTGGTTGGCTTGTTCAATACCACGCAAAGCTTGTTCAATCGCCAGTCCCACATTAGAAGTTGTTTCTCTAACATTTGTCCAATGGCAGCCTTCTGGCAGAATAAAACGGTGAAACTCAGGAAGCGCTGCGTATTCTTTATCTCCTTCAGATTCTTCTAAGGCTGTCTTATATTCTTCATCATACACGTCCGATATCCGTTTGAAGAACAGTAAAGGAAATATATAAACCTTAAAATCAGATGCATCCACTGGGCCTTTTAAAATCCAGGCCGCTTTAGAGAGGTATTGCTCCAGTTGGGAAAGAGTGAGTTTATCCCTGGTCATTCTTCTCAATTTATTGCTTATACAAGTTTAGAGCCATCCGCAATCAGTTCGGCAATTACATTGATTATATCTGTTTCATTTAAACCATGGTCACTTACCATTTTTGGCGGTATGCTTAGAGTGGCCAATCTATAAAATAGAAGTTGAAGGTCGGTTGGAAAAAAATACACCCTTTTGGTTCTGCGAAGTTACGGCTTGTACGGCAGGCAAAACCAAATGTGCCGTTTGCGGGCTGGCTAAAGAGATCATTAAAAAATGGGTTGGGTGGGTCTTTTCCTTCTTTTCGGTCACCTGTCTCAATAGCAAAACACGGCCAGCTAGAAAGTCTGACTGCTTGGTCGATTGGTGTCCATTTTTAGTCATTGTCTTGCTGTATTTGTCTTTTTAGCATTGGTCGTAACGTTTTGGCGCTTGGCGCAGTGGCATATTTCGGAACACAAAACTGTCAACACACCACAAAAGCCCAATTGGAAGACTGAACTTGAATTTAACCACTCCACCCCGTATGACGCAAAACGTGTGTTAGCAGCCGTTATTCTTGTATTATTAGTCTCTTCCATACTCTCTTCTTTGTGTCTTATGTTCTAGTCCAATTAGTTTTTCATTTTGGTCTAAAAAGTAATCTTGATTGAAAGAATAGATATCAATTCTGTCGTCCATTATTACGTGTAAGTGATTTTGATAATTCATAGAGCGTGGATAAACTCTCCATCTAGTAATTGGACCTTCAATTGTTTTAGTTTGTCCATTACTTAAAAGAACAACAAGAGCATTTTCACATTCTACGATTGTTCCAAAGTATGAAGTCCCGCCACCAATGACTTTTCCTTTCCAAGCCTGAAGATTTAAATTATGTAGTTGTGTAAACTGTTCTTCACCCTTGTCTTTATTGGGATTATTCCTAAATCTCACTATTTCAAAACCGTTGTCTGTTGTTCGGTATATTTTGTCGTCTATTCCCCAACTTAGATTGTTTCTTTGACCTTGAGTTTTGAAAATTTTCATTTCTGTAATTTCCTTGTTAAACTCTCTCTGAAATTTCGATTTTCCAAAATTATGGACATCTGCTATAACTTCCTCATCTACTTTTTTTAAGTCAAAAAGTGCCATATAAGACCCTTCATTCAACGAAGAATTATATATGCTATAGTATGTATAATTAGCAAAAGAGGAATGATTTTTACTTATCTGTACTGGATCTTTCATATTCCATTTTCTTCTAAAGTAATAGGATATATCGAACTCAAAAAGACCTTCGTCACCTCCTGATAATGCTAGCTGTGGGTATTTATTTGCTTTGATCGATAGTAAATTACAATCCCAAAGTTTTGTAGACTTGGTGCTTACTGGATATTTATGATTATTTCTGTGTGCAGTCGAAGAAAATAGTCCTTTCTCGGTTATGTAGTATAAAATACTTCCATAAATTTCAGTGTCCGTCGGGAGAGCTTTGTTTGGATTATCTTGTTCACCGAATAGATACTTGTCGACTTGTTTTTCAGATAACTTGTAATATTGCTTAGATAAGATTGAGAATTTGTCAATGAGTAATTTTTTGAAATTACTATCGTGAAATAGTTCTACTAAGTCTGATTTATAAAGATAATTACCGTCAAGAAAGCAAAACTTTAGTGGTAGAGCGTCTCTTTTGTTATTTGGTAATGAATTGATAAGATCATTCCATTTGTAGACCTTGATTTTGCCATCAAACGTCCATAGGTATAGTCTGCCGCGATAAATTTGGCAGTCAATATAGTCACCATGTATTGAGATTTTTACAGGTTGCATTCTTTTCCTTGTCTAATTTTAATTATGTGGTGCTTTTCAATATGTCCGGCTGTTCTCCAATCAGAAAGTATTGACATTCCAGGTCTGTCTTGAATATTTCTGCAATAATCAGCTGGATAGCCGTGCCAAACTCTATCATCGTTTTTTGCAACGAACTTCGCGATTTTCAGTTCTTCTTTTTGAGAATTTTGTCCCAAAACTAAGAGACTATTTCCGTTGGGAATTAGTCCCCAACCGACGAAATCTTCAATCCAAGAGTTTTCTTGAGAGTTGATAAAACACTCGACTTCATGGTCAACTGTTACTGTCCAACGTGATTTGTGTTTTTGCTTTCTTCTATGTGCAGAAGACACGAAATATATCGAAGTTGTCCTAGGGTTTAGGTCGATATTTTTGTTTTTTTCGTATACCATGTCATTCTATTTAGTCTTTGTTTATAATTGTTGCTAATTTACTACTAGGCGCAGTTTTCCTATCCCCATAAACACTTTAGTGTAGCAAAGGTCTGAATTTTGTTTCCCACTTGCGACTCGGAAATTCATCGACCACACCACATATTTCTTCCAATCCACATAGTCTTACCTACATCCTAGTCTGACGAAAATACCACTTTCCCTAATCCCCGCCCAGGATACCCCGCCACAACTTCTCCACACCACCCCACGAGCCCAATTTGCAACCAGCGGAGAAACGCAAAACACTGAGGATGTACAAATTACTCCCATCCCCCC
>Ga0247843_1007575_pt1 | contig 13233 bp, 9 predicted proteins | sample LaCruzMarch2017__FD_192420 | JGI IMG/M metagenome (GOLD analysis project Ga0247843, IMG submission 192420) | Freshwater microbial communities from meromictic Lake La Cruz, Castile-La Mancha, Spain - LaCruzMarch2017_8m | ecosystem: Environmental > Aquatic > Freshwater > Lake | place: Spain...
GGCAGTTACCTTTTAGCTTTTTTACCTTTTTACCTTTTGCCCTTTTTTTTCAGTGTTTCTGTGTTATCAAACAAAAAGGCAGTTGCGATCAAGCAACCGCCTTTTTTGTTTGATAACACCATTGGTATAAAACATAGATATATAGGCGTAAAAAACATGAACTATATATCGGGAAATAAAATAATTTAATTATTTTTGCTGCCTATATATCGTTTATATATATGCTGTTTCGAGTGCTCACATTGCCTTTTGATGCTGTTTTAGAAGGATTTCCGGATGAAATCGTTCAGGAGTTCTGTATCAATAAGCAAGTACATAAGATGGATGCGCATTTTTTTATGCAGGATGGCAAGCCATTTTGGAGCATTGCCATTCATTATGAGGTATTGTTGAAAGAAAAGCGAAAAACGCATGCTTTAGATGAAGTGCAAAAGCTATTGTATGAGCGGTTGCGGGAGTGGCGTAAAACGGTTGGTATGCAAGCAGGTGTGCCTGTTTATATCGTAGCAACCAATGCGCATTTGCTGGAAATTACACAACGCCGGCCTGCCAGCATGGAAGCAATGAAGCCCATAAAAGGCTTCGGGCGTACCCGAATAGACAAGTATGGCCGCCAAATCATTCACATAATCAAAGTTTTTTATGAAGAAAACGTACAAAAACCGAAAGAAGATGAAGAAACAAAACTCCCTTTTTAAATAAAATATGCCACCTGTTAGCGCTTATCCGATATTTGAGCAATGGTACAAAACCTGTGACTGGATATTGCAAACCTGTGATAGAATGCCCAAGCACACCCGATTTACGGTCAGCGGTCGTATAGCCAATATCTCTTTGGATATTACCGCTACTTTAATCGAAGCCCTTTATAATCAGGAAAAAAAGCCGTTGTTGATGCGCCTCAATCTGTATTTGGAACAATTGAGAATTTTCATCCGTATCAGTAAGGATCGACAATATATCACGGGGACGCAATATGCATTCGTATCAGAAGCAATCAACGAAACCGGTAAAATGGTAGGAGGTTGGATAAAATCAGTTGACGTATGAAAAGAATCAACGGCCTATTTGAAAAAGTTTGTGCTTTTGATTCTTTAATGCTAGCCTATAAAAAAGCGCGTCGAGGTACCCGGAAATCCGAGGAAGCAAGCCAGTTTTTCTTTCGTACCGAACAGGAGCTATTCAAATTACAAGAATTGTTACGAACTGAAACCTATCGGCCGGGTGCTTATCGGTATTTTGAAATAAATGATCCAAAGCATCGGATTATTGCCGTAGCGCCATTTTGTGACCGGGTTGTTCATCATGCGGTCGTTGCAGTGCTTGAGCCAATCTTTGAAGCAACTTTTATACATGATTCCTATGCAACCCGCAAGAACAAAGGCGTTCACAAAGCCGTGTTTCAGGCGCAAAAGTACCTTCGAAAAAATCAATGGTACCTAAAAGCAGATATCAATAAATTTTTCGATTCTGTTGATATTCATATACTTATGACAATTATTTCCCGAAAAGTTAAAGATAATCGATTGATGCGCTTGATTCAACGTATTTTGGAAAATGGCAGTAAAAATGGAATAGGTTTGCCCATTGGTAATTTAACCAGTCAGTTTTTTGCCAATGTGTATCTGAATCAATTCGATTATTTTGTAAAACAGCACTTGCGTGTACCCGATTATGTTCGTTATATGGATGATTTTGTACTGTTTATGCCAGAAAAGCAGGACTTGAAATCCGTTTTACCACGTTTGTCTTGTTTTTTAGAGGATAACCTGAAACTAAAATTAAAGCCGGAATCTATCCGATTACATCCAGCGATGCATGGCTTACCGTTTTTAGGCTTACGCATTTTTGGCCAAATGTTGCGCTTTTTACCTGAAAACAGTCGGCGCATTCGGATCAAATTAAGCAACAAAATGGCTGATTTTGAAGCAGGTACAATATCAGAAAAGGTTTTTTTAGATTCAATGAATAGTTATAATGCGCATTTAACGGTGTTTCATACCCGTGCTTTGCGCACACAATTATTTGGAATATAAAGGGTACACCGTGCTTACCGGCTCCAACCGCGTCAATCGGGGCGGGTCGTGGAACAATGACCCGGAGAATTGCGTCGTTGCCAATCGCAACAACAATACCCCTGACAATCGTAACAACAATCTGGGCTTCCGGTTAGCCAATACAGTACTTTTCGAGCAATTGGTCGTGTCTGAGTATCCGATCAATGGGTGAACGTAACTGTCCCGCGGTGTATCCTGCCTCTTTTTCACACGAGAAAGAGCGAACACTTTGCAACCTGATTCATTTGGTAATTTGATAAGTCAGGTGAAAAATGAGTCAGGTCTTTTAAAACCTCAATACTTCACCACTTTCCCACCCCAAATTCCCACCCGCCAAACATACAACCCTGCCTGCAAACCCCTGCAATCAACCACACCCGTATTGCCCGAAAGCACCATACGCCCTTGTAAATCAAATAATTGTACCATGTCACCCGCTTGAAACCCTGTTATTTGTAAAACATCCGAAACCGGGTTGGGAAACACAGTTCTGACGGGTTCTTCAGGCGCATACGCTGCAACCGTACCCTTCATGCGTGCGCACAGGAAAGGCGGGATTTCCTGTTGTATGGTCGCTATTTCTGCAGCCGTGTACCCATGCCCGCCACCCGGAAAAGTGATTAATTGCGCATCTACACCGAGGTTTTCGGCAAAATCTTGCAGCACATTCGCCGAACTTTCATGAATACACTTGTGGAATATATTTAAATTAATCGCATTTTGAACCACACAGCCATACCCATACGGCACCACATCATCGGCTGTGCCGTGAAAGGTTAATAAGGGCGGATCCGCCGGGCCATCGATCCAGTTCAAATCAAAGAGGCCGCCACTCAAGTTGACCACCGCGCGTACGCTGGACGAAAACCCGGGATTGCCGCCCTTGCCTTCAATGCTGCCCATATCCGGACAAATCCAGTTGCCAAACCAGGCGTCGTACTGGGTTTGTAATCCGCAGGCGCCCATGCGCTCGCTTTCCTGATTTAAATAGGCCACACCCAAGGCCGTAAAACCGCCTGCACTCACGCCCAGGGTGAAAATATTGCAAGTGTCAATGCGATAAGTGTCCGCACTTGCCCGAAAATAACGCACACTGGCCTTTGCGTCCTGAATAGCCCGAAACACGGCGCGCATCATCCGAACAGAATCTACATCGAGGTCCCAACACAATAAATTACCTGGAAGCGAAAGCCGGTAATTGATGCTGGCCACCACATAGCCACGTTTGGCCAAATCGGTGCAAAGTGCTGCCAGGTCTTTTTTATCGCCCTCGCCCCATCCGCCCCCATGTATGCAATGACCAGCGGCCGAACTGCCGGGGTGTCGCCACAGGGTTCGTACCAATCTAATCGCAGGGGCAATTGGGTTTGGTAGGGTGGGGCATTCAGGTTGAGACACAACAAATTTCCCCAACTCCAATCAAATACGCCCGTACCATATTGAATGTCTTTTTGCACTTGCACGCAGGAAAACACGGTATCCACAAAACGTCCGCTGCCAGTACAGGTGCTTTGTGCGCGGGCTATTTGCCCGAAAATACTGAATGCCAAAACAAATACGGTTAATCTCAACATGTTCTTGTTTTTTGTTTGGACAAATCTAAGTTCCTTGTTTAACTTGTCGGCTTAAATGTACCATTATGAAAAAAATTACCCTGCTTTCTGCCGGATTAGTGTTTGGATCCATATTTTGTATTGCAGTATTTGCCCTTTTTAGTAAAAATCGGCCTGTTTCTGAAATGAAAATGCCGGGCGGTGAATCGGAGGAAAATCCAGCCCTGCGCAAAGCCTGGGAACAACAAATGCTCGCCGACCCCGTTACAGGCCTTATTCCGGAGGGCATTTCTTTTAAGGAGCAATGGTTTGCAGCCAGTATGCCGCGTGGTGCAGCGGATCGGTCGACCAGTCCATGGATCAGCCGTGGCCCCTGGAACCTGGGCGGGCGTACCCGTGCCATAGCCATCGACGTTACCAATGAAAACAGAATTTTGGCAGGAGGTGTATCCGGCGGTGTTTGGCTCAGTGAAGACGGTGGCCAAAGTTGGACGCGCAAAACACCAATGAATGCACATCCGGGTTGTGTGAGCATTGCACAAGATACCCGTCCGGGCAAAACCAATACCTGGTACTACCTTTCAGGCGAGATATACGGCACTTCAGCCAGTGGCGGCGAAGCGTTTTATGTGGGTGATGGCATGTTCAAAAGTATCGATGGCGGCAATACCTGGACGCCGATTGCCTCTACGGCAGGTGGGAGTCCACAGTCCTTTGCTTCCTTTTACCAAACTGGCTGGCGTACCATCACGGCGCCCAAAGATTCGCTGGATGTGGTGTACATGGCTACGCTTGGTGCTATTTACCGCAGTGCAAATGGCGGAACCAACTGGACGGCAGTGCGGGGCGGCAATCTCAATAACTATTCCGATTTTACCGATGTTGCTACCACTACGACGGGAACTTTGTATGCTACCTTGAGCAGCGATGGCCCCCAAAAAGGAATTTGGCGCAGTGTTAATGGCACTTCCTGGGTAAATATTACGCCAACTGTGGCCTTTCCTGCCACTTACAACCGTTTTGTCATCGGGATTAACCCAAATAATGAAAATGAAGTGTACTTTCTGGGCAATACGCCTGGCTCGGGGCATTATAACAACTATCTTGATAGCGACGATTGGAGCAGTTTGTGGAAATATACCTACCTCGGCGGCGACGGGACGGGCGCGAACGGCGTTTGGCAGGATTTATCGGCTAATTTACCCAATACCGGCACCGAATTCGACCGTTTTGCCTGTCAGGGTGGATATGACCTGGTGGTAAAAGTGCAGCCGGGAACCAACCATGTGTTTATCGGCGGTACCAATATTTACCGTTCAACGGATGGGTTTGCGACACCTGATAATACGGTACAACTGGGCGGTTATAAGCCGGGCACTTATCTGCCATTTTTTGAAATTTATGACAACCATCACCCGGATCAACACGATTTTCTGTTCCTGCCTTCCAACCCGGCGGTGATGATTTCTGCCAGCGATGGCGGGATACACCGTACTGAAAATAGCAACGCGGCCTCTGTCTCTTGGTCATCGCTTAACCGGGGCTACCAAACGACGCAGTTTTATACGGCTATTTTGGACAAAGGCACTGCCAATGATCCCACGTTGATTGGTGGGTTGCAGGATAACGGTAATTTTATCGTCAACAGCATTGATCCTTTGGCGCCCTGGAACCAAACGGTGAATGGCGATGGTGCTTTTGGCGCGATCCCGGATGGCAAACCCTATTATATTTTGTCGATCCAACAAGGCAAGGTGGCCAAGTGTGCCATTGATGCAGCGGGCCAGGTGACGGCTTTTTCGCGCATTGACCCCATTGGTCCGGTTAAGTCGGATTATCAGTTTATCAATCCCTTGTGCCTTGATCCGACGGACCAACAAATCCTGTATTTGCCCGCCGGGAAAGCGTTTTACCGCCAGGATGATTTAAATGTGCTGCCTTTAAATGGCGTTTGGGATAGTATTGCAACGGGCTGGAATAAATTTAACGATCTGTTGCCTGCCAATGGCGGGTCGTATAGTTGTTTGGCGGTTTCTACAAATAATCCGGCACACCGGGTGTACTTGGGTTCTTCTGCGAATGTGTTTAGCCGGATTGACAACGCGCACACCGGAACGCCTGCCATCGTTACCCTGCAATCGCCGATCTCCATCACCAACGGCTATATTTCCTGTATTGCAGTCGATCCCGACCATGGAGATGATGTCACTTTGGTGTACTCCAATTATAACACCTATAGTATATGGCGGAGTTTGAATGGCGGTGAAGATTGGATTAGTGTGGCTGGCAACCTGGAGGCCAACACTGCTGGTACCGGGGCCGGTCCTTCTATTCGCTGGATTTCTATTTTGCCGTTCCCGGATGGTTCGCGCAAGTATTTTTGCGGTACGAGTGTGGGTTTGTACAGTGCGGATACGCTGATGCAACACGGTCCGGGTTTGCCAGGTACGGTTTGGACCCAGGAATCGCCCGATTTAATCGGTAGTTCTGTGGTGCCTTTTGTGGATGTTCGTCCGTCGGATGGCCTGGTGGTGGCGGCCACGCATGGTATTGGTATGTTTTCAGCCAATTTTACGCCGCCTTCGGTGGGGAGTAATACGCCGGTATCTGGGTCTAATTTATTGGTGTATCCCAATCCTTCTAGTTCCGAAGTGAATTTTGACGTGCAAGCATGGTCGTCCCAAGTGCTTGATGTACAATTGTTTGATCAACAAGGACGTAGGGTGCAGCAACAACGCTGGGGCATTGGGGAAGTGCATCGTTTGTCGGTTGCCACGTTGCCAAAAGGGGTGTATTTTTATGAAGTGCGTGGACGTAGTGGGGTGCAACGTGGGAAAATTGTCCGAGGTTAAGTAGGGGCGGGGCTCGCCCCCGCCCAAAAAACGCGGGGCCGCCCGCCCAAAAAAACCGGCAGGTTTTTAAAAAACCGGCAGGTTTTTAAAAAACGGCCCAGCACAACAGCCATTTAGGATTGCATAAGAAATATAGGGCGAGGGTTGGGATTGCTCGGCTTCGCCTCGCAATGGGTTTTGCTCGGCTACCGCCTCGGTTTGGGTTTGCTCGGCTACCGCCTCGCCTCCGTTTTGCTCGACCTTGGCTTCGCCGCGGTCTCGGTCGTTTTAGGTGGCGAGGGCAAGCCTCGCAGCTACAACCCCACGGCAACCTTCAACATCCCTTCAAACGACTCATTTTTCGTTTTTGCCTGCATCACCTGGTGGAATACCTCCAATTTTTCCAACAATTGTACCAGGCTAATACGCTCCGATTTACTCAAATTGCCCGCTACAATATGCGAAACCAGGCCCATACGGCCATACAAAGGCAACAAAATCGCTAATCCATGCTCGGAAATAGCAATTTGTTTGCTGCGCCGATCTTCCAAATCGTCTTGCTGTTGAATCAAACCCAGCGCCAACAATCGCTTGATAATGTCCATCCCCGTCGGTTTTTCATGCCGGTTGCGGTAAATCAGCTCTGATTTGGTCATGGAACCATACGAATGTAAGGTAGCCAAATAAACAAACTCGTCCATACTGCCCAAAACCGTGCCCTCTAAGGCCTTCTTGGAATAAATACGGGCATATCGTGTCATAAAAAACAACAGTTTCCCGATGACTACTTCTGGCGATTCGGCGCCAGCGGCATGCGTTTCTGATTCCTCGGTTTCAATGGGGTTGGCTTGCTGACGCGTAAGCCATACTGCAAAGTGTTGTACATCATCCACTTTGGTATTGGTCTTTTCGTATTCCTCCAACAAGGGAAGCAAATTTTGTAGCAGTTGATATTTCATGAAAAAAAGTTGTCTCAAATGTAAACAGTTTTTCTAAAAGTATGTTTTTAAACCAAATTAAAATTTTAAGCATAAAAACATACCTAAAAATGCAATTCAATCGCACATCCTTTTTACTCAAATCCTGGTTACCTTTTTGGATGTTACTGGGACTCTTTCAAATTGCCACCGCCCAAAGTACGGGTATTTTGGTGGGGTCTGTTACAGACAAACTTACCCAGGAAGCCATTATTGGTGCCACCATTCGTTTGGAAGACACCCAACTCGGCACCATAACGGATGTGGAGGGCAAATTTAAACTGGCGGGTATTCCGCCCAAAACGTACAATGTAACGGTTTCTTACCTCGGTTATGCCACCCAAACACGGTATAATATCGTGATTACCACCGGAAATGCCAATTTTGTCAACGTTGAACTCGAAACCGATGCCAAAAGTTTAGGTGAAGTGACCATTTCCGAAAACAAATCGGTGCGCATTGCCTCTGCCGAAACGCCGCTTTCAATTCAAAACCTGAGTGCGCAGGAAATTAAAGCCAATCCGGGGGGCAATTTCGACATCTCTCAGGTAATTGCTACGCTGCCCGGGGTAGGAGGAACGGCCGCAAGCGGGGCTTTCCGCAACGATTTGCTCATTCGAGGCGGCGGACCGGGTGAAAATGTGTTCTACCTCGATGGGGTAGAAATTCCGGTCATCAACCACTTTTCCACGCAAGGCGCTACCGGCGGACCACAAGGTATTCTGAATGTGTCGTTTATAGAAGATGCTACCTTGTCTACCAGTGCCTTCAATGCACGTTACGACAATCCTTTATCGGCGGTGCTGCAATTGCGCCAACGCGATGGCAATCCGGAGCGTTTTCAGGGCAATTTTCGTTTGAGCGGTACCGAGGCCGCTATTACAACGGAAGGGCCTTTGAGTAAAAAAACGACCTTCCTTGCTTCTGCACGCCGTTCTTACCTGTCGTTGTTGTTTGAATTGATTAATTTGCCTATTCGCCCCGATTATTGGGATTTTCAGTATAAAGTTACGCATAAGTTTAACGCAAAAACCAGTCTGACGGTACTGGGTGTGGGCGCCATCGATAATTTTGAATTTGCCCTGCCCAAAGAAGCCACTGCCGAAAACATTTACATTTTTAGTTCCAATCCGCTCATTAAGCAATGGAATTACACCCAGGGTTTTACCCTTAAACACTTGATCGAGAACGGTTTCTGGAACCTGACCTTCAGCCGCAACATGCTCGATAATCAGTTGGACCAATTTCGGGAGAATTACGACGGGCAACAACGCGATGAAAGCAAAAGAACCCTGGGTGTGAATAGCCAGGAAATTGAAAACAAACTCCGATTTGATTTTAACAAATACTTAGGTAACTGGCGTATTTCGGCTGGGGCTGGCCTGCAATATGTCAAGTATAACAATCGGACCTTCACGAACATTCGACCTGAAATAAAAGATTCGCTGGGGAATATTGTGCAAGATGCGATCAATTTGCGTTTTAATTCGGCCATCGACTTTTTTAAGTTTGGTTTGTTTGCCCAGGCCAACCGCGCTTTTTTCAACAATCGCCTCGCTTTATCGGCAGGTATCCGGGCCGATGGGAATACGTTTACATCGGATGGCGCCAATTTGGGCAATACCCTTAGTCCTCGGGTAAGTTTGTCCGTTGCATTGACCGAAAAATGGAAATTGAATGCCAGTGTAGGCCGGTATTACAAAATTGCACCGTACACCGTGCTGGGTTACCGCGATGAAAATAATACGCTGGTAAATAAAAATGTGCCGTACACCTATAATGATCACTATGTTGCCGGACTCGAATATGTGCCTACCCCGACCTTGCGCATCACGGTAGAAGGATTTTACAAACAGTACCGTAATTATTTGATTACAACCAACGACGGGATTTCATTTGCCAACCAGGGTGGTGGATTTGGCATTGTTGGCAATGAGCCTGTACGCGGCGGCGGCAAAGGTGAAACGTATGGCCTGGAATTGTTTGTGCAGCAAAAACTGTGGCGCAACTTCTTTTTTGTGGGTTCTTACACCTATTTTTATTCCCGTTTTGCAGGCGTAGATGGAAAGTTGGTGGCTTCTTCCTGGGATAACCGCCACTTGTTGGCCCTTACTTTGGGTAAAAAATTCCGCAAAAACTATGAATTGGGGGTAAAATGGCGGTTTCAAGGTGGATCGCCTTACACGCCCTTTGACGAAACAGCCAGTCGTCAAAACTACCTGAACATCGGTGAAGGCACGCTCGATTACACCCGCCTCAATTCGGAACGTTTGCCCAATTTCAGTCAATTGGATATCCGGATAGACAAAAAGTGGAATTTTAAAAAGACAACCTTCGATTTGTACATAGACGTAACCAATTTGCTGGGCCGTGCCAATCCAAGTTTGCCCAGTTATACCTTTAAACGGAAAGACGATAATTCGGATTTCGCTACCACCGACGGGCAGCCAATTCGCCTTGACGGCTCGAATGCAATCCCGTATTTGTTGCCACCATCGGCCGCTTCTGTTATTCCAACGATCGGGTTTATTTTCGAGTTTTAGAAAAAACCTTTTGTTTCAGGCTTTCTACCTATATTTGCGCGCTTTTTACCAACAGGGTACTGTTGCGTAAGCGCGCTTTTTTTGCTTTTAACAAAACGAAGCAAGTTAAGGTTTGCGGCTAACGGACAGATACTCAAACACTTAAAAATTTCTTTATCACTCATTCGTAACGAGGTATGCAAAGTAAAGGCGTAGTAAGATTTTTCCTCATCGCGCTAACTTTAGTGTGTTTGTACCAGTTTTTGCTGATTGTACCAACCAATAATGTGGAGAGCAAGGCACGGCGGTATGCCACTGACATGGTGTCCCGGAACCCAAATGTGGCCTGGCGGACGTATTACAGCGGTTATCTGGACTCATTGTCCAGTGAAACGGTTTTTTCCATTCCGTTGATTAAAAAATTCACCTATGCGGACTTGAAAAAAAGTCAGCTGGCCATGGGTCTTGACCTGAAAGGCGGCATGAGCGTGTTGCTCCAGGTGGATTTGCGCGATTTCATCAAAAGTTTGTCTTTGGGCAATTCGGATCCAATGATTGTCCAGGCTTTGGACAAGGCTGCTGAATTGCAAAAGACACAGCAGTCGGATTACATTTCGCTGTTTGCGCAATCCTGGAACGAGGTAAGTGGTGGAAAGCCGCTTGCATCGGTTTTTGGTCGCAATGAATCGTTGAAGGGCAAAATCAATTTTGATTCGCCGAACGCAGATGTGGTGCGCACCTTGCGCGATCTGGCTAACCAAACCGTAGGTGAAACCTACAAGCGTTTGAAGCAACGGATCGACAAATTGGGCGTTGTGCAGCCCAATGTAAGTTTGGATGCTAGCCGCGACTTGATCCTGGTAGAACTTCCAGGTATCGATAACCCACAGCGTGCACGTCAATTGTTGACCAGCTCTGCAAAATTGGAGTTCTGGAACACCTATCGCTTTGGGGATGAAGGCATTGGCAATCAATTGCTTGCAGCCGATCAGAAATTGATGGTGCTGGAGTCGGGCGATTCAACCAGCCAGGCCAATATGGTGAAGGACACCGCGTATGCCTATCCAAAAGGTGCTGATGGTTTGCCGGATACCACCAAGGCCAAAGAAATGGTGATTACTGAACGCAAAGCAGAAGCACAAAGCCAGGAAGCAGGTCCACTGCGCAAAAACCTGGAGTTGAGCGGCCAAGCCCAATCTCCAATTATCGGCTATGCGGATAAAAATAAAAAAGATGCCGTCATCGCAATGTTGACCCGTCCTGAAATCGCATCGATGTTCCCGGCCGATTTGCAATTCAAATGGGCACAAAAAGGCATTGAGGATAAAGGCAATGGCAGCACCGCGATTGGTAAATACATGTTGTATGCCATTAAGAAAAAAGGTGTCGACGATAAAGCGCCACTCGATGGTTCTGTGGTAACCAATGCCAGCGAACAACCCGATCCGACCAGCGGTCAGATTACGGTAAGCCTGAGCATGAACAACGACGGTGCCAAAACCTGGGCCGACATGACCCGCAAAGCGTATGAAGGCGGTCGTCGCGAAATCGCGATCCTGCTGGACGACGAGGTGGTGAGTGCTCCAAGCGTTAACGGCGCGATCGAAGGCGGAAGTTCGCAAATCACCGGCGACTTTACCCTGGATGAAGCAAAAGACCTTTCCAGCATTCTGCAAGTTGGTAAACTGCCTGCAGGTACCCACATTGTACAAGAAAGTCAGGTTGGTCCATCTTTAGGAGCTGAAAACATCAATCGTTCGTTGTTAACGATGGTCCTTTCGGTGTTGCTATTGTGCGGATTTATGATCGCCTATTATAACAAAGGTGGTTTGATCAGCGTAATTGCCTTGTTGGCAAATATCTTCTTTATCATTGGTACCCTGGCTTCGATGGGTACGGTATTGACCCTGCCTGGTATTGCAGGTATCGTATTGACCCTGGCAACGGCCATTGATGCGAACGTAATTATTTACGAACGGATTCGAGAGGAACTTCGAAACGGGATGGGTATGGCAAAAGCGGTTTCAGAAGGCTTCTCCCGCGCTGTTACTGCCATCATCGACGCAAACGTAACCATGTTGCTGACCGCCCTGGTATTGATGTACTTCGGTTTGGGCCCAATTAAAGGTTTCGGTACGGTACTGTTGGTAGGTATCCTGAGTTCTTTGTTCACTGCTGTATTAGTTGGACGTATGTTGACCGACTGGTGGATGGAAAAAGGCTGGGAAGTAAACTACAGCCGCAAATGGTCTGAAAACTGGTTGGTAGGCTTCCATTACGATTGGATGGGCAAACGCCGCTATGCTTACTTGTTCTCTGCCGCGTTGATTTTGGTCGGTATTGGTTCGTTCTTTATGCGCGGTTTTGAGTTGGGCGTTGACTTCAAGGGTGGTTATTCCTTTAATGTTCAGTTTGAACAAGCTGTGGAATTGGAAGCATTGCGCGGTCCTTTGTCTGCTTCGTTGGAAGGCAATCCGGTTATCAAAGCCGTAAGCACTCAAAATACCTATAATATTACCACGTCTTACTTGATCAACGAGCAAGGAAGTGATGTGACCGATCGGGTAGTTGCCAAATTGCACGAGGGTATTAAAAATGCCGGTATCAACACCGATTTGGAAAACTTTAAGAAAACCGACGGAACAGGCACACATATTACCTCTTCCAGTCAGGTAGGTGCAACAGTTGCGGATGACATTCGTTCGTCTTCTTTCCTGGCAGGTTTCTGGGCGCTTTCGTTGATCTTCTTATTCTTGTTGATTCGTTTCCGCCGTTGGCAATTCTCCTTGGGCGCGGTATTGTCTTTGTTCCACGACGTATTGATTACACTTGGGTTCTTCTCTTTGCTGCATGGTTTGGTACCGTTCTCTTTGGAGATCGATCAGGCGATCATTGCTTGTATTCTGACGGTAATTGGTTTCTCGGTGAATGACACGGTTATTGTATATGACCGTATTCGTGAGTTTATCAATACGTTGTCAGGTCGTAAGAAGGAAGATGTATTCAACATGGCGATCAATACGACCCTGAGCCGTACCTTGATCACTTCGGGTACTGTATTCTTGGTGGTACTCTTGTTGTTCCTCTTCGGCGGTAGCGCCATTAAAGGGTTCGCATTCGGTATGTTGGTTGGTATGTTCTTCGGAACCTACTCTTCCGTCTTTATCGCCTCTGCGTTTGTAATTGACTTGACCCGTGAAGACATTATTTCTGGTAAAGCAACCGTAACGGCGGCAAAACCGGAAGCTGCTGCAGGAAAAGCAGTTGCGAAATAAGTCAAACATCGGTTTTAT
>Ga0247843_1007577_pt1 | contig 13229 bp, 12 predicted proteins | sample LaCruzMarch2017__FD_192420 | JGI IMG/M metagenome (GOLD analysis project Ga0247843, IMG submission 192420) | Freshwater microbial communities from meromictic Lake La Cruz, Castile-La Mancha, Spain - LaCruzMarch2017_8m | ecosystem: Environmental > Aquatic > Freshwater > Lake | place: Spain...
CGGGGCACGTCGCCATGCGGCGTCAGAGCGATTCACCGCACAGGGAGTGCGGTTTCATCGCTCTTCCTTGCCTGGCTCGCGCCGCGCCACGCTGCCTCGGTCCGACATGGATCAACACCTCTTGAGCCACTGATCTCCCCACGGACCTCGCTTCGGGCGAGATACGGGGACTGACGACGCAGGCGGGCGGATCCCAACGGCGCGCTACAGGTCCCCGAACAGCTCCTTCATGGGAACGCCCAGGGCCACCGCGAGCCGGTAGAGCGCCGACACGCTCGCGCTGCCCTCTCCGCGCTCCACCTGGGACAGCTGCGACACCGAGAGGTCCGCCCTCCGCCCGAGGTCCTTCAGGGTGAGCCCCAGCCCGTGCCGGCGCGTGCGCACCGCCTCGCCGATGGCCTTCAGCACCTGCTCCTCCGGGGCCCGGAGCAATCCCCGCCGACGCAGCACCCGCGTCACCACCGCGCGCAGCGCCTCCACGGTGAAGGGCTTGCGCAGGTAGTCCATCGCCTCCATCTGCATCGCCTGCACCGCCGTCTCCACCGAGGGGAAGCCCGTGATCATCACCACGGCCAGGTCGCGGTCGAGGGCGCGCACCCGGCGCAGCGTCTCCAGGCCGTCCTGGCGCGGCATCATCACGTCCAGCAGCAGCAGGTGGTACGCCCCGCCGCGCACCCGCGCCTCGGCCTGCGTGGGGTCGCTCTCCGTGTCGACGGTGCAGCCGTCCTTCGTGAGCACCGTCTCCAGCAGCTCGCAGATGGCCGCGTCGTCGTCGACCACCAGCACCCGCGGCGTCAGCGCGCCGCCCGCCCGCTCAGTCAATGTGCACGCCCTCGCCGAGGTAGGCGCCCTGCACCCGCGGGTCGCGCGCCAGCGTCGCCGCGTCGCCCGAGAGCACCACCTCGCCGGTCACCAGCACGTAGGCCCGCTGCGCCGCCGCCAGCGCCCGCCGGGTGTTCTGCTCCACCAGCAGGATGGTCAGCCCCTTGCGGCGGATGCGGTCGATCGCCTCGAAGATCTGGTCGACCAGCACCGGCGCGATGCCCAGCGAGGGCTCGTCCAGCATCAGCAGCTTCGGCCCCGACATCAGCGCCCGCGCGATGGCCAGCATCTGCTGCTCGCCGCCCGAGAGCGTGCCGCCGAGCTGCGCCATGCGCTCGCCCAGCCGGGGGAAGAGCGCCACGGCCTCGTCCATGCGCGCCGCGATCGCGCCCCGGTCGTCGACCGTGTACGCGCCCATCTCCAGGTTCTCGCGCACGGTCAGGTTGGGGAAGATCGCGCGGCCCTCCGGGGCCATCGCCACGCCCATCGCCACCAGCGTGTGCGCCTCCACCCCCGCGAGGCTCTTGCCCTCGAAGCTCACCGCGCCGGCCTTCAGCGGGAGCATCCGCGCGATGGCCTTGAGCGTCGTCGTCTTGCCCGCGCCGTTGGCGCCGATGAGCGCCACCAGCTCGCCGCGCCGCACCTCCAGCGAGATGCCCTTCACGGCTTGAATGCCGCCGTAGGCCACCTGGAGGTCCTTCACCGAGAGCAGCACCTCCGCGGGCGTCTCCGAGGGCGCCTCGCGGGGCGCAGTGACCGCGTCGTGACCGGCGCCGAGGTAGGCCTCCAGCACCTTCGGGTCGGTCTGCACCGCCGCGGGGACGCCGTGGGCGATGGTCTCGCCGCGGTCCATCACGTGGATCTCCTCGCAGACCCCCATCACCACCTGCATGTTGTGCTCGACCAGCACCACCGTGAGGTCGAAGCGGTCGCGCAGCGTGCGGATCTGCCCCTCCAGCACCTTCGCCTCGGCGCTGTTGAGCCCCGCGGCGGGCTCGTCGAGCAGCAGCACCCGCGGGTCGAGCATCAGCGCCCGGGCGATCTCCAGCCGCCGCTGGTCGCCGTAGGGCAGCGACGACGCCAGCTGCCCGGCGTTGTCGTCGAGCTCGAAGAAGGCGAGGAGGTCCATCGCCTTGGCGCGCATCGCGGCGTCGTCGGCGGCGTAGCGGTCGCTGCGCGCGATGACGTCGAGCAGCGAGGCCTTCGTCCCGCGGTGGCTCGCGACCAGCACGTTCTCGATCACCGACATCTGCCCGAAGAGACGGATGTTCTGGAAGGTGCGCGCGATGCCGAGGTCGGCGATCTTCCACGCCGGCAGACCGCCGATGGGCTTACCTTGAAAGGTAATGGTCCCGCCGGTGGGGGCGTAGACGCCGGTCACGCAGTTGAAGACCGTGGTCTTGCCCGCGCCGTTGGGCCCGATGAGCCCGAAGATGGCCTTCTCGGGGACCTCGAAGCTCACGCCGCCGACGGCGCGCAGGCCGCCGAAGGCCATCTCCAGGTTGGAGAGGGAGAGCAGCGCGCTCACGCCGACACCGCGCGCTTGAAGGGGAAGAAGCGCCGCACGTTGAGCTCGCGGTTGCCGAGCAGCCCCTGCGGGCGGACCAACATGAGGCCGATCATCAGCAGGGCGTACACGATGAGCCGGTAGCCCTGGAACTCCCGGAGAAGCTCCAGGGACACCGCCACCACCACGCCGCCGAGCACGGCGCCGGTGATGCTGCCGAGGCCGCCGAAGATGATCATCACCAGGATGTCGACCGAGCGGTCGAGCCGGAACGAGCCCGGGTCGATGTGCTGCCCGCCGGTGGCGTCGTGGGCGTAGAGCGAGCCCGCGAGGCCCGTGAACATCGCGCTGATGGCGAAGGCCAGGACCTTGTAGCGGGTGGTGGGGATGCCCGCGGCCTCGGCGGCGATCTCGTCCTCACGGATGGCCGTGAGGGCCCGGCCGTAGGAGCTGTACGTGAGGTTGCCGATGACCAGCACCGTGACCAGGGCGCCGCCCCAGATCCACGGGAGCGTGGCCGTGGCCGGGATGCTCTCGGCGCCGATGGGCCATCCCTGCGAGCCGCCGAGCGCCGCGATGCTCTCGATGGAGATGCGGATGATCTCGCCGAAGCCGAGGGTGACGATGGCCAGGTAGTCGCCGCGGAGGCGCAGCGAGGGGACGCCCACGACGACGCCCGCGAGGCCCGCGCAGACGATCGCGACGAGGCACGAGACGAGCAGTGCGAGGCCCGGGGCGGAGTGCCCGAGCGAGGAGCGGAGGGCGTGCGAGGTGATGGCCCCGGCGTAGGCGCCGACGGCCATGAAGCCCGCGTGGCCGATGGAGAACTGCCCCGTGGTGCCGTTCACGAGGTTGAGCGAGACGGCGAGCATGGCGTTGACGCCGCACATCGCCAGCACGCGCACGGCGTACTCGCCCGCGGTGGCGCGGGTGAGCCGCTCGACCGCGACGAAGAGGGCGATCGCCAGAACGAACCCGAGGAGCCTGCGAAGTGACGTCACCGTGTGGGGTACCCCTGCGCCAGTGGGGACGATCCGCCGTGGTCGGCCCTCGCGCGGCGGCGATGCTATGTCGAAACGCCGGGGCAGTGGGAGCCGCGCCGGGGGCGAGGGCGAGGGCGACGCTCAGCGGCGGCGGCGCGCCCGGGGCGCGGGCACGTCCGCGGGAGCACCCGCGTCGGCGGGCGCAGGGTCGGGGTCGGGGTGCGCGAAGCCCGCGGGCCAGACCGTGGCGGCGTCGCTGTGCACCCCGCGGAGGTTGGTTGTGGTGAGGAGGGCGCCGGTGAGGTCGGCGCCGTTGAGCGTGGCCCCGGTGAGGGACGCGTGCGCGAGGGTGGCCCCCGAGAGGCGCGCCCCCGAGAGGTTGGCGCTCTCCAGGTGGGCGCCGGTGAGGTTGGCGCCGGTGAGGTTGGCGCCGCTGAGGTTGGCCGAGGCGAGCCGCGCGTCGGAGAGGTTGGCGCCGGTGAGGTTGGCGCCCGTCAGTACGGCGCGCGCGAGGTTGGCGCTGGTGAGGTTGGCCCCGGAGAGGTCTTCGCTGGCGAGCGCGGCGGCCATGAGGTCGGCGCGCACGAGGTTGCGGTCGCCGGTGTGGGCGCGCGCGACCGTGGCGGCGTCGAAGGCCAGGGCGGTGCCCGCGACGAGCGCGAGCGTCGCGACGACCAGGAGGGGGCGGCGGTGGTTGCGTCGGATCATCACGGGGGTGTCTCTCGACCTCGTCGGGGTTCGGGGGCCCCTATTGCTACCACGGAGCCCGCGCGCGACGGACGATGCCCCGTCAGCGCGCCTGGCGCTCCCGCACGCAGTCGCCGGGGCTCAAGCCGCTGGTCACCTGGATGCGCACCCCGTCCGAGACCCCGACGGTCACCGGGCGCTCGCGGCCCCCCCCGCAGGGCTGCGCGTAGGCCTGGGTGCCGTCGAAGCGCAGCGCGCTCTCCTCGATGACGGGCACCCGGGTCACCCGCGCGAGTTCGACCTCCGCCGAGGCGCTGTAGCCCGCTCGCCGCGCCGCCTCCGCGCAAGGCCCGCCGCGCGAATCCGGCCTCCGGCGTCAGGGGGCGGGCGCGGGCGGCGGGGCGGCGGGCGAGGGCGGCACGGTGTTGGCGGCGCAGTCGACCTGGGTCACCGGGAGCCCGGGGTTGGGGGTCTGGTCGAAGACGTCGTCGGGCAGCTCGGGGTCGAGGGTGATCTCGCGGTAGCGCACCACGAGGTCGATGCCGTCGCGCTCGATCTCCACGCGCACCCGCCGCGGGAAGGCCACGCCCTCGACTTCGGTGTAGTCCTCGAAGGTGAGCACGGCGCGCACCCCGCGGGCGTCGCGCAGCTCCGCGCGCGTGGGCCGCGGGCGCTGGGCGTCGGGCCGGGCGCCCTCCCGCTCGGCGTCGGTGACCTCCAGCCAGAGGGACTCCGCCGCGCCGCCGCGCCCCGCGATGTCGACCACGTAGTGGCCGTCGTCCCAGCGGATGCGCCGGTCGCCCTCGATGACCGGGGGGCCGCCCGCGAGCACCGCGACCACCTCGGCGGACTCCATCGGGATGCCCAGCAGCTGCGCCGCCACGCAGGGCCGCGCGTCGCCGACGTAGAAGTTGCCGCCGCGCAGGTCGGCCATCGCGAGGTGCCGGCCGTCGGAGAGCAGGGTGCTCACGGTCGTGCCGAAGGCGCGGGTGTCGACCCGCACGTGGTCGGGCCGCTGGACGAAGACGTACACCTCGCCGCGGATGCGCCCCTGCGGGCCGAAGTGGTCGGCCGAGCCGTGGGCCCGGATGCTGTGCACCCGCGCCTCGCGGGCGGTGATGTGCCGCAGGGCCATCGCGGGGTCGGTGATGGGGTACCGCGGCGGGCGCCCGGTGCAGCCGAGCGCCACGACGAGCAGCGCGCCCAGGGAAGGTCTTCGCATGGCGCGGGAACATATCGCGGCCCCGCACGGGTGTGCGGTACAACGCGCCCCGTGTGGTGCCGCCGATGATGTCCTGGTGGGAGGCCCTGATCCTGGGCGTGGTCGAGGGCCTCACGGAGTACCTCCCGGTGAGCTCCACGGCGCACCTCATCCTGGCGCAGCGCGCGCTCGGCATCCCCGCGAGCGAGGCGGCCAACGCCTTCGCCATCTGCGTGCAGCTCGGGGCCATCGCCGCGGTGCTCGGGGTGTTCTCCCAGCGGGTGCGCGCGATGATCCTCGGGGTGCTCGGGCGTGACCCCGCGGGGCGCTCGCTGGCCCTCCACGTGGTGCTGGGCTTCCTGCCCGCCGCCGTGCTGGGCAAGCTCTTCAACGCCGCCATCGAGCGCCTGCTCTTCGGGCTCTACCCCGTCGTCGTCGCGTGGTTCGTCGGCGGCGTCGCCATCCTCGGGCTCAGCGCCGCGAAGCGCGACCGCCGCCCGGGCCGCGCGCTCTCCGAGCTCACCGCCCGCGACGCGGTGATCATCGGGCTCGCGCAGTGCCTCGCCATGTGGCCCGGCACCTCGCGCTCGCTGGTCACCCTCGCCGCGGGCCTGCTGGTGGGGCTCTCCATGGAGGCCGCGCTGGAGTACAGCTTCCTCCTCGGCCTGGTCACCCTGAGCGCGGCCACGGGGTACAAGCTCCTCAAGAGCGGCTCGGTGATGCTGCACGCCTACGGCTCGCTCAACCTCGCGGTGGGCTTCCTCGCGGCGGCGGTGTCCGCGGTTCTCGCGGTGCGCTGGATGCTCTCCTGGCTGCGCGGCCACGGGCTCCAGGTGTTCGGCGTCTACCGGGTGCTGCTCGCGCTGGCGGTGGGGGCCCTGCTCGCGGCCGGGGCGCTGCAGCCGTGACGCTCCGCGCGCGGTGGTCCGTGGGCGCGGCGGCGCTGGCGCTCGGGGCCTCGGCGGGCGCGCAGACCCTCCCGGCGCCGACGCCGCACCCGGCGCCGGCGGTGAGCACCCGCATGGCCCGCGACGAGCGCGTGCTCTTCGGGCTGCTCACGGCCACCTACGGGCTGCGCCTGGGCACGGCGTTCAACCTTGGCGCCTTCGGGCGCACCATCAACGACCCCAACCCCGAGACCTACTGGATCCTCCCGGGCGCCCTCGCGGTCGCCCTCCCGGTGGGCGCGCTGCTGCTCGAGCGACGCTTCCCGATGCGCCGCGGGCGCGGGCTCTCCGCGGGCGCCGGCGGGCTCATGGGGTACCTCGCGGCGACGTCCATCGCGACGTGGGTGCGGGGCGAGGACTTCCCCATCGGCACGACGCTCTCCGGGTGGGCGACCTTCATCGGCACGACCTCGGGCGTGGCGCTCGGCCTTCTGGTGGGGCACCTCACCGACGCGCCCCCCGCGGACGCGCTCTTCGTGGCGACGGGCGGCGTCGGCGGCGCGCTGCTGGGGGGCCTGCTCTGCGGCGCCGCGCGCTGCGGGGTGGGCTTCGGCGCGTGGGCCCTCGCGGGCGAGCTGGGGCTCTTCACGACGGCGCTGGTGGTCCGCGGCGCGGTGCGCCCGTCGGTCCGGACGATGCGGCTCGTGGGCGCCGGGGCGGTCGGGCTGGGGGTGCTCATGGGCGGCGGGGTGATGCTCGCCCACGCCGTGCGCGACGGCGAGATCAACGCGGAGGGCGCGCAGCGCACCGCGGTGTTCGGCCTCGGGGGACTGCTGCTGGGGGCCGTGACCTTCTTCGCCATCGGGCGCCACGCCGAGGCGGCTTCGGTGGTGCCGACGGCGCAGGTGACGGGGCAGGGGATGGTGGTCGGGGTGGCGGTCACGCACCCCTGAGCGGGGGGTTTACTTCTTCGCGCCGAAGATGCCGGTGAGGAAGCCCGTGATCTTGGTCATCGGGTTGTTGGCCGCGTCTCGGCGGGCGTCCCGGCGCATATCGGCGATGCGCACCTCGCGCTGGGCGTCGATGTGGTTCGGGTTGATCTCCAGGGCCTTGCGGAAGAACCCGAGCGAGCGCTTGTCGCTCTTCACCTTGCACACCATCCCCATGAGGTACTGGGCCTGGTCGTTGCTGTCGGTGGTGCGGAGGATCTTCGCGAGCCGAGTGATGATGTCGTCGAGGTGCGGCGCGGGGTTGGTCTCGAGCAGGCACTGGCAGAGCATGGCGTTGACGGCGATGTCGTCGGGGTTGGTCTCGAGCACCCGCCGGAGCATGCGCTCGGCCTCGACGTAGTCCTTGCGCTTGAGGGCGATCTCCGCGCGGTGGGCCTCCTGCACGGTGTCGAGCACCGCGTTGACCCGCTTTTGCGCCGCGGGCGTGCCGCCGCCGCCGGCGATGGTCTCCTCGTACTGCGAGCGGCTCGCGGCGTCGGAGAGCACCGTGAAAGCGTGGTTGTAGAGGTTGAAGATCTCCGTGTAGAGCCCGCGGAGCTCGGCGGTGGCGACGCGGTCGGGGTGCCAGGGGGCGAGCACGGTGGCGTAGCGGCCGCGGATGTCCTCCATCGAGGCCGACGCGTTGAGGTCGAACATCTCGAAGTAGGTCCAGTTCTCCATGCGCCCGAGGTGGGTGCGGGCCTCCTTGGCCTTCAGGTCGTCGGTCGCGGCCTCGCCGGTCGCGGGGGTGGAGGCAGGCTCGGCCTTCGTCTTCGGGGCGGTGCTCGCGGTGATGGGCGCCCCCACGGAGGCCTGCACCGACGTCAGCGGCACGGCCTCGATCTGCTTGGTGAGCGCCAGGAGGTAGAGCATCGTGCGGACGAGCGCGGGGTCGGGCGAGAGGCCCATGAGCTGCTCGGGGCTCGACGGCGCGGTGCGCAGCTGCGTCGGCGCGAGCCCCAGCTCGACTCCGAACTCGAAGCGCTCAAACTCGTGGCCCTCGCGCAGGCGCAGGCCGCGCTGGCCGATCTTGTCGAAGACCACCGCCATGGCGGCCTCGGTGGGCGGCGACTGCCGGAAGCCGCGCCACACGATGGGGAAGACGTCTTCCGGGGCGCGGGCGCGGGCGTCGCTGCCGAGCAGGTCGACGTCGGCGTAGTAGGCGTAGGTGCCCTGCGGGTTGCCGAAGAGCGCGGCCACCTTGCGGCGGAGCTGCTCGCGCAGGGCGGTCTCGAGGGTGGTCGGGTCGGCCGCGCGCAACCGCAGGAGCGTCGGGATCTCCAGGGCTCCGGGCTCGTCGAGGGCCTGCTGCGACTTGATGAACGCGTCGTCCGTCAGCAGCCCGAGGTCGTGCAGCACCCACGCGAGGTTCTGCGCGAAGCGCGGGAGCTGCACCGCCACGACGGCGCCGCCCTGCATCACCAGGATCGACTCCCCTACGCCGTCGTCCTCTTCGGACCCCGGGGTGGGCGGCGGGTTACGCACCACGAAGGAGCCCGTCATCTTCTTCTCGCGGGCGTAGAGCAGCACGTTGGGCAACGGCGTCTTGGCGAAGGTCCCTTCGGTGGTCGGCCGGGTGGTCGGGGCGGTCATCGCAGCGGTGGACTCCAGATGGGCGATGGTGAGAGGCGGGGGCGGGACTATACCGCGCGCCAGGAGGTTCCCGTAACCCCATCGCGCAGTTCGATGCCCAGCGCGGTGAGCTCCCCGCGGATCTGGTCGGCCCGCGCGAACTCCCGCGCCTCGCGGGCCGCGGTGCGCTGGTGCACGAGCCCGTCGATGCGCGCCGGGTCGAGGTCGCGGCACTTCACCCGCCGGGCGGTGACCCGCGCGAAGAAGGCCTCCGGGTCGCCCTCGCCGACCCCGAGCACGGCCGTGAGGTGGGTGATCGCCGCGTCGGCGGCGTCGAGGTCGCGCTTGTCGGGGCGCTTGGTGTCGCAGAGCTTGTTGGTGAGCGTGAACACCTGCGCGAAGGGGTCGAGCGCGCCCGCGGTGTTGAGGTCGTCGTCGAGGGCGGCGTCGAAGTCCCGCACCAGCTTCGCGAGGGTGTCGACCAGCGTGGCCTTGGCCATCACCCCAGCGGGAATCTTCGCCGCCAGCTTCAGCCGCGTGTCGTAGAAGTACTCCAGGCGCTTCTCGGCCTGCTCGATGGTGGGGAAGCTCACCCGGTCGCCGATCTCCGCGAGGTCGAAGGCCAGCGGCGCGCGGTAGTGGGTGCCGAGGATCCACAGACGGATGGCCTCGCCGTCCACCCGGTCGCGCAGCCGGCGCAGCTGGAACCAGTGACCGAAGTGCACCTTGCGCTCGAGCACGGCGATCATGGCGTGGTCGTCGGGGCTGAGCGTCGCCGGGTCGCGCTCGCGGTACCCCTGGAGGGTCTTCGGGTCGGACTTGGACACCTTGCGCAGGTCCGGGAAGCGCTCCTTGAGGGCGGGCAGTCGGGCGATCACGTCGTCGGTGAAGTCGGCGTTGCGCTCGATGTCCACCTCGATGAAGCCGTTGTGCATCCACGCGCTGGCCATCGGGCCGTGCACGGGCTCGGTCTGCGCGATCTCGTTCTCGTGGTGGGGGAACTTCAGGTCCTGCCCGCCGCCGTGGATGTCGAAGCCGTCGCCGAGCAGCGCGTGGGCCATGGCCGAGCACTCGATGTGCCACCCGGGCCGCCCCTCGCCCCAGGGCGACGGCCAGCGCGCCCCGTCGGGCTCGTGCGCCTTCGACGACTTCCAGAGCGCGAAGTCGGGCTCGTTGCGCTTGCCCTCGCCGGCCTTGCCGCGCCCCTCGCTGGCGCTCTGCTCGTCGCGCTGGCGCTTGGACAGCTTGCCGTAGCCCTCGAACTTCGCGGTGTCATAGTACACGTCCCCGTCGCCGGTGACGTACGCGAAGCCCTTGGCCAGCAGGGCCTCGACGTGGGCGATGATGCCCACGATGTTCTCGCTGACCCGCGGCTCGGCCCACGGCGGGCGGCACGTGAGGGCGGCCACGTCGTCGCGGTAGGCGTCGATGTACCGGTCCGTGATGACCCGCGGCTCCTCGCCGGTGTCGAGGGCGACCTGGATGATCTTGTCGTCGACGTCGGTGAAGTTACGGACGTATCGCACGATGAGCCCCTGGCGCTCGAGGTGGCGCACGAGCACGTCGAACACGACCGGCGGCCGGGCGTTGCCGACGTGGATGTACCCGTACACGGTCGGGCCGCAGACGTAGAGGGACGTCTCGCCGGGCGTGCGCTGTGGCAGCGGGATCGTGGCGTTGGTCAAGCTGTCGTGGAGCCGGAAGGACATAGCCCTGGGGGTTAGCCCACCACGTCGGGGTGCGGCAAGGGGACTCGCGACGGAGGCGCTTCCGGGGGATAAGCGCAGCCGGCGCTCATGGACACCACCACCCTCCGCTCTCGGATCACGGGCTCGCTCGACGCACTGCTCATCGGGGACGCCCTCGGGTGCCCGGTGGAGATGAAGACCCCGGCGGAGATTCGGGCGCGCTACGGCACGCTGCGCACGCTCGAGGACACGCCCCGCCCCTGGTGGCGCCCCGCGGGGCTGCACTCCGACGACAGCCAGCAGGCCGTGGCCCTCTGCGACGCGCTGCTGGAGGCCCCCGACGACCCGGCGCCGGTCTTCGCCCGGCTGCTGGTGGAGATCTACCAGGCCTACGAGAAGGGCCCCGGGCAGCACGGCGGCCACCGCGGGACGGGGAAGAACTTCCGCGTGACGGTCGACACGCTGGTGGCGGCGGCGGGGGCGGACCCCTTCGCGGGCGCGCAGCCGACGGCGGGCAACGGCGTGGCCATGCTGGCGGCGCCGATCGCGTGGCGCTTCCCGACGGAGCCCGCGCGGCGGGGGAGGGCCCTGCTGGCGGTGGCGCGGGTGAAGACCACCGACCCGCGCGCGGTCGGGGCGGCGGCGGCGGTGGTGGAGGCGGTGGCCCACGGCCTCGCGCACGGCTCGCTGCGGGACATCGACCGCGGGCGCTGGATCGACGCGACGGCGGCGGCCGAGCGGGCGGCGGGCACTGCGGGGACCGACGGGTCGGCGACGCACGCGTTCTCCCGGGCGCTGACGGCGATGCTGGCGAGGCTGCCGTGCCCGCGGGCGGAGATGCTGGAGGCCATCGAGGCGGTGGCCGGGGCGACGAGCGACCGGCCGGTGGGCCCGAGCGCGGGCTACGCGCTGGGCTCGGTGGTGACGGCGCTGTACCTGGCGCTCGACGCGCCGACGCTGGAGCGGGCGCTCATCGACGCGGTGAACCTGGGGGACGACGCCGACACGGTGGGCGCGATGGTGGGCGCGGTGCGCGGCGCGGCCGACGGCGCGGGCGCGGTGCCCAAGCGCTGGCGCGAGGGCCTGTGGGCGAAGGGGGCCTTCAACGACCGGGTCGAGGCCCTGGCGGCGGGCGCGGCGGAGGGGTGGCGCCCGGCGGAGTCGCTGGCGGCGAGCGAGGGGCGTTGGTCGCGCATGGCCGAGCGGGCGCGCCTCGCGGGCGAGGGCTGAGCTACAGGCCCGCGGAGGTGAGCGCGTCGAGGATGGCCATGCCGTCGCGCAGCCGCCCGCCGCGCTCGCGGCGCATCATGGCGCAGATGATCTCGTCGAGGGCCTCGGGCACCTCGGGCCGCGAGGTGCGCACCCGCGGCGACTCCTCCAGCATCAGCCGTGCGATGGAGGCCATCGGGGTCGGGCCGTAGAAGGGCGACACGCCGACCAGGCACTCGTAGGCCACGCAGCCGGCCGCGAACACGTCGCAGCGGGCGTCGGGGGTGAAGCCGTCCTTCACCTGCTCGGGCGCGAGGTAGCCCGGCGTGCCGAGGAGCGTCCCGGTCTGCGTCACCGGCGCGCTGTCGGTGCCGCGCGCCAGGCCGAAGTCGATGAGCGTCAGCGCGTCGATGTCATCGCACACCAGGAAGAGGTTCCCGGGCTTCACGTCGCGGTGCACCACACCGGAGCGGTGCACGTGGGCCAGCGCCTCGCCCGTGTGCCGGATCATCCGAAGCGTCTCGTCGACGCTCAGCGGCCCGCGCAGCAAGCGCTTGGACAGGTCGATGCCCTGGAGCCAGTCCATCACCAGGTAGTGGAACCCTTCGCCCGCGTCGCCGTGCGCGCGGTAGGGCACCACGCGCGGGTGGTGCATCCCCGCCAGCGCCTCGCACTCGCGCAAGAAACGGTCGTTGGACGTCGCCGTGCGCACGATGAGCTTCACCGCGACGTCCTGTCCGCTCTCCTTGTCGCGCGCGTGGTAGACCGACCCCATGCCTCCCTCTGCGATGCGGCGCAGCAGCTCGTAGCGGCCGGCGACCGTGGCGTGCGCCGCCCCCATCAGCTCGATGGGCAGCGGCATCGTCGGGGTCGTGCTCCCGGGAGAGGTGGTGGCCGGGCGCTCGGAGTGGCGCTGCAGGCGGGCGTGCACGGTGTCGATGAGCTCCTCCGGGGTGAAGGGCTTCACGAGGTAGTCGTCGGCGCCGAGGTTCATCCCGCGGCGCACGTCCTTCATGTCGGCCCCGCCGCTCAGGAACACGAAGGGGATGTCCTTGGTGGTCGGCAGGGTGCGCAGCTGGGTGAGCGTGTCGTGGCCGTCGAGCTCGGGCATCCGCACGTCGCACAGGATGATCGACGGCATCGCGTCGATGGCCAGCGCCACGCCGACCCGCCCGTTTTCCGCGGGGATGACCTCGAACCCGTCGGACTCCAGCGCCATGCACATCATCGCGCGGAAATCCGGGTCGTCTTCGATCACCAGGATCCGGTTCTTCATCTCGGGCATGGATGTTGGTTGAGCTTGCACCCGGTGATCCTTCGACTCCACCAAAGACCTCGATCGCCGGACCCCGCGTGCACCGGACGCAGCCAGCGGGCTCCCGGCGCGGCACGCCGTCCCAGGGACCGATGTGTGCAGCCCATATGCCACCGCGGCATATCGACGCGGTGGTTGCCGCAGGCGGCGCGGAATCTTCAACAAGCCCGCCCCGGGTGTGGCGCACCGCCACAGGCCGTGAAGGTCGCAGTTGTACCCTCGATTGGTCTTAGTGTCCCGACCATGCCGGCGCGCTTACGCAGCACGATTGATTTTAGCCCGTCCAGGATCTGACCGAAGTTTTCCTCGGCGCGTTGCCGGACGTGCCTCCCGCAGCGGGACCGCCCGACGTTGCTGGTCCTCGGCGGC
>Ga0247843_1007579_pt1 | contig 13226 bp, 6 predicted proteins | sample LaCruzMarch2017__FD_192420 | JGI IMG/M metagenome (GOLD analysis project Ga0247843, IMG submission 192420) | Freshwater microbial communities from meromictic Lake La Cruz, Castile-La Mancha, Spain - LaCruzMarch2017_8m | ecosystem: Environmental > Aquatic > Freshwater > Lake | place: Spain...
CGAAGTTGCCGCCGGCCTCGGCGTAGCGGTCGAGCAGGGAGAACACGGTCTCGCGAGGCGCGCCCCAGCCCCACTCGGTGCCGAACGTCATGGCGCCCAGACAGAGCGGCGAGACACGCAGGCCAGACCGGCCGAGCAGGTTGTAGGCGGCGAGCGAAGGGATAGGGCTGTGCGACATCGGAGACTCCGTTCTGACGGGTTGTGACACCATTCTCGGGTCGGGTTTTCCTGCGACCCGGAGATGGGTATAGTCACCCTATGGCAACCACCAAGAAAGCGTCGACCAAGGCGGACGGTTCAGAGCCGGCCAAAACCAAGAAGACGGCCAAGAGCGAGGCTGCGACGACCACGAAGGTCGCGGCGTCGCCCAAGGTCTCAGCCGCCGCCGCCGGGGACGCGGATGCGGCCAAGAGGGCCGCGGATGCCGAAAAGAAGGCGGCCGACGCGGCGAAGGTCGCAGCCGACGCCGAGAAGAAGGCGGCCGACGCGGCGAAGATCGCGGCCGACGCCGAGAAGAAGGCGGCCGACGCGGCGAAGGCCCTGTCCGACGCTCAACAGAAGATCGCAGATGCCGAGAAGAAGGTCGTAGACGCTCAGAAGAAGGCGGCCGACGCGGCCCATCAGCTCGCCGAGGCGCAGAAGAAGGCGAGCGAGGTGAACCACAAGGTCTTCGAGGCCGAGAAGCGAAGCGCCGAAGCCGAGAAGCGGGCCAAAGAGGCCGAGAACAAGGTCTACTTGAACGTGGCCCTCATCACCGACCTGCGGCAGACCGGGGCCGCCAACGCCGAGCGCGCCGACGCGCTGCACAAAGAGGTCGTCGAGCTCATGGAGGAGGCCGCGGCGTTCAAGCTGCGGTGCCCCAAGTGTGGCAAGAACATGGCCGAAGAGGGATACGAGGGCATCACCATCGAGCGCTGCTCGGGGTGCAACGGCATCTACTTCGACGCCGGCGAGACCGAGCTGCTGGTGCAGAAGATCCAGGAAGGCCAGCAGAAGCCGGGGTTCTGGTCGGGGCTCTTCAAGAAGAAGTCGTAGCGACTTCGGCGTTTGGGAGGGGCGCGTGGGCGCGGGCGCGGGCGTCTGCGTGGGCGCAGGCGCGGGCGTTTGCGCAGGCGCGGGCGTCTGCGTGGGCGCGGGCGTCTGCGTGGGCGCGGGCGTCTGCGTGGGCGCAGGCGCGGGCGTTTGCGCGGGCGCGAGTATTCGCGCGGGCGTTTGCGTGGGAGTGGGCGTGGGCGCGGGCGTTTGCGTGGGCGCGGCGCTCGACCGCCCTCGACTCTACTCTGCGCGCCGCACGACGAGCAGCCGCACGCCCAGACGCGCGACGTCGATCGGGATCCCAGCGGCAAGCTCGGCCTGGGTGAACGTGCCGAGCGGCACGTCGGCCACCGGGTCGGCGAGCACGTCCGCGACCTCGTAGCGTACACCCGGCGCGAGGCCGAGCCGGGCCACTCCGTCAGGGCTCGTCCCGAGGCGCAGCGGGACCGTCGTGGCACGGATACGATCGTTGACGACGAACACGTAGAGCGGCCCGTCGGCGCCGACGCGCCTCACCCATGCGAGCTCGCGCACCCCGCCGGTTTGGACCGCGCCCTCGACGCCGCCGAGCCCCGTGAGCCAGCGCGCGAGGTCGGCAGCGGCGCGGAGCTCGGCCTCGTCGTGGCTGTAATAGCCGTGCTGGTTGAACTTCGCGAAGACGTTGGCGCCGATGAACGCCCGCCGCCGCTGCCCATCGCCAAGCCCGTCGAGTCCCGCCACCCAGCCGATGACGTCGCCTCGGTCGCCGCCCGACAGCTCCCACAAGAACGGCACCGCGCCTTGCGGCAGGTTGGACCACGTCGTCTCGTACCAGTAGCTGCGCAGCGGTCCGTCGTAGTCGCCAAAGCTCGCGTCATCCAGGCCCGAGCGACTCAGGTTGAGCCAGGGCCAGAGGTCTTCTTCGTCGGCGACGAACAGCGCCGCGAGAGCGTCGGTCTCAGGGCTCGGGCGGAAGTCTTCGTCGAGGCGGCCCGGCCACAAGAGGTTCACGAGCATGCCACCGCCAGCGACATAGTCGGTGAGTAGCTTCGCCGTGTCCGCCGGGACGAAGTCGGGGTTCTGGAAGTAGACGACGCGATAACGCGCCAGCTCGGCCAGAGTCGCGTTGCGCGCGTCGATCACCGCCGGGTTGACGCCCGCGTTCTGGAGCCACCCGAAGATCGCCGGGTTCTCGATCGCAAACAGGCGCTGGGTGTCGTCGAGAACGCCGGTGCGAGGGGCCGCGTGGCGCCCATCGACGAGCACCGCGACGGGGTCCGTCACCTCACGCGCGTCGAGCAAGGCGCGCCCGTGACGCTTCAGCATGGCGCCCCAACGCGCCATCACATCGTAGCGTGCTGTGGTCCGGCCACTCTCGTCGATCGCCGCCTGGTACTCGTAGGCGCTGCCATCCCCATTCCAGCCGTCGCGGATCACATAGAAGATGCCGCCCTTCAAGCCGCGCCCGATGGTGCGCGCCAGGAGCTGCTCGGTCGCCTCGGGCAGGACCGCAGGTGAGCCGAGCGGGTCCGGATATTTGTAGAAGCCACCCTGGAGCTCGGTCGCGAAGACCCACTCGGACGGGCCGGTCGTCATGTCACCCCAGCGGTCGTAGAGGCGTGTGTGGAAGTCGGCCTGGAAGGGCTGGTCCTGGAGATCGCTGTTGCTCGGGAACTGCTTGGGATAGAGGTCCATCGCGCATAAGGCGACCTCGTTCTTCGTCGGCCCGTCGTGCATCAGGACCTTCTTCAGGACGACGTCGTCGAGCATCAGCGGAAACGGCGAGTCGTTGGTCAGGAAGAAGACGTCCGGCTCACGAAAGCCCTCCTCTTCCATCATGGCCCGTAGGCGCCGGAGGTACTCCTGCGCCATTGCCTGGCCGGCCCAGTACCAGTCGGCATACCAGGTGTTGTCGCGGCGATCGCCCTCGATGAGCGTGCTCGGCGGCGCGGTCGGCGGGTCGACATCCTCGAAGCTCGGGTAGTTCAGGCGGTAGCGCTGGTTCAGCGCGCCGATGAAGCCGTACTTTTCGCGAAGCCATTCGCGGTAGAACGCGATGGCACTCTCCGAGTAGTCGACGTCGCCGTAGTGGCCGCCCCAGTAGAGGTTCGTCTCGTTGTCGATCTGCAGGCCTACGAGGCAACCGCCAAGGTGTGGGCGCGCGATCTCGAGCACACGCCGGTACCACTCGCGCACGTCGGCGAGGTAGGTCGGGTCGAGGTAGCTCGGCTGGACCTGCGTCTCGTCACCGGTGGGCGAGTAATTGAACGGGGTCCCGTCGGCCTTCTTCGCAAGTGAGTCGGGATGAGCCGCCTTCCACCAGGCGGGCACGGCGCCGAAGGTGCCAAAGCCCTTGGGCCACTCGCCGGTGATGAGCGGGCCGGGCTTGAGGATGACGTGGAAGTCGAGGCTGCAGGCGAGGTCGAGGAAGCGCCCCAGGTCGCGCGCCCCGTAGAAGTCCCAGGTGTCGGGACCGAGCTGGTGGTAGTCCCAGGCAGCATAGGTGGAGACGACGTTCATGCCGGCCGCACGCATGAGGTTGAGCGATTGCAGCCAGCGCTCTTCGGTGGCGCGTGGGTCATAGCTCTCGGCGCGGACGCGGAAGTAGTGGAGGTCGCCGCCAAAGAGGAACACAGGCTCGCCATCGACTTCCAGGAGCCCATTCACAAACGCGGTGTGAGGGGGACGAGCGTCGGGCAAGGTGTCCGAGGCAGCGTCGACAGTGGTGTCCTGACTCGCGTCGGTCTCGCCGGGGTTGGTGTCGGTCGGACTGCCGTCGAGTGAGGTATCCGCCGTGGTGTCTTCAGGGCCGACCTCGGCGTCGGCGCGATCGGGGTCACCGCAGGCGGTGAGGCCGAGCGTCATGCTGAAGACGGTCGCGACGAGCGGGCCGATAGACAAGACGTGGTGGTGCAAGGAGACTCCCGTGGTGACGAGCGCGCAACATCATAGTGCCGAGCGCGCCGTCAGGTCCACGCTGCGAGCGAGGAGCCGGTCGTTGCGCGGCCAACGCCGGGCTCAGCGGCTGACGTGCGGTGCCCGCCGACTGTCCGGTTGGGCAGGTTGCAGGCGTGCCCCAGGCGCCATAAACAGGACGCCCGATGCAGCCATTCGCATCGTTTCCAAAGGTGAATCCTATGCCTAAGATCGACCTGACCTACTTCAACGCCCCCGGCCGCGCCGAGCCCGTGCGGGTGGCACTCTTCCTCTCGGGTCTCCCGTTCACCGACCACCGCGTCGACTTCGCCGGCTTCGGGGCGATGAAGGCAGCGGGCGCCTTGCCGCTCGGCAGCGTGCCGGTCATGGACGTCGACGGCCTGCGCCTGACCCAGACGGGTGCGATGCTTCGTTACGTCGCGCGCCTTGGCAACACCGACCTCTACCCGAACGACGCCTTCGACGCGTTCGTCGTCGACAGCTGCATCGACACCTTCAACGACACGGTGTCGAACGCGCTCACGCCCAGCATGTTCGAACGCGACATGGAGAAGAAGCTCGAGATGCGGGCGACCTTCGTGGCGGGTCCGCTGACGCTGGCATGCCGCTACGTCGAGGGCCTCATCGAACGCTCGGGCGGGCCGTTCCTGCTCGGCCAGACGCTGACCATCGCGGACCTCCTCATCGCGAGCCAGGTGCTCACGATTCAGTCGGGCCACCTCGATGGCATCACCGGCGAGACGCTCGCCCCGTATCCGCTCCTGAGGGGGCTGGCAGAGGCGTACCTCGCACATCCCCGCATCCAGGCGTATCGGTCGAAGTGAGGCCGTGGCCCCTTGGCGGCGCCTTCACCGTGACGGAGGCGTCCTTTGGCTCTGGGTAATCGCAGGCATCGTTGCTTGCTTGGCGAAGCCCCAGACGCTAAGGTCGACTCGTCCTGGCTCCACATCCGACGAGGATGGGGGGCGCGTGCGCTGCGGCCGTCACCACCGCAGGAGCGTGGGTTCGAGCATGAACGAATCGGAGGTCGACGTATGCGCAGCTCCGTCAAGGTCGGGCTCCCGGACGGCCGGCTCGTCACGCTCGAGCCGGGCGACATCGTCGGTCGTTCGAAACGCGCGGCCTTGTTCGTCGACGACCCACGCCTCTCGGAGATGCATGCCTACGTGTCGCTACGCGGGGCGCGGCTCATACTCGTCTCGCTCAGGGGGCGTCTGCTCGTGCAGGGTCGCGTCGTCCCGGAGGTGCCGTTGACCGAAGGGACCCGGGTCGACTTCGGTTCGGTCTTCAGTGTCGATGTCGTGTCCGTTGTGATGGCGTCCGAGGTGTTTGTCCTTTCGTCGCTCGACGACGCGATGCCCGACGAGGTCATCCAGGGGGTGACGAGCCTGCTCACGACCCCGGTGCCGTTCGTGACACCCGGCTTCCACCACGACGCCGCAGCTATCCTGTGGTCGACGGAGGACGGCAGCATCCGCATGCGACTTCGTGGTGAGCCGGACCGCGACCTCGACCCGACGGGGCTCTTCGAGGTCGATGGGCAGCGCTTCGCGGTCCGCTCGGAGCCTGTCAGCCGCCTCGAGCAACCACGAACGCTCGACCCGAAGGGTGAGCGTGACCGGCTTCGTATCGCGGTCTTCTTCGACTCGGTCCACGTGCACTGCGGGTCGAGCTCCGTGGCCATCGGCGGCCACTCGGCGCGGATCGTGAGCGAGCTGGCCGAGATCAGGCGCCCGGTCGAGTGGCAGTCGGTCGCCGAGACGATCTGGCCCGGGGTAGCGCCCGCGACGCAGCGGTCGCGCTGGGACCAGGCCATCTTCCGCGTGCGCAGCAAGCTTCGCGAAGGCAACATGCGGCCGGACCTCATCCGCTCGACCCACAACGGCCTGTTCGAGCTCTATCTGCAGCCCGGCGACACGCTCAAGAACCGCAACTGACGTCGTCATGCGTTTCCGCGCGACGACGGGTGCAACGCCCTGACGAAGTCAGACTCTTATCCTCAAAGGTGGAGGCCGGTCCCCATCCGTCTCGATGGGGCGGCCTCACAGGTCGCCGATGTAAGCGGAACGTCGGCGACCTTGGCAAAGGAGCCGCTGGAGGCAAGCCCGTTGCGACTCCAGCGGCTATGGTCGGTCACGCGAGAACGGACGAGAGTGGCTTGGACCGTTGATTCTTCGTCAGTTCTGTTGGACGTCGCATCTGATCTTGATTTGGCTCATGTTCCCCAAATACCAGAGCGCCGTCGCGTCTTCGGCACGGTAGTCGATGGACCACTCGCTTCCGATTTGCACGATGTCCGCAAAGTAGGGATCGCCGCCATCGAAGTCACAGGCCGTTCCGGCCGGGAGCGGCGGATTGAAGCTCAGGCGATAGTCGACGCCGTTCCTGACGGCATCAAACGCGCCGACCCAGTTCCAGGCACCTGCACTGAAGTTCTCAGCGGTATTGTAGATTTGGTTCCCTTGCGCCGTGATGATGAGCGTCTTCGCTCCGCTTCCGGCGGCGTCGGTCACCTTTACATCAATGACCCCGAACGGCTGGCAGAACCCACCGACGCTGAAGCCCTCCGAACAGGTGCAGAGAGGGAGCCCATCGTAGGCGTCCGAGTCGTTGACACAGGGATAGAAGCCAGTGTCTCCACTCGACCAGAAGTCGCACTCTTCCCCAGGGTCCCACACATTGTTGCCACACGTGGTACTGAAGTCGCAGTCGGCACTTCCGCCCTCAGTGAAGGCGCAAACCCCGTTGCAGTCATGAGAATCCGCGAGGTCGCCTGGATGACAGACTTCGTCGCAATCGAAGCTCTCGGGATGGTCGGTGGACTCGCAGAAGGTGTTACAGTCGGGACCCCCATCTCCGTCCTTCTTGTGGCTTGCCAAAAAGCCGGTAGAATTGCCATCGCCAATATCGCAGAACCCATTGCAGTCCGGGCCCGTTTCGTCCCTGCTTGGAAAGCCGCTGGCAGCCATTTGAGCAGCGCCTTCGCAAAGTCCGTTGCAATCCAAGCCGTCAGGGTGGTCGCCTGCATCGCAAACGAAATCGCAATCGGGACCCGTGTCATCGCGACCGCAGGCGCCTTCGCAATCCGGGCCACCTCCCTCGGGCCCGTCGCAGACACCGTTGCAGTCGGCCGAACCGTCTTCTTCAAGGTAGAAGCAGAAACCATCGCACTCGCTCGGCTCAGTATCGCCCGGGTTGCAGCGGTAGTCGCAGTCGCGTCCTAATTCTTGTCCATTGATAAGGTGTTCTCCCAATTGGCACACACCGTCGCAGTCGGGGTCGCCCACGCTGTCGCACACTCCATCGAGAGTACCGACACAGAGACCACTGACGTCGGGTACTGACCAGACGTCGCAGCCAATACAGGCCTCACAGCGGCTGTCGGCGGCGGTGTCACATTCTTCGGTCGCGTCGACGACGCCGTTGCCGCAGAGTGTACAGCCACCGTTGACGAGGTCCGGGACCTCGCCCGACGGGCACTCGCTGCATGTTGGGCCGCCAAAACCCGTGAGGCTGCAGTCGCAAGTGAAACCGTTCATGCCGTCCACGCAGACGCCGCCGTTCGCGCAGCTCAACGGTGTGCAGTCGTTGGTGTTTGTGCTGCAGGTGGCGTCGGAGAAGCCGCTCACGCAGGCACAGCTGAACGCGTTGGCACCCTGGTCGGTGCAGGAGCCGTGGACGCAGGGGTTGGGCGCGCAGTCATTGATGTCGGTGCAGCTGATGTTGCCGATGCCCTGGAAGCCCGACGCGCACGTGCACTGGAAGCCGCCCGTCGTGTTGGTGCAGTTCGCGTTGGCGACGCAGTCGTCGGCCCCGGTCGTGCACTCGTCGATGTCGGCGCAGGTGACGCCGTCGCCGTCGAAACCCGCGTTGCAGGCGCACGAGAACGCGCCCGTCGAGTTGGTGCAGGTCGCATCGGCGTGGCAGTTGTCGGCCCCGGTCGAGCACTCGTCGACGTCGGCCGCACACGTCGTGCCGCCGTAGCCCGTGCCCGTGCAGTCGCAGGTGAAGCCGCCGCTGCCGTTGTCGGTGCAAACGCCATTGGCGCAGGGGCTGTCCTCGCAGCCGTCGGAGACGCAGGTGCCCGAGACGATGTCCTCGGACCAGCCCACCGGGCACTCGTCGTAGCAGAACTGCTCATGCAGGAAGGTGTTGGCGATGCAGGCGCAGACGCCGTAGCTGCAGTTGTCGTTGCCGGACACGCCCGGGTCACACTCCTCGCCAGCATTGACGATGCCGTTGCCGCACGCGGTGCAGCCGCCGACCCCGTCCGCGAGCATGTCGCCAGGACACGTGCAGTCGGTCAAGCAATCGTCGCCGCCGTCGCACTCCTCGCCGGCCTGGAAGTCGCCGTCGCAGTCGTCGGCCGGCATCTGGACCACGAAGGGCACCGGGAGGTTCGCGCAGGACGGAGCGCCGCAAACGAGCGCGGTCGCGAACGCCGTGCCCGTGACCTGCTGGACCGGGCTGACCGGACCGAGCGCGTTGATCACGTTCACCAGCGCCTTGGTCCCCACCTTGGTCTCGAGGCAGACGCGGCCGTCGGAGCCGGTGTACGCCTCGAACCAGTTGCCCGGGACCGGAGAGGTGGTGCCGCGGACCAGCGCGCCCTCGAGCGGAGCACCGTGTTGGTCTCGGACCTCGACGTTGAGGCACGACTTCTTGTTGTTGGCGATCTTGGGGCCATACCAGGTGAAGTGGCCGACCTCGGCCTCGAGGTAGAAGAGCCCGTTGCGAACGACCACTCGCCCGACGGTCTCGAACACCCACGCCGAGGTTGCCTCGTCGTAATAGTAGACGTCGATCTCCTCGCCCACCGTCACGAGCTCATTGGTCGGCAGCGGCAACCAGACGGTGACCTTCTTGCCGGCGGCGACCTGGACCGGGTCGCCGTTGCTGTCGAAGAAGTCGAAGTCGGCAATGGCCTCGGCCGAGATCGCGTCGTCCCCTATCGCGAACCCGCCGGTGAAGCCTGTCGTCGTGATCACCATCGCGATGTTGCCCGAGACGACCTCGCCCTGGTCGTCCGCGAACGCTCCCTCGGGCGCCGAGACAGAGTAGAGCTGGCCCTGGTACTCGAAGATGGGATCGCCGCCCTGGCCATTGGGGAACACGTTGGTGACGCCGCAGTCGGGGAGCTCGACGGTGAGCTCGGACCCTGCCGGCTGGAGCTCGTGGCAGAATGGCGTGCCGACGAGCGGACCGGTCGACCGGTACTGCGTACGCACGGCGCTGTTGAGGCCATCAACGGGGTGCTGACCACAGAAGAGCTCGCCGGTGCGGATCTCGAGCGGCACGTCCGCTTCGATGACCGGGTAGGTGGTGTGTCGGGCCGGCATGTAGCCAAAGGGCCACGACTCGTCGCTCGCCGTCACCTTCAGGCGGAAGCTGCAGCCCGCCGCCGGGAGCGTCGCCTCGTCGATCCCGAGCGCGACGTTCCAGTACGACACGCCAGCGCCCGCGCCGCTCTCGAGGCCCTCGAAGATGGACGCCCCGAACAGGACGGCGTCGGCCGCGCCGAGCGGGATGGTGCCGCCCACGCCGGCACTCGGCGGCAGGGTATAGGTCGTATTCGGGCAGACGATCTCGACGTCGCCCATGTGAAGGAACGTCTGCGCGCTGCCCGCATAGCAGGCGAACGCGGCCACGAGGGTGGCGTCGCGCTGGTTGCCGTTGTCGGGGTTGTGCAGGAGCGTCATCGTGTCGCCGGCGTCGTCGTTGCAGTCGACCTTGGCCGAGCAGAAGATGTCCTCGAAGTTCACGGCGACGTCGAAGAACCCCTGATTGGCGCTGCGCGCGATGGTCAGGTTGAACTCGGCCAGGGTGTCGGCGTTCTCGCGACAGTCGGCCTCGATGCGACAGGGCTGGTCCGCGGGACAGGGGTTTCTGTATTCGGTGGTCGACAGCTCGGTGCCGTCGGGGGAGCTGCCGCTCGTCCAGAGGCTGCGCATGACGAGCTCGACGGTGTTCTTTGCGACCTGGCCTTCGGGTGCGGTCGCGTCGCAGGTACCGACGTAGGTGAGCGAGCCGCTGCCATCGCCGTAGCGGTCAGCGCAGAGCCCTGTCTGCGACCAGACCGGTGCGCCGCCGGGCAACGCGCCTTGCAGGACCCGCAGGTCGTAGCAGGCGTCGCTGACACCTTCGAGCGACAGCGGCGCGACCGCTACAGAGACGCGACCGGTGTCCTTCGGTTCTTCGCCGCTCGAGCAAGCTCCGAGCAGCAGCAGGGGTATCGACCATCTGGGTGTAGGACGCATGATGACTCCTCGAGCCTGAACGGTGGGGCGCGCCCGGGGAACGTCCCCCTGACGCAAGACAAGACGCTGCGAGCCCACGGAAGCCGAGGGTCGAAGCGGGTTGCTGACGGCGGGGCGCTAGCTGTCGCCCTCGAAGGCTGTCATGACGGGTAGGCGCGGCGCCGGCAAGGCGCGTCTGGGGTCGCCAAAGACGCGACAAAGACCGACGGTGAGCGCCGTCGCATAGATGAGGGCGCGCGCCGATTTCGGGTACACAGGGCTTCTGTCGAGGCTGCAGGTGCTGCGCCACACGTGTCGATCCGTGCGCCTGAGTTCGTGCGTCGCACGATTTGCGGGCGCGTTGTGGGGCGCGAGGTCGACCTTGGATCTCAGCTCATGGCCTGCTGAGGGATCCCGAGCGACACATCGGGCCATGATCTCCGAACGCACCCCACGCGCTCGGAGCGGCCGATGCTGGAAATCGCCGAGCGACCATCACGGCGAATATGCGCTAAGCCGCGCGGCGCCACACTGGACCGGGGACAGGCTCCAAAGAACGAGCAAAGAACGAGCAGGGATCGGCACCCCGCCCGACGGCCATCACACGTGGTGGGTCGTGATCGTTCACGCGTGTGCGTTGGCTCCCGCGGGTTGACCCTCCGGTCGATGCAGCGCAGCATCGGTCTCGATGTGCGGGAATCTTGCCGGAGACCACGTCGACTTCGTGACGCTGCGCCGCTACCTGCGTCACGAGATCGGCCAGCCCCATGCTGCAGCGATCGCGCGGCACGTGGAGCGTTGCGGCCCGTGTGGGCAGGCGCTAGGCAGAATGTGCGACGAAGTCGCGCCCCCCCACGACGACGTCGGTGATGGCGCTCGGTTCGTCATCGTGTCGTTGCTCGGGCGAGGCGGGATGGGGGACGTGTTTCGCGCCCACGACCTGGCGCTCGAGCGCGACGTGGCTCTGAAGCGCCTGCGATCTCTCGAGCCGACGGGCCGCGACTTCGAAGCCCGCGCGCTGGCCAGAGTCAGGCATCGCAACGTGGTCGCCATCCACGATGTCGTCGACTTCGAGGGCAGCACGTCGCTCATCATGGAGCTCGTCGAAGGGGGCACACTCGACGAGCGGTTGTCGGCAATGCGTGGCTTCGAAGTGACGCGGGTGTTCCTCGACCTCGCCGATGGGCTCGCGACAGTGAACGAGGCCGGGGTGACACACGGCGACCTCAAACCCGAGAACGTGCTCTGGCATGAAGCAGAGCGCTGTCCGAAGCTCGCCGACTTTGGCTTGGCACATCTCGGTGCCACCGATTGCGACGGAGCCCGCCATCGCTTCACCGCCCCCGAAGTGGTCAGCGGTGGGCCGCCCTCATCGCTCGCAGACCAGTGGGCGCTCGCTGCGATGTGGAGCGAGGCCTATCGTCGCTCGCGGGCGGGCACGACACCGCGGGCCTTACGGTCCGTCCTTGGTCGGGCGCGGGCCGAGCGCCCCGAAGACCGGTTTGGCTCCGTGCGTGAGCTACGGGTGGCCGCGCGGGCGGCTATCCGGCGGCGCAGATTCCAGGGGCTCTTCGCGGCTGCGCTCCTCGTCCTCGTGCTCGTCCTCGCGCGCTCGTTCTCGGTCGCAGCGGCCCACTCGAGGTGTGTCGCGGAGCTGGCGTCGGCGCCGCCCGAGTGGTCACTGCATGGCCTTCAAGGCGCGAGAATCGACGCAGCACGGCGGACGATCTCCACGTGGCGGCAGGGGATTCAGCAGGCGGCCGGGGAGGCGTGTGAGGTCGAGCCGGTGCGCCCGATAGAGCGCGCTTGTTTCTCGGCGCAGGCAAAGCTGGTCGACCACCTGTCGCGCCAGCTCGCGTCCACGGCCGACCAGGTCTTGCGCGACGAGGCGCTCGCGCGCGTACGCGGGCTCAACGCGAGGCACTGTCGCACAGAGGCCGAGCTGCGGGCCTACGTCGATGAGCGCGGCGAGGTGCTGCCGGACGCTGCCCTCGAAGCGGTGTGGTCCCGGATCTGGCGGCCAACGGCGCTCGACACCACAGAGCTGACCCGCCACGTCGCCGAGCTGGAGGCGCTCGGTCTGTCCGAGGCATTGTTCCAGTCGCTGGTCGAGCTTCGCTACATCCTCGACAGGCGGGGGCTCATCGACCGGGCGAGGGAGGCCAACGAACGCAGCTGCCACGTGGCGCTGGGCCTTGGCAACCTGGTGTTCTATCGGCGCTGCCTGCTCCTCGAGGCCGAGTATGCGCTCTTCACCGACCACGACGCCGCGCACGCGCAGCAGCGGTTGGCGCGGATCCGCGCGATACGCGCCCCGATCTCGAGCCAGGACCATCAGCGGCTTGGCCGGCTCGAGTCGAACCTGGACTTCGTCGTCGGGGACTTCGAGGCGATGGAGGCCCATGCCATTGCAAGCCTGGTCCGCCTGATGTCCGCCGGCATGGAGACCTACCTGGCACGTGTCGACCTGATGATCGCGCGCTACGAGCTCGGCGACGCGGAAACCGTGCTCGCATTGGCCGAGTCGCTCATCGCGGAGCGCTCGGTCACGACCGGGCGTCGGCATTCGCGCATCGCGGGGCTGCTGCGCTACGCGGCGCTCGCCCTCGCGCGGCTGGGCGACCTCGATCGCGCTCATGCGCTCGCCTCGGAGGCGACGCTCATCAGGAGTCAGCTGCTCGGAACGACACACGTGGAGACAGCGTTCACGGAGCTGGCCCTGGCGCACGTGGAGCGACTCCGTGGCCGGTCAGACGAGGCGCTGGCGCGGGCTCTACGCGCCCTGGATGTGCTGAATGCAGGTCTGCCGTTCGGGCACTTCGAGCACCGCAGGCAGTCGCTCGTCGTCGCGGAGTTGGCGCTCGCCAGCGGTGACGAGGTGACGGCGCGAGACGTGCTTGTTGGCGCGGATGCTCTCGGCGACCTGGACGCCCTGCCACCTCACAGCGCCTGGCGCCTGCGCACCGATGCACTTCACGACGCGCTCGAGGCGGCGACCGCCAAGTCCGGGACAGCCGAGACGGCCGAGACGGGAGCGCG
>Ga0247843_1007580_pt1 | contig 13225 bp, 10 predicted proteins | sample LaCruzMarch2017__FD_192420 | JGI IMG/M metagenome (GOLD analysis project Ga0247843, IMG submission 192420) | Freshwater microbial communities from meromictic Lake La Cruz, Castile-La Mancha, Spain - LaCruzMarch2017_8m | ecosystem: Environmental > Aquatic > Freshwater > Lake | place: Spain...
TAGCTTGGATTGGCTTGGTCTGCACTGGTGTTATATCTCTCTGGATTCGGATAGGTCCGTTCCTCGCACGGGCAATGAACTTCCAGGGTCTACCTTGCCTCAGAGAGCCATAAAGCGATTCAATGGCAATTCACAGAACTTCGAAATGGAAACTTGGCTCCTCGCGAAGTCGAAGATCATTCAGCCATAAACCGGAAGCGCCATTAAAGGAAATCATGGGCTCAAGATCACCAGCTCCAGCTGATGAAGTCATGGCGCCGAGGTCTTTGGGAAGTAGTTCGGCTTTAACCATTCGGTCTGTGAAGATCGAAGAGGACACCTCCGAGAGGTCAAGGGCGATTCTCCACTCGTCTTCGTCCTGGAGATTGCCGTCCTGAGGGCCTCCTGGAAGCCTCATCGCTCTCCCTAGGTGAAAGGGGGACGTGGTACTGCACTCGTCCCTATCGGGATAGTCCACTTTCCCATATGCATATCTCACAGCCCGCGGAGACCAGTCATCGCAAAAGCTCCCGTCAGGGTGGGTCATCTGGTGTTCGCCCGGCTGCTGGCTATTCCATCGAGCATAGCTTTTCAGAAGGCACTCGACTAGATCCTCTTGTGAGATCTGGAGAAGAGCTCGATCATGTATTGGTTGCGCGAACTCAAGCGCTGCTTCCCTGGAGTATGACCAGCTACAGATGTATGTCAGCCCGGCATAGAGCTTGTCGGCGCGCCCAAAAAACCTCTTACTCCTATGGTCTTCATCGATCAGCCTATCCGCGCCAAGTCCTAGTTGCCCAAGTTCGCATTCCCGCTCCTCCCTAGTCTTGAACATCTCGCTTTCCTGTGTGTCGTCATCATGAATGATCGCCCTTGAAAAGTGTAGTCTATTCTCGTCGAGGTCGCGCTCTGCTAGAGATTTGGTCACCCCACGATAAAGAAAGGCGTCCGATGGCAGCTGGCTGCACTGCTTGCGGCTCAGACACTCCTTGAATCGATACAGCATGATGTTCAGAAGAATCGTGTTTAGAGGGCGTTAACTGCACCCTCAAAAGTTGTTCGTTCGGGGGCGCGTTCGATCGCAAGAGCTTGGCACCTCTCCATGGGAAACAGCGGACTCCCAGGTACCCACAGCTCACAGCTATCGCTGTTGTCTTCGTAGTAGGAGGCGTTGCAGGTGACGCGCATTTCCTTGTCGAGACCGGGTTGGGTCCAGGCGAAGTCATAGGCGCCAATAGAGCGGGCGCTACAGCCGGGTGGCAGCAAGGCCGGTTGTCTGAGGATGGCTTCCAGGTCGGCCAGGGTGAGCGGTGAGGGCTGCAGGGTGTTCACCACATCGCGGATGGCATCGAGGTCCTGCAACACGTCGTCGAGATCGAGACCCTTGATCTCGGGCTCCTGCTCCACTGCTGCCACGGCAGACGCCCGCGCCTTCTCCCGTTGATCACGGCTGGCCAGGGTGGCCTGGCTGATTGAACTGGACGCCTTGGCCAGGATCGGCTGGAGCTTGCCCACCACCTGCTCGAACATCGCGATCCGGCCCTTCAGCGCCCGGTAAACATCGGCCTCCACGGTGCCATCGAGGTGCAGGTTGATGATCTGCATCTGCTCGTGGGTCTGACCGATGCGATCGATGCGGCCGATGCGCTGCTCCACGCGCATCGGGTTCCAGGGCATGTCGTAGTTGATCAGGGCACCGCAGAACTGGAAGTTCAGGCCTTCAGCTGCGGCATCGGTGCAAAGCAGGATCTCGGCCTTGCCTTCCTTGAAGCCCCGTTTGGTGGCCTCGCGGTTCAGGGCCTTCCATACCCCGCTCTTCTGCAGGATCTCGCCACCGCCGCCGGTGAAGGCCATCAGGCTGGTGCGCCCTGCGCCGATCAACAGCTTCTTGAGGGCATCGACCGTGTCGGTGTACTGGGAGAAGACAATCACCTGCTTGTAGCCCTGGGCCTGCAACTCCTCGATGGCCTTGAGGAACTCGGCCCCCTTGCTGTCGTGACCGACCAGGGGTCTGGCCTGATCGAGCAGCACCCCGATGGCATCAAGTTCCCCCTGGAGCGAGGCCTCCTGAAACGCGCTCTGCATGCCCTCCAGATCGAGGGTGAGTTCGCCGGTGAAGTCGTCGTCTTCGCTGGCGGCGGCGTCTTCCTCCAGCTGTTGCTGTTGGCCGGCCATCCGCTTCTCGAGCGTGGACACCAGGGCCGCCACGCTGCTGGCGAGGCGCCGCCGGTAGATCGTCATCACGAAGCCCACCGCCGACTTCTTCTGGCCGGTGGCCTGGGCGTACTGAGTCGAGATGAAGTCCTCCACCGCTTCGTAGAGCGCCCGCTCATCGGGGGTGCTCTCCAGGAAGCGGTCGTCCACATGGCGGGTGCCGATGGCGAGGTCCATCGATCCCTGCTGTTTGTAGGCCCGCAGCAGGGTGCGGCTATGGCGGGAGATCAGCCCCTGCACGGGCGTCCAGCGTTTGGCCAGGGCCAGGGCGGCCTGGCGAATGTCGATGCCGAGATTGCGGCGGGAGAGCGGGTCGGTGTCGTTCAAAGCCCGCAGAGCCTTGCGCTTCCGCAGCGGCGACTTCCGCAGAGTTTCCGGCATGGCATTGGCGGGTGCCTCGCCAAACGCCAACACGCTGCTGCGCCACAATCCGGCCAGGTACGAAAGGGTGGCCTCATCCGGGTTTTCCTTCTCCACCCAGGCGAAGAAGTGCTCGAAGGCGTCTTCGGTCCACTCGGGGGGCATGCCCAGCAGGGCGAGCAGATCCCACACCTCCAGCTCGCTCACCTGCATCGGTGTGGCGGTGAGCAACAACAAGCCCTTGGTGCGTTGGCGCAGTTGCTGCATCAGTTGCATCAAGGTGTTGGGGCGAAGGCGCTCACCACCGCTGCTGCTGTTCTCCCGGCGGGTGCGGGCATGGTGGGCTTCATCAAGCACCACCAGGTCATAGGGCTCGGCTTCCAGCAACTCCTGGTGCCGATCGCGGCGGCGCATCAGGTGGCTGGAGACCAGCACGAAGGGCTCGGCGCTCCAGCTGCTGCGGCCCACCGTCCGGGAGAGCCCGGTTGGGCGGAAGCGGCTGGATTGCCAGTCGAGCGACTTGCCGCTGTAGATGGGCCAGTCGAGGCCGAACTTCTCGCGCAGTTCCCGCTGCCACTGCTTGAGCACCGAGGCCGGTGCCATCACCAACATGCGGCGGGCCCGGCCGCTCAGCCAGGCCTGGCGCAGCAGCAAGCCGGCCTGCACCGTTTTGCCCAGGCCCACCTCATCGGCGATCAACAGCCTGGGTGGCCACTGCTGCCAAAGGCGCTGAAAAGCACGCTGTTGGTGGGGCCAGGGGGTCACCGCACTGGTGCCTTCGCCGACCCGTTCGGCGCCCGGCAGATGGCTGGCGGCGGCCTGGAGCACGTACGACCAGACAATCCGGCGGCGCTCATCGAGGTCGGGAACATCCTCCACAGGAGGCTTCGGGTCGGCAGGCGGAAGCTCGTTGAGAAAGGGTTTGAGCCGCCGGGGAACCCCTTCCACCGGCTGGAAGATCGCCAGCTGCTGGCGAACCGCATCCGGCAAGGTGAAGGTGCGAGCGCCTTGATCCTGGTTGTCCCAGAGGCGCAGGAAGCCAGCCTCCAGCTCATCGATGTCCTCGGCACCGCCAGGCTTCCAGGAGCAGAAGGTCTGAATGGTCTCAAAGTTGCTGGTCCAGCCGTTGGGCGTTTCGTTGACGCTGCCGCTGAAGCCAAGCCGCTGGCCGAGCTGATCTTCGATCACGCCCTCCTTGGCGTGGAAGATGGCGCCGTCGTTGACGATCCGCCCGTCCGTGAGAGGCAGGCCCACCCGGATCTCCAGGTGGCCGCGGCTCACCAGCCAGGCCAGCAGCTCGGCCCCGAGGGCGGCTGCGCCCGGGCCGCCCGGCTCCACGCCCTTGAAGGGGAAGTGGTTGCAGAGGTGGTCTGTGAGAACGGTTTCAGCGGGGGTTCCAGCCGCCAGGGCGGTGATGTCTTGTTCGCTGAGGAACACGCCCGTGATCAGGCGCATCTGGCCATGGCCGATGCCGTCAGGGGAGGCTGCCACCAGGTTTTCCACCCCCTCAAGGACCTGGAGAAGGGAGCGGCTCGTGAAGTAGCCGGTGACGCGCCAGTAGCGGGTGGCATGCTGGAGAGCTGGCTGGTAGAAGCCATCGAGCAAGTTCTGCAGCGAACTGCTGAACCGCCTGCGCCACTGATGATCGGCGAGGCTGGGCATCGGGTCCAAACCGGCCATGCCAGCCTAGGGGCGGCAAACCCGAGTCATCGCATTGCGAGCCGCTACCGGTAGTGCCTGATTCCCGCCTCCCTCCTCCACAGATGGTGGCCCGCGACAAGGCCGCCCGGATGCGTCATTTTTCGACGCAACAGGGTGTTGATGTCGCTACTCATCCAGGCGAGGCGCCGCCCTACAGTTCCGAAATGGAGGTCATCCAATGAAGAGACGCACAAGAATCAGAAGAGGATCGCCCATGGCCGCCCTTGAGCTCGGCTTCGCACGATTGCTTGACTTCTCGGGATCCCTGACAACCTATACCTACGACCACCGGCCAGATCAGCACGATGCGGCCGCGATTGCCTCTGATTGGCAACATGTTGGTGGCGACATCCGCGTTGCTAGCCGCAAGGCCGACAAGCTGATTGCAAGCAGCAGCAGTGGAAGGTGAGATCACAAAGGTTGAGCCTTCCAGCGACCCAAATCTGAATGCTGAGCAGGCTGATCCGAAGGAGCTTTCAACAGACCAAGCCGCTGATCCTGAGCTGCTGAGCAGAGAGCCTCCTGGTCAGCTGGTTTACCAAAGCTATGGGTTCAGTGGGCCGATTCCACCACCAGAGATTTTTGCAGGTTACGACAAGGCTTTGCCCAATGGCGCTGATCGCGTCATGAAGATGGCGGAGCGAGAACAAGAGCACCGGCACAAAATGGAAGACACAATTGTCGGGAAAGAGTCTTTTGAGAAGAGGGCTGGGCTGGTCTTCGCTTTCACCTTGGCTGCTTTTACCCTGGGAGTATCTGCATATCTTCTGATCTGGACCGACAAAAGTGGGCCTGGACTGACCCTATTCATTATTCAGTTCGTTGGTCTTGCCTGGGCATTCCTTGGGGCAAAAAAACAGAAAAGAAGCGACGAAGACGAAGAGTCCGAAGACTGAAGACTTATAGGCCTCTCAAGGGCCTCTAAACATCATTGGGTCACCCTGCCGCCAGCTCAGCCAGCACCAGCTCCAGCTGCTTCGGCGGATCCACCTGATCAGCAAAGGCCAGCTGGCGCAGGTTCTCCAGGGCTTCGAAATCCGATGCGGCCGGCGCCGCCGCCTTCACCGGATCGAAGCCGGTGTAGCGGGCGGAGAGCGGCAGCACTTCCAGCACGGCTTCCAGCGCGGTGAGGATCTCGGCGCTGGCCATCAGGCCGTTGTCTTCGGCGAGCTTCTGAGCGGCGGAGAGATCAACGCTGCGGGCGCGGTGGGCGCAGTGGTGGAGGGCATCGATCCAGGCGCTGGTGCCATCGGGGGCGCCCAGCTTGCCCTTGGCAGCGCGGGTGGAGCTGTCCCAGAGGATCAGGTCGCTGGCCTTCTTCTCGGCCAGAACACCCACCACATCGCGATCGAGATCGAGGCCCACCACCCGGGCCAGGCGCAGGGCTTCGTCGTAGGGGAACTGGGGAGCGGCGAAGGCATCCCAGGCGAGCACGAACCACTCTGTGAGGGGATCGAGGCGGCTGCGGCGCTCGGCGGAGGTGAGCTGCTCCATCTTCCAGGCCTTCACCACCCGGCGGGCGGCATCGAGCGCGTCTTCCGGGCTCACAGCATAAGGATCGTCGTTGGCCAGCAGGTCTTCCAGGCTGAGTTGAGCGCGACCTCGCTTCTTGGTGCGCTCCTCAATCGGTCGGGGTTGGCCGCGCTTGATCGGCCAGTGGCGGGAGAACTCTTCAAGGGCTGGGCCGTAGCAGGAAAGGTAGAGGTCGACGCCACGGATGCCGCCTTCCTGGAAGGCTGCGATGCGCTGGCGCACGGCGGAGGCCAGGCGGGGTTCGAGGTCTTCCCAGTACTGCACCGCATCGGCTGGATCCCGCTCAGGGCGGGGCCGGCAGACCAGAAAGATCGTGCTGTTGGCCGCGGCCTTGTCCTTGATGTGGAGCGAGCCTTCGGCCTCGGTGTTGATCGGCCAGGAGGCGGTGATCATGAATCCGGCATCGATCAGACCCTTGGTGAGGGCATCCCAGGCGCCGGTGGCCTTGTGGGTGAACATCAGGGTCATCACGCCGTCGTCTTTCAGGACACGGCGGCACTCGATGAATATCTTTGCCATTTTTTCCCGATAGTCTTTCCCCGCTTTGACCTTGGCAGCTTTGTCTCCAGGGTGGCGTGCCGGGTTGGCGACGGCTTCGTCTTCCTTGTTGGTGAAGGACGACATGAATAAATCAGGATAGAGAAGACCAGCCGTGCGCTTCAGCCACACATAAAAATAGTCAGAAAGCTCCGCGTACATCACATTGTTGTAGTACGGGGGATCCATCACTACGGCATCCACACTTGAGGAATCAATGTGGGGGAGAGATTCACCGGATCCGCAGGAAATATGCAGTGGCACTTCTGCACTTGCGGCTGTAACAGAGGAGGTAGCGAACAATGGGCCCGCATCGGTGGCATCGTCACTACCTGGCTCGACAAGATGAATCAGCTCGTCGATGCACTTTGCTACTTGCCCAAAGGCCCAGTCGTATCCAAGTCCAACAATCAAGGGCGCCATCTCGGCGTGGGAGCAACAGAAAGCGAAGTCATGGCGGTTGAAGGTGTTGGCCACCACTTCGCGCGTTGGCATCCACACAGACATCCGAGAGTTGTAGTTGAGCAGCTTGTCGAGACCGATGCAGAGATAACCCAGTGCCGCCCGGGTCAGCTCACTCAAACCCTCGGGTTTCGCCGATTCCTCGGTCAACAACTCGCGGAAGATCTCCGCACTGGTGCCATGGCAGAGGAGTTGGCGGGGCGAGAAGAACTGCGTCCAGCGCTTGATGCCATAGAGATGGAGAGGCCAGCGGATGTTGGTTTCGTACCCGAACGGAAGTTCCTCATTCGGCACCAGATCCAGCGCCTCCCACTCCGGCAGCTTCTCAGCCAGGGCTGCGGCGATCTGGGCGCTGTTGTCGTCTTCCGACCTTGGCGCCCGGTAGCCCCGCTCCCACTTGTCGGCCTTGGCCTTGCCCGTCTTGGTGTAACCGGTGGCCAGCCGGCGCTTGAACACCACCGCGAACAGCTGCTCGCCCATGCCGCTGGACTGGGCCTGCTGCTTCACGTTATCGCCGTCGATCACGCGGCCGCAGTCGGAATAGGGGCAGGTGGCATCGCCGCCCTTCACCGTGCCTTCGCTCTGGTCCTTCGCACTGGCCACGATCTCGAAGCGGCAGTGGCGACTCCCATCGCCAGGACCCGTGCCCAGCTGGGGGAGCACCCGCACACCAGTGCCGTCGGGCGCCAGCTTCCAGTTCGGCGACAGCGGCACCGTGCCGGCGCAGTAGGGGCAGTGGATCGTGCGGGCCCAGAGGTAGCCGTCAGGCCTGCAATCAGCTTCCGGCTCCGGGGGGAACGCCCATGCCAGTCGCTCCCTTACTCGGCTCGCCAGCTGGTTGCCCAGGCGCTTGACCTCCTCAACCATTTCCGGCCCGAACTTCGTCGGCCACTCAAAGGTGGCTTTCTCCACCAACACCGCCACAGGGTTGATGTCGTTGGCAAAGGTGCTGCAGCCGAGGCGCAGGGCCTCGAAGGGAATGGCACCTCCTCCTGCCGTTGGATCCAACACGGTGGGCTGGTTGATGCCCAGCTTCTGGATCTCCTCCAGCAGCCAGAAATGTTCCTTCTCGCTCGGGCTGTAACTGAAGGCTCGGCTGTAGCCGTAGGCATCCGCTCCGAGCCGAACTCCTTCGCGGGTGGCCTTGGCGATTCGCTTCTTCGCCGCCACCGGATCCCCATGGATCCCCAGCACATGCCGGAAGATGGTGCGATCGGCATCGGCCGGCAGCAGCGAGGCCAGCACCGCCGCGCGCGAGGCCACCAGCGGCCGCCGCGCCCACCACACATGCAGGCGGTTGGGCGCCGGGAAGGGCGTCATCGGGGTGCGCTCGCGCACGCTTTCGATGCCGATGTCGGCGATCGGCAGCCACTCCTCGATCAGGCGCTTGGTCATAAGCTTTGCATCACATGAGCGATCATTCCTTGCACCTCCATGGTGGGATTCAAGGCAATCAGCTCAACTTCCGGGTGGGCTAGTCGGAACACTCGGAAGACTTCGTCGGCAAAGGCCTGCCCGATCATCTTCACGCCTTTGAAATCCAGTACCACCGTCTTGAAGCGTTCAAAGCGTGTGATCAAGCGCCTTGCCTGGGACCGCGATACCAGATTGTCGTCGCCATACTGTGCCAGCCGCACGGGCACCACGGTTTTGGTGAATCCCGCGCTGTCACCGCTGGTGAACTTCTTGAACACGGCACTGGCAGATCGTGACGTGTGGTTGTTTAGCTCCATTGTCACGGATGTGCCGGGAGTGTTGCCGGTTTCGATAATCCAGTCTTCCGGTTCCTTGGCCAGGTGGGAGAAGTAAACATTGCCTGATATGATCGAAAAATCGTCAAACATTCTCGAACTGAAGAAGATCCCTTCGCCGGAATGCCGTGATGGATCGGTGGTGAACTTGCCCTTGGCCAACTCCAGCACAGCATGGCGTTCGTCGATCAGACCCATGGCCTGCTTTATCTTCCGGAAGATCCCTACGCCATTATCTGAGATCACCACCTGACAGGAAGCGGCTGTTTTCTTCACAGACACGTGAATGTAGGTTGCCCCGGAGTGATCCAGCGCATTGTTGAACATCTCCGAGAAACCGTAATTCCAGATAGCCATCACGTTGTTGGCCAGTGGCTCCAGTTGACCTCGCACATCCTCCAACCAGGCGCGGCTCTCATCGAGGCCGGTGAAATCGTGATAGGTCTTCTCCCAGGCCAGAAGTTCGGCCAGGGCATAGGTCTTGCTGCGCGTCTGCCCGCTCTCAACCAAAGCTCCTTCCTCCACCAGGCGATGGATGTGCTTGTGGATGGCCTGGCGAGAGCAGGCAAACTTCTCCGAGGCCCGCCGGACGATGTCGGCGGGATGCTTCTCCACATTCGCCACGATGAACGTGCGGATGGCTGCTCCCCGATCACGAATCGCCGGCACCCCACCTCCAGAACACTGGCATCATTGTCAACCCATAGGCGACATATTGTCAACTTTCACCGCTGGTTTGCCCCTCCTTCTGGCGCGACTCGATCAGCTTGCGTTCCATGTCGAAGCGGGGCTCCAGGCCGCGGTAGGCCTGCTGCACCTCAGCATTGGACAGGAAGCCAGCTCGGATCTCGCGCCAGCTGGGGTGATGAGCGATCGCGGTGAGAGGTGTCATCGACAGCATTCTGGCCTGATCATTGGTTCGAGCTCAGCAGCAACCGCAGCGCCGCCAGCACCCGCCTGGGGTTCTTGCGGTGCATCGCCATCCCCAGCCAGTAGGCGGCCTCCTCGCGGGCCATGGCATCGATGCCGCGGGCGCAGTTCTCGATCGAGGCCACGTTGCGCATCGGTGCCAGCAGCTTGAACAGCAGCCCCATCGCCAGGGCCAGCTCCTCGGAGAGCGGATCGCGGCGCGACTCGCCTTTCTTCAGCTTGGCCAGGCTCACCTTCTCCCCCTTGAGGCGCCGCAGCACCGCCCCCTCCACCAGCAGCAGCTTGTGGCCCCCCAAGCCGGCCACCCGCTTGGGTTCCTTCAACTCCGGTGTGGCGGTGCTGGGCACCTGCCACACCTCCAGCTCCAGATCGCTCGGGCCGCGCTGGCGGCTGCGCAGTTCGTAGGCCGGGCGGCCGGAGGTCAAGGCCTGGATCATGTGGCTGCCCCCACCGCGTCGGTGAGCTCGAGGCGGATTGTCGCTGTTTGGGCCACCAGGCCCGCCCGGGTGAGGCGAGAGATCCAGGCTTCACCGCCATCCTCCCAGTGCAAAGCGGGCTCGTACGTGAGCTGGTAGGTGATGTCGAGCGACTTCTCACCACCGCGTCGCCACTGGCCTTCAATAAAGCTGCGCAAGTGGCTGGCTTCCTCGGGTGTGCCGTTGAACTCGAAGCTCCACTCCGCATTGCCATCGCCGCTGCGCCAGCCTCCTTCCAGCATCTCTACCCGCACCGTCGCCCCAGGCTCGGCCTTGAGCAAGGCCAGCGGCAGGAAGCCGTCGCCACTGTTCATCCGCCAGGTGATGGATTTGATCGACTTGCCCGAGCTGCTCACCTGCTGGGCGAGCTGGGTGAGTGCTGTTTTCACGTTGTCGGTGCGCTCGATCACCCCAGGCCCAGCGGGCGGTGTGACTCCTATTCCTCCGGTGCCGGTGCTGGTGGCGCCAAACCCGCCCTGAACACCAGTTCCCGTCTCTCCACCTGGGGCTCCTGATGAACCACCATCGCCTCCAGACCCGCCGGGAGGATCCTCTCCAGCTCCCGATGACGTCCTTGGCGGCCAGACGCTCAGCTCCAGCGCCTTCTCCATCATGAAAATCTTGGCGTCTTCGCTGATCGAGAGCGTGCCCGGTGGTAAGCCCTGGCCTTCGAGGCGATCGCCCTCCTTGTACACAAACAGGCCTTGCTCTAGGCCCATGCGGAAGCACTTCTTGAGCACCTCATCGCCGATCAAGATCGGCAACGCCGGATCGCGGTAATACTCATTGCGCAGATCCCTGGTGCTCATCACCCCCTTGTTGCGCAAGGGCGTCTTGTCGGCCATGTAGTTCGGTGCCGGCGGAGCATCCTCAGGGAGGATCAATTCACGGGCCTCCCGCAGCACCCGCTCCACCTGCTTCTGACCCACGCCTGGCTCGCTGCTGGCACTGGTGACGGTGATGGCCGCATGGGTGAGGGGCACCTCGGGCCATTGGCCCCGCTCGGGATAGAACACATGCCGGTAGCACTGCTGGACCGCCACAGCAAAGCCCTGTTGCGCCTGCCCATAGCGCTCCTTCACCTGGGCCTGCTGGTGGCTCTGGAGGCTGGCGAACAGATCCCCCTGCTGCATCTGCTGCAGCGCCAGATAGGTGCGGGTCTTGCGCAGCATGTCGTCTACTTGCAGCGCATCAGCACAGACGAACACCAGGTTGTTGCGGTTCAAGCGCACATTGGCGTTATCGCCCTTCTCCTTGAACAGCCGCACCACCAGCTCTGGCAGGTGGATGTTGGCCTGCTCCACGGTGTGCCCTTCCCAGTGCAACACCGCCAGGTAGGGCCCATCGGTGTCGTCGGGGATCTCGGCCGGGCTGCTTGGGAACAGCACCGGCTCCATCCGCTGCTTCGCGAAGATCGTGCCGATGCGCCGATTCAACTCCACGCGCACACTCTCCAGATCAAACTGGCGCTCCCGCTTCCTCACCATCTGGTTGAGGTTCGCGTCCGTGAGGAAGCGCAGCTTGCTGGTGCCGCTGTCGTCGAGATACTCCGATTGCTCCTGCAGGAGACGGACGGCCTTGTCGACGAAGGCTGGATCAACCGCCGGCGCGTAGAGGCTGTAGTTCAGCTCCAGGCGGCTGAGGCCTTTGAGTGGTTCGTTGAACGCCAGCGAGTGGAACAGAACCGTGCGGGCCACCATCGAGCCATAGGGCTCCTGGCCGCTGAACTCGCTGGCATCGAGGCGCTGGGCCAGGGCCCTGCCGCCTTCTGCAGGTGTGGTCGACACATCCGCCCGGATCGCCGGGATAAAGGCCTGCAGGCCCAGCTTGGTGGAGAGCTCCAAGCGGATGCGCTCATTACCCGGATCCACATGGTGCAGATGGATCGCCGTCGCGCCCCGAGGGTTCTCCCGCCAGAGCTGGCCCACCGTCTGCGCCAGCAGCCGCAGCATGCCCCGCACCCTCTGGAAGTTCTCCAACGTGGAGGTCTTCTGCATCAGGGTGTCGATCAGCTCCGGATGGAGCGGATAGCCCTTGCGCAAGTTGGTGGCACGGTCATCGTTCTGCCCCTGCGGTGGCAGAGCATCGGCCGTGCGCTGCCAGATCTCCTGGTAGGCACGCACCACCTCCTCCACCCGGCTGCGGTCGATCGATTCGAACAACCGCCGTGTCAAAACCTGAACCGTTTCGTCTTCGCTGGTGGGGGTGAGCGCAGTGATCTGCCGCCCGGTCACCGATTGGAGTTCGGCAAAGATCCGATCGATCCGCTGGTTCTCTTCCCCATAGGCGTCCACCGACTGGCCGCCTTTGCCCAAGGCCAGGGTGAACACCAGCACGGCGTTGGGCGAGGAGTTCACCGCTTTGATGAGGTCGGTGAGGAAGGGCGTCAGCTGCTCGGCGGCCTGACCGGCAGCGGGGCCCTTGATCTTGCGCAGGTAGATCGAGAGCTCATCAATCAGGATCAGCACCGGCTGGTCGCCGATCAGTTCCCGCAGGGTTTCGGCACCGGGAGGAGCCGAACCGAGCCGGTCGCTGTTGCGGATGCGCTCGTACCCCACAGGCCCGGCAAGCTGCACCGCCAGCTCTCCCCAGGGGGTGAAGGCCAGCACGTTGCCCTCCATGCGCCGGCCGTTCATCGGGTCGGCGTTCTCCCCGTCGAAGGCCGCCACCGTCACCTTCTGGCTTGGCAGGCAGGCTGGGTCGACGAACTCGGCCAGGTTGGGGATCTGATCCGCGGCCGTGAGGATGTGGTTCAGCCCGATCAGGGCATGGGTCTTGCCGCCGCCATAGCTGGTGTCGAGCCGCAGGATGCTGCCCAGCTGGCTGTCGGCGCTGGTGAGCCGGTCCACCACTGCCAGGAACAGGTCGCGCAGGCCCCTGGTGGGGTGGGTGTTCGCGAAGAACAGGGCCGGGTTCTTGTAGAGCTCCGGCGCCGTGCCCTTCAGGACCTGGCTGAGGTCCGCTGCAAAGTCCTCGTCTCGGATCCGCCCTTCCAGCACGTCGGCCCGGGGCCGGCAGAGCTCGTAGATGGTGGGAGGGCTCATGGGGTGGGCGGCACGGCCCTGGCGAGCCAGGGTGCTCGAGGGGGTCGAGCCTCATCCTGACTGTTGGACGGGCCGAGGTCAGCCCCAAGCCATCAAGACGAGACGAGCCGATAAATCGAAGGCAAAACTATGCAGCTGGTGCATAGAAACGCCCTTGAGGGCTTGTCTCAGTCCTGGCGGGCCTGGTCCTGTTGGTTTCGCTTCACTTATCAGCTTGATGTCGTGAGTTGCGATGGTC
>Ga0247843_1007582_pt1 | contig 13224 bp, 20 predicted proteins | sample LaCruzMarch2017__FD_192420 | JGI IMG/M metagenome (GOLD analysis project Ga0247843, IMG submission 192420) | Freshwater microbial communities from meromictic Lake La Cruz, Castile-La Mancha, Spain - LaCruzMarch2017_8m | ecosystem: Environmental > Aquatic > Freshwater > Lake | place: Spain...
GAAAAAGTAAAAGGGTTACTTACTGGTTATAAAACTATAGATTATCTACAAGATGATTGGATGGGTGTTGGTGAAGATGTTGATACTATGGTAAAAATATGGGGTAGTCCTTGGCAACCAGAATTTCATAATTGGGCATTCAATTTGCCTCGTGGTGAAAAACTAATGGAAAAATGGAATATGATACCAACTGATGTTGATATCTTGGTTACTCACGGACCTGCGTTCGGTAAATTGGATTTTGTTCCATATGACGGAGTAAATGTTGGTTGTGAAGACTTGTTACAAAAAATACAAGAAATCAAACCTAAAATACACGTTTGTGGTCACATACATGAAGGATTTGGTTATGTGTTTGATGGTACAACTCACTTTATAAATGCTGCAGTTCTTAATGGTCGTTATGAATTTCGTAATCGTCCTTTGACTATTGATTGGGATTCAGAAACAAATGAAATTGAGTTTGTTGAAGTATAATTTACTAAATTCACAAATTCCGTAATATTTATAATAAATTAAAATATAAAAATATGGAAAAGAATTTAACAGAAAAACTTTATGAAGAACTCAAAAAAAGAAACATCTTTGAAGAAGATGATGATGACGAAAGAGATGAAGAAGATGTTGATATTGAAGATGAGGATGAAGAAGAAGAAGAGGAAGATGACGACGTAGATAATGACGATGATGATGAATCAAACGATGACTTTTGTGAAATGGTTTGTAATATCCTACATTCAAGAAATCAAGCACATGTCTTTCATTTACAAACACAGTCATTTGCTGAACACAAAGCATTGAATGATTATTACGATGGTGTTGTCGCATTATTTGATGGTATTGTTGAATCATACCAGGGTAAATACGGAATTATCAAAAACTTCAAGACATTCAAAATCGAACAATATAGAAACGGAAAGAAAACCATTTCTTATTTTGAAAGATTACTTGATATAATTGAAGAAAATAGAGATTCAGTTGACGACAGTTATCTTCAAAATCAAATCGACACTGTACAAGAATTAATCAATTCAACAATCTATAAACTTAGATTTCTTAAATGAAAATAATAATCACAGAAAATGAAAGAAAGTCAATCTCCTCACAACACGAGGAGTTTGACTCTCGTATATTAAATTTTCTGATGAGAAGGATTAATGTTGAAAAAAGAAAAATTGGTGGTAATTTTGACGATTTTGAACCATTAGAAATTACAGAATATACTTTTGATGGTTTTCCTGGTTATGGGTTCAATTCTTATCAAGCTAGACCATATTGGACAAGACAAATTCTTGAGGTACTTGAAGAAGCTGAAATTATCCCTGAAAATTGGTCTGGTGATCTTAAAAAAGAAAACCAAGAAAGACAAAAAATTATAAAAACTGTCAGAAAATTTATTCAAACTATTTTGACAAAATAAAAAATAATTATTACATTTGTTTATTGTTTAACTTAAAATATAAAATAAAAAATGGGATCAAAAACAGGAAATAAAGGAAGGTACATCACAAAAGTTGGTTATTTAGATGTATACGCAAAAGACAGCCTCAAACCAAAAAATAGTCAAAGTATAACTTTGTAATAGCAGATGTTAAATCTACTGTTTATAACGTATTACACGCTAAAAGATTAGTAAAAGGAGATTTTAAAACAAAAGAAGAAGCGGTACAAAACGCAATCGAACTATTAGGAAATAAAAGAGTTAATTACTCACTATAAGAAAAGACCGGACATTGTTCCGGTTTTTTTATTTCTAATCATTCCAGTAAATTTCGGCATCGTCAAAGTCTAAACCAAAATTTCTTGCTTGAATTAAAACGTAGTCCTCAATTTCCCATTTCATATTATCAGTTACGTCATTCCAGATTGTGTCGTATTCTTCATCATATAATTCCTCCAAAGATAAAATACCCTGATCAGTCATAAATTGACCATCAAGAAGAGCAAAACCAAATTCAAGTATTTCGTTTGAACCAAGTACCCTTGTTCCACGATAATCTGGATTATAAATACCAGTAATTTTAAGTCTATATTTATCATTTGGATGGATACGAATACCAATACTTTGAATATCCTTTTCAGTTATATTTTTATTATCAATAAAACTTTTAAATAATTTAAAAGCTTCTTCATCACCACCAACAAAATCAAAATAAATTTGTTTAATTTCATCAAAGTAATTTGACAATCCTTTTCTTTCAAGGTCTAAAAAATCTAACATAGGAACTTTACCAGAGTCAACTTGTTTTTGTAAATCTCTAGTAATATGTTTATTTAAAACTTTGATGTTAGCATCTTCCTGTAATATTCTTCTAATTAAATTTTTCATTACCACTTTACACTAATATAATCAAAATCATTATTAATATTGAATCCAAACGATTCAACAACATTAAAAACAAAACTTTCAACAACCTGCTCAACCTCTTCTTTAAATTCAAAATATGAAACAAAATCATCAAATGGATTATCTCCAGATGAAAAATTATAAGTTTCACCTTCTTCACTATTATAAAATGAACCACTTAATACGACAAATTCACAATCCAAATCTATGTAATGGTGGGATTCATTATTATTTTCAGTAAATTGAACTTTATTAAATCTAACTTGAATTTTGCCTTGGTCAAAGTTATCCATTTCTTTAATATCATCTTCACTAAATGTACCATTCATTAGATAGTTTCTTATTGCTTCAGACCTACTATTAACATCATTATAACCCATATATTCAACAAAAAGTATAACAATCTCATTTCTAAATTTATTCAAACCCAATTTATCAAGATCAAATATTGTTGGTCTTTTACCTTCTTTTTTTTCTCGGTCCCACTTTTTATAAAAATATCTTTTAAGTGTTTCCATTTCAGTTGATTCGTTGATTTGTTTTGTTTCCATAGGTGTGTCGGTAGAATTTACCATTCCTAACATATCATTGGTTTCATCATAAACATAACCCATATTTGCTAAATGGTAGTTATCTAACAACCAACCAATTACTTTTCTTCTTGCTTGTTTTTCACCAATTACATTTTCTAATGGACTAAGTATTAATTCATAACTAACAGAAGTTTGATTTATCTGTGTGTCAAGTGATACAAGTATTTGTCCTGTATCATCTGCCAGATAAATAAATCTATCGTCCTCACTTTTATATTTTTTTAGGTTTTCGTATTTTTTTAACCAGGTTTTAACAAATCTATTTTCTTTCGATGGTGGTCTTCCTTCGTTTAAATTCTTTTTTTTCATTGGTCTATCACCATCTTCTCTACGTGCAATACCGGTGTCCGCACTACTTGATAACCAAAAGTCATCTATATGGAAAGGTAAATCTAAACCATTTTCTTTTAAATAATAATAAACAAAATTTGCCATCTCTTGTTCATCATTTTTAAATAACATTTTTAACAAATTATAAAAGTGTTCAAGTATAGAACATTCGAAACTATCATAACCTAAAAGAAAAATTATTTGTCCTGAATCTGGAATAACAAGATATTGCATACCGTATTTTCTATCTTCCCAAGGTTCAAGGTTTAAACCAGAAAGATATTTTAATATTCTATCTTTTGGTGTTCTTTCTTCCATTAATATATGTCTTATTAGTTCTTTCATATTAAAATAAATACTTCAAAAACACCATTTAATAAACTATACTTTGTATAAATGTTTTATTTATTAAAAAGTAGGATTTTACATATTTACCGAATATTTATATAGTATGAAAACAAAAGGTAAAATAACAAAGAAAAAAATATCAATAACTATTGATACTAAATTGTTGGATAAAATGGAAAAGGATTTAACTAATAAATCGGCACTAATAAATAAATTATTGTTGGAACATTATGGAAAAAAAGATTTGTAGTGAATGTAAAATTGAAAAAGAAGTTTGTGAATTTTATAAGATAAATGGAAATAAAACTAGAGCAAAGTGTAAAGAATGTTTTATAAACGAAACAAATACCTTTTCAAAGAGTAATAGAGAAAAACGAAACAAAATACAAAAGGTTTGGAGAGAAAAAAACAAAGAAATTGTAAAAGAATATAGAAAAAAATATTATAATGATAATCCAGAAAAATTTAAAAAAATAAGTTCAGAATACAGAAAAAAAAATCCAGAAAAAATAAAAAATCAATTTAGGGAATATTATTTAAAACATAAAAAAAATATTAATAGTAAAAATAAAACCTGGAGAGAAAAAAATGAGGTTTATAAAAACGAACAAAAAAAAATATGGAATAAAAATAACAGAGAACATATACGAAAATATAATGTTGAAAAATATCATAACGATATTTTATATAATTTAAAATTTAAATGTCGTAATAGAATACTACAATTTTTAAAAACAAAAAATATGATTAAAAATAGTAAAACATATGATATTTTAGGTTGTACACCACAAGAATTAAAAGAACACTTAGAAAAACAATTTGTAGAAGGTATGACTTGGGAAAATAGAGGTGAATGGCACATTGATCATATAATACCTTTGTCTTCAGCAAAAAATGAAGATGAAGTTTATAGATTATGTCATTTTACAAATTTACAACCACTCTGGGCTTTGGATAATCTAAAAAAATCAAATAAACTAATAAAAAATTAAAATTATGCACCCTTTAATTCACGCAAAAAGTTCCGTAAAAAAATACGGAGGAAAAGTAGAAGATTACATTCACATCCACAACTGGTTCGACGAAACCAAGGCATGGGTAGGACATTCAACACATAGAATTTTTAGACACCATTCGGAAGGAATATTTGAATGTGAAAAAATCTTTGGAGAATCGTTTGAAAATAGTGATGGAAAAACAGTCTATACAAGATATGTTGGTGAGGATCATTGTCGTGAAGACCTATACAATTATGTTCCATCGGCAAAAGAATGGATAAAAGCAATTGAATCAAAAGAAAAACCTATGTGGATGATGAGAGTATTGGAACTTAAATTTGATGACTAAGTATTTATAAAAGATGAAAAAGAAATTTAGAGCATTATTAACATTTTTAAGACCATACCAAGAAGAAATTAGTTTTTATTGGAATAGCTACGATGGTGATACCGAATGGCAATACCCCAGATCAAATAAAAGAGAACTTCCAAAGAACATATTAACTCTTGCATCAGAAATTGGTGAGTATTTTGACGAACAAATTGAAGATGTTTTTGATAGTTGTTATAGTGAAAGTGATTATTACCAAATAAAAATGACTGTCAATTCAGTAAAAAAAACTGCTATTATTAAAATGAAAGCAGAAGAATACACATCACAAGCTGAAACCTATGAAATAAAATTAGAAAACCCAGAACTTGAAGATTATTTTAAAAGAACAGGTATTGAAATAATTGAAGCAAGATATGGTGGTAGTGGTGATAGTGGAGATATCGACACAGTAAGAATTGATGGTGAAGATTCAAACATTACCTGGCATTCAAATAGCGATGATGATAAATTAATTTGGGACACACTTTATGATAGATTAGAAGCCGCTTATGGTGGTTGGGAGATAGATGACGGATCAGCCGGAACAATTGAACTAAATAATAATTTGGAAATTGTAATTTCTCACGAATGGAATATGAGAGAAATGGGTTATTGTGAAAATCAAATTGATATAACTATGGAGACTTTTGAAGACGAATGAAACAAAAAGTAAGAATATTATTGGCGTATTTTAGAGGTATGGGTGTTGATAGAATTAATACCATTATTAACTTTATGTACGATAGAATTGAAGATTGGGAAGAAACTTTTGAAGACAATAAAGGAAATGTAATTAAACCAACAAAATCAATAATGGATATTATTGAGGACTTAATTAGATATAAAATGAATGATTTTCATAAGGAAAATGAATATGATTACGACGAATATTGGACATTATTTATTAACATTTACCCAAACGAAAGCAGAATAAATTTTCAAAGCGAGTGTAGCTTTGAAGAGGAAAGCGAATATGAATATGACATTGATTTAACATTATCGGATGAAATGTCAAGAACTGGTGATAACAATACATTACCACAACAAATACTAGATAAAATTAATAAAACGTTTGAAAGTGAAGTAGATGAAGAAGATGAAATGGTTTCCTATACTTTTGGTGCCAGTAATGATGAAATTTATTTGAATAACCTTTATGTTGGATCAGTTAAATATAATAATGTAAGATTACAACCTTGGTCTGACTTATTAGATATAATTATGAGAGAACTTCTTGATAGATGGTGGTCAAATGAAGCTGGAACATATGGTACAATTAAAATAATAAAAAACAAAAACTTAACTATTGATTGTAGTTTTAGAAGTCAGGATTTTGAAATGACAAAAATGGATATTAATGTAACACCAAACGATTTTTAAATGAAACAAAAATTAAAAATATTATTTGCACAACTTAGAGGAATATCACAATCACTCCAAACCAATATCCTATTAGATAGAGATATGATTGAAGATTGGGATCAAAAATTTGTTACATATGAAGGAAGTCGTTTGTCAATGACAACATCAATTGAAAATATTGTAAAAGAACTAATAGAACTTTATTACCACAAAATTAGTGATTATCTTAATTTTGATTACGATGAGTATTGGTATTTAGAAATTAATGTTTTCCCAAGTAAAAAAACTTTAATTTTCACAGCAAGTTCTAAAGAAGAACAAGAAATTCGATTCGGAAAAGATTATGAATATACCGATTTAGATGAAGAAAGACAAGGACTTGTTGATTACTTATATTCCGAATTTTCAGATAATACAAAAATAGAATTTGAAGGTTATGGTAGATGGGATGACGGCTCTGTGTCTGAATTTTATGTTGATGGAATACTAAAAAAAAATATTGAAGACTATGACGATGCACTTTGGAATATCGCAAACTATTTTATGAATAAAATAAATGGAAACTGGTGGAATGATGGTCCTGGAGCAAGTTACGATATTACAATTTGGGGTGATGATATTTTTGTGAGAGGTTTTAAGTATGAAGAAGAATATGAAGATACCGGAATGCGTATTGAAGTAACACCAGATAATGTATTAGAAAATGATGAAGAATGAAAAATAAATTAAGAATACTTTTTAAATACCTAAAAGGAATGGGTATTGATAACATAACATTTAGAGTTGACCTAGATCATGGAATAATAGAATGGTTTGAACTTAACATAGAAGACAATGTTTCAAGTACAATTGAAGAAACTATCCAAGACATTATTGAAAAATACCAAGATAAATTATACGAACTTGGTCCTGGGTCGTTGGATAGTTCGAATGGCTATTTTTCTGTTGATGGTGAAATATTACCAAATGAAGGTAAGTTTATTTTTACTAATATTGATTACCAAGGATATGATACCGAAACTAGTGGAACTTACTATAATAAAGATGATTATGAAGAAGACGACTCAATGTATGATACTTTTATTGATGTTGGAAAATTTTTAGACGAGATAAGAGCAACTTCAGTAACAGTAGGTTATAGTGGTGTTGGAGATAGTGGAGCTGTTGATATCAATTATGAAAGTGAAATTGGTTCAGGGATGGTTCCAAATAATATTGAAAATATTTGTTATATTTTATTAGAAGAGTATGGCGGTTGGGAAATCAACGAAGGATCTCAAGGTAATATTGTATTTACAAAAGATGAAATAGAGGTTAATCACGAGTGGAACACTCAGGAAGATTATAATGAAGAGATTAATATAGTTATAACATTAGATACATTTAGTGAGTAAAAATAATCAAAATAAAATGTTTAGAGCCTTAATGGCTTATCTAAATCCGATTGGACCAATTGGAGCCAATATTGATATGTATGGTAGTGAGGTAGAGTACTTTCCAAGTAATTGGGTCTCAGAAGATACTCATAGATTTAACATATTTGAATTATTTGAAGGTTTTATTCGTGAAATTGTTGACGATAATGGTACAAGACTTTATAATAGAACAGACAAAACCGATTCGACATTTTGGGTTGATATTACAATAAACCCATCTGATAGGTCAATTAAATTAATACCAAAATATTATGTATATAACGAATCAAAAACTAATAAAAGATTTGATTGGAGAGAAACAAGAAATTATTATATAATATCAAAGTGGATGGAAGATAGAAACACAGAAGAAGTTATAATTGATTATACAGGACATGAGAGTAATTTTGATTTAAATATCACATATAATAATAAAGAAATGAATGGTTCAGAAAACAGATATTTTTCTTATGACACAAGAATGATGATTAGTGAAATATTAGAAACTGATAGTTGGAATGAAGAAACCGGTGGTTACGGAGTTTTAAAGTTACACGATGAAGATAATAAAGGTTATTTATCACATACTTGGGTGGAAAAAGATGTTGCAATAGGTGAACCAATAATATTAACAGAAGAAGATTTTAAATAATGGAAACAAGTATATTAGAACATACAAGAATAAGAAAAATGATGGGTCTTATAAAAGAAGAAACAACCAAAAGTTCATTCACTGCCGGTGATTTAAGAAATAACTGGGACTTTAAACAAGGATTTCTTAAAATGATAAAAGAAGTGTTTGAATCACAAGGAAATTGGGGTACAGCAGATGTTCCAAATATAGGTTGTTATACAAATGAAGGTGTGATTAATGTTTACACCTTTAGTGATTACAGCGAAAAAGAAAATGTACCAAACTCAAATTGGTCTATTATAAACTTCTTTAACACAAATTCAATTGTACTTACAGAACTAATAAGAAGATTTGATAGAACTGACATTGAAAAGACTGTAAAAAACTTTCTTTTGTTTTTAAAAGAAACGTTCACAAATGATATTAATAAGCCAGAGTTTGAAGAACTTATTGTTAGAAACATACAACTAATAAAAGGTGGAATCACCGCTGAAGTTTCAGTTTATAAAGAACTTAAAAAAGTATTAAAACTAAGTGGAAGTTTTTTCTTTTGTCCTGGTTCAAAAACTGATACAAAAAAAGGTGAAGACTTTGTATTGACTAAAGATGGTAAAAAAGCTGTCTTCCAGGTAAAACCAATGTGGTATGTATCAAAATATGGTAACATAACAGAATTTAGAGTGAGAGATTATCCACTTAAAGGTTATGCAATTGAAAATATAGATTACATAGTTTTTAATGACCAAAAAGAAAATAAGTTTTATATTATGGAAAATGATGCTGACGTTAAAATTGAAAAAAAGATTTCAGCAAAAGGTCTTGAGTATTATAATGTTAAATTTAAAAACCTACCAATTAAACCAGAAGATATAAAATTCAAATGAAAATTTTAATTACTGAAAAACAAGTTGAAAAGTTATTTGGTGATAAAATCAAATGTAGGTGTGGTCATTCTTGGGTAAAAGAAAAGAAAGACCAACATCCATATCTCTGTCATATGTGTGGGTGGGACCAGAAATACGAAAAATATAAAAGAAGTATTGATTGTTACAACCCAAAAGGTTTTTCACAAAAAGCACACTGTCAAGGAAAAAAAAAACAAGATTTGGATGAATATGCAAGAACATTAAAAATGGCCAGAAGACAAGGTGCTGGAGTAAGATTTCCAAAGTCAGCCGTTGATAATTCACCAAATAGATTTAGACCATATAATAGATAATGAAACCAAAAACCGAAATATTAATAAAGTATTCTGATTTGGTTGGAAAATATCCTTTAAAAAAGATATTTGAATACCTCAACATATTACAAAAAACTGGAATAACAAATATGTTAGGCGCTACACCATATCTTTATGGTGGTAGAGAATGGGTGCAAAAACAAATTGATTATTTTGACATTGAAGAAGATGAAAATGTTGAAAAACTTCTTGATAAGGCAGATGAAATAAAAAATAGTATAATTTCTGGAGCACTAAAAAGACAAGAAGGTAAAGAAACAAGTGATCTTTTAAGAAGTATTGAAAGAAGAGTTCAAATAGAATCTGGTGATATATTAAAAATCTGGATGGACTTCAAAGGCAAAGTACTTAAAGAAAGTGTAATAGTTGAATCTAAATACGATAAAAAAACTGCAGCAAAGTTCCTTTTTAGAAGAGTAACAAAAGAAGAACTTGACGATGAATTTGAAGAAAACTATAAATATTTCCGTGATTTTTGGGGTCAACTTACACACAAAGACAAACCTTTTAGTGAGTTCAAAAGAATATATATCACATATATTATGGATTCAATACACGGAAAATTGATTGATGGTTTTTTAGATACAAACGATAAACCTCTTGAACTTTATGGTAATGTATTGGAAATAATAGATGATATTTATGGTAATCGTATAGCAAGACTATGGACTCAAAAAACCGGTGAAAGAGTTTAAAAATAATTAAGTTGAAATTAAAGATATGAAAATTAAAATTACTGAAAGTCAATTAAAACGGATTATTGAAAAATACACAGAACAAGAAATGTTAAATGAAGCTTGGTATGATGATGTGTTAGATAAAATTGGATTAAATTTTGACACTTTAAAATCTAAAGTTAAAGACGTATTCAAAAAAGTTACTGGTATTGAACTAGAAGATAAAGATGATATTGAAACAAATGATGTACCAACAGAAAAAGAAATAGAAAAGAAAATCGAAACAATCAAAAAAGAAACAAAACCAGAAAAAGAAAATAAAAAAGAGGACAATGAAGTTGTTAATGGTGACTTAAAAAACATAATCATTGGTGACTCAACAGTACCATATTTAGACAACGCAATTCAAAAAGCAAGTAGAATAAATAAAAAAGGTGGTGAAAGTTCTTTATGGTTGGGTGGAATGAGTGTTATCTGGTTAATTGGAGCACTTAAAAAGTATCCAGTAGATAATAACGTAGAAAATGTTATAATAAGTATGGGAACCAACGGTGGATTTGGTAAATACTTAAAATATGATGTTAGCGAACTATTTGAATTATTAGAAAAGAAATTTCCCAATGCTGATTTTATTGTTGTCCAGGGAGCTTGGGGATTTGGACCTTTAAAAAATATCAAAGATGATGATGTTAAAAAGTATTATCAAAAATATAAAAACGAAGGTGCTACAGTGGTTGAAACACCAATTGGAAATAATGAACCACACGGTGATATTCCAATCTATAAAAAAATTGCTAAAATAATTGACGGAATGCTATAATATGAACACTAGACAACAAATAAAAAAAATATTAAAGGAAGAATCTAATATAAAATCAAAGATATTATCTATGATTAAAAATCAAGGTTTTATTCTAACAACAATAGCTGTTGGTGGTATCAATCATCTTGCCAGTATATTAGATGAAACACCAGAAATGTTACTTACAAAATACCTAAGTAAAGAAACATTTTCAACAGACGACATTGAAAAAAATACAGGAGGATATAACTTCAAATTTAAATTACAATTTGTAGAAAAATATTACAATGAGTCTTATGATTTTTTCTTTGTAATAGAAGAAGGAACTGTTGAATTAATTATGACCGATGATGACACTGAATATAATTTATTTGGTAACTATATTAGAGAACTAGAAATTTGGTGGGAAATAAAATATGAAATAAAAGACATATTATATGATTTTGTTAAAGAACTTAACAATAAAATAAAATTTGTTGACATCACAGTTGATGATGTTGATTACACCTTCAAAGACAAAAGATAAAATCACGGTCTTTTTTAATCAAAATGTTTTTTCTATATTTCTTTTATGGATCAAAGGACTATAAGGTATCTTGTTAGACGAACTAAAATACTTGATGATAAATTAAATCACCTTTTTAGACCTGAATTAAATGAACTTATGGATATATACATAGATTATTGTGATGAGAGTTTTGTTAATTTAATTTGTGAAATACTTAAACAAGAAATAGTTAAAGACATACCATTAGGAGATAATTTTCCATTTTCAAATGTGATTTTATATAGTTCAGTTAGTGAACATATAAAAACTACCTACCAAACAAGAATTATGGACTACTATAATAGTAGGAAGACATATTTATAGTTATGAAAATAATTCTTACAGAATCACAATATAGTACACTTACAAGAAGATATGCTTCTTGGGCACCACTAGAAGAAATAGTCAATAGGCTCCTTTATTTTTTAGATTTAAAAAAATCTGAAACATTTGATTTATTCTATATAAAAATAAAAGAACATACTACAAGTATAATTTTAATAGACATGATAATGAACAATATGTTGGATACACCAGATTATGTTAATCGTGAACTCAATGACCTAGTTGAAAAAATCAAAAACGATGTACACTCATATATTGACAATAATTTAAAGGATAAGATAGAAGATTACTATAACAAACATTCAAAGAAAACTAGAAATAAGAAATCAAATCTTGATGAGGTAGAACTAACAGAAAGATGTTGGAAAGGTTACACCCAGAAAGGAATGAAAACAATGTTTGGCAAGAGATATCCAAACTGTGTAAAAATTAAAAAGTGATAAAAATACAAAGAATTTTAATAATTTCTTAACACCCAACACTTAACAACAAATATAGGTGTAATATATGAAACTATCTAAATTTTTAACCATAGTGGTTCCTTGTAAAAACGAATCAAAAACAATTGACACCACACTAACTTTATTGAACTTTCAAGACAATATAAAAGGTCTTAATGTAATCATTGCCGACTCATCAGATGACGGGACAACATATCAATTGGAATCAAGAACAAATGATCTATTTGATTTAAAGATAATAGAAGGAGGTCTTCCAGCAAAGGCAAGAAACAATGGATCAAAACACGTAAAAACACCATATGTTTTATTTTTGGATTCAGATATGTTCTTACTTGATCCGACACTTCTAACAACAATAACAAAGATAATGTTAAATCAAAATATTGATCTACTAACAACAAAGATAAGAACAACAAACGGGAAATATAACTATGTGTTTAAAACATTTGATTTCATACAAAAAATGTCTAAATTTATCTCACCATTCTGTTTAGGTGGGTTTATGTTATTTAAAACAAACACATTTAATGAATTGGGGGGATTTGATGAAGAAGCCAAGGTTGCCGAGGATTATCTATTATCCAAACAAATAAAACCAAATAGATTTAAAATAATAAATACCACAGTATTCACACCACCAAGAAGATTTGAGAATAAAGGAGTGTTATATATGATGAGGTTAATGATCAAATCATTTTTAAATAGAAACAATAAACAGTTTTTTAAAGACGACAATACATATTGGAAATGAT
>Ga0247843_1007586_pt1 | contig 13221 bp, 13 predicted proteins | sample LaCruzMarch2017__FD_192420 | JGI IMG/M metagenome (GOLD analysis project Ga0247843, IMG submission 192420) | Freshwater microbial communities from meromictic Lake La Cruz, Castile-La Mancha, Spain - LaCruzMarch2017_8m | ecosystem: Environmental > Aquatic > Freshwater > Lake | place: Spain...
CGGTGTAATAGTAGACGGCGCATGCATGGGCGTCGTTGTCCGGGCAGGTCTGCAGAGACACGCCGACGATCGACTCCAGCAACCCCCGAAAGACGGGGCTGTGATAGAGCCCGAGGATGTTCGGGGCGTCGTCGTGCATCTGCAAGCAGCTCAGGGACCCGGACTTCTTGTAGAAGGGGACGAACTTACGATTGACGCGGCCTTCGAGCGCGCAAGCCTCTTCGTAGAGGTCCGCGATGAAGTCGTCCGCGAATATGTCCGTAGTGAAGACGAAACCTCTCCTGAGCGCGAACTCCTCGCTCAAGCGGGATGTGGCGGCGCTGGGCAAAGCCAGGTCTTCATGGGTAGAAATGGAATTCTCCATGGTCAGACTCCTGTGGGCTGTGAATCTATTGGATAGGCCCTTGCTGGTTCATCGTGTGACCAGCGGGTTGGTCATGGACTCATCGGATGTCCTCAGGGCGGCCCGCGGCGTCGACTGGTAGCTCGTGCCCGGCCTGGGCCTCCGCGGCTCTCCCCGGGGCCGGCAACAGGCGGGCCAGGAAGGGCCGCTCGACCGCGAAATAGAAGCCGTAGATGCTGAGCTGGCAGAATGCCGCTGCCACCAGGCCCGACATGGAATTGCTCATGAGTGCCAGACCATAGGCGTGGAGCTGGCCGACGCCGTACATGGGATTTGCCAACCACCGATAGGGGCCGCGTGTGACGAGGGAGCCGTGGAGCTCACCTGTGAAGAGGTCCTTGAAGTAGTAGGTGTCCAGGCCTACCAGATGGATGGCCCAGGTCTTTGTGCCAAAGCCGATGGTGAGCAGGGCCGCGCCCAGCGGGAGGGCGACCGCGTGCGGAATCAGGAGGATGGGCTCGTCGATGAGCGCGCACATCGCGGTGACGCCGAGCCCCTGGCTCACGAACATCGTCCCGACCAGGACCTCGTAGCGTTTGAACGCGACCTCGACTCCGAGCCGCCGGATCGCCGCGAAGTTCCATCCCGCGCCCAGCACGAGGGAGTTGCCGCCCTAATAATAGGCCCAGGTGGCGATGAAATAGACGATCGTCAGCGGCGGCGAGCGCACCGCCATCACCCCGATGCCGAGCGCGACCGCAGCGATCAGCGCCGCAATCCATGATATCCGCATGCGGTCGATGCGCAGTCCGAGCTGCGCCAGGGTGATAGAGACGAGCGGGACTGCGGACGCAGTGAATCCACGCCGCACCAAATGCCGAAATGCGAGTAGATTGCGCATATGCCTCCTGCACGCACGACTGCGCCTCGCAGGCCTCATTGCGGCTGCCCTGGCTCTCGTGGTGATGGTGTGACAATGGCCATCGGGGCGCGCGTCTGCAAATGTCATCACCTTCGATTCAGCGCCATCGATGCGCGAATTCCCGCCAGATGGGCAATTCGCCCAGGCGTGTCTCGGACATGGTCGGTCCCGTCGATGCACGGCTCGCCCGGGGGCTCGAGGTCTTGCAGTGGATCGAAGGGGATGGAGACCGCGGCTGTGCCGCCAGCGCACGTGAGGGTCGCGTTCGTGGCTCTGATCGTCCCACCCCCCGGTCGTGCTCTTTGACATAAGCGTCCGCATCGTGTCGCATCGAGCCCGTCATCGCGGGCGAACGAGCCGAGGTGCCACCAGGGGACCATGCCCGACCACCGGACCGAACCCGATTCAACCCTGACCCTACAGGTAGGGTCGAGCGCGATGACCCTGCGGCGCTTTGGACAACACCTGCTCGTGGTGCGTTGGCTCGCGGCTCTGTGCATCGCGGTCGTCGCGCTTCAGGCCAGCGTCATCGACGAGCGGCTCGATGGGACGTCGACGACTCTGCTCTGGTCGGCAGTTGGTCTGCTCCTCGTCTTCGATGCGGCGCTCTCGCTGCGCGGGTCCGATTCGGCCGTTCAACCGCGCAGCATCGCGCTGCAGGTCGTCGTCGACACGACCCTGCTCGCGGTGTGCTTACACACGGCCGGCGGGATCCTGAACCCATTCGCGCCGATCCTGGTCTTTCAGGGGGTCTTCGCAGGTCTGCTCCTACCCGCTGTCAAGGCTCGTCGTGTCATCGCCTTCGTCGCGCTCGTCGCTGCGTCGATGTTGGTGCTGGAGGCGACGGGCCTGTTGCCCGCCCGTTGCCTACGTGTTCCAGGCGAGGTCTGTGCCTTGCCCGATGGGCTCGCCATCGCCGCCTCGGGCATCGCCATCATCGCGCTCATCGTCGGCTGTGGGCTGCTCGTCTCGGTCCTGACCAAGAACCTCCAGGCCGAACGCGACTCGCTCGCCCAGGCCTCGGTCGTGCGCGAACGCGAGGCGGTCGAGCTGACGGAGGCGCGCGCATCGCTCGAGGCCGAGCAAGGCAAGCTGCACACGGTCATCAACTGCATCGCCGACGCCGTGCTCTTCGCCAGCCCCGATGGGAGCATCCTCATGCGCAACAAGGCCGCCGACTCGCTCTGGCCGGGCCGTGTGGAGGGACCCGCCAACGACCTGCGCGTCTGCCACACCGAGAGCCGCTGGGCCCACATGCTCGACAAGCTCATCCATGCCTCCGAGCTCGAGCACCATCCGCTCCTGCCGATCGGCGGCCGCACCTACGAGGCCACCTATGGCCGCGTCACCACGGGCGACGGCGCCACGCTCGGGGCGGTCATGGTGGCGCGCGACGTGACCGAGCGCTTGAAAGAAGAGGAGCGCCGCGCCGAGCGTGACCGTATGGCGACCATCGGCAAGCTCGCGGCCGCCCTCGCCCACGAGATCAACAACCCGCTCGGGTCCATCCAGCTCTACACCCAGCACGCGCTGCGCCAGCTCGAGAAGACCGGGCCAGAGTCAAAGCCGATGAACGCCGCGCTGACCGACCACCTCGGGACGGTGCTGCGTAATGCCAACGTGTGTAAGAAGATCGTCCGCGATCTGCTCGAGTACGCTCGCCAACGCTCGCCCAAACGCCGGTCGATCGCCGCCCACGACCTCATCGCGATGGCCGAGAAGACCATTCGCCCCCATGCGGACCGCACCCACGTCGAGGTCGTGTCCGAGCCGGTCTCCAATGGGGACGACGGCGGCGCGCTCGTGATCTTCGTCGACCCCGACCAGATAGGGCAGGTCATCGTCAACCTCGCGCTGAACGCCATCGATGCCATGAGCGACAACGCGCCCGACCTGTCCCGCACGCTGACGCTCGGTGTCGAGCATCGCGGCGAGCTCGTGGCCCTCATCGTCGACGACACCGGGCCCGGTCTGAGCGACGCGGCAAAAAGCTCGATTTTCGAACCATTCTATACGACCAAGCCCGAGGGGACCGGGCTCGGGCTCGCCGTCGCCACGGACATTGCGCGCGCTCACAAGGGGCGTGTCAGTGTCGAGGACAAGGCCGGTCGGGGCGCTCGCTTCGCGCTTGTGGTCCCGATCTCGCCCTCACCGACCCCCGGTCATGCGTCGACCGGTGCGTTGGGGCACCCTTGAGGCTGTGCCCCACCGAGGGTGGGGCGACCATCGCGGCGAGCATCACGAAGAGCGTCGACAAGGCCGGGTAGAAGACCCCGGCCCGCGCCTTGGCGCGCCCCGGCAGACAGGCGTCGAGCAGCGTCAGGGCGATGGGACCGAGCACCGTGAAGTGGACGGAGGCGAGGCGGACGTCGTGGTTCTGCAGCGGCGGCACGAGCCCGATGACGACCATGCCCAGCGCCAGGCCCCAGAGGATGAATCGGGTGGAGTCGATCATCATACCCAAGCGAGTCTGCAGGAGTCGGGCCTGTTGTCACGGCGAAGCCAGTAGGCGACCGTGTGGCGATGGGACGGTTGTAGACGGTGACGCTCTCGCGAGTCTCCTGAGCGCCGTCGTTCGCGGCGCCAACCCTGTCGACGTCGACCGCCATGGGCGTAAGATCCCGTTCGACGCTTCGACCGGAGAGCTCATGAGCGACCTACCGACCCCTCCCAAAGCCTACACCGCCTTCATCGACCGCTATCCCAAGCTCGGCGAAGCCTGGGAGACCATCAACGACGCCGGCTCGGCAGGTCCATTGAGCGACCACGACCAACGCCTCGTGAAGCTCGCCATCGCCATCGGCGCCATGCGTGAAGGTGCCGTTCGCAGCAACGTCCGCAAGGCCCTGGCCTCTGGCTTTGACCGGGCCACCCTCGAGCAGGTCGTGGCACTCGCGGCCTCGACGCTCGGCATGCCGGCGACCGTGGCCATCGACTCGTGGATTCAGCCACTGCTCGGAGACTGAACGATCCGGCGCGGCTCAGGTCGACCGGCGATATCGCCGTCGAGAGCCACCGTGGAGGGACGCCGCCGCCGCAGTCGTCGCCTTCGACATGGTCGATGGGTTCATGTCGGATCGCCTGCGAGCCTTGGCAGATAGCTCGATTTTCGAGTCATTTGCGGATCGTGCGCTGGCCTGTTTCATGCCCGAGCGGTCCTGGCAGGGACCGGGTCGACTCACCGCTTTGGCAACGGCTTGGCCACCCGGACGGCCGGCAGCTCGACGGTGTCCGAGCGGTGTTCACGTTTGGGCATCGTGAAGACGAAGGTCGCGCCGCGGCCCTTCTCGCTCTCGGCCCAGATGGCGCCGCGATGTGCCCGCACGAGCCCCAGCGCAATCGACAGGCCAAGCCCGAGCCCGCGGCCGCCCGACGTCTTGGCGCGATAGAACATGTCGAAGATGTGGGGCAGGACCTCGTCGGGGATGCCTGGTCCCTCGTCGGCGATCTCGAAGCGGACCTCGGGCCCGGACTCGACGAGTCGGATGGTGACCTTCTTACCGGCCGGGGTGAACTTGATGGCGTTGGCGATCAGGTTCTCGAGGACCTGGATCACCCGGTCCCGGTCGCAATCGACGACGAGGCTCTTGCCGGGGCGCTCGCTGTCGAGCTCGACACCCTTCTCGTCGGCCATCGCGCGCATCTCGACGAGCACCTCGTCGACGAGCTTGTTGGCTTCGGCGGGCCCCCGCACGAGGCGCAGCTCGTTCTGGTCCATGGCGCCGAGATCGAGGAGGTCCGAGATGAGACGTTCCATGCGGCGCACCGCCACCTGGAACGAGCCGACGAGCTCCATCACCTTGTCGGCGTCGACGTTGGGGGCCTCGCCGTCCTTGCCCTTACGGACCTGACGCGCCAAGAGCCCGGTCCCGACCTTGACGAGGTTGAGCGGGTTGCGCAGGTCATGGGCGACGATCTCGAGGATGGCTTCGCGTCCGGCGGCCGCCTTCTCAGCGGCCTCGCGCCCCATCTCTGACTCTCGTCGCGCGTTCTTCTCCGCATGCAGCGCCTTCTCGAGCGCGGCTATCTCGTCGCGGAGCTGCTGGTCCGAGCCGGGCATGGCCGGGCGCGAGGGGCGCAGGGCAGGGTTCGAAGGCGGCGGGCCGGGAGGCTGCGTCGGCGGGTTCGAGACGTGGCGCGCGAGCGGCGGCGGGGGCTCGGGTCGAGCGGGGCGTACGTGCAGACCGGTCGTGACCGGAGTCGGGTTCGTTGGCCTTCGCGGTTGGTCGCCCACCTATCCTCCACAACAGATCGACCACCAGTGTCACGGCACGGGGCGGTCGGCGTCAACTGCTCGGGAGGAGCTCGGAAACCTGATGAATTGTTGCGGGTTTTCCTGGTGTGGGCTCACGCCGGGCACGACGCGCGCAAAGGCGCGGGGTGAAAACAGAAAGGCCCGGGGGTGAGCCGGGCCTTCGGGCGAACCTTCACGAGCCAGGGCTTCTGGCTCGAATCCGGATCAGAACTTCTTCCAGAGGACCTGGTTGGTGACCTCGTGGTGGTACTGGATCTCGGGGATCTTCACGAGGCTGCCGAGGCTACGCGCGCAGCGGTCGGCCGACTGGCGCTTCAGGTCGGCGAACTTGTTCTTCACGACCTCGCCCAACATCTTGTCGATGTGGGCGCTGCCCGTGAAGTTGTCGAGCGCGTCGTAGATGTTGTCCGGGAGCGTGGTCTCCTGGGTGCGCATCTGCGCCGGCGTGAGGCCGCCGGACTGCCCCTCGAGGACGGTGCGGGCGAGCGTGTAGAAGACGGCGTAGGGGTTTGCGTCGGGGGCGACCGAGCGCACCTCGATACGCGCCGAGCGCTCGTTGCCGGTCGGGATCCGGACCATCGCGCCGCGGTCGTTGGCGGACGTCTTGATCTGGTTTGGGGCCTCGTAGTTCGGGTCGAGGCGGCGGTACGCGTTCACCGAGGGGTTGAGGAGGAGGCAGAGGTCCTGGGCGTGGTTGAGGATGCGGTCGATGGCTTCCCAACCGAACGCCGAGAGGCCCTCGTCGCCGTTGGCGTCCCAGTAGAGGTTCTTGCCGTGCTTGGCCATCGACATGTTGGTGTGCATGCCGCTGCCGTTGACGCCTGCGACCGGCTTCGGGAGGAAGCTGGCGGTCATGTCGAGCTTGGCGGCGACCTGGCGGCAGAGCAGCTTGTAGAGCTGGACCTGGTCGGCCGTGATGAGCGCGTCGGAGTAGGAGAAGTTCATCTCGAACTGGCTCGGCGCCACCTCGGGGTGGTCCTTCTCGTTCTGGAAGCCCATCGCGCGCTGCACTTCGGCGGCGGTGTCGATGAAGAGGCGGAGTTGGTCACCCGGCAGCGAGTGGTAGTAGCCGCCGGTCGAGACGTACTCGAAGTGGCCGGTCTCGAGGTAGCGGCGCTCGGCGTCACGGCCCTTGAAGAGGAAGCCTTCGATCTCGGGGGCGACCTGGCAGGAGAGGCCGTCCTTGGCGTGGAGCTCCTTCGTGTAGGCGTTGAGCTTGGCGCGCAGGTCCGACGCATACGGAGAACCGTCGCGGTTGTGGACCTCGGCGAAGACACACACCTTGCCCGGGCCAAAGACGTCGGACGGGAGCAGGTAGAAGGCCGGCCAGTCGATCGCGAGGCGGAGATCCGACTCGTGCAGGGCCGAGAAGCCGCGCACGGAAGACCCGTCGAAGGTCAGGTTGTCCTGGCTCTTCAGGAGGAACTTCTTGTCGTAGTCGAGCATCTGCAGCCGACCCTCGAGGTCGGAGAAGCAGACGGTGACCGCCTTGATGCGCTTCTCGTCTGCGAGGTAGCGCGACTTTGCTTCGCGCAGCTCGTCGGCCGGCCGACGCTCGAGGCGAGCATGCTTGGTCTCGAGGTTGATCTCTTCGAGCTGGTCGTACGGGAGCTCGAGGAAGTCGCGAAGCGCGGTCATAGTCATCTCCGTTGTTAGCGTTGTGGACCCGGAAGCGGCGAGCGTTCAGGGCGTCGCCTCAGTGGGGTGGCGATATCATAGCCATTCGTGTTTCGGCTGCGTTTCGCCGGGGAAGGGACAAGCATTCTCGAAACGAATGCCGCACAGGCGCCGCGTTCTCAGGCGTGGGAGCGGCGCTGGGCCAGGATCCTGACGAAGCTCTTTGAACGCAGCTCGTCGAGCGACAGGCCGGTGGCGATGGCCTCGGCCTCCGTCGCGGCGCCGCAATTGAGAGCGCGCAGGAAATAGTTCAAGAGGCCTTGTCCGGTAGCGGCGTCGTCGAAGGTGTCGCCCACGAGCGTCGCGGTGGCGGCGACGTTCATGAAGTTCTTGAGGCGGTGGCTCGCGTCCGCGAAAGACTCGAGGAAGAAGTAGTACACGGCCGCGTAGCGCGCCACGAGCTGGCCAGGGTGCAGATCCCAGCCCTGGTAGATGCCGCGTTTGAGGCTGTGCATGTTGTTGTCGTAGGCGATGCGCCACGCGCGGTGCGCAGCCGCACGGTTCTCGGCCACCTGCAGATCGGTGAGTGCCTCGCCGGGCTTGGCCCGATGGACCGGGACCGGCATGATCGTCGTCGCCCCGTCCGACATCCAGATGCCCGTCCCGCCGAGCGCCACCTGCATCGTGTGGGTCGCGAAGTCGCAGGCCGGGTGGCCCATCGTCTGGTAGGCGGCCGTCACGTTGCACGAGGCCGTGTAGTCGTAGGTCCCGAAGTGGCAACTGCGGACGCGGCTGCGCCCGGCGCGGATGAGGTGGGGCAGGGCGACCTGACCGTCGGGGCCGATGATGGACTGCGTGGTCTCGACCATGAGCTCGACCTGCAGGCTGCCGGGCTCGAGCGCGGTCAGGCTCTCCAACAGCTCGAAGGCGTCGATGAGGGCCGCAACCTGCTCGCTGTGGGTGACCTTGGGCAGGGTCACGACGAAGTTGTCGGGCAGCTTGCCTTCGGTCAGGTCCGAGAGCGTCGTGACGAAGAGGTCGAGCGTGCGGAGCGAGCGCGTCGCGAGCTCTTCGGTGAGCGGCTTGATGCGGATGCCGATGAACGGGGGCAAGGTGCCGTTGGCCATGCCCTTGGCGACCTCGGTCGCGGCGATGATGGCCTGCTGGTCTTCCTCGGCGTCGGGACGGTTGCCGTAGCCGTCCTCGAAGTCGACGCGGAAGTCCTCGATGGCCTCGTGCAAGAGCTTCTCGCGCACGCGGTGGTGGATCTTGTCGGCGAGCGAGAGGTCGGCGAGGCCCAGCGCCGTCGCGAAGGTCACGACGTCGGGGGCGTTCTCGTCGAGGTGTCGGACCGCGAGCCCGCTCATCTTCTTGGCGGTGTCGGACTTGAAGAGGTGGGCGCCGCCGTAGACGGTGTGGACTGGCTGGCGGCGCGGCGACTCACCCGGAAACAGGATGGCGAAGGCCTGGTTCTTCGCGTCGAGGCGGGAGCGGATGGGTACCAGCAGGTCGGTCGTGAGCGTGGTCTTCATGGCGAACTCGTCTTGGTGGTCAAGCATCTTGACAGTAGAGAGGCTCGAAAAGCGAGAGGCTCGAGAGGCTGGGGATCCAGGGCGGCTCAGCTTCCGCGGTAGGTCGACAGGCCGTAGGGCGAGAGCAGGAGCGGGACGTGGTAGTGGGTGTCGTCGGTGATCTCGAAGACGATCGGCGCGAACGGAAAGAAGGCCGCGCCGTGGTGGGCCTTGAGATAGGGGCCGGTCTCGAAGACGAGCTGATAGGTACCGGGCGTGAGCCCACCCGGGGCGAGGCGGTCGCCCTTGACGCGGCCGTCATCGTCGGTCGCCTGGCGGTTCAGCTGCACGAAGAGGGCCACACCATCCCAGCGGAAGAGCGCTATCTCCAGACCGGCGGCGGGCTTGCCAAGGGCTGTGTCGAGGACGTGGGTGGAGAGCGTCGCCATGGTGGAGTCCTTGGGCGGTAGGCGGGGTCAGAGGGCGGCGAGTCGCAGGGCGGTGATCTTCGCCTGCTCGGCGGCGCAGTTGTCGACCTCTGCGTCGAGGTCGAGGTCGATGCGTGCCTCGAGGAGCGCGGTCATCTCGGCCGCCGACTTGCCCGAGGCGCAGACGATGAAGATGTGCCCGTGTCGGGCTTCGTAGCCCTGGTTGAGCGCGAAGAGGCGCTGGATGATGGCCTCGTTCGCGGCCGCCATGGCGACCCCCTGCTCTTTCTCCGAGAGGTCGCCCGAGTGCGCGAATCGTTCGCGCAGGCGTGACACGTCACCGATACGAGGGTGGTGGGCGAAGGCCTCGAGCCAGTCCTCACGGATGAGCGTCGCGAAGGCGGAAGCCACCGCGGAGTCGAGCGCCGCGTCGTCGGCAAAGGGGCGCGCGGACGCCATTGATGAGGCCCAGCGCGTCGCACCGCAGCACCGCAGGAAGACTGCGAGCGCCTCGTCCTGCGAGAGCCCATTCAGCCTGGCGACCCTGTCGGGCCGGTCCGGTGGTGACGCGAGGTCGGTCATGGTCAGTCCCCGAGGTGGCCAAAGAGGCGCAGCCGGGACACGCCGCCATCGGGCTGGATGACCAGGCGCACGTGGGTCACAGGCCCTATCGACTTCAGCTCACGCCCGAAGCTGTGGGTCTGGTGGGGCTCGAGCGGCGAGTCTGGCAACAGGACCTTCCAGGGTTTTTCGAGCAGGTCATCGAGCGTGCCACCCGGCAGGTAGATGGCCTCGAGCCGAGCCATGTCGGGCGGGTTGCCCTTGAAGTGGTGGGTCTCGAGGACGGCCTGGCGAATCTCACCTGGTTTGCCGAGCTTGACGATGATCCAGTCGCCGCCGTCGGCCGACGCGTTGTAGCTGCGGCGGCGCCGGGTCTCCCAGCCGTCGTCCATGCGGCGCGACGACCACGGCAGGTTGATGTTGTCCTTGCTCGAGAAGAACGAGTCGTTGCACGCGATGGCCTTGCCGCCCCACGCGATGCTCGCGAGGTCGACGAGCTGTCCCTGGTGGACGCGGCTCCAGTCGGGCAGCACCCGACCGAACGCGCGGAAGCGTGCGACGCCGCCGTCGGGGAAGATCTTGAGGCGCAGGTGGGTCACGCGCCCAGAGCTCGGGATGTACAGGTAGTTGTGGGCGCCGCGGTCGACCCGGGTCTTCGGCAGGACGACGCGCCAGCTCGACTCGGGCAGGGCCTCGACCTCGTGTGGGCGCAGGGCTGCGTCATGGGTCAGGGCCTCGATGACGACCTCTTCGGGGGCGTTGCCGACGAAGTATGACGTGTCGACGTCGACGCCTACGACCTCACCCGGGAGGCCCAGCCGCACGACGACCCAGTCGTGGTCCTTGCCGGTCGTGCGGTTGCGCCGCGACTCCCAGCCGTCCATCCACTTGCCCTTCTCGGTGTAGGCCTCGAGCTCGAAGACGGCGGGTCCCGGCTTCAAGAGGTTCTCCTTCTCGGCGAAGAAGTCGTCGTTGGTCGCGAGTGCCAGCCCCCCGAGCTTTCCGGACACGAGGTCGAGGAAGTCGCTGAACGGGTTGTCGACGTGGGCGGGAGGTAGCGGTGGTGTGGCCATGGCGGCGGCAACCTCGCGAATCTCGCTGGGCCTGTCAACGACGCCGGTGAGGGGCGAAGCCTCGCCCTCATAGGCTTTGCCAGTCGAAGGGGATCCCGTTATGAAGGGACGGCCATGGAATCAGCCTTTCAAGAAGCCCTCAACCTCTTTGTCCGCTGGATCCACGTCATCGCCGGGATCATGTGGATCGGGGACTCGTTTCTCTTCATGTGGCTCGACAGCCACCTCGAGACCCCCAAGAAGCAACGCGAAGGCGCGGTAGTCGGCGAGCTCTGGATGACGCACTCGGGCGGCTTCTACGAGGTCATCAAGCGCCGCTATCTGGCCAAGAGCGAGATGCCGGACAACCTCTACTGGTTCAAGTGGGAGAGCTACACGACCTGGCTCACCGGCTTCCTGCTGCTCGTCGTCGTCTACTACCTCAACGGCTCGAGCTACCTCATCGACCCGACGGTCTCGAACATGACCGCGACCGAGGGAATCCTCTTGTCGCTCGGACTGCTGGCCGGGACCTTCATCGTCTACGATCTGCTGTGGAGCTCGCCGCTGAAGCAGCACCCGAAGGTGCTCGCACTCATCTGTTTCGGTGCGCTCATCGGCATCGCGGCCTGGATCACGACGCTGTACGCGCCGCGCGCGGCCTTCCTCCAGATCGGCGCGATGATGGGCACCATCATGTCGGCCAACGTGTTCTTCCGCATCATCCCCGCTCAGAAGAACATGCTCGCCGCCGCGCGTGAGGGGCGTGAGGTCGACACGTCGCTCGGGTTGCGCGCCAAGATGCGGTCGCGCCACAATCATTATATGACCCTGCCGGTCATCTTCACGATGCTCAGCAATCACTTCCCGGCGACCTACAGCAACGAGCACCCGTGGCTCGTCCTGGCGGTGGTCTTCATCTTCGGCGCCGGCCTGAAGTACATCATGAACTACCGGGGCAAGGCCGGGGTCTTCATCTGGTCGGCGACGCTGGCGTCGCTCGTCGCCATCGGCATCACGACGTCCGGGCCCTCGCTCGCGGTCGCCGACGACAAGGACCTGGCGACGATGAAGGTCGCCTTCCCCGAGATCCATCGCATCATCCAGGCGCGCTGCACCAACTGCCACGCCCAATACCCGAGCAACACGGCGTTCATGAGCCCGCCGGCAGGCATGATCCTGGAAGAACCGGCGCAGATTGCGCAGCTCGCGCCGCGTATCCTCGAGCGGGTCTACGTCAACAAGACGATGCCGCTCGGCAACCAGACGAACATCACCGAAGAGGAGCGTAAGAAGATTGCGGCCTGGGTCATCCAGGGGGCGCAGATCACCGCCGCGCCGCGCTTCGAGGGCAAGCCGGATCCGGCGCTCTTGAGCGAGGCGAAGGCCTTCTATGAGGCGCGTTGCGCGACCTGTCACGGACCCGAAGGCGGGGGCGATGGACCTGCGGCGCCAGGCATGTTGCCGCGGCCGACGAACCTGCATGACCGGCTCTGGCACGCTCAGGTCAGTGACGACGAGCTGACCAAGGTCATCCTCGAGGGTGGGCCTTCACGAGGGTTGGCTGGCACGATGCCGCCGAGCTCTGATCTGGAAGACCGGCCCGAGCTGTTGATGGCGCTCGTCCACTTCGTGCGCGCGTTCGAAGCCCCGGCCCCGGCTGCCGCCACGGGCTTCCCCGGCACGAAGGCGCGCGAGCTCCATCCCGCACACTGACCACCCCGCCAAGGAGTCGGCGATGATTCGAGCCACGCGTGTCCGACGCCTGAACGAGGCCGACCTGGAGGCCGCTTTTCGGTTGCGACTCGAAGCCCTGAGGCTAGAGCGCGACGCGTTCTGCACCACGCTGGAAGAGGCCCTCGAGTCCGGCCCGACCTTCCTCCGGGAGTCGCTCCAGGCCTCCGACCGCGCGGCCGTCTTCGGCGCCTTTGCGGCTGACGAAGACGACACCGGGGGCGCACTCGTCGCGATGGTCACCGTGTATCACGAGCGCGCTGCCAAGCTGCGACATCGCGCGATGATCGTCGGTATGTACGTCAACAAGGCCTATCGCGGGCTCGGGCTCGGCGGGCAGTTGGTCGACTCGGCGCTGAGCTTCGCGCGTGACGAGCTGCGTGTGCGCCAGGTCCACCTCGGGGTCGAGGCCGAGCACGCTGCCGCCATCGCACTCTACGAGTCGCGCGGCTTCGCAGCGTGGGGCCGCGAACCGGCGAGTGGCATGGACGGCGGACGATTGCTCGATCAGATCCACATGCTGAAAGTGTTCGATAGCGTCTAGCAGCCTGCGGGGAAAAGGCTCCGGCGAGCGTCTGCGGCGTCGCCGAGCCCCCTCGTCGCTGCGGAGTACGTCCAGTACACCTCACTCCTCGGGGGACTCGGCTCCTTGCATCCATCTCGCCTCGCGAGTTTTCCCGCAGGCTGCTAGTGCTGTGACCGGAGCGTTTTGATCCAAAGGACTTGCGGACGAACGCGTCTTCTGATCTACCGTTCCGATGAACACGACGACGAAGAGAATTCGATTCCCGGGCCTGA